>Ga0209747_1001887_pt1 | contig 10912 bp, 11 predicted proteins | sample BarGraNGADG00311_FD_184498 | JGI IMG/M metagenome (GOLD analysis project Ga0209747, IMG submission 184498) | Arctic peat soil microbial communities from Barrow, Alaska - Barrow Graham LP Ref core NGADG0011-311 (SPAdes) (version 2) | ecosystem: Environmental > Terrestrial > Soil > Wetlands > Peat... | reverse complement strand
CAACGGGTTCCCATCTGCCCTTATGGGCTTTGGTTTTGATGCTATTGGTAGCGGCCGCCCTGGCCGCTCTGTTCTTACAGCGCGCCCTGCCTGCGTTGTTCGGTTCGCCCGCGCGGATGCTGATTGTGTTGCTCGTTTTATTTATCGCCATGAGCGGAATCCTTGTGCCGCTCACGCTTAATTCCAGGGACGGGAACCAGGAAGCGGCGTAGGTTACAGAAGCCAATTGGCCGTGGCAGAAAAATATTCTGATTTCCGAAAACGGCTGGAAGAAATCGCTTCATCCTGATGGCGAGATTACGATAGAGGGACTTGATTCGCAGACTGAAAATATATTGAACCCTTTGCAATACACGTCATACACGACTTCAGAAAGGCCCGGTTCAGTAATGGAACGTCCCCTTAAGGAACTCGATGCGGCCGGGACCTGGACGTGGGGCATCGAGTTTTATCCCTCACCGACCGAGCCGTTGCAGACGCGTTACCTGGTTTTGGAAAAACCGAGCGAAGGGATGAAGCTCAAGACGGATATAGGCATGAAGCAAGTGCATGATGCTCGCCTGTCGGCGTCCGGTGATACTTTGTGGATCGCCGTGAACCCTGGTGTTCCGGTAAATAAAACCGAAGTCCAGGAATACTATTTGCCGTCGCTCGAACTTCGTAGATCAATCCTGCATGATTATTGTATGGAGACCGGTGCGGGAAAATATGTCTTGGATCAGGAAGGCCGGCTGATGCTTGCCGGGCGATTCATCAAAGATAACACGGATATTGACGCTTACTTCGGTTTGTTGCCCGCACTCGATGCAAACCCAGAATTCGCCGGAGTGCCTCTTACCTTGAAATACGAAGATCGTACACCTGGAAATATGGATGAAAGAATCGGTCTCTTGAATAACTATTTTTGTGACGCGCTGGACAACAGCACATTTCTGCTCTTAAGAGGCGAGGACTTCGCGTCCGGCACATCAAGGGTCTACGTTGTCGATGCCCACGATGGCAGCCTCTATAACGTCGCGAGTGGCAACCCAATCTCATGGCAATAACCTCCGGGCCTAGCGGCAGCATGGGCCGGGAAGCGGTGGTGGAAGGCCTGCATCTCGATAGGGTTGGCGGCGGTGTTGCTCATGGATCACGCTTGCGGGTTATAGCCTTCGAAAAAGCTTGGATAAACATGCTACAATAAATGAAAATGATTGTCGATAAAGGGCCTAGGATGGATCTCGAGAGAAGATTGCGCTCCAGGGGATACAGGATGACTCCGCAGCGGGAGGCCGTCTATCGCGTCCTCACCGAGCACGAGGGAAAGCCGCTGAGCCCCGAGGATATCCATCAGCTTGCCGGCAAGAGGTTACGAGCACTCGGATTGACCACAATTTACCGCAGCCTGGAACTATTTTGCGAATTGGGCTTGGCCAAACAGGTCCACCTGCATGGCGATGCGCATTATTACGAGGCCAACACCGGGAAACACCACCATCATATGATTTGCCTGTCGTGCGGCTCGGTCGAGGTTCTCGAGGCCTGCCTGATCGATGAATTGAAGGAAATGGTGAGAGATGACTCGGATTTTATGGTTACCGATCACTGCATGAGCCTCTTTGGATATTGTCCGGGATGTCTCAGCGCCGGCAAGGTCTGAGCGAGAGAGAACACCAATGACTGTCGAAATCTCTGCATGCTGATGAAAATGATTTTCAAAAATGGGATCGGGAAGGCTGCCTGTTCAGCAACCGCGTTCTTTTTGATGGTAATAGTGACATTCGCTTTGGCGGGTTGCGGTGAAACGGGCGCTGATTCCCATGCAAAGATAAGAATTGCTACCGACATCCTCCCCATCGCCGATTTCTGTCGAAACGTGGGAGGGAACCTGGTGGAGGTGGAAGCGCTGATCCCGGCCGGGTCGAATCCGCACACCTACGAGTTGACGACCCGTCAAATGCGATTCCTGTCCGACGCGGATCTCCTTGTTATCAATGGGCTGGGGCTGGCTCCTTGGACGAATGATATCTTCAAAAGCATTCATAACGAGAGACTGATCAAAGTTGTTGCGGGTGAAGCGGTGCCGAAAGATTCGCTTATGGCCGAGGCCGAGGCCGGTGGAAATGAAGCCTACGATCCTCACGTCTGGCTCGACCCAACCCTGGTTGTATATATGATCAACTCGATAAGAGACGGATTGATGGCGGCCGACCCCGGCCATGAATCGATCTACAGACAAAACGCGGATGACTATATCGGGGAACTGGAAGGCCTTGATGCTTTAATCAGGCGTGAAACGGCAGGATTCTCAAGCAAGAAATTCATAGCCTTTCACCCTTCCTGGACCTATTTCGCACGTCGCTATGGCCTGGATCAGGTAGGGGTGATCGAGGAGAGACCGGGAAAGGAACCATCGGCGGCTTGGATCGCCGGGCTTATCGATTCGATCCGCAGCGAGGGGATAAAAGTCGTCTTCTCCGAACCGCAATTCAGCCCTCGCGCTGCGGAAGCGGTTGCGGAGGAAGCGGGTGGAGGAGTCGCTCTGGAGATTCTGGATCCCATGGGAGATCCGGCAAACCCGGAAACGGACTCCTACATTGCGCTCATGAGGCATGACGTGCAACTCATGGGGGAGGCTTTGAAATGAGGGAATGCAGGGTAAGAGATTTCTTCGAAACACCGCAGGCAGGTCCTCGCCAGGTGATTGTGCTCGAGGACGTATGCGCCAGTCTCGATTCCAACCAGGTGCTCGAGGGCATCACCTTCTCCCTCAATGAAGGGACTTTCCTGGGAGTAATCGGGCCCAACGGCGCCGGAAAAACAACGCTGATAAGAGTGGTCCTCGGCCTGGTGAAGACGGATAGGGGAACGGTCCGGGTGATGGGGATGAGCCCCGCCGAGCTAAAGCACGAACTGCACCACATAGGATACGTGCCGCAACAGGTCCTCTTCGACCCGCTCTTTCCGGTATCGGTTTACGACGTTGTCATGATGGGGAGGACATGCTGCATCGGTACCTTCCGCTTTCCCAAGAAGGCCGATCGACAGGCCGTACTCGAGAGCATCGAGGCGGTAGGGTTGAACGGGCTGGAAAAAAGACCCATCGGGCAACTCTCCGGCGGCCAGCAGAAACGAGTCTTTCTGGCCCGCGCTCTGTGCCTGGAGACCCGCATAGTATTACTGGACGAGCCGACCTCCGGCCTCGACGTAGAAGGGCAAGAGCATTTTATGGAACTTCTGGACCTTCTCAAGCAGGACCTTGCGCTATCGGTGGTATTTGTATCCCACGACGTCAACGTCCTCGCCCGCCATGCCGACGAAATAGTCTGCATCAACAAGACCATGCACTTGCATGGCAGGCCGCTCGAGGTCCTCGGGAGCGACAGGTTGAAGGAAGCATACCGCTGCGAGTTTGATTTTCTCGCGGGCATCGTGGGAGAGGCACAGCCGGGCGGAGAGGCGAGGGAATAGAACGATGTTTGCATATGGATTTGCCCAGAGGGCTTTGATCGGGGGGACGATAATCGCGATAGTCTGTTCGCTCATATCCTTCTTCGTGGTAGTGAGGCGGCTGGCCTTCGTCGGAATGGGCATATCGCATGCGGCTTTCGGCGGGGTTGCCCTCGGCCTGGCCGCCGGCATCGATCCCCTACTTTCGGCCGGAGGCTTCTGTGTGCTGATCGCCCTGGGAATCGGCTGGTTCAGTCGAAGGGGCAAGATCCATGAAGATACGGTGATAGGCATACTATTTACGAGCGCGATGGCCCTGGGAGTTATCCTCGTCCGGCTGGCGCACGCCTATAACCTGGACCTCATGAGCTACCTTTTTGGAAGCATACTGGCCATGAAATGGCTGGATGTCCTGGTAATTGGCATGGTGGCCGTCCTGGCGCTGGCTTTCATGGCGGTATTCTTCAAGGAGTTGCTTTTCCTTTCCTTTGATGAGGAGACGGCCACTGCCAGCGGATTGCCGACGAAATTCGTATATTATGGCCTGCTCATCATAATGGCCCTGACCATAGTGGTGGCCATCAAACTGGTTGGCATCGTCCTGGTCTCGGCCTTGCTCGTCGCCCCAGGTGCCGCCGCCAGCCAGCTTTCGAGCAATTACAAGGGTGTCCTGGCGTGGTCGGTGATTGCCGGCGTAGCATCGGTGTTTATCGGCCTCTATCTATCTTTTCAGTTTGATGTGGCATCGGGAGCCGCGATCGTTCTAGTACTTTTTGCCATATTCCTGCTGGCCCTGACGCTATCTCCCAGGAGGAGCTACATGAGAGGTCGAATAAGAGCAAGTTGATGCCTCCGGTTGAATGGTGAGCCTGGCTTGGGATATACTGGGGCCAGTTGAAGGAAACGAGGAAGGCGGGAGGTGACCGGCTATAGAGAAGCCGGAGTCATCCCGAAAAAGAAAAAAGTGCGAGATTTTCGGCGGAATCCCTGGGAGTCGTAGGGATTCCTTCTCTTTTTGGAGAATAAGGACATAATGGGGCGGAAATCCGATAACGGGAGGTTGGTCGAGATGCCGGTTAAGTATATTTTCGTTACAGGGGGAGTGGCATCGTCACTGGGCAAGGGCATAACCGCGGCCTCCCTGGGCAGACTCTTAAAAGCCAGGGGCCTTAAGGTCACCATGCAGAAAATGGACCCCTACATCAACGTCGATCCGGGAACGATGAATCCATTTCAGCACGGCGAAGTATTCGTAACCGACGATGGCACGGAAACCGACCTCGACCTCGGGCATTACGAGCGATTCATAGACGAGCACCTGGGCAGGGAAAACAACGTGACCACGGGAAGCGTCTATTGGTCGATCATAACCAGGGAGCGCAAGGGCGAATTCCTGGGGGGTACCGTACAGGTGATTCCGCATATAACCAACGAGATAAAAGAACGAGTGCTGCGATTGACCCGCTCGAGCGAAGTAGACGTGGTCATCACAGAAATCGGGGGTACAGTGGGCGACATCGAGAGCTTGCCCTACCTCGAAGCGATCAGGCAGTTCAAGAAGGACGTGGGCGAGGAAAATGTGATGTATGTCCACGTCAGTCTGGTACCATTCATCGAGACCACCAGGGAGATGAAAACCAAACCCACCCAGCACAGCGTCAAGGAACTGCGATCGATGGGAATTCAGCCGGATGTCATTGTTTGCCGCTCGAAGGGCCCCTTGGGCCTGGACCTCAAGGAAAAGATCTCCCTCCTCTGCGACATAGACCTGGACGGGGTGATTTCTGCTCAGACGGCGGAATGCATATATGAGGTGCCCCTGCTGTTGCATGCGGAAGGCCTGGGGGATTACGTGGCCCGTCACCTCGGGCTCGAGGGTCATGAGGAGGACCTCTCGGAGTGGGAAAATATGGTAAGGGGAATAAACTCCTTGTCCGAGGAGGTACGCATAGGCGTGGTCGGCAAGTACATAGAGCTTACCGATGCTTATCTTTCCATAATAGAGAGTCTCAAGCACGGTGGTTTCGCCAATGGAGCGAAGGTCAATATCAGCTGGGTGGCATCGGACGATATAACCTACGAGAACGCTCCTGAGGTCCTGGCGGATCTGGATGGAATTCTCATACCCGGGGGTTTCGGGGTGCGGGGAGTCGACGGCAAGGTCGAGGCCGTACGCTACGCGCGGGAAAATAATGTTCCATTTTTTGGCATATGCCTCGGATTGCAGTGCGCCATAATCGAGGCGGCTCGCAATCTCTGCGGCTACGGCAAGGCCGATAGTTCCGAATTTGAACCCGCTACTCCGGATCCTGTCATTGATCTTCTGCCCAGCCAACGGGAAGTCGATGAGATGGGCGGAACCATGCGACTCGGTCTTTACCCCTGCAAATTGGAGGAGGGGAGCATGGCCTGCAAGGCCTACGAGGAGGAAGTGATCTATGAGCGCCACCGGCACCGTTACGAGGTGAACAACCATTACCGCACGGCGTTACAGGACGCCGGCCTGATATTTTCGGGTCTATCACCGGATGGCCGGCTGGTGGAAATCATTGAGAGGGACGATCATCCCTGGTTCCTGGCCTCACAGTTCCACCCGGAGTTCAAGTCTCGCCCCAATCGTCCCCACCCTTTGTTCAGGGATTTTGTCGGAGCGGCCCTGCGCAATCGTTTGTCTCGGGGAGAAATCCCGGAGGAATCACCAAACCTCAAAGTTGTCGGTTAGCGGGATACCGCCTGAAGAACAGGAGTTACCTTAATGACTGAGAGGATTCTCACTACCTTCATGGAGCTGGCGACCATCGAAAGCGAAAGCTTCCATGAGGCAGAAGTCGCCGAATATGTGATGAAAGCCGCAAGGGATTGCGGGTTCGATCCATACATGGATAAGGCGGGGGATGCGCTCGGCGGAAATGCGGGAAACATCTACATAAAACTACCCGCATTGCAGATCGAGGCACCGCCGCTGTTGTTTTGCGCCCACATGGATACGGTGACGCCGGCCAAAGGGGTAGAGCCGGCTGTCAAGGGAGAGCGTGTGGTATCGGCGGGAAAAACCATACTGGGCGCCGATTGTAAGGTGGGAGTCGCCGCAATCATCGAACTGATGAGGATGTCGGCCCAGGGCGAAATAGAGCACGGCCCCTTGGAACTGGTACTAACCATCGCCGAGGAGAAGCAGTTGCAGGGCGTCCGCCATCTGGAGCGCAAGCAAATCGAGTCACGCTACGCATTCGTGCTCGACGCGGAAGGTTCGGTCGGCAAGATAGTCAATGCATCGCCCACACAAGACAACCTGCAATTCATCTTCAAGGGCAAATCGGCGCACTCCGGGGTGGAACCGGAGAAGGGGGTAAACGCCATATTCGGGGCGTCCTGGGCCATAAGCCTGATGCAACTAGGTCGCATCGATGCCGAGACCACCGCCAACATCGGGGTTATCAATGGAGGCCGGGCGATAAATATAGTACCGGACACGGTCATTGTCGAAGGCGAGGTGCGCTCGCTCGATATTGAGAAACTCGAGAGGCAAAGGAAATCAATGGTCAGGGCAGCGCTGGAAGCCGAGGCGTCGGTAGGCGTTGGGGTGGAGGTAAAGGTGGAAAGGGCCTACGAAGGTTTTTGCATCGACCCCAGGGATCAGCTGGTGCAGCTGGGCATCGAGGGCGGCAGGGCCATGGGCCTGAAGATGCAAGTGCAATCGTCGGGTGGCGGCAGCGACGCTAATTTTTTAAACACCATCGGCATCAAATCACTGGTGCTGAGCATCGGCGCTCGCGAACCTCATACCGTTAACGAAAGCGTAAAGATCAAAGACTTGAACAAGCTGGTGCGGTTATGCGCCGAAATAGCGAACTCGGCGGGAAGGATGAGGATCACTCCATGAGTGCGGAGGGCTTTGAAACCTTACAGCGCGAGGCCGTTTTTGAGGGCAAGGTAGTGCGGCTCTACGTAGATAAGGTAAGGCTGCCTAACGGCGAGGAGGCCGAAAGGGAAGTGATCGAGCATATGGGCGCCGTGGGTATGGTGGCTTTGGATGAGAAGGGCGGCATCTACCTGGTTCGCCAGTACCGTCATGCCACCGGCGAGGAACTTCTGGAAATACCGGCCGGCAAGTTGAGCCCCGGTGAAGCACCTATCGATTGCGCCAAAAGGGAACTAATGGAGGAAATAGGATTTGAGGCGCGGGATTGGGAGCAATTGGCATCCTTTTATACATCCCCGGGTTTCAGCAATGAAATGCTTTACCTGTACCTGGCCACAAGGCTCGAAAAAGGTCAGGCGAGTCCGGACGAGGACGAGTTTCTGGAAGTGATCCACGTGCCTCTGGGAGAAGCCCTGGCCATGGTGGACAGAAAAGAGATCAAGGACGCGAAATCCATTGCCGGTATAGCGCTGGCCGTACTGCACGTGCGACACCAATATCCGTCCCACATGTGAACGAGGATTGGAAGGACAGCTGAGAGATGATCATCGGTGTTCCCAAGGAGATGGTGGACCAGGAATACCGCGTGGCCATAACCCCTCAGGGAGCCCACGAACTCGTCGATGAAGGTCACACGGTTCTTATTTCGCGTGGGGCGGGAGAGGGCTCCAGCATATCGGATTCCGATTTCGAGGCGGCCGGGGCGCTGATTGTCCCGGGTCCGGAAGAGGTCTTTGCTGACGCAAAACTCATCCTCAAGGTGAAGGAACCGCTGCCATCCGAGTATCACATGCTGCGCAAGGATCAGATAATCTTTACCTTCCTGCATCTGGCGGCCGAAAAGGGTTTGACCCTGGAACTGATGGAGAAGGGAGTCGCGGCCGTTGCTTATGAGACCGTGCAAGCGGCGGATGGCAGTCTGCCCCTTCTCGCACCCATGAGCGAGGTGGCCGGCCGCATGGCGCCCCAGATCGGGGCGCATTATCTGGAGAAGATGAATGGCGGGCGCGGCCTTCTACTGGGAGGGGCCACCGGGGTCCTGCCGGCAAACGTCGTCATACTGGGAGCCGGACTGGTCGGATCGCAGTCGGCAATCCTGGCGACCGGTATTGACGCCCACGTTATAGCGATGGATAAAAACCTGCTTAAACTCCGCTACCTCGAGCATATCCTGCACGGGCGTATAACCACCCTGATCTCCAATAAGATGAGCGTGCGGGAAATGGTAGTGCAGGCGGACCTGGTAATAGGGGCGGTGCTGATACCGGGAGCCAGGAGCCCGGTACTGGTGGATGAGGATGTAGTAAAGGATATGAAGCCGGGTTCCGTGGTGGTAGATATTTCCATCGACCAGGGTGGTTCTTTTGCGACCTCCCGGCCCACCACCCACTCCGATCCGGTATATTTTGTCCATAACGTGCTTCACTTCTGCGTGCGAAACCTTCCCGGGGCCGTCCCCAGAACCTCTACCTATGCCCTGGCCAATGTAACGCTTCCCTTTGTCCAGGAAATCGCCAACCTGGGACTGCAAGAGGCGGTGCGGCGTGATAACGCCCTGGCTGCGGGTGTAAACGTTATCCAGGGTCGGGTTACTTCCAAGCCGGTGGCCGAAGCGCACCAGCTCGACTACGAACCGCTGGAGCATATCCTACCAATCGATGTTTCCAGTGATCGGCTTTTTGGAAAGTGAGAGGAAAAGGGGAGAGTGAGGTGCCGGAACGCGCGGGATCGGGCGGCGATGCGCATGATCATTACCAGTGGGAATCGCTGCTGAACGAATTCCTTCTTTACCTGCGGGTCGAAAAAGCCCTTTCATCCAAAACCATTGAAGCCTATGGCAGGGATCTCAGGCGATGGACGTGTTTCATGGCGGGCGAAGGCAAACGATCGCCTGGCCAGGTGCAACGGGAAGACATTACCGCTTTTATGGAAGAACTTGCGCGCACCGGTCTCTCGGCACGTTCAAGGGCCAGGGTGACGGCATCGCTCAGGAGCTTCGAACGTTTCCTGGTTGAGGAGGGGATTGATGAGAGGATGCAAACCCTTTCGCTTGCCGGGCCAAAGCACGAGCAACGACTGCCCAGGGTGCTCAGCCAGGCTGAAATCGCAAGGCTGCTGGATCAGGCCTGGTTGGAAGATCCTGGGGGAATGAGGGACAAGGCCATCCTGGAGACGCTATATGGAACAGGCATTCGCATTTCAGAGTTGACGGGTTTGGATATCGAAGACCTCGATCTTGCTGACAGCGAAGCAAGGGTCATGGGCAAGGGATCACGGGAAAGGGTAGTTCCAGTGGGCGGTGCGGCCGCCCAGGCCCTCAGGGACTATCTGCGTTTGGGCCGCCCGGCATTAACGAAGTCGGCCAGAGAACGGGCGGTATTCTTGAACAAGAGGGGGGGAAGGCTCTCCAGACAGGGGGCATGGGAGATCGTAAAAAAGTATGGGGCTCGCGCCGGGCTGAAAGGAAAAATGACTCCGCATACCCTGAGACATAGTTGCGCAACCCATTTATTGGAAAACGGCGCCGACCTGCGATACATTCAAGAGCTCCTCGGCCATGCAAGCATAAGCACCACTCAGATATATACGCACTTGAGCAAAGCCAAGATCAAACAAATATATCTCAAAGCCCACCCGCACGCCTGAGAAAGGGCCTGCTAGACCAAGATACGGCACCTCTAAGGGTATGCATTTAAATTGCAAAAGTGATTATCATTATCAATACTGCCGGTTTCAGGTAACCAATCGCCGCTATATCTGATAAAACTATGGGGAATTGGAAATAATATTCCAAACTATGTCTTGAGGGAGTGCGTGGCGGAATGCGGGGCGTGTCCCACTCACCCCGAGGCACAGGGTATCGTCACCGATCTGGCCGACGACCTGGACCAATACGGCCAAGAGTACGGCCGCCTGGCCGATGAGGTCTGGATGGAAGATTATCAGGAGGAGTCGGCCGAAGCCCAGCAGGGCGCTTAGCCTATCGCTAATAGTGTAAGACCGCCTTTACGGCGGCCCTTTTTAGGTTAGTTTATCTGGCTTGATTATGCTCAAGCATTCTTCCTCGAAAAGTTAGTTAATAATTAGCGGATTATTCCAGAGTAGATCAAGCAAAGAGGTAAGATCCAGCAGTATTGCAACAACTAACACCCATTACCATGATGCTAAAATTATAGAAGGTGGTCATAAAAGACGAAGATGTGATAAGGCTTTCGTGAACCATGGAGGGGTCATGAGCGGTATCTCGAAAAGTAATCTTCTGGCCGGCTCGGTGCTCCGGCTCATGGCGGCAAATTATAATTATCGGCCGTCACTCAGGCAATACCTGAAGGCAGATGGCTCGTGGTTTGACTTCAGCATCGGCTTCCGAAGCGAGGACGGCCGCATAGAACGGGCCATGATGATAAAAGACGGTAAACTCAAGGTTTTGAGAAAGATACCCGGTGACGCCGATGCGACGATGATCCTATCCAACGACAAAGTCCTGATGGATATACTCCAGGCACCGCCCAACGAACTTATGAACATGCTCCTAAAGAGCAAATACCGCGTCGAAGG
>Ga0209747_1001885_pt1 | contig 10915 bp, 8 predicted proteins | sample BarGraNGADG00311_FD_184498 | JGI IMG/M metagenome (GOLD analysis project Ga0209747, IMG submission 184498) | Arctic peat soil microbial communities from Barrow, Alaska - Barrow Graham LP Ref core NGADG0011-311 (SPAdes) (version 2) | ecosystem: Environmental > Terrestrial > Soil > Wetlands > Peat ... | reverse complement strand
CTTCATGAACGAAGGCACGAAGTGCGAGACGGAGAAGCTCTCGAGCGTTCCGGTCCCGGGCAGTTCCTTCCACTTGGTGATCGTCAGGCAGTCCGCGCACAGCGGGCGCGGGATACCCCAGACCTTGCCGCAGCCCGGGCACTCGGTCGTCATGAACTTGCCGTTGGCGAGCTCGATGAAGAACTTCGAGTATTTGCCCAACACGTGCTTGTACGTGAAGTCCATCTTCCACTCGATGCGCATTCCCTCGCGGAAGTCCTTCCACGGATCTCCATCCGGATGAGCGAACGGTATCGGGTCCTCGGCCGTGAAAACCTCCATGAGGTTGCTGATGAGTTCCAGTCCCATGATCAGTCCCTCCTCTCGAATATGTTCAGGGCGCAGAACGTGCCGGTCCCGCCGTGCGAGTCCATGCCGCCGCGCTTGGAGTTGAGCTCTACCTGGCGCCTGGGGTCGGCCTCCTGACGCAATTGCCGGAGAACTTCCACACCCTGGGCGATACCTGTGGCGCCTACCGGGTGCCCGAAGCCCATGAGGCCGCCCGACGTGTTCGTCGGCAGCTCGCCGCCGAGGTCGAAGACACCCTTGTCCATGAGCTTTCCGCTCTCTCCTTCCTTGCAGAACCCGAGGTCCTCGTAGGACACGAGTTCTGCTCCGGAGTAAGCGTCGTGGACCTCGAAGCAGTCGAAGTCCTCGATCGGGTTCTTGATGCCCGCCATCGGGTAAGCCTGCTCCGCCGCCGTGCGCTTTCCGCGGAAATGCGTGACGCCCGGGTACGGATGAGGCCGGTCCGCCATCCTCATGAAGTCGGTGCCGCATCCGGTGCCGGTGAGCTCGATGGTCGGCTTCTTCTCCCACACGTCGCAATGCTTCTTTGCCCACTCCTCGGTTGAGAAGATGAGGCACGACGCGCCGTCCGAGAGGAGGCTGCAGTCGAGCTTCTTGTACGGATAGGTGATCATCTTCGATTTCAAGACGTCATCTACCGTGATGTCCATCGGGTAATGCGACTTGTTGTTATACATTGCGTTGCGGTGGTTCTTGACGCTGACCTTTGCGAACTGCTCTTCAGTCGTTCCGTACTTATCCATGTGCGTAACCATCATGACGGCATAGTACGCGATGTAGAAACCGGCGACCTGCACTTCCCAGTCGGTGTCCGACGCCAGCGCGATGAACTGCTGCGCCACGTCTGAGGGGACGCAGCGTCCCATGTTCTCCGAGCCGAAGACGACCATTGAATCGCACAGGCCCGACATTATGTACGCGTACGCGTTACGGATGGCGAGGCCTCCAGTGCCTCCGCCGCCTTCTACGCGCACGTTGGGCTTGGGACACATCCCGATGTTGTCATGGAAAATTGCCCCAGCCTTCAGTTGCTTGTCGAAGTGGTCGCTGAAGTAGCTTGTGGTGCTGTGCTCGATGTCAGGGACCTTGGTGCCCGAGTCTTCGAGTGCCTCCAGTACCGCTTCGTTGATCCAATCGCGCATGTTGCCGTCAACACGCTCCGCGGCGAACTTGGAGATACCGCCACCAAGGACGAATACCCTGCGTTTCTTGTCGAGAATCTCCATATCCTCCCTTCCTTCCTTTTTCTCACGCTCTGCATCTGATAGAGGTCGAAATATGAGTCCGTCAGCCGCGCGGTTGAGCGCGGTCTCAGGCAAAAGACGTCTTAGTATATCAAAAACCAGTAGTCAAAACTCTGGAGTCAAAAACACTTTTCGCCTGGTTTGCTGACGCCCCTGCCGCGTGCCGGCGGGCGCGTGCTTCAGGGAAGCGACTTCTGCAGGGCCGGCTCGTACTTGAGCAGCAGTGCCTTGACCTGCTGGAGCGTGGCGCTCACCGCGGCCTGGCCAGCCGCGTACGCGGCTTCGGCCTCGGCGCCGGATTTTGCGTTGAGGGTCCCCTCGATCTGGTGTACGCGGTCGCGGAGGTAGTTCTCGGCGGTCCCCTCCGCCTTGGAGAGGTCAGGGTTCAACGGCCGCGCGCGCGACGTCATGTCACCGATGAGGGACAGGAGGGTGCTCGTCTGTGTCACCATCTTGTTCATTCCGTCAGCCGCGGGGAGAGTACCCGCTTTCATGGCGGCGAAGATGCTGCGGGCCTCGTCGTCCAGCGCCCTGTCGGTCCCGAGCGCTCGGACGATCGAGTCGCGGACCGCCGAGTTGGAGTCGGCCTTGCTCTGTCCACCGGTTCCGCCGCCGCATCCGGCGGCCGGCAGGCCGGAGAAGAGCAGTATGGCGCAGATGAAGAATGCTGTCTTTCTCATGGTCCCAATTCTAATCCAAACCGGCCCCGGAACTTAATCCCCGATACTGGTGCGGTTCACACCGGGCCACCTTCTTTGCATTATCGTCTGTTTCCTGCAAATATTCTAAGCAATGCAAAATAGGGGTCTGACCCTTATCGCGATCGTCTTTCATGGAGCAAGATGCACGAGCACTTCGACGCGCAGAAAGCATTCGGCCATATCGAGGCGCTGTCGGCCATGAGGCGGCTTGCGGGCACGCCTGGCGAGAAAGAGGCCCAGGAATACATCCGCCAGACCGCGGGCGAGACCGGCGTCGCGATGCGCGACGAGGAGTTCGCCTACTCGGAGCTGCCGCTCAAGTTCGCGATCCCGGCGACCTGTTTTGTGATCGGCGCGCTAAGCGTGGCGGGATCGCTCGCCTACCTGTGGGGCACCTCGCTGGTCATAATCCCCGGCGTAGCCTTGCTGGTCGCGGTGTACCTCGGCTTCAAGTGGTCAAGCACCTTTGAGAAGTTTGCTTCGCGCGGTAAGAGGAGCTCCGTGAACCTGATAGGGGAGATCCGGGGGGCCGATCCGAAAGGCACGGTCCTGCTCTCGGCGCACTACGACTCCAAGAGCCAGCTCATGCCCGTGGTGGTCCGGGCCGGGCTCTTCATGCTGGGATTCCTGGGCGAAATACTCCTGGGCCTGACGCTCATCGCGGTCGGGATCCTCGCCGCCGCGGGGCGCGACTATCTCGGCAGCCACGCGGGTTTTTACGTCTCGCTCATCCCAGTGGCCATGATGCTGGCGCTGTTCTTCAACGTCACGGGCAACAAGTCGCCGGGCGCGCTGGATGACGCATCCGGGATCGCGGTGATACTCGAGGTGGGAAGGGTCGTGGCGTTGAACCCTCCCTCGAACTTCAACGTGCGCATCGCCGCCTTCGGGTGCGAGGAGATCGGGCTGTGCGGGTCTATCGGCCACCTGCTGGCGCACGAGGATGAGCTGCGTGGATCGAAGTTCTACATGTTGAATTACGACATGCCCTATTCGAGCTCGGGCAACATGATCGTCAACACGGGCTTCGAGCTGCCTCCCGTCCGCACCAGCCAGCACCTGTACGGCCTCGTGAAAGAGGCGTGCGACGAGATGGGTTTGAAGCTCAGCAGGGCCTACCTGCCGGTCGGGGCCGGGGCCGACCACATGCCCTGGGTGAAGCACGGCTTCGAGGCGACCTGCCTCGTCTCGGCCACAACCTCGATACACAGCTCGAGAGACTCGCTCAACAAGGTGAACAGGGAAGGTCTGAGGCGCGCGGGAGAGGTCACCCTGGCGGTGCTACGCTCGCTGGATCAGGAGGCGAAGTCCTGGTCGAAGAATCCGTCACCTGAAGAAGGCTCTTCCGGAGCCGTGCCTGAAGGGGTCGCGGGCGCCTGAGCCGAAGGCCCCGAGTCTAAGTAATGCGCAATCCCGAGCGCCGCCATCCTGCCGTCCGCGCACGCTCTCGCGACGCCGCCGAAACCGCGCACCACGTCCCCGCCCGCGAAGACGCCATGCCGGGAAGTCATCATGTTCTCGTCGACCTCTACGAGGCCGGACGGCCCCAGCCTGATGTGCGAGGCGAGGTAGCCCGTGAGCGCCGGGTCCCCCTCCTGATCCAGCGCGACTATGAGGGTTCCAACGTCCAGGGTCGCCGGGACCTCGTCGTCTGCCGCCTCATCCGGCTCGGGTCCGCCCGCGCTCTGGACGACGTGTGTCCGGAGTCCCTCAACGCGGCCCTCGCCAACGACCTCGATGATTTTCCTTTCCGGGACGATCACAACGCCGGCCTCGACGATGGCAGCAAGTCTGGCGGGTACGGCTTCCTCCCCGATGACCCCGTTTTGCGTGACGAGGTACACGTTCTCCGCACCCATGTCCTTTGCGAGCAGCGCGGTATCGAACGCCAGGTTGCTGTCTCCGACGACGGCGACGCTGTGCGCGAGCTCCCGCTGGACCTTCCGGCGGGCCGCGCCGAGAAAAGACAGCGCATCGATGACGCCCGGGAGGTCCGTGCCTCTGACAGAAGGCATCCTGATGGCCTGAAGTCCGGTGCTCAGAAAGACCGCGCGGAAGCCTTCCCGCAGCAGGGAATCGAAGTCGATGTCCTCGCCGAAGACGGTATTGCCCCGAAACTCCACTCCGGCCGTCATCGAGCCTTCGAGCTCGCGCTCGAGGATCTGCTTGCTCAGCCTTCGTCCCGTCATCGCGTGCGCCGGAAGGCCACCGGCCTCGACGGTCTGCTCGAAGATCTCGACGTTGAAACCGAGCAGGGAAAGGTAATATGCGCAGGAGATGCCGGCCGGTCCCGATCCGATGACCGCAACGTGCTCGCGACGCGGTCCCCGGTACGGCTCGGGCCAGCCCTCCGGCCCCTGGACCACCCCGCAGACGAAAGCTTCGAGCTGGCTGACTTTGACTGCCGAGTCCATTTCCTTGCGGTTGCAGGCCTCCTCGCACAGGCTCTCCGCAGGGCAGACCAGCCCGCAGACCTCGCCGAGAGGGTTGACCTCTCTGACCAGTCTCGCCGCGCCGGCCATGTCGTTGCAGCCGATCCGCCTTATGACGTTTGAGATGTCGATCGAAGCGGGGCAGGCCACGGAGCACGGCGCGTCCGCGCAGCGCATGCACCTGTGCGACTCGAGGACCGCGGAGATCGAATCCACTACGGACTCGCTCGAGATCTGCGGCCGCACGGGCACCGTCTCGATGACGAAGCTCTCGCGCTGGTGCGCGAAGCGCGGAGCGCGGAGTGACAGGTAGCGCATCGCCGCCGTCGCGGCGTTGATACCTGAGGCCGCGGCTTCGGCGACCCCCCTGCCATAGAAGGTCGAATCGCCGGCGATCAAAAGGCCGTCAGTCTCCGTGACCGCCCCCGGGAGGCTCGCGGGGGCGAGGGTCCCTGCGGGATAAGGCGCGGCGAGCTCGCCTCGCTCGCGGGAGAGGTATCTTTCAAAGGTGGTGGGGCTGGCGAGGCGCCATACAACAGGCTCGGCCGAGATCTCCGGCAGTATCGGCCGCAGCCTCTCGAGGATACTGGACGCCTCGGAGTGCTTCCTGTCCTCGTAGGCCTCGGTGCCGTACTCCGGGTCTCCCGGAGAAGGCCAGTCCGACGGACGCACCGCCGCATGGATCGTCACGGAGTGGTAGCCCTCGGGCGAGAGGTTGGGGTCGAAAAGAGAAGGCACGCTCACCGACACGAACCGGTCGGGCTCGCGCTCGGGGTCGTCGATAAGGACCGTGTTGGGGTTGAACGATTCGGGCAGGGTTTCCTCAGGCACTCCCAGGTACAGCGCGAAGGTCGACTGGACCGCGACCAGCGATGCGAGCCAGTCTTCGGTCTGCCCTGAGACCGCCTCGGGCGGCAGGAGACGGGTGAACAGGTTGCGGGCCGAAGTGTTCGAGATCACGACGTCGGCTCTCAGGCGCCTTCCGCCGGCGATGACCACGCCGATTGCGCGCCCGCCCTCGACCAGGATGCGCTCGACGGGCACGCGGTACTCGACGCGACCGTTTCGCTCCACGATGCTCTTCTCGAGCCTGTCCGGCACGCGCTGGGACGAGCCTATGGCGTGGTGCGTGCCGCCGATGTGCCTGTCGATGATCGCGAGCGCCGCCTGCGCGGCCGTGAGTTCCGAGAGGCGGTAACCCGTGTTGAACGTCAGGTCCGCGTCGAAGAACGCTTTGATGAGCGGGTCGTCCACGTGTTTTTCGAGCACCTTCTCGGCGCTGGTGCGCGCGTACTTGGACAGCCTGACCGCGCTCCGCGAGTGGCGGGCGAGAAGGCCGGTCCGCTGTACCGCGCTGTCTTCGCTGCGGGGCCTGGGCGGGCCGCCGCAATCGAGGAGGGCGTTGTAGACGTCCTCCATCTCGCGCATGAATGACAGGAGGCTTCCCGCCTGGTGCGGGAACAGGGCTCCCAGCTCCGCGCTGAAAGTCTGCCTGTCGCGGTGGAACTCGACGTGGGAGTCTCCGAAATAGAGCGTATAGGCGCTGTCGCGGGGGATGAGGTCGACCTGCTGGCCCACGAAGTCGAACAGCTGGCGCTGGACCTGGAACCCTACCTCGCCGAACCCCTGAAGGATCGACGCGGCTGTGTCGAAGGTAAAATCCCCGATGCGGAACGAAGAGCAGCATCCACCGGGCTGGCGGGACCGCTCCAGTACCAGGACGTCCAGTCCCTCGCGGGCCAGCACGGCGGCGGCAGAAAGCCCGCCGATACCGGCGCCGATTACTATGACCTCATATCTGTCTTTCAGGATAGGCGCTGAAGCGACCAAGTAGTGTCCCGAGGTTAAGCTTTCGTCTCTCAAAGATGCGTCCCGCGGGTGCGGGACCGCAATGAAAATGATATCCGAGTGGGAAGGGCAAGGCAATTTCGACCGACAACAACTATATACAATATATATTGACATTACGATATTGTTTATTATATAAACTATATAGTTATGAAACCGAGCGAAGCGTATCCCAGGAAACAGGCGAAGAGGCAGGCGAACTTCCTGCTGCCCGAGCCGCTGCTCTCGGAGCTGAGAAGCATCGTCCCCGCAAAGATGAGGAGCCAGGTTGTCGCAACCGCGCTGGAGCGTGAGCTGGCACGCATCAAGGCGCAGAGAGCGCTCGCCGACTATTTCGGAGCATGGAAGCCCGCGGCGGGAAGGGCTTGAGCCGCACTCGAACCGGAGGGAAAGTCGAAGGACCTCATAGTCGAAAGCAACATCCTCATAGATTTCCTGAAAGGTGTGGCCGGCGCGCGCTCGGTCCTCGAGAAGGCGGCCGATGAAGGCGTGATCCGCGTCAGCGCGATAAGCGCGGCAGAGGTCATCGCCCGGGCGGGAGACGCCAACATCGAGACGACGCGCAAGCTCCTGGACTCGTTCGACATCGTTCCCGTGGACAAGGAGGTGGCTCAACGTGCCGGAGTCTTTTATGCTCATGGTCGCGGAGATAAGCTTGAGCTCTGTGATTGTATTGTTGCTGCTGTTTGCGGCCAGATGGGGGCGGTTCTGGTAACCAGGGACCCTTCGAAGTACCCCTCTGACGGCTTCGAGGTCATTACCGCGAAATACTGAACCGCGCATGCTTGAATGAGCCACGCCGGGCGGGGACAGGCTCCTCGAGGGCCGGTCCTTAAGAGTACCCCATCTGTTATAATATCTTCCCTGTGTTCCACGATGCTGCCGAGGGGATGAATTTGAAGCACCAGGTGATCTCGTTCGCCAACCAGAAGGGCGGTGTAGGCAAGACCACCACCTGCATCAACCTTGCTGGCGCGCTCTCCGAGGCCGGCCTGTCAATCCTCCTCGTCGACATGGATTACCAGAGCAACCTCACCCTCGGCGTCGGGCTGGCGATGAGCAACGGCGAGAAAGGGACCGGCGACATCCTGCTCTACCCGGAGGTATCGTTCCGCGATATCATCCACGAGTCGACGATCCCTAACGTGGACATCGCCCCCGCGACGCTCGACCTTTCAAAGGTCGACATCAACATCGACAAGCGTCCCGAGCGGCACAAGATACTGCACGACAAGCTCTACGAGGTAAAGAGCAACTACGACTACGTCTTCGTGGACTGCCCGCCCGCGTTCAACCTTCTGACGGTGAACGCGCTCTCGACCTCCGACGGTATCATCATCCCGGTCCAGTGCTACCCGTACTCGCTTGCCGGCCTCAACACGCTCCTCGAGATCATCGACGACATAAGGTACGCGTACAACTTCGACCTGGAGATCGCGGGGATAGTGCCGACTGCCTACGAGACGAACACGCGGCTTGCGGCCGATGTTCTGCAGGAGTTGCACGACCGTTACGGCGGCAAGGTCTTTGACACCATCATCAAGAAGAGCGTGAAGGTCGCGGAGGGCCCGATACATCAGCAGTCTATCGTCCAGTACGCCAGCAGCCATCCGGTTGCGCACGCGTACAGGGCGCTCGCCACAGAGTTCCTGCGCAGAGAATCGCACTGAGGGCGACTAGCTCCTGTCCAGCTCCCTGATCATCGCCATGGCGAAGTCGCGCGCGCGCTCGGTCACGCGGATGTCCATGTTCTCCGGCGTGTCCTGCGGCGTGTGGTAGTTGGGGACGAAGTTGTTCTCGTTGAACCCGAAGATCGTTATTGCCTTGAATCCCCTGACCAGTGGCACCATCGCGTCGGTGCCGAGCCTCACCTCGTACGTCCCGACGTCCTTGAATGGGTCCGACTCCCGTAGAACCTCAGCGATGGAAACGAGCTCTTTCGAGTAGGGACGAACCCGCACGAAGCCTTCGCTGGTGCCGTAACGCACGGTGCCGTAGCCGATCGACTCCAGGTTGATGAAGTAAGTGTTTTCCTTGTCCAGCTCGCGCCCGTGTTTTTTCAGATACTCGACCGCGCCCATCATTATCGCTTCCTCGCAGCCGAAACCCACGAAGGTCAGCTCGCAGTCCTCGAGCGGCTCGGCCAGGACCTTCTCGCAGATGGACATGCAGCCCGCTATGCCCGAGATGTTGTCGCACGCGCCCGGGACGTAGACGCCCGCCCCGATGTCGAAGAAGCTCACCGCGGCCACCAGCAGGCCGGCTGAGGCGATGCCCTGGATTATCCAGGTCACAAACCACATTGCGGCCCCGCTGGGAACGATGGCGCGTACGATGGCGACGGCGCACAGCGCCACCATGCACAGGATGATCGGCATCATGACGTTCGGGGTCGAGTCGAACTTCTCTTTGTAGAACTTCGCGATCGCCTCGTCGAGGTCGGGGTTGAAGACGAGCTCGCCGACCCGCGCAGCGTCGATGTGCGCGCTGACGATGACCTTCTTCCCGGCCTTCGGATTGGGGATGACAGCGACGACGTTCTGGGACGGATATCGAGGTATCACGTTGCGTATCAGGTGGAACCTGGTGGTGAGGTCGCCCCAGAAGGATACCGTGATGAACGCGAGGACGGCCGCCATGAGCCAAGGGATCCACGCGGGCCTCGTCCAGATCGTCGCGACGCCGGCGATGATCGCCAGCACCGTGTGCATGAAGTAGACCCAGTAGTAGTGCGGGCTTATCTTGTAGTCCTCGACCGAAGTCTCGAGCCCGATCTCTTTCATGCGACCGGCGAGGTACTCGGAAGCCTGCCGCTCGCCCGGCTTTGTCGGCCCCCTCCTCGGGAAAGCCGACATGGTCTCGATCTCATGCATCATATCAACAGCCATATTCTCCCCCCGCTTAATCTGGTGCCTGTCCCCAAATTAAGTTACCAGGCTTTGTCGCGGACGATGCAGGCTGATGTGTTTATACCAGAGATCATTACGAGTGGCACCCCGCCGCCGGGGTTAGTGCTGGCGCCTGTGAGGTAGAGGTCCCTTATGACCGGCGATCTCCAGGACGGCCTGAAGGGGCCGAGGTTCGACAGGCTCATCTCGAGACCGTATATGGAGCCTTCGGGAAGGAGCAGTTCGCGCTCGAAGTCGAGTGGGGTGCGCATGTCCTTCTCCTCGATGAGGCCCCGCACGCCGGGCAGCATTGAGCGGTCGAGGTGGTTGACCGTCTCATCTATAAAAGCGGGCTTGACCTCGTCCCATGTCCCATACTTCAGGTGGTACGGGCTCGCGGTCAGGAAGCCGAGGCTGAACTTGCCGAGCGGAGCGAGGTCAGGGTCTGTCATGCTCGGGCAGATGAGCCCGTGCGGCAGGTCCTCGATCGGAGGTATGAGACCTTCGCCGTAGTACTCGTCCCAGTAGGCGTTCAGTTGCTCGGGCGGAGGCACCATCACCGTGAAGTGGCTCCGGATCTGCTGCGGCCTGGCCGAAAGTCCGAGGTACACCATCGGCGCCGGTATCGAAAGCGTGTAGCCCGCGATGGCGCGCGCGAACCTGGCGGGAAGATTCTGCCTTCCTACGAGGTCGAGGTATGTCGGGATGGCGCTCGCGTTGGAGACCACTATCTCCGAGCGGATGACCTCGCCGCTTGCCAGCTCGACGCCGACCGCCCTCCCGTTCTCAACCACTATGCGCGTTACGAGCGTGTCCATGCGGACCTCGGCACCGAACTGGCGCGCTATCCTCGCGAGCGCTTCGGGCACGGCACCCATCCCGCCTTTCGGATACCAGTAACCTTCGTGCGACAGGTAGCTCATCACAGCGAATATTCCGCTTATGCGGTCGGCGGGGATGCCGGCGAACAGGTTCTCGAAAGACACGATGGTCAGTGACCTGCGGTCTTTCATGTATCGGCGGTTGACCGCGTCCTGGTTCGTGAAAATGACGGACAGCAGCGCCGGGATGGCCTTCAGGAGCTTCATGCTCATCGCTGTCCGGGCGAGGTGTCCCGGGGTGCCGATGCGCTCGAGGGGCGGGAACGGCTTCTCCACCAGGATCTTCGCCGCGTCCCACACGCGCTGCATGTCGCCGCAGAACGCGAGCCAGCCCTCGCGGTCTGTTGGAGCGAACTCGGAGATCACGCCCGCGCACTCCGCGGGGTCCATCGGCAGCAGCACGCTCGAGCCGTCCCGGAACTTCATGTCGTATACGGGGTCCAGAAGCCGCAGCTCGAGGTAATCCTCCAACTCGAGGCCCATCAGCTCGAAGAAGCGGTCGTAGATCTCTTTGTAGAGGATGAAGATGGCACCTACGTCGAACTTGTGCCCGTTCAGGTCGTAGGTGGCGCA
>Ga0209747_1001882_pt1 | contig 10924 bp, 8 predicted proteins | sample BarGraNGADG00311_FD_184498 | JGI IMG/M metagenome (GOLD analysis project Ga0209747, IMG submission 184498) | Arctic peat soil microbial communities from Barrow, Alaska - Barrow Graham LP Ref core NGADG0011-311 (SPAdes) (version 2) | ecosystem: Environmental > Terrestrial > Soil > Wetlands > Peat ... | reverse complement strand
GCTGGTCTGGCCACGGCCTGCGTCGAAAGATATGTCTCTGTCCCGGTGCCGTTTTTGGAAAAGAGAGCGGTGGATTTCAGCAGATATCAGAATATTTACTTTATCGATTTTGTCACCATTATCCCTGAGATCGTTTTGGACGCTGATGCCGAAATCAAAAGAATTTTCAGCGAAGAATTGCCTTTCGCCATCGACAAAAAAATCACTTATCTCGATCCTCCGCACTGGGCTATGATCCTTAGCCTGCTGCGTCGCTACCGTCTGGTCGTGGATATCCAGTACGGAAACAGTGTCTTCTTTCGGGATGTTTTCCGTTCCCATCCGCAATCGCTTTTTATCACCGGCAAGCTGAATCTGGAAATTAAAAAATTAGGCGTGGTTAAAGAAGTCAAAGATGAAAAGGGAGAACAGAAAAACATCTATGCCGCGGTGCAATTGTGGGAAATGGAAATGAAAATCTTCATCATTGACGGGGATTCGGGACAGTTGGTGCTGCAGGAGACTTATACGGAGAAAATGGAACTCGGGGAAGCGACTTCTCCGCAGTTCAACTTCAACAGCATGTTGGTCAAACTGACCACCAAACTGGGCCTCGCGCTTCAGCCCAGGAAAATGACTCAGGAAAGATACATCCTGCTTAAATAGGAACCCAATATGAAAAAAACAACCATCGCCGTCGTTTTATTGTTTTGCGTTGTCACCGTTTTTGCCCAGTATTCTTATTTTTACGGAAAAAATAAAATCGTGCGCCAGGCCTTTCCCTGGAAATATGTGGATACAAAAAATTTCCGTATTTTCTATTACACTGCTGACCAGGAACTGCTTGGACGCCTGGCTCGTCAAGCCGAGAATGCTTACGAAAAGATTTCCGCTTTTTTGAACATTACCATCGAGAAAAAAACACCGCTCATTTTTTACGACAAGCAGACCGATATCGAGCAGACCAATCTCTATCCCGGCCTTATCCCGCCCGGCAGTTTCGAGGGTTTCACCGAATCAGACAACAACCGGGTGGTTATTTACGGCAACCGCAGCAGTGAAGATTTATCGCGCCTGATCACCCATGAACTGAGCCACTCTTTCGAAAACGCCATTTTGTATAAGAAACGTTCCATCGGCATGTTTGATTTTAACCAGCCGCCCCTTTGGGTGACGGAGGGTTTTGCCGAGTTCATGACCGGTTATTGGGATAGTTTCGCTCTGCTGACCGTCATCGACAATGTGCTGAACGACCGCATGCCTGAAATTCAGGATGATGGCGATATACGCAGTGCTTACGGCACCAATCGCCTACCATACGATTTCGGCCATTTAATGTGCGAATTTTTTTATGAAAAATTCGGCAAGAAAGGTGTCCGCGATTTGCTTACTAGCATGAAACGCCCCACTTTGATCGGCAAACGGCGCTTGTTTTTGGAAAAATTCAATTTCGTGCCCAAAACCTTCAATTTCGAGTTTAAAAAATATGCCCGCAACCGCTTTAAAGCTTTCATCGGCCGCGAAAATCCTGAAGATTACAGTTTCATGATCGGCCCCGATTTTCCTTTCGCCTATTCCTTTTCCCACCAGATTTCCCCCGGCGGAGAATTGCTGGCCGTGGCCACGGTCAATTATCGCACCTATAAAATTGAAATTATCATGGTGTCGCTCAAAGACGGCAAGGTAATCAAGAACGTCACTCCAGGTTTCAAATCCACCTATGATGGTATCGAGTTCAAGTTTGTTCCGGCCGACGGCCGCACTTTCAGTTGGGACCGCAAAGGTGAGAATATCGCTTTCTTCGTGCGCAAGGAACTTGATTCGTATTTGATCATGATGAACGCGCTCGATAACCAGGTACTGAAAAAGTTCAATGTCGGGGCAATCCAGAAAGCGAGTTCGCCGGTTTTTTATCCCGGCAAGGATCAACTGTATTTCACCGGCGTCGAAGGCCTGCAGTCCTTCCTTTTCGCCCTGGATTTGAATTCCGGACTGGTTAGAAAATTGACCAACGGCCGGCTCTATATCAAAGCCGTCGATATTTCGGCCGATGGCGAGAAGATCGTTTATTCGGCCGGCAGCGATGATTTCGACAAGCTGTACCTGGCCACCACGGCCAATCCTGATTTGGCCATGCGTTTGACCGCTGGGCGCTATAATGATATCGCTCCCGCTTTTTCCGCTGACGGCAAGACCGTGTATTACAGCTCGGATGAGCTCGGCGCCTTCAACATCTGTTCACTGGATCTGGAAAGCAAGACCTTTTATCGCCACAGCGACGTGCGCGGCGGCAATTTTTTCCCGGTGGAAATTCCCAATGAAAAAGGCCAACTGGTCATTTCTTCGTTTCATAAGGGGAGTTTTTTACTCTTTAAAAAAGATGCCAACACTTTTTTGGAAAAACGTCCGATCCAGTTTTCCAAAGTCGCTGCCGCCATACCAGTCGATGCAACTGCTGAACCTCCTCTTCCCTTCACCCTGGTCCCAAAGAAATACAAGCCGTTTGAAAAGTTGCTCATTACCAGCCTGCCGTCGATCGGAGTGGCCGTGGATACCAACGGCGGTTTCTTCGGTTCCTCTTATGTTGGCGTGACCGACATGCTGGGCGATCAAAATTTTACCTTTTACCTGTCTTCCTTTTACGGAAACCGCTCCTATCATCTGGCCTATCTCAACCAACAACGTCGACTGCAGTATTTTGCTCATCTTTTTTCTGAAAGTGAAAGTTATTTTTATGGTTATGACTACACGAATTACCTTTCATTGCGCAGTCGGATCGGTGGTGAAGTGGGATTGATCTATCCTTTCAATCGTTCCACCCGGGCCGAATTGTTCCTGTCTTTTTTTCACCAAACAGAAGATTCGGATTTGTTTTATTACGGATATGAGCTTCCCTACGGCCAGTTTTTCAACGGTATGGCCATGCCGTTGGATGTGTCGCTGGTTTCGGAAACTACGCGTTTTGCCAATTACGGACCGAACATGGGGCACACCTTCAGGCTCAGCGTCGGCAAATATTTCAAGCTATTTTCCAAGTCGTTGGACGCCTATACCCTGGAAGGCGATTTCCGCCAGTACCTGCGCATCGACAACCAGACCCTGTTCGCTTTCCGGTTAAGCGGTTTTTATTCGGGCGGCGAAAACGCGTTGCTGTTTTGGAGCGGCGGTAACAACTCTTTGCGAGCGGGCGGATTCCGCAGCCTGGTTGGCAACAAGGGTTTCTTTTTCAACGCCGAGTTCCGTTTCCCGCTTATCACGGCGGCGCTGACCCCCATTGGCGTCATCGGTCCTATCCGCGGCGTTTTCTTTTTCGATCTGGGCAATTTTTGGTTCAACGACCAGAAATTCGATTTTTTTGAAGAGGGGCAAAAATTCAAATTAAAGGATCCACTGGCTTCCTACGGCTATGGCATTGAGTTCTTCTTTTTTGGCTATCCCTTTCATTTGGAGTGGGTCTATAAAACCAATTTCAAAGAAACGAACTTTAACGGCATCAATTTCTGGATCGGGTTTGATTTTTAAGGGTCTGCCATATTTAGTTTGCCAGGTTTCCCGGCGTATCCCACAAGGGGACGCCGCCCTTTGGGCCGGCAGTGATTGACTTTTAACTGGGAAAATGCGAAAATAAAAATGCGTAGAGAAAAATGCTAATCAATCACACTTCCAAACAAGTGACGGCCAAAATTGTCTATTACGGCACCGGTTTGGGAGGCAAAACCACCAACTTGCAATACATTTTTTCGGTAACCAATCCGCGCACCCGCGGTGAATTGGTTTCCATGGAAACTGAAATCGAGCGCACCCTGTTCTTCGACCTGCTGCCGATCAATGTCGGCCTGCTCAAGGGCTACCAGACTAAGTTTCAATTGTATACCGTCCCGGGCCAGGTGTTTTATGACTCGACCCGCAAACTAGTTTTAAAGGGTGCCGATGGCATTGTTTTCGTGGCCGATTCCCAGAAATTGATGGAGCAGGCCAACCTGGAAAGCTTTGAGAACCTGAAAAATAATCTGACTTTTCATAACCAGAACATCGAGGCAATGCCCCTGGTTTTCCAGTATAACAAGCGGGATTTAAAAAATATTTTATCCTTGGAAAAATTAAACGGCGGATTGAACCATTTGCACCGGCCTTACTTTGAGGCAGTGGCCAGTTCCGGTCGGGGCGTGATCGAAACCCTGAGGGATATTTCCTCCCTGACCCTGGTCAAGATCAAAGAAACCTTGGATCATGCTACAGTTTCGGCGCAGAATCTGGCTGTCCATTTCGATGTGGATCCGAGCCACCAGATTTTCAAAATGAAAGATCTGCCAATGAAAAAGGTCAGCATGGAGATAATGCCCGCGGTCGAATCCGGCCAGGTGCCGCCACAAAAAAATGAAACCGCGTCACCAGCGGTTGCGCGGGAGGTTCCTAGCGTTAAAGGTGAAAAAACTTTCGAGGACAAGCGGATTTCAAAATATCTTGGTTCCCTGTTGAGCAAATTTGAGGATCCGACCCGTATTACCAAAATTGAAAAAATCAGCGGTGCTGATGGCCGGCTGACTGTGGATATCAAGGACAATGATGGACGCTTGCTCAGTTCATTTACTGTCGAATTGCATTCCGAAACCAAAAAAGTAAATATAATACTTGATGTTAAAAACTAAATTCAGCCTGGGGCTTGTTTTAATTTCGCTTTTTCTGGCTTGTTCATTAGCACGGCCCGGGCTCAATCCGGCCGTGAAATCGTCTCTCTCTTCTGCTTGGTCAATTCGCGCCGAAACCTGCTTTCAGCAGGGTAAAACCTGCCTGGAAAAAGGAGATATGCCGGGGGCCCGCTCTTACTTTGACCAGGCAGTGGATTTGCTGATGGATAGCGCTGCCGCCAGCGAGCCCAACAGCGATGCTAGGAATGTATTGAACGACTACATAGACAAGATAGCGTCCATCGAATTGAATTTTTTAAAAGATAAAAACAGTCCCGAAAATGGACAGGAGGAGGCGTTCCTCGACCAGGTCATTTCCACGCCGCTTTTTTTACCTTCAGAAAAAGATGTTCTGGATTTGAAACAAAAAGTGAATGAAACCACTATAGTCACTTACAGTATCCCGGTGATTGTCAATTCCCAGGTAGTATCCTTTCTCAAGGCATTTCAGACTATTCGCCATGATGGGATCCAGCGGGCTCTGGACCGTTCGGTGGAATTTATAGAGAGTTTCAAGGAAATTTTCCGTAAAAACGAAATTCCTGAAGATTTGGCCTACCTGCCGATCATTGAAAGCGGGTTTCGGGTTGACGCTACTTCGCGGGCCAAGGCCAAGGGTTCCTGGCAATTCATGGCTGCGACGGCCAGACTTTTTGGCTTGCGGGTTGATTGGCAGGTTGATGAAAGATTGGATCCTTTTAAGGCGGCTGATGCTGCCGCCCGCTTCATGAAGCGCCTTTATAAAGACTACAATAACTGGTACATTGTTTTGGCTTGTTACAATGGCGGCCCCCGCCGCATCAAGAATGCGATGCGGATGCTACAAACGTCGGATTTCTTCGAAATCAACCAGTCCAGCCATATTCGTAAGGAAACCAAGAGCTATGTGCCGGCCTTTCTGGCTTCTCTTATCATCGCCCGTTCACCCCAAGAATACGGCTTTTCGACTAATCCCGGCGAATATGTTTTTGGGAATAGCAAAATAGTCACAGTCTCCTCACCAGTCAGCTTGAGCCGTATTGCCGCTTTGCTTGACTTGCCTTATGCGGAGTTGAAACGCCTGAACCCGGAATTACTGCGTGACTTTACACCCAGCAACTTAAATGAATACCGTTTGCGCATCCCGGTTGCTGCTGATGAAATGATCCTGGCCAACTTGGAAAGAATTCCGCCCAGCAAGATCACGGTATACAATTTCTATCGGGTCCGTCCAGGGGACAGCCTCCATTCTATCGCCCGCCGCCACGCCACTTCGGTCCGCCAGATCAAGAGGGTTAATGGCATGAAATCCAATTTGATCCGGCCGGGTATGAAGCTGATCATTCCCCGAGGGGGCGAATGATCAGCCTCATCAATTCCGCCGTACTCAATGGTCTTGACGTGGTAGCCACCGAAGTGGAAGTCGGTTTTTCACGCGGAATTCCCGGCATCGTCATCGTCGGGCTGCCGGATAACGCGGTCAAGGAAAGCCGCGAACGGTTGAAACTGGCGGTCAGCCAATCCAATTTTGATTATCCCCAGGCCACAAAAATCGTCATCAACCTTTCGCCGGCCGACGTACGCAAGGAAGGTTCGGCTTTAGACCTGCCCATGGCTGTGGGTATCATTAAAAACCGTTACCACATGGAGAGCCAGGCCTTTAGCGATCTGCTCTTTTACGGTGAATTGAACCTCAATGGCGACTTGAACCCGGTCAAAGGGGTGCTGAACATTTCCCTGTTTGCCCGCGGGAAAGGTTTCCGCGGCATCGTCATCCCTTTTGCCAACCGCCATGAAGCCGCGTTTGTCCGCGGCATCGATGTCTATGCCCTGAACAATCTGACCCAAGTCATTGATTTGATAGAAAACCCCGCCAATTTTGTTCCGTTCCAGGACGAGACAAAAAAATGCTGTGAACCCGACTGCGAAAATGATTTTTCAGAAATCAAGGGCCAATATCTGGCCAAGCGGGTCATGGAGATCGCCGCCGCCGGTTTTCACAATGCACTGATGATCGGACCGCCGGGATCGGGAAAATCGATGATTTCCAAGGCTTTGCCGTCCATCCTGCCCGACATGAGCGATGATGAAATCCTGGAAACTTCTTTGACCTATAGTGCCGCCGGCCTGTTGGGTGAAAAAGGAGGATTGATCGGTAACCGCCCCTTCCGTTCGCCGCACCATACCATCTCTGATGTCGGCATCAGCGGCGGCGGCAAATATCCGCTGCCCGGAGAAATATCGCTGGCCCACAACGGAGTGCTCTTTCTTGACGAGATTCCTTATTTCAAAAAATCGGCCCTGGAAGTGCTGCGCCAGCCGCTTGAGGACGGTAAAATCACGATTTCCCGTTCTCTGACTTCTTCGACGTTTCCGGCCCGTTTCATGCTGGTAGCGGCCATGAATCCCTGCCAGGATTCCATCGGGGTGGGGGATTCCGGGTACTATACATGCAGTATGGCCCAGAAGCGGCACTATTATTCCAAGCTATCCAAGCCGTTGCTGGATCGCATTGATCTGCAGATCGAAGTGAAAAAAGTCAAACTAGAAGAGATTACTTCAACAGCCGCGGCCGAAAGCTCCAATGCCATCAAAAAGCGGGTGGTGGGAGCCCGGAATATCCAGTTGCAGCGCTTCCAGCACCTAAAAAAGAAAATATTCGCCAACGGCCAGATGAAGAATCCCGAAATCAAGAAATTTTGCCCTTTGGACGAAGAAGGCAGTCAGCTGCTGCAATTAGCCGTGGACAAATTCGACCTGAGCGCCCGCGGGTATTTCAAAGTTCTGAAAGTGGCCCGAACCATCGCCGATTTGGAAGGTGTGGAAAAAATCGCTTCCCGACATGTTCAGGAAGCCCTGCAATACCGTTCGCTGGACTTATCCCGGTTTTAAAATGAGATGTTGCACCGATATTGGTTGGCACTGAAATATGTGTCTGAGTAAAAAAAATATCGGGCAAATGCTGGTCATGATTTTTGCCAGTGTTGTCTGCGGATTGGTAAGTAATTTTATTGCCGAAAAACCATTGCCCCTGTTTAAAGCTTTGGCCAAACCCTTCCTGATAGCCAGTGCTGCCAGTTTCAGCGAAGCCGACGCCGATTTTGTCCGCCAAGTTGGCGCTGATTCCGGCAGCGTGCTGGTCGACGCCCGCCCGGCTGAGATCTACCGCCAGGGGCATATTCCCGGAGCGGTCAGCCTGCCGCTTTCCCGCTTTGATGATTTCATCGCCGAACGTATGGAGCAGTTGCGGGCGGCGCGCCTGCTTGTTGTTTACTGCAGCGGCTGGTCCTGCAATGATTCTCATGATCTGGCCCGGCGGCTGCAGAACAAGGGGTTCAAGGATTTGCTCCTGTACCGGGGCGGCATGGAAGACTGGCTGGAGAAGGGAAATGTTGTGGCCAGATAAAATCAAAAGCGTTCTGAGTTCCCGACCGCTGCAGGTTTTGGCCCGGCTGGTTTTGGGCGGAATATTCATTTACGCCAGCCTTGACAAAATCGCCCAGCCGCTGCAATTCGCCAAGATTATCGAGAATTACAAAATACTGCCCCTGTCACTGGTCACCCTGTCGGCCCTGGTGCTTCCCTGGCTGGAATTTTTAGCCGGGTTTTGTCTGGTAGCGGGTCTTTGGAAGCGCAGCGCCGCCATATTGTTGTTTTTGTTGCTGCTGACTTTCATCATGGCTCTGGGGATCAATGCTTTTCGCGGTATTAACTTGAGTTGCGGCTGTTTTTCGACCTCGGCGACCGACACTGAAAACGTCTATGTCCTTATATTTCGCGATCTGCTGCTTCTGCTTCCCGGATTGCTGATCATCTTTTTTAACCGCGAAAAGAAAACACCCTGATGCAGGTGGCAGTGCCAGTGTGCCATTGGCCGCCGTATGCTTCTATTTTTTGTTTTTGAAGCGCTGGACATCACGGTCCATTTCCCGCTTAATGTCACGTTCTTTGAGTTTTTGTTTTTTCTCGTACGCCCTTTTGCCGCGTACCAGGGCTATTTCGATTTTAACCATGCCTTTGGGGGTGAAATACAGTTGCAGGGGAACAATACTAAAGCCGCGTTCCTTGACTTTCTGATCCAGGCGGTGAATTTCCCGTTTGTTGAGCAGCAATTTGCGTTTTCTTTCAGGCTCATGGTTGAAAAAACTGGCGTTCAGGTAAGGAGTGATATGGCAGCGCAGCAGGAAAGCCTCCTGGTCGTGAATTTCCACGAAAGAGTCTTTGAGAGTGACTTGTCCGGCCCGGATGGATTTGACTTCGGTGCCGGCCAGAGCGATGCCAGCCTCAAATTTGTCGAGGATTTCATAATCGTGGAAAGCTTTTCTATTGAGTGCTATGGTCTTCATGGCCGATCAGGAGGATTTCTTCGATTTTTCTTTTACCCATTTTCTTGGCTACCAGCAGGTTTTGCTTGATTTTAACCCGGGCGTTTTCCTGGGGCATTTTGCCATAATGGTAGATGAACAAACCGGAAATGGTCGTATAATCCTTTTTTTCAGGCAATTCCATTTCCAGCCGCGAATTGATTTCAGCCACCGGCGTACTGCCTTTGAACTGGTAGACGTTGCGGTTCAGCTTCTTGATGTTTTTGCTGCCAATATCAATGTCACCCAGAATGCCGCTTAAAATGTCGCTCAAGGTGATGATGCCAATGGTGGATCCATATTCGTCCAAAACTACCGCTAAATTCAACTTATGCTTCTTAAATTTGTTCAAAATATAATTGAGCGAGGAATATTCGGAAACAAAAATGGGTTTGACGGCGATTTTATTTAATTCCAATTGTTCGAAATCCTCGTTCAACATGGCAGTTAGCAGGGTATGCGAATCGATGATACCGGTGATGTTATCCAGCTTGCCTTTGTAAATGGGGATTTTGGAAAAATTTTTTTCCAGGATGATTCTTTTTAATTCCCGGCTGCTGCTGTTTTCCCTGAGGGCAATGATGCCGGGGCGCGGAGTCATAATGGCCTTGATATCCTTCTGGGAGATGTCAATTATTTCGTTGAGCATGGTTAGGGTTTCCGGGTTGGATTTGAACAGCTGGGTTTCCATGGAAAGGAAGTGCTTGATCTCTTCCAGGCTGAGTTCCTTTTTGGCCCAGGATTTGTTTTTATATTTTTTAAAAAAGAAATTCACCAGCAGGGCCAGGCCTTTGACCAGCGGGAAAAAGATTATTTTGAAGAATTTAATCAGGTAGACATACAGGTATGATAACTTTTCGGCGTGGCGGTAGCCGTAGGACTTGGGGGTGACTTCGCCAAAAATCAGCAGGATCAAGGTGGTGAAAATGGTGGCGCCAAAAAGCTGGGCGCCGTGGCTGCCTTTAAAATATTGGGTGAACAGGTAGGTGGCGATGGTAGCCGCGGCCACGTTGACCAGATTGTTGCCGATCAGGACAGTGGACAGAAATTCCTCGGGTTTTTCCAGAATCCTGGTCAGCAGCATGGCTTTTTTGTCTTTTTTCTTGGCGCGGTGGGTCAATTTTATCCGGCTGACAGTCAGGAGCGCTGTTTCGGCCGAGGAAAAAAAAGCGCTGAACAGGACGAGCAGGGAAAAAAGCAGCAGAATAAAAATTAATTCATTGAGGCTCATGGTTGGATCATGATTAGATTATTTTTTGTGATAGAGCTGATAAACGATTTTATAAAGCGCCGTGCCGATACAATCGTTGATCACCTGGACATCGCGGATTTCTTTCGGTACTTTCAGGATTTTGGGAGCGAAATTGACGATGCCCTTAACCCCATGACCAATAAGTTTGTCCAGGGTTTCTTGGGCGGCCTCTTCCGGCACCGTCAACAAGGCGATTTTAATGTCGGGATTTTCCTGCAGGTATAGCTCCAACTGATCGATATGCAGGACTGGTTTTTTCCGGCCGGGTTTGCCAATTTCACTGCCAACCAGATCTTTTTTTATATCAAACAACGCCGTGACCGTGATGTTGCGGTCATTGAATAGCTTGTAATTGGACAGGGCTTGGCCGATGCGGCCGGCGCCGACAATAATCACCTTGGCCCCGTGGTCGATGGACAGGATTTTTTTCAATTCTTGGAACAATTTTTTGACCATGTAACCTTTTTTTTGCTTGCCGATGGAAATTCCCAGGTAGAAAAAATCCTGCCGCACCTGGTTGCAGGAAACGCCGGTTACTTCTTCCAATTTTTTAGAGGAAATATAAGAGTCTTCGGGTAGATTCAATTTCAGCAGGGCTTCGTAGTAAAACGAAATCCGGCGGATGACCCGCAGGCTGATTTTCTTTTTCATACGCTCCTCTT
>Ga0209747_1001878_pt1 | contig 10938 bp, 9 predicted proteins | sample BarGraNGADG00311_FD_184498 | JGI IMG/M metagenome (GOLD analysis project Ga0209747, IMG submission 184498) | Arctic peat soil microbial communities from Barrow, Alaska - Barrow Graham LP Ref core NGADG0011-311 (SPAdes) (version 2) | ecosystem: Environmental > Terrestrial > Soil > Wetlands > Peat ... | reverse complement strand
ACTCGCCTGAGGGGGCGAAGGATGGTGCCTCCGGAAACGCCGGATCATTTCTCGCGAATGAAAACTTTCATCCAGCCGTATTCACGCAACGTAGGCTGCATCCGTCGAGAGAATGGAGGTGATCAAGATGAAGATGAGTGCACGCAAAGTCTACAGCGTGGTGTTGACTCTTCTTCTGGTCGCGATGATGGTCGCGACGATCGCGGGGACTGCTGTCGCGGGCGACATCACGGTGCCGGGGACGGACATCACGGTGCCGTTGCCGGACCTGCCGGGGATCGATGTGCCGGTCGTCAACGAAGTCGTAAAGACCGTGGTCCCGAAGGTCGTCGAGGTCGTGTCCCAGGGGCCCGCGCCGGCAACCGACGTGGCCGGAAAGGTCTCGGTGCTTCCCCAGACAGTCGCAAGTGGTATCGACTCCATACCCATCCCTGATCTGAAGGGCAAAGTCCCGGCGCTTCCGGCGTCTATCCCGAGCCTGAGTGACTTGACGGGCCAGGTGACGCCGCTCGTCAACCCGGTCGTCAACCTCGTCAAGGGGCTCCTTTCCCCGAATCAGTATCAGATGGGGCTGGTCCTGAGCAGGATAATAAACAGCCTTCCCCCTCAGCTGACAAATATCCCGCTGGTCAGAACGATCATCGATCTTCTGATGTCGATACTGGGCCCGATACTTAACCCCACGCCCGCAGATCCAACAGGCCCCGAATCAAACACGACCCCTGTAACGCCCACCTCTTACAGCGTCACGAACCCCACGGCGACGCCCGCCGCCACCGCAGCGGCGCTCGAGGGGCCGACTGGATCGAACACGTACGACCACCTGCCCTACACGGGAGCAGACCTCACGGTCGCGATCTTCTCTATTCTCGGTCTTGCCTTCGGGATCCTCGCGGTCCGCAGGTTCGAGGCCTGGCTTATTGCAAGACGCTGACCTCCTCAGCGAGAGGGGCGGCTGACTCCAGTACCGGAAGCCGCCCCTCACTTCCCTCCCTCGATCAGCCCGAAAAGGCACCACCGGGGCCTGACCCCGGTGGTGCCTTTTTCAACTTTGCGCAGGCGTGGTCAATGAAATGCACCACCAGTGCCAGGCACCAGTGGTGCATTTCTGGTCAACAGGAATTAAGGCGTTGGGTGAAGTGTGCTCGGTGAGCGAGGGAATATCAGGGAAGGAGCTGATTGATCACGTCGACTATGGGATTGACTATGGGATCGACTATCTGGTCCACCGGGCCTTGCGGCTGAGTCGCCGGCGCCTGCTTTTTAGGGGCCTGAGGCTGAGTCGCCGGGGCTTTGCTGGCCGGAGGCACCTGGGTGGCGGGCGTGGTGTCGGTGGCGGGCGCGTTTGCCGGTTGGGCGTTCGAAGAGCTCTGCGGTGAGGTTGTGGTAGTTGCAGGCTGGCCCGAGACAGAGGCTACTGCTGCTGCTGGAGCAACCGGTATGCCCGCCGGCACCAGCGACTGCAGTGAGGCCTCAATAGACCCGACGGTTGCGACGCCGGTCTCCAGAAGGACATGCTCGAGATCGGTCGCCATGCCGAGCCCGACCACGTCGGAGAGCAATTCCGAGATGCCCGACGGCAGACCTAGCCTCCCGACAATATCCAGCAGCGGGTCCGTGAGGGCGTTCAATGTCTTTCCGAGCCCGGAGGTCAGAAGCTCGAGCCCGTTCCCGGCGTCCTGGACGACGCTCGTGATGATGCCGCTGACAGGGACCAGTGGGCCTTGCGTCACTCCAGGCTCAGTCGCGACCCGGGGTGCGACCACCGGTGTACTACTGCGCGCCTCTGTCGTTTTGGACTCTGACGCCTTGAGGCCCTGCAGAACCGGGACCTGAGTGTTGCTCGCGCCGGTGGGGGACGCGGATCTGGTGACTGCGGGAGCACGGGTGCCCTGGTTGTCGTACGCGGCTACCGCAACTCCCGCCCCGACCGCTGACCCGACCAGGATGAGCGAAACCAGGAACGCGGCAAAGGATTGGCCCAGGCCGATAGAAGAAACCGAGGCCGATATGCTCGCGGCACGCGCCGCGATGGATTTCGGAACAGACGCGATCCGGCCGGCGATGGCCTTCTTTATGGTTACCACCGTGATCGGGAACGCCGACCACCATCCTCCGCGCTGCTCTCTCGCGTGCGCCAGCTCGGTCTTCAACTGGACCCGGGCCCGGTGGAGGAGGCTCTCGGCGGCCTTCTCGGACATGCCCAGCTTCACGGCCATTTCGCGATACGAGAGCCCCTCGAGCTCGCGCAGCATTATCGCCTGGGCGTGACGGGCGGGAAGCTTTGACAGCACCGCGTGGACGTCTCCGCGGGTCTCGCTGGAGATGAACGCATCTTCCGGCGAGTCGTAACAGGCGAACTCGGTGCTATGAACAGCCGCCACGTCGTCCTCGACGCCGGTCCTCTCCTGCACTGGCCCGTGGTTCTTGCGGAAGTGATCGATCAGAAGGTTCTGCGCGATGCAGAACACGAGGTTTCTTGTGTAGGCTTCATCGGACAACGCTTTGCCGCTGCGGAGCACCCTGTAAAAGACCTCCTGGCCGAGGTCTTCGGCCGCGTCCTGTTGCAGCCCTTTGGACAGAAAGAACCTTACTACAGGTGAATGGAACTGCTCGTAGACCCATTCGATCGAGTAGTTTCCTGTGCCGCCATCCTGGTTGCCGTACTGCATCATCTCGACTCTCCCAGGAACAATCCGCCCAAGGCATTTTCCTTTTCTGTATAACGTTGAACTGTCACGAGAGAAACCCTGCACATTCTGTCCATTGGTATGACTTTCTTCTCGTGCTCGTCCCGTTATGGCACTATTATGGCGTATTCATCGATGCCTTCACAACAAGTCTCTGCCTGGCGGTAAATGCCGGGTGGCAGGCGATCAGGGTAACGGTCGGGTTGGGTGTCGGGTCCATGACCGAAACATCGCGCGGATCGACGACCGTAATGCCAGTGACAGTGTACGTGTCGAGGTGACCCGTCAGATCGATGAGCTGGATGACGTCGCCTCCCCGCATCTGATCCAGATGCAGGAAGGGACGGGAATGCGTGGTCCGGTGGCCAGCGATGACGCAGTTGCCCCGCGCCCCCGGCAGCGCCGTCTTTGCGATATGTGCCGGCCCCTTGTTCAGGTTTTCCATGTCGTCGACATTGGCCATCTCGACCAGGGGAGCGTCAAGGCCCAGGGCGGGAATCAGTATCCTCCCGATGACATCTCCCGGCTGGACGTCGCGGGGCGGCGCTGTGCCGGCGACCTGGACCGGCCCCTGCGCTATGCTCCCCGAACCTTGGGTGCCGCCCCACCACTGCTGAGCGACCCAGGCCATGGCGACCGCGACCGAAACCGCGAGGCAGCAGGTGAGGACGATCCTCACGACGCGCGCGAACGCGAGAGCTGTGCCCGCAGGCCTGCTTTCTTCAACGCGAAGCATGCCGGTCGCCACCTTCTGTCGAGGGCTGATGGCCGTCCAATCCAGCCCTGGTCATGGATCGCTCTATTTGAACGGTCTGACCTGGAATACGGACGGGGGAAGGTTTTCATTCGTACGCGCGTTCTTGATCTTCCGTGGCGCCGAATGAAACGCGGAGCCGCCCCGTATTCATCTTCATAGCTCGGCGAACGACGTCTCTTGAAACGAGAGGATGTGCAGCCGAATGCCCGAGGAACCATGCCCCGGGACACAGGAACGACAGCTCGAGATCAACAAGGCGGTCGTCCTCGACGCTTTGAAGGCTTCGTGCCTCATAAGGTCGTGGGCGCGGTCCGGGAATGTAGATTCGGGCTTACATGATGTAGCAGTCACCGACGCGGAACTGGGCGCCGACCTCGATAGCTGGAAGCTGGTGGAGACGCTCCGCCAGGAGAAGACCGGAAGGTATGAAGAGGTCAGATGCCCCGACGACCTGCTGTTGATATCGGACGCGCTTGCGGTCTCTCTCTTTCTCTCGTCCGAGAAAGAAGAGTATTTCGCCATCAGGCGCGAGCTCAACAAGATCAGGCTCTGGCTGAAAGAGGGTTTCAAGATCGATCCGGGGGAGTCGCTGCCCTCGTCCGCCGCCCGCGCGGACGGGTCCATATCCGGGTACGAGGAGCTGCAGACAGTAGTGAGGTACCTCCCGGAGCTGAAGCAGGGATGGAGTGAGGCCCGCGCCGACGGAGTCCAGGACTACCTGACCGTACTCTCTCTCGGCCTGAACGAGAAACGAAGAGGTCCTGCTTAGGGCGCCAGCGCGAGGCGAACCAGCAGACCGAGCATAAAGGTGCTTCGCGCCCCTCACCCGGCCACGCGAATGAAAACTGCTGTCCATCCGTAGATGAAGAGACAGAGAAGCCGTGGCTGAGGAGAGGTCCAGCTATGAGTGAAGAAGCGAAGGCTCGAGCGCTCGAGTACGGCAAGGCTTCGAGGGGAATCAAGGCAAACATCCTCATGGTGTTCGCCCTGGGGTTTGCTGTCTTCGTTTCCGCGGAGACCCTGTTTCTCGTCAGTGGCAGCAAGCGCTGGCCGATAGCGCTTGCCGACTTCGGGGTTTACTTCCTCGCAAGCGTCTTCCTTGCAGTATCCGCGTATCACCTGACCATGCTGACGTGGAAAGCGGCTCGCAACGCGGACAAGACACTCCATTCGATAACCGACATCTCCTCCGATGCCGTCTTCTCGGTCGACAACGAGACGGCATTCACCACCTGGAGCAAAGGAGCGGAACGCATATTCGGCTACGCCGCGGACGAAGCACTGGGCCAGAGCCTCGCATTGATCTTGCCCGACGACTTCTGGGACCGCGACGTCGCAGTGCTCGACCCGCTCCTGAGCGCCGGGCTAGTGGTCGGGCACAGGACCCTGTGCAAGCGGAAAGACGGCCAGCTGTTTCCGGTAGAAGCTTCACTGACTCTTCTGAATGAGGACTCGGGAGAACCTTCCGGGGTCCTTGCAGTCCTCCGGGACATCAGCGAGCAGGTCTGGATGGAGAACGAGCTGCGCCGCTCGCGCGACGAGCTGGAGGTGAGGGTAGGGGAGAGGACGGAAGCGCTGCAGAAGGTGAACGCCGAGCTCCAGGGGTTCAGCCATACCGTCTCCCACGACCTCAAGTCGCCTCTCGCAAACGTGAGCATGGCGGCCTGGTACGTGATCGCGATGCGCAAAGGCGAGATCCCCGACGACCCGGACCTCCTCGACAACATGCTCCAGGTGATCGACGAAGGCACGAACAAATGCTACGAGCTGATAGACAGCCTGCTGAGACTGGCGGAAGCCGGCCAGGAGCCTCTCGCCCCTGTTCCCGTGGACGTGCGGGCGATCGTAGACAGGGTGGTCCGCGAGCGGTCCGAGAGCATTGCGGCCGCGGGCATCGATGTGCGGGTCGGGAACGACCTCGGCCTGGTGGTCGCGGAGGAGACCCACATGTACCAGCTCTTCACGAACCTGATCGGGAACGCCATCAAGCACTGCCCTGGCGAGCGCGGCGCCATCACGATCGAGCGCTTCGAATATGTCGAAGGCATCCACTACTTCACGGTCCGCGACAACGGGGAAGGCATACCGGAGTGCAACCTCGGCAAGATCTTCGAGCCGTTCTTCAAGGGCCCCGGCGACGGTTCGGGGATCGGGCTCGCGACGGTGGACAAGATCGTCAGAGTGTACGGGGGATACATCGAAGCTTTCAACGACCGCGGAGCCTGCTTCGAGTTCGCGATCAGGGACTTCGACACCGAGGGCTCGCGGTCGGTTGCCGGGTAGGCCGGTCAGGCGCTGGCTCCCGCCGTCTCGAGAATACTGCCGGGCAGATCCCCCGCCAGCTTCTCGTCGATGAAACCGGCGCACCGCATCGAGAGCGCCATTATCGTGAGCTGAGGATTTACGCCAAGCGCCGTCGGGAAGATCGAAGCATCACATACGTACAGGCTGTCGACGTCCCATGTCTCTCCGGTGGACCGCACCACGGAGGAAGCCGGATCGGAACCCATCCTGCAGGTGCCCATCGGATGCCACCCGCTCATCGCGTAGTACTGCCGCGCCTTGACCTTCGAGTTCCGCAGCCGCTCGACGTCGGCCGCTCCCCTGAGCTCGTCGTGGCCGGCGATCATGGTGATCACCCGCTCGGCGCCGGCGGCGAAAGCGATCTCGGCCGCGACAACGTTGCCGAAGGTCATCGACTCGACGTCCTTCCTGCTGATCTGGTAGAGGATGGTGCGGCCGCCCCCGGGCCGTGGCATGACCCGCCCGGTTGCGGAGTCCTTGACCATCACGCCGAAGAGGCCGGTGTTTGGATATTGTGACATTATCTCCGCGTGCTGCGATGCGGCGTGCGGTATGGTCATCGAAAGCATGTCCGGGGGCAGGACCGTGGTCTCCAGGCTGATGCCCCGGTCGATGAAGTCGTCGACCCAGGCACTCTGAGAGACCCCTCTGTGCGGGTCGGTCCGCTCCGGGAAGACGGGCACGACCTGGGTAACGGGGTGCATCCTGTAGTTGCGACCCACCTGCCCGCTGGAGTTGGCCAGCCTGTTGCGCATCAGCAGGAGCGGGGTCCCGATCGCGCCGCACGAAAGGACGACGACCTTCCCGTGAGCCGTGAGTCTCGGGCCGAGCGCCCCGGTCTCGTGATCGACGAACCTGCCCGAAACGCCAGTGGCTCTGCCGTCTTTGACGAGCACCTTCTCGACCCGGCAGTCGGCGTAGACCTCGGCCCCGCGGGAGACGGCCTCGGGAATGTAGGAGACGTTCGTGCTCTGTTTCGCGCCGCACGGGCAGCCGAAACAGCAGACGCCGAAACCTTCGCAATCCTTGGCGTTCCTCGGCAGGTACTCCGCGCCGAGGCCGAGGGATCTTGCGCCTTCGATGAACTTTTCCGCGTTGCGCCCGACCACCGACGGCTCGGACTTCGAGACGTAGATGAACTCCTCCACCGCCTTGTAGTAGAGGCTCAGCTCGTCGTAGGAAAGCTCGTCCAGGCCGTGCTCCGACCGCCAGTCATCGAGCACGTCGGGCGGCATGCGGAGCGCCGTTCCCTGGTTGATCGTCGTAGTGCCCCCGATGGTCTTGCCTGTCGGGCAGAGAGCGATGGGCATGCCGAGCGAGAAAGTCATGCCGCCGTCACGGTACAGAGTCTTCACTGACTGGCAGCAGTCGAACCCGAACGATTCCGTCGGGAAGTATCCTCCCTCCTCGAGCAGCGTGACCGAGTACCCCTCCGCGCTCAGCTCGTATGCGATGGGAGCGCCACCGGCTCCCGAGCCGACGATCACGACGTCAGACTCGAGCTCCATGTCGGGCGTTCTCTCTGTGAACCCGAGGGTATCCCACGTGTGCAGCATCCCTGAACCACCTCGCTATTCAAATCGCTTGATGTCCGGACCCGGCGGGTCGACCGGCGTTCGTCGGTCGAGTACGCTCAACCCCGGGTGACGGGGTGAAGGGCGGCCTCTTTCCGAAGCTCATGCCTGTCGACGCCGAGCAGCCGGCACTGATCGTCCTGGTTGTAGTACGCGACCTTGGCCGGGAGCGCCGCGAGAACGGACGCCCCGCGCAGCAGGTACAGGCGGCTCTTGAAGGCCCGTTCGAGGATCCTGGACTGCTTCTTGCTCCCGAGGGAGGTGAAACGCCTCCCGCCTTTCATAATGGCCAGCAGGTCGAGCATGAAGATGCTGCCCATGACGGCGAGGAAGACTTCGATCGGGCCCATGCAGATCAGGGCCGCGGCCGACGCCGCTATCCTCGTCCTCTCTTCGGGCGCAACCTGCTCGCAGCCGACCAGCGCCGCGAGCCGGGGGGCAAGCGACCTCGCGAGCAATCGCTCCCTGATGTTTACGAGCCGCGTGCCTGCTCGGCGGCACTGCACGCGTTCAATGCCCGGTCCCTGGGATTGCTCGAGAGTTCCAGTCTTGCCCCTCTGCCCGCGGATTCCACCTTGAAGATCGAAACTTGCCGCATCGACGTTCAATGACATCATCACCTTTCACCGTGTGTCACAACCTCCACATTTCCATACGGGTGTCCAGGGGATTTCCTTCGCGCATGACGCCGCGTAGAAAGGCTTAGTGAGCCGTCGTCGAGCTCCAAGAGAAGTCGAAAAAGGCACCACTGGGGTCAGACCCTGGTGGTGCCTTTTCTACTTTCCGTGAATGGTGGAGGAGCGTAGTGTTGAGCCGAGGGATTCGATTCCCGGGCGTTCCGTCAGTCGTACTTCACGAACGAACGGATGGTCTCGTAAACGTGGTCGAGGAACTCCGGGTCGTCGATCGAGATCTTGACCGCACCCGAGGGGCAGACGGACGCGCAGCGCCCGCAGGCGCGGCACATGTCGCCGATCACGGCCCTGTCTTCGACCACTTCAATCGCCTTGATGTAACAGTGCTCCGCGCACGTGCCACAGCCGGTGCAGTCGTCGGTGACTTCTATGGTTATGGAATCGAGCCGCGGAAATATTGAGTCGATGTACTTGGCCGGGGCATACCTGTTGAAGCGCGTGATGCAGCAGCACTCGCAGCAGAAACAGACCGTCAACAGCCGCGCCCGGTCCTTGATGCCGAAGATGAAGTTGTCGATCCTGACCTTACCAACCACAGGCACCAGGCCCGCGGCGATCGCGTCTTTGACGTACTGCTTCGCCTCATCCACACCGACCTCCCGGCGGAGGGACGGGTCCGAGTCCATCGCCGAGTCCCCCATCTGCAGGCAGCCGATGCCGACCGGATAGTGCTCGCACCCGGCGGTCTCCCGGCAGACACAGTTGTTGTAGACGACCCGGTGCGAAGCTTCTTCGATGAAGCGGTACAGTATCTCGTGCGGCAGCGGCGCGCTCTCCGGCTGCTCGATGTCCTTGTTGACAGGAAGCCAGCGGATGTTGGTCTTGTCGGGCCGCGTCCACGGGTGAATGCGTGCAAGCGGTCCGAAAGCAGTAAGGCTGAAACCCTGGCCCATGCTGAAGAGCGCTTTCATCTTCAATTTCGGAAGGTTTATCTTGTCGATGATCGTCCGCCTTTCTCGACTCAGCCCACTTCGACTGTACCGGATATCCTGCTGATGGCCTGTTCCATGTAGTCAGCGTTGTCCAGGGTTATCTTCACCGCTCCCTGCTTGCATGCCATTGCGCAGCGGCCGCAACCCTTGCACTCTTCGCCCACCACGGCCTTGCCGTCTACCACCGACATCTGCTTGAACATGCAGACCTCAACGCATTTACCGCAACCGGCGCATCCGTCGCCCACCTCGATGCTCAGACCTTCGAGCTTCACGAGGATGTCGCGGGCCTCGCGGGAGGCCAGGTGCAGGCTGGTGCTGACACAACAACAAGGGCAACAGTGGCAGATAGTCATGAGGCGGGAATGGTCGCGAACTCCCAGGGCTATGGCGTCCCCTTTGAACTTGCCGACCAGCGAGACCAACCCCATCTCGCACGCGTGGTGCAGGTGTTCGAGCGCCTCCGACTTCGTGACGTGGCGCCCGACGGCGGGATCGATCTGTCGCGCACCCTCCCCAACAAAAGTGCAGCCGAAGGTAGGCTCGTAATCCTTGCAGCCCATCTCGCTGCGGCAGGGACAGCGATTGAGTATCACGTGATAAGACGCGCTCTCGATGAATTGCTCGATGATGTTTATGGGAGCGACGGTGCCCGGGGGCAGGTCGAGGTCCTGGTATATGGGGATGTAAGTCAGGTTGGTCCTTGGCGCGTCGAGCGCTATCAGACCCAGCTGCTTGACCCCGGGAATATTGCTCATCCTCGCCATGACGTCTTTGTACTTGAGGACGAATGTCAGGTGGTTGAAGGCGTTCCTGGTAATGAAGCTCATCTTGCTGATCGTTGTTCCTCTCACAGGATTTCTGCAGCGCCCGAAGTGCATATTATCATTGATGGCGTGCTTGCCGGCTGCAAACGGAGCCGCGACCTTAAAGATTCCAGGCCGTATCGAAGCCGTCGCGGACCGCGTTGAAGATGCGGCCCGGGCAGCGGGAGTCTCCGACGATCAGGACGCGTCCCAGGTACGACTTCAGCTCGTCGGCCAGCCGGTCGTCGCTCCTGACTCCGATGGCGAGGACCACGTTGTCGACCTGGCGCTCGACCCGCACGCACGTGCGCACGTGCTCGAGCGTGATCTCGCCCGGCCTTATCTCGACAAGTTTTTGAGAAGTGATGAGCTCCGGGTGGTGTTCGAGGAGCCTGTCGAGGACGTCGTCCAGGTTCTGAAAGTAAACCCCGGGCCCAAGCTCGTCGGCCATCTCGATGACCATTATCCGGTTGCCGTCCTCGGCGAGCTTCTCCGCGGTCTCGAGGCCGGTCATCCCGGCGCCGATGACGGCCACGCGCTTCCCTTCGAGCCTGACCGTTCCGTCGAGGACATCGTTGACGGTGCACACGTGCTCGAGCCCCACTCCCGGTATGTCGGGAACGAGCGGCAGCGCCCCGGTGGCCACTATGACGTCGCGGGCATCCAGCAGTTCGAGCTCATCAATAGACAGCGGCGAGTCGTACGCGATCTCGGCGCCGCGACGAAGCGCAGCCGCTTCCAGGTCTTCTATACACCATGCGATCTTATGTTTCTTAGGGGGCACGGCCGCAAGCCTGACCTGCCCGCCGGCTGATGCCTCCCGCTCGAAAAGCACGGCTTTGAAGCCCCGCTCTGCAAGCACCTCGGCCGCGGCTAGTCCGGCCGGACCGGCGCCTGCCACCGCCACTACGCGGCCGTCACCGTTCACGCGTGGCGCAGCGGTCTCGAGCTCGCGCCCGGTCCTCGGGTTGACGGCGCATTCCAGGCACTGACCGATCTGCGCGTTCTGCTGGAGCGACTCGATGCACCGCAGACAGGAGATGCACCGCCTGATCTCTTCATCGCGGCCCTCCATAGCTTTGGCAACCCACTCCGCGTCGGCGAGGAAGGCGCGCCCGAGCGACACGAAATCCTGCGTTCCCTCTGAGAGCAGGGCCTCGGCCTCTTCCGGCATCCGCAC
>Ga0209747_1001865_pt1 | contig 10982 bp, 11 predicted proteins | sample BarGraNGADG00311_FD_184498 | JGI IMG/M metagenome (GOLD analysis project Ga0209747, IMG submission 184498) | Arctic peat soil microbial communities from Barrow, Alaska - Barrow Graham LP Ref core NGADG0011-311 (SPAdes) (version 2) | ecosystem: Environmental > Terrestrial > Soil > Wetlands > Peat... | reverse complement strand
AAATTGTATATCCTGTCATGGTGGAGCTCAGGCACCTGACCTCAGAGACGGAAAGTCTTTTACGGCACTAACGAAGCTAAAATTTATTACCCCTCCCGGAGAGGCAAGCGGATTGTATGTACAAATAAATAGTGCGAGTCACGCTTCCAGAACAACCTCTACTGAGAAACAAAAAGTTCTCTACTGGATTAACCAGGGAGCCCTTAATAATTAAAAATAATTAAACCTGATAAAACCAATAAATATGAAAAAGATTTTTATCATCCTGACATTATCATTACTCATTTCTCCTTTATTCGCACAAACTGATTCTACTGCGACGGAAGGATCCAAACCGGTTCGTTTTACTTTTGGAACAACAATTCTTATTGATAATAATACAGTATCCACACCTTATAAAGGCGGTCTGGAACTGGAAATTCATCATAGATTCAGCAATATAGTAGATTATCATAATCTTTATGGAATTCAGGGTTCAGCTAATACAAGAATTGGCTTGAATTATGGTATTACAGACAGATTGATGATTGGTGCAGGAACAACAAAAGACTACAAACAACAGGATATTCAGTGGAAATATCTTATCCTTCAACAGACTGAAGACAACAGCATGCCTGTTTCTCTTTCTTACTTTGGAAATGTTGTAATTGATTTAGAAAAAGAAGAGGTGTTTGGTCCTGCAGACAGATACAGGAATATTCACAGGTTATCTTATTTCACACAGCTTATTGCTGCCCGTAAGATTAATGAGATGTTCTCTGTACAGGTTGCTCCCTCAGTCTCTTATTATAATTCTGTTCCGAAAACAGATACAACCAGTTATAAGAATCTTAATTTTGGAGTTTCAGCTGGAGCACGTGCTAATTTATTCGGAGCCCATTCCGTCATTTTTGAATATGATCAACTGCTCACAAAGCAAGATATTCCTGTACAGCCAAAACCAAACCTTGCATTGGGCTGGGAAATAAACACAGCAACTCATACCTTCCAGATATTTGTCGCTAACTTTAATAAAATTGTCAATCAGAGGAATCTCTTGTATAATACCAATGATTTTACAAAAGGTGATTACCTGATTGGGTTTAACATAACCGTTAGATTCTAAACAATAACCGGAATCATTAATGAAGATTTTCAGATTCCTGATTATTCAAATTTTGTTTTTATTCTGTTATACTTCTGCTTCTCATGCAGAAGTATTCGGTTTTAAAATGAATAATCAGAGTGCCACGGATACTAACACATTTGTATCTCCTTTTCAGAAAGATAATGAAAGGTGTTTCAAATGTCATGGTCAGAGTAAATACGAATACACCAATGAAACGCTCGGGCGACAGGTAAAAGAACTGATGTATTCGGAAAGAATTGTAAAAAGAGAACTCTTTTACAATTCAAATCATAAAAGCTTTAGCTGTACGGACTGTCATTCAGAACAATACTTAAAATTCCCTCATGCCGGCGAGCTGAGAATGGAACAGAAATATAACTGTATCGATTGTCATGGTGGCGATGAAAAATTTGCTCAGTATCATTTTGAAGAGATTGAGTCGGAATATCAGAAAAGTACTCACTTTAAACTGGAGGAAGAAGGTTTTTCATGCTGGAAATGCCACGACCCACATAGTTACAAGATTACTGTACGAAACAAGGATAACCTGAAGGAGACTATAGCTTATGACAACGCGATTTGCCTTAATTGTCATTCCAACTTTGACCATTTTCAGCTACTTACTGATAAGGAGGAGATTAGTCTCATTCAAAAGCACGACTGGCTGCCAAATCAGGCCACACATTTCAAGAGTGTAAGATGTATAGAATGTCATACAAAGATAAATGACAGTATAAAGATTTCTCACCTGATACTACCAAAAGAAGAAGCAGTAAAGCGATGCAATGAATGCCATTCACAGAATTCAATACTGATGGCTTCGCTTTATAAATTTGAATCGAAAGCTCAGCGACGCGATGGTTTCTTCAACGGTATAATTCTTAACGAATCGTATGTTATAGGTGCAAACAGGAATGAATATCTGAATCTGTTAAGCCTGATCTTACTGATAGGTGTTATAGGAGTTATCGGAATTCATATTGTGTTCAGGATAAGAAAAAATAATAAAACTTATTAAAGTAGACTAGAATGTATCTTTACCCAAAATGGATAAGACTCTGGCATGTTTTAAATGCTATCCTGTTTCTTATTCTTATTATTACCGGTTTAAGTATGCAATATACCGACAAAGAAAATGCATCATATATTGTAGGTTTTGCCACAGCCATAAAATGGCATAATTTTTCTGCACTGATTTTGACCATCAACTTCATAGTTTTTGTGACTGGTAACCTTTTGACAAAAAATGGCAGGTACTATAAAATAAGTAAGGAGAATTTTCTTAACGAGCTTCTCAGTCAGTTGAAATATTATTCCCTTGGTATGTTCAAAGGGGAAAAGCACCCTTTTCCGGTAACTGAGGAACGGAAGTTCAATCCATTGCAAAAAGTGACTTATGTTCTTGCAATGTATGTTGCTGTTCCATTGCTAATTATATCAGGTATCGGATTGCTTTTTCCGGAAATAACTGTTTCAAAGTTTTTCGGTATAAGCGGACTCATATATACCGATATATTACATATTTCAATGGGATTCTTCTTGTCGATATTCATGTTGATTCACATTTATACCTGTACTCTTGGAGCCAAACCAACATCTCTTTTCTGGGGTATGATCTCAGGATACCACAGGGATGATGAGCACCAGAGTTAAAAAAATAGTAAGATGAAAGATGAAGCGGAAAATTTAAGTGATGGTTCATCGAGGCGTAATTTTCTAAAAAAGGTTGGCGTCGGTGTTGGTGCAATCTCAGTAGCCGGAATTGCAGGAAGTTCTTTGTTGAAAGGCAACGAAGCAAAAGCAAAATCGGGTAATCTTGTAAAACTCCTATCACCTGAAGGCAAACTTGTTGAAGTAGATCAGGATGATATACAATCTCCCAAAGATATTCAACCTGCCAAAAATGAAACTGTTGAAGAACATAAGCTGGAAGCAAGGGCTGGTCTGCCTAACAGGAAATTCGCTATGGTAATTGATCTGGCACGTTGCAAAAATGCAAGAAAATGTGTTGAGGCCTGTCAGGAAGGTCATTTGCTTCCTAAAGACCATGAATGGATGAGACTCTATCTTTTGCAGGATGATAATACAACTGCAAAATACTGGTTTCCCCGTCCCTGTTTTCATTGCGATAAGCCTATGTGTGTGAGTGTTTGTCCGGTTGGGGCAACATTTAAACGTGCTGATGGTATTGTTCTGATTGATAATCAGCGCTGTATTGGTTGTAAGTTTTGCATGACCGGCTGCCCTTTTTCCGCAAGGGTATTCAATTGGAAAGATCCGGAAGTTAAAGTACCTGAAGGACATGTTTATGATCCCGAGACAAATATTCCTGCAACAGAAGGAACAGTAGGGAAATGCGTTTTCTGCGCCGATAAACTCAGGTTAGGTGAGTTGCCGCGCTGTGTATCAGCCTGTCCTATGGGAGTTATATATTTTGGTGATATTCTGGAAGATACAGTAACCAATGGAAATGAAACCGAAAGGTTCAGCAAACTAATGCTCGATAGAGCCGGGTATAGATACCGCGAGGAACTGGGAACTCTCCCAAGTGTATATTATCTGCCTCCTACACAAAGAATGTTTCCGGTTGAAAGCGGATTGGAGGATACGGAAAAATCGATAAAGGACAGATATAAAAACGTTGGCCCCAGATAACCCATTCAATTTTAATCTGAAAGAGTATGGAAGCAGATAGAAAGTTAATCAGCGATCTTACGCCGGAAATTGAGAAGACAAGCATAAAATGGTATGTTACCTTTTTTATCTTATTTGCTATTTTCTCTGTGGGAGTGTATGGGCTTTACCAGCAGATATCGAAAGGGCATATAGTTACAGGGATGCGCGATAATGTGGTGTGGGGTTTCTACATTGTAAACTTTATTTTTTTTATGGGATTAAGCTATTCCGGTGCTTTGATCTCAGGTGTTCTTCATTTGTTTCATACCGGTTGGAGGAAGCCAATAATAAGAATGGCTGAGTTGATTACAATCATTTCACTTATTATCGGACCATTCTTTATTTTTTTCTGTATCGGTCGCCTCGACAGATTACATTTCCTTTTTCTTTACCCACGCATTCAGTCACCAATAACATGGGACGTAATAGCAATCATTACTGACCTTGCCGGATGCTTTCTTTATCTATATCTTTCATTTATTGAAGACTTTGCAATTCTTCGCGATTATCCTGATTTGAAAGTTGCTCCCTGGAAAAAGAAACTTTACAAAACTCTTTCTCTCGGATTCACCGGAACAGAACAGCAACATAAGATACTTTCTAACGCCCGAATGGTAATGGCTGCAATGGTAATAGCAATTGCGATCATAGTTTATTCAGTTTTAGCGTGGATATTTGGTGTAACGCTTCAACCCGGATGGCATTCTACAATTTTTGGTCCTTATTTCGTTATTGCAGCAGTATTTTCGGGCACCGGATTATTGATTATCCTGATGTGGATATTCAGAAAAATATATCATCTCGAAGAATACATCACTCAGCGTCATTTTGTAAATGTTGGTGTCCTTCTTACAGTAATTGCAGCGTTCTATGGATACTTTACTTTCAGCGATTATCTGACCAAATGGTATGGATCTATTAAAATGGACTCTATCCTGATTGACAAATTGTTTACAGATTATTATTCGCTTTTTATTTTTGCCAACTATATTGGTATTCTGCTTCCTTGCATAATAATTGCTTTTCCAAAATTCAGAACAATACCTAATATTACTATTGCTGCAATTATTGCTGTTACAGCACTTTGGGTTAACCGTTATATTATTGTAATACCCACTCTCGAAACACCTTTCCTGCCAATACAGGATACACGTCCTGACTGGATTACTTATTCGCCAACATGGGTAGAATGGTCATTAACATTCGCAGGTGTTTCTGTGTTCGCAATGCTGTTTATGCTTGTTTCTAAAATTGCTCCCATAATTTCTATATCAGAAATGCAGGAGAAGGATAAAAATGAAATATTGAAGTAACGGATAAAATCATGAGAAAAAAGACAATATATACAATTTTGGTTTTATCAGTTCTTCCATTTTTTACATCCGGAACTTTTGCTCAGGAAGTAACTAAAATAAGCCCATATGTAACTCTACAGTATTTTAAAAACACTGATGATCAACGTATTCTGCAAACTACTCTGACCTATTCAAAGAACAGGGCTGAACTGCCTTTGTCGGGAATGGAAATTTCCTTTTTTACGGGAGCTGATAAAAAGGAATCATTAGCGAAAGTTCTTACAGATAATAAAGGCGTTGCAAGATTTGAACTTAGCACCGATTTCAAGCTTAATTCCGACAAAGATGGAATGTGGTCTTTCAGTTCAGAATTTAAAGGGAACGATACTATAGCATCAGGCACTTCCGAAGTAACAATAAAGGATGTAAGACTAGCAATGACCCTGACTTTAGTTGACAGTATCAGGACTATATCCGTAAAAGCCACAGTAATAGAAAGTGGAAAAGAAAAGCCGGTTTCGGGTGAAGCAGTTAAAGTATATGTTCCCCGAATGTTTAGTCTTTTGCCAATAAGCGAGCTGACACTAAATGAAGCCGGAGAAGCGAGTGTTGAATTTCCAGCTGATTTGCCCGGTGACAAGGAAGGTAATCTAACCCTCGTTGCGAGATTTGAAGAGAATCCTGCTTTTGGTAATGTTGAGAAAAGAGAGACTCTGAAATGGGGTTTAACAACAGATTATTCTGTACCCACATCTCACAGAGCTCTTTGGACAAAAACCGCTCCTAAATGGATGATTTATACTCTTTCTGTTTTGTTAATAGGTGTATGGGGGCATTACCTGTTTGCTCTGATTAGTCTTATAAGGATAAAAATGGATGCCAAAAGGAAAGCTAAAGAAGAATACAGAATTTGATTTTTTTGCACGATCTTTGTACAGGAATATTAATTAAAATATATTATGATGAAAACATTTAAACTCTTACTCTTAAGCGCAGTGGTGTTATTTTTTAGTGCATCATTAGTTGCCCAGCCCAAAGCATGGGTCGTTCCGGCAAACTTCAAATCAATGAAAAATCCTGTTGCCACCAGCGACGCAAGTGTCAAAGCAGGTCAGGCCCTTTTTGCTAAAACATGTGCAGCATGCCATGGAAAAACAGGTCTTGGAGATGGACCAAAGTCAAAATCGCTTAAAACAAGCCCAACTAATTTTACAAAAGCAGAATCGCAGAATCAGACTGATGGGGAACATTTTTACAAGACTAAAACGGGAAGAGGTGATATGCCAAAATATGAAGGCAAATTATCAGATGATGATATCTGGAATATTGTTAATTATGTAAGAACATTAAAGAAGTAACCGGAAGGATATATTTTCTTAAAGATATGAGACTGTACCTATCCGGGCAGTCTCTTTTTTTGATTTATACTATCAATATTATAGTCATCAAAAACTATAGATATAGCAATTTTTGATAGGAAAGTAAATAGTAAAAATCCAAGTGAAAATATCATAACTGCTATTCTGATTTCAGTTACAGATGGGGTATAAACATATATTTGCCCTAAAACATCAGGAGTAAAGGCTGGTACAATTAAGGCAATTCCTTTTTCTATATAAACACTTGCATAAATAAGAACAGCTCCTATATTCAGAGTGACAAAATTTTTGCGGGTTTTTGGTATCAGAAAAAGCACAAATGCTATGCAGCCCATAACAATTGACGACCAACTATAGGGGACTATTTCTCTGTGATCTCCGATACCGAACAGAAGATACTTCCAATACAGGATATTCTCGGTCCCTGAATAGAACTCTTTAAAAAGTTCAGCTATGGTGAAGAACAGGTAGATAAACATTGCATATACCATCAGTTCTGCTATTTTCCAGATAGCTTCATCTTTTATTTCGAACTTTGTAGTTTTTCTGAGAACCTGAAAAAGAATAAGAAGAATTGCGGGACCGGAACAAAATGCTGAGGCTAAGAATCTTGGAGCAAGTAAAGCGCTGTTCCAGAATACCCGCCCTGGTAAAGCATTATAAAGGAAGGCAGTGGTAGTGTGTATTGCAACTGCCATTGGGATACTAATTAAAACAAGAGGTAAAACAAGTGATCTTTTGTATTCTTTCTTGTAAAAATGGCAATACAATAAATAAGTTACTACAAATAGATTAAGTAATAAATAGATGTTCAGGACGAAAAAATCCCAGGCTAGCATTGAAGAAGGGAAGTTCATTGTTCCCAACAAAGGAAGCATATGCCAGAAACGTAATGGATTTCCAATATCAACAACTATAAATGAAATACACATAATTACAGCACACACAGCCAGTAATTCTCCAAAGACTACAATTTCCTTAATGGGTTTCCAGTCATAAATATAAGCAGGGATAACTAACATTACTGCAGCTGCTGCAACTCCGACCAGGAATGTAAAATTACCGATATAGAAACCCCACGATACTGAATCGCGCATATGAGTTTCGATAAGCCCGTGAGTCAGCTGGTTATAATAGCCTGTCCCTCCCCAGATTATTAAGATTAACAAGAAAGTAAGCCAGGCAAAATATATTTTGCTGCCGTGGAAAATTATTTTTATACTGCCTGAAATAAAACGGATAAAATTCATATTAAATTCAGTTTGTTTACATCAATGATCCCACTATTCCATTATTCCATTATTCCACTATTTTCTACTATTATCTGTCTATACGCCAAAGAAATAGTAAAATTTAGGTTGTGTGTTTAATTCCTGTTTAAGAACAAGCACCCTTTTGTTTTCTAAAATGTATCTTATTTCGCTATTCGGATCTAACAGATTTCCGAATTTTCTTGCACCTACCGGGCATATTTCAACACATGCTGGGTATTTTCCTTCCCGGCTTCTTTGAATGCAGAAGGTGCATTTTTCAACTACTCCTTTCATTCTTGGTCTGTTCCCTAAGTAATGGACTTCTGTATTTAGTTCTTCTACAGGCACATTTGGCTCACCCCAGTTAAAATGACGTGCTCCGTAAGGGCATGCAGCCATACAATATCTGCATCCTATACACCAATTATAGTCGATTACCGTAATACCGTCGGGTTCCTGCCATGTGGCTTTTACAGGGCAAACTTTTACACATGGAGGGTTTTTACATTGCTGGCATTGTACGGGCACATAAAAATATCCGGGCTCCGGAACTTTCTCCGGATTGTATTGAGCATTTGAATTAGTAAAATCAATCCCTTTATCTTTCTCCATCTGAAGAACTTCAATCCAATGAATCTGTGGGTCACGTGATTGATTGTTTTCTTTTACGCAGGCATAAACGCATTTTCTGCAGCCAACACATCTCGATAAGTCGAGGGCATAGCCAAACAAAGTACCATCAATGGCAGGCTTGTCGGAAACATGAAACTCTTTGCCGTACTTCTCTTTGTATGTAACTTCCAGATTTTTAATTATTTCATCCTTCTCTTTCTTTGATAAAGTCTTGAAATTCTTCTGAAGAAATTTATTGAAGGCTTTGGTATCGCAACTTGAAAGTGCGAGTGCCGAGAATGTTGCTAATGAAATATTTTTAATAAACGATCTTCTTGAATTTTCGTTTTTCATATTCCTGAATATTCAATTTAATAATTATTTAATACTGTCCTGCCTTACAGGTGGTGGTTCCGGAGTTAGTTCCTTGAATTTCGGAGAGTGTGGATTATGACAATTTACACACAGCAAATACTCTTTTTTTCCATTCCAGAAACCAGTTCTTTTTCCATGAACACCTACTTTCCAGTCTCTGTACTTTTCCCCGTGACATTGACCACAAAGTTTATATGATTCCTTAAAATCCAATAATTTCCCGCTTGCAAGCCTTAGATAGTTCCTGTTCTTAAGATCGTGGCAGTCAAGGCACCAACGGTTTTCACTGTCGTGATTAAACATTGCTGAAATATCCTCGTGCCATTCTGTTAAAGTTCTTCGGACAGGATTAGGAGCAAAATTTGCGTGACAGTCGGTACACGGATATATTCCATCGCTGAATGGAGGAGCCTCAACTGCAAATTCTGTTGTAGTGTCAGGCTTTATGATTTCAGTTTTTAAATCTTCAGGTTTTAATATTTTTTTACTCTCCGATTCTCTTTTCTTGCAGCCAAAAAATAAAACAAGAAAAAGCATCATAATAATAAACGGGATTCTGACACTACTGTAAGTTTTATCCTTCATATTAATTTATTGTCAGTTAAATATTGATATAATGTTATATGAGTATCGGTTATCAATAATAATTATAAAACAATTGAATAGGAGATCCTTCGCTGAGGCTCAGGATGACAGGGCTTTGCGGGGTCACAGAGGGGAAAGAAGTGGCGATTCGCTGAAAAGTACCGGCTAAGAAACAATAGTTTGCGAATCGCCACTTCTTTCCCACTTTACCACAAAACCACAATGTCATCCTGAGCGTTAGCGAAGGATCCCCAAATCCAATATTATTCATTCCGGATACTCATATTATGTTATAATAAATGTTTTTAAATTCTTTGGCATTTGTGTATTTGATTCATTTTCAGCTATAAAAACTATTCTTTGAAGGACGAGTTTTCAAAAAGACTTTTGAAATATTGTTTTGTATAACAAAGCTAAGAATATTAATAACCACAAAAGCAATTTATGCTTTATATTCTTTGTATGAAAGTGATTTTTGAAATAAATTTTAGTACCTTTTAAAGCAGAGGCACTAAAGATGATTTATTTAATACCTTTTTTCTTTGCCATTGTCAGCGAACGTTGTATCTTTGTTTTAATCAGACTTATAAGTATTATTTTATGTACTGATTAAATATAAAAGAAGAATTTTGAATGTAAAGAAATCTTTTGCACGATAATTGCATTTATACTATTAATTAAAACTAATTTTTATGAAAACAATGAAATTATTTTTTACAGGCGCTGCCGTTTTGGTTTTGAGTGCAACATTGGTTGCTCAACCGAAACCCTGGGTTGTACCGGCTAACTTCAAAACGATGAAAAATCCAGTTGCAACTGGTGACGCAAGTACAAAAGCCGGACTTGCTATATATACAAAAAACTGTGCTTCCTGTCACGGAAAAGCCGGACTGGGCGACGGTGTAAAAGCAAGGGCTCTTAAAGAATTCCCGGGCGATTTTTCAAAAGCTGATTTCCAGGGACAGAGTGATGGCGATCATTTCTATAAAACTAAAACAGGAAGAAGCGAAATGCCTAAATATGAAGGTAAATTAGCTGATAATGATATCTGGAATGTTGTTAATTACATGAGAACATTTAAAAAATAACATTCCTGAAATATTTAAAACATTGTTGTAGGGACTGGTCGCGACCGGTCCCTACTTTTTTTGACGTGACGTGTCCCTGTTTTTTTTGCGTGACCTGCCCCTGGTGTTTTGAATAGGTTTCAAATTATAATGCAAAAAAAAGGCCGTCATTTCTGACAGCCTTTGCTATTTATGAAGGTATTATTATAGTTGAAATTAGTTTGCTTTCAACCAATCAATTGATTTCTGTAAAAGATCTATTGCATATTTGGGATTATGAACGCCACGTGATAATTCGTTGTTAATAAAACCATAATTGTAGGCAGCGCCAATTTCTCCATATTTCCATTCACGACCCGGTCTGGTAGCATAATCGGGATCTGTGCCCACTTTAACTGTGCTTGCATAAACTACAAGACCTGTTGTTGGTGATACAGTATTGTAACTAGTAAGAGCAACACCAAATTTTGTAGTGGTCTGAGTGGTAGGGAAAAGAACACCGTAATAATCATGTGATTCTACTGGTGCATAACCTGAAACACCATGACTTACAGTAATTTTGAAAAGTTTTCTGGCAGCCAAAAGATCACCTAATTCCTTAAGCTTGGCATCAACAGCTGTCTGGATTATAG
>Ga0209747_1001864_pt1 | contig 10983 bp, 10 predicted proteins | sample BarGraNGADG00311_FD_184498 | JGI IMG/M metagenome (GOLD analysis project Ga0209747, IMG submission 184498) | Arctic peat soil microbial communities from Barrow, Alaska - Barrow Graham LP Ref core NGADG0011-311 (SPAdes) (version 2) | ecosystem: Environmental > Terrestrial > Soil > Wetlands > Peat... | reverse complement strand
CCCGGAGCACTGACCGCCACGCGTGCGGGTCGTCCAACTGGCCTCCATCGACTCATACGACCGGGTCTTGCTGCAGGCCTCGCGAGGACGTCGGGCGTCTCCACCAACGGTGTGCACAACGCCACCGCCAGCCAACCGAAGGACGGGAGTACAGGTGCGATGAGCAAGGATCCACTCTCCGGTACCCAGATCTGCCTCGAGCTCGGCGACCAGTACGCCACCATCGTGGAGGTCGGCGCCAACGTGCGGGAATACACGGTAGGCGACCGACCGGTCTTCAGCCCCTTCTCCGCCGAGGAGGTCGCCCCGGCCAGCCACGGGGCCGTTCTGGTGCCGTGGCCAAACCGCATCCGTGACGGGCGATACGTGTACGAGGGAAAGCCGCTGCAGCTGCCAATCACCGAGACCGAGCGGTTCACCGCATTGCATGGGCTGGGCTGTTGGCACCGCTGGGCAGTCCAGCGCCAGAGCGCCAGCGCGGTTGAGCTCTCTCTGAGGCTCCCGCCCACGCCCGGCTATCCCTTCGACCTGCGTTTCACCGTGAGGTACGCGCTGACCGAAGCCGGCCTGCACGTCACGGCACAGGCCGAGAACCTCGGAGACAGCACGGCGCCCTACGGCGTCGGCTTCCATCCGTGGCTCTCACCGGGATTCGCCTCTCTCGATGAGTGCACAGTGCAGCTGGATGCAGCGACGAGGGTCGTCACAGATACCCGCCTGCTTCCGATCGGGTTGGAGCCGGCAACGGGCCGTTACGACCTTCGCAGGAACCGGTCCTTGCGGGGTCTTGCTCTGGACGACGCCTACGTCGATGTTCTTCGTGACGCCGACGGCCTTTCCTGGGCGCGCCTATCAGCACCGGACGGACGGATCGCCGCGATTTGGATGGACGGATCCCTCGATGCTTGGCAGGTGTGCACCGGCGACGCAGTCACGGCGCCCGGCTACCGGCGTTCCGGGCTGGCCGCGGAGCCCATGACGTGCGTTGCCGACGCCTTCCGGACAGGGGACCGACTGATTAACTTGCAGCCTGGACAGGCCCATGAGGTGCGGTGGGGGGCCTGCCTGCTGTAGGCCAACGTTCTGCCCTGCTGTAGCCGACCGGGCGCCCAAGTCCTTGCGGGGGCGGGGTCCGGACTCGTCAGGTCGATCCGGGCACCTTGTGAAGCGGGACGCCAGCTCTGTGCACCAGACCATGCGGGGGGCTCGCAGCGGGCGCCAGGCGCTCCGCGGCCCGGCCCCATCGACGGCCAACGCCCCATCGACCGAGTCAACAACCTTGCGGGTCAGTACACCTAGGTTCTGGCGTATCGCCGCGCGGTGGTCGACAAGGCGACCACCTGCACCAAGATCCCGCCCTCGAACATGTACGGCCGGAACGTTGGCGTTCCCAGCAGGCTGGGCCCATTGAACCCCACATTGACGACCAGCACGCCGACCAGCGTCCCGATGAATTGGAAACCCCCATCGCGGAGTGTCGCTGGGCCGATGAAGAACGCTGCGAACGAGTCCATCAGGTAGTCGTCAGGCGCGCTGACTGTCCCGCTCCCGAGCAGCGAACCCAGCAGGATCCCGGTGATCGCGGCACACCCGCCGGCGATCGCTAACCCCGCGATCTTGGTCCGGTCGACCCGCACACCAGCGAGCCGGGCGGCCTCGGTGTTGGCGCTCACAGCTTGGATGCGCTGACTGAGACGCGTACGGTTGAGCAAGATCCACAGGACCGCGAGCACGATGGCCATGCACCAGATCGGGTTCCGTACGCCCGAGATCTTGCCGAGGGGTCTGCCGCTAGTTCTGCAGGGTGCACGAAAGCACGAAGTTCGTCCCGTTGTCGCGAATGGTAGGCGCGGCTACTGGGTGCGTTGATGCGAGAATACCCTCGTCAGGCAGTTCCCAGCAGCCGTTCCGACGACGTCCCGGAGAGGTCCATGCCCCGTCGTGCCACTCTTCGCGATGTCGCCCTTCGTGCGGGGGTCGCGATCCGCACGGTCTCCAACGTCGTCAACGGCTACGCTCCGGTTGCCGAGCACACTCGAGCGCGGGTGCAGGCGGCCATCGACGAGCTCGACTACCAGCCGAACCTGCTCGCCCGCAGTCTCAAGCAGGGCCGATCGCACATCATCGCGCTGGTGGTGCCAGAGCTCGACGTAGCCTATTTTGCAGAGTTGGCGCGGATGGTCATCGCCGAGGCAGCCGCCCGCGGCTACACGGTGATCATCGAGCAGACCGACGGCGACGGCCAGCAAGAGCGCGAGCTCCTCATGCAGAACCCGCGCGCCCTGCCCTTCGACGGAGTGATCTTGAGTCCCGTCGCGATCTCCCACGCCGACCTCGCCAACCGCGCCAGCGCGGTTCCGCTGGTGCTCATCGGCGAACGCGTCTACGACGGCACGCTCGACCACGTCTCCATCGACAACATCACCGCCGCGCGCGAGGCGACCGACCACCTGCTTGCCCTCGGCCGACGCCGCATCGCCGCGATTGGCGACCAACCGTACGACACCGGAGAGACCGCGCAGCTGCGCACGCTGGGCTACCGCCAGGCTCATGCCAATGCCAGCTTGGCGGTCGATGAGTCGCTGGTCATCCGCACCGCCCGGTTCCACCGAGGCGACGGCGCATCCGCGATGGAGCAGCTGCTGGCTCTGCCCAAGCCACCGGATGCGGTGTTCTGCTACAGCGACCTGCTGGCCCTCGGCGCTCTGCGTGTCGCGCTGTCGCGCGGTGTCCGGGTGCCCGAGGACATCGCCATTGTCGGTTTCGACGACATCGAGGATGGTCGATATAGCACACCGACATTGACCACTGTCGCGCCGGACAAGGCAGAGATCGCCCGGCGCGCGGTTGAGCGCGTGATTGCCCGCATCGAGTCCACCGACACGCGCGATCCCCAAGAGATCCGTGCGTCCCACCGCCTCGTCGTGCGCGAGACGACCGTCGGCGCGCAGCCGTCGGCGGTGGGCGCGGAGTCGTCTGCGCTCGGCGCCGCTAAGGACGCGAGGGCCCCGAAGGCGCCGCGACGACGCGCCACGCCCGTGTCTACCCAGCAGCACTGATCGGACAGGTTGCGGGCACCTCCGTCGGCGACCTGCCGCCCGATCCGGTGAGGCACGCGGGTCACCGTCACTGCGGAGAATCTCCGGTGCAAAGGACCCCGCTGTATGCCGTGGCAGGCGGCGGTACAAGCGCTGCGGAGGTGCAGGCACTTGCATCGATGCAACGGAATGCTCCATACTGCGTCGCGTGGATACTGCATCGCTGCAATGGACCCACCCGACCGCTGACCCCGAGTCCGCGGACGGGCCCTCCGGCCCTGTGGGCGCTGATGGCCGCCCCGAACCCGATCGCGCCACTGACCTCGCTGGGGCCGCCGTGCCAGGCATGGCGGCTGGCGTCCCACGAGCCGACTACCCCCGCCCGCAGTTCGTTCGCCGAGAGTGGATGTGCCTCAACGGCCAGTGGGAGTTCGAGATCGACCAAGCCGACTCGGGGTTCGAACGCGGCGTGTTGGAACGTGCGCTGCGCGATCAGATCACAGTCCCCTTCGCGCCGGAGTCGGCCCTCTCCGGGATCGGCGCCGTCGACTTCCTCGAGGCCGTCTGGTACAGACGGCGAGTCACGATCCCAGCGCGCTGGGAGAACATGCGTGTGCTGCTGCACTTCGAGGCCGTCGACCATGATGCGACCGTCTGGGTCAACAATGTGGAGGCGGGGCGCCACCGTGGGGGTTTCAGCGGCTTCACGGTGGACATCAGCCCGTTCGTGGCTGCCGGGGAGCATGCGGAGATCGTCGTGCGGGCCCGTGACACGCACCACGGACCCCAGGCACGGGGCAAGCAGTCCACGCGTCTTCTTGGTTACGAGGCGCTGTACCCCCGCACGACCGGCATCTGGCAGACCGTCTGGTTGGAGCCGGTCCCCGAGGTGCATCTCGGGCGTCCGCGCATCACACCGCATGTCGACGGCGGCCGGCTCGGCATCGACATCCCAGTCTCTCGCAACGCCCCCGGCTTCGTGTGCCGGGTCGTGGTCTCCGACGCTGCCGGAGAGGTCGCGGCCAGCCAAGTGGGGATCGACCGCGATCGGTCGGCACAGTTGGTCATATCACTTCCGCCCGAGCGACAGCGACTGTGGTCGCCGGCGGACCCGCATCTGTACGACGTCGTGCTCCAGCTGCTCGACGCGGGCGGCCGGGTGATCGACGAAGCGAGGAGCTACGCGGGCCTGCGCTCGATCACGATTGACGGCACGGCGGTCCTGATCAACGGTGCTCCGGTGTTCCAGCGACTCGTGCTCGACCAGGGCTGGTACCCGGACGGCCTGATGACGGCCCCGACGGACGCCGCGCTCGTGCGCGACATCGAACTGGGGCGCGAAGCCGGTTTCGTTGGCGCACGCTTGCACCAGAAGGTGTTCGAGGAGCGCTACCTCTATCACGCCGACCGGCTCGGCTATCTAGTCTGGGCCGAGTTCGGGGACTGGGGCTGCAACGTCGGTGGTCCCGGCGACAACCAACGTGCCGACGCGGCATACATCACTCAGTGGCTCGAGGTGCTCGAACGGGACTACTCCCATCCATCGATCATCGGGTGGTGTCCGCTCAACGAGACCTTCCAGACCGTAAACGACCACATCACCGCACTGGACGATGTCGCGCGCGGCATGTTCCTCGCGACCAAGGCGATGGACCTGACGCGGCCGGTCCTGGACGCGTCCGGATACTCCCACCGCGTCCGCGCGAGCGACATCTATGACTCCCACAGCTACGAGCAGAATCCCGAGAGGTTCGCCGAGCAGATGGCTGGGCTCGCATCGGGTGCCCCGTACGTGAACGCCGCACCCGACGGCGCGGCCTGGTCGATTCCCTACGCCGGGCAGCCGTACTTCTGCAGCGAGTTCGGCGGGATCTGGTGGAGCACCGGCGACCAGCGCGGGAAGGACTTGTGGAGCTACGGAGAGGCGCCGGCAACCGAGCAGGAGTGGTATGACCGATTCAGAGGCCTCGTCGAGGTGCTGGCCGGGAACCCGCTGATGTTCGGCTACTGCTTCACCCAGCTCACCGACGTCTTCCAGGAGCGCAACGGGCTGTATCGCTTCGACCGGTCGACCAAGCTGGACGTCGCCCGGGTCAAGCAGATCCAGTCTCGTACCGCCGCATTCGAGAACTGGCAGCCCGACGTCAGCGCGGATCAGGCGGACTCTGGGCTCCTGCAGGGCGCTCCACTTGGACGGCCCCTCCAGTGATGGAATCCGGTGTTGGACACATGCGGAGGAACCTCTTGCATCGATGCACTTCTGCCTGTATACCTTCTTTCGTGGACTACATCGATGCAAGACGGCGTCGGCGCGTCAGTGGTCGACCGGCGTTCCACGTGCCCACCACCGGCACCTACGATCTGTCGGTCGCCCAAACGAAGGCCGCCGACGACGGCACCGACGCCCTGGCGCTCGACGGCCGTCCGGTCAGGACGGCGTACGACGCGACAGGTCCGGTCACCGCGCCGATCGATGAGGGGACGGTGAGCCTGATGGTTGGCTAGCAGACGTTGCAGCTGACGGTGGCCGAGAAGAACGCGGCCGCCACCGGCTACTACGTCGGCGTCGAGCACCTCAACCCCGTCCTCGACTCGCGGGGACATCCTGAAGGCCCGACGCGAGGTGAGGCGATGAAAGTGCAATGCACACGCAGGCGGTCGAGTGCCTCGTGCGGACAAAGACCTATCAGATGTCAACGTGAGAAGAGGACGACCATGCTAGATGCCGACGCGGGACTGAGCGTACCCGTCGTGAAGGAGCGCAAGGATGCAAGAATGCGTAAGTCATTGGGGGTGCTGACGGTAGCCGGACTCTTGACGGGACTGGCCGCATGCTCCTCCGGTGGTCAGACCGGTGGTCAGGCCAGCGGGACGGCCCCGATCACTCTCAGCGTTGCCGCTTTCGAGGGCGGTGGCGCGGAGATCGCGGACATCCCCGCAATCAACGCAGACTTCGAGAAGAAGTACCCCAACGTCAAGTTGGACTACAAGTACGTCGCCGATGCGGAGTTCGACCAGTACAACAACACCCGGCTGGCAGCCGGCAACGCCGCCGACGTCCTCATGACGAACCCGGTGCGCGTCCGTCAGTGGCAGTCACAGGGCTACCTGGCCGACCTCAGCGACCAGCCCTGGGTCTCCCAGGTGCTGCCGAACATCGCACCGTTCGGGGAGGTAGCAGGGAAGACCTATGCGTTCACCCAGCAGAACATCCCCATCGGGATGTACGCCAATCTGGACATCCTGAAGGCCGCCGGAATCGACACGGTTCCGCAGACATGGCCCGAGTTCGTCACCGACCTGCAGACACTGAAGGACAAGGGATCGAACGGTCTTCTGCTGGCCAACTTGACGGGCTGGACCAGCGAACAGTGGTCACTTGCGCTGGCTGCGAACATCCTGCCGGAGAACTGGGGAGCCGGGTATGACGCAGGCACGAGCAAGTGGGCTACCACCTGGGCGCCCGTGCTCGACCGCACCAAGCAGCTGCTGACGAGCGGTCTGCTCGACGGCAAGCTGATGAACGGTATCGAGCCGTTCAACACAGGCCTCGCCCAGTTCAACGCAGGGCAGTGGGCGTTCACGATCCAGGGCGGCTGGGCTCTGCAGACCGTCGCAACGACCGCGAAGTTCAACTTCTCGTTCAACCCCGTTCCGGGAGGAGACGCAGGAACCAAGCCGAAGACGTTCACCTTCATCGGTTCCGGCTGGGGAGTCAACAAGGCCTCCACACACCTGCAGGCGGCCAAGGACTACGTCAACTTCATGACACAGGAGGCGAACGACTCTCGCTACCTCAAGGCCGAGAACTGCTTCAGCACCCTGAAGAATGTGCCGAGCCCACAGATGGACAAGGCCACGGCGGTCGTTGATGCCTTCAACGACAGCCGGACCTCGCCGTCGCAGGTCGAGTTCCTCAAGTTCCCGTCGGTCGAGAGTGAGTTCTGGAAGGTTGGGATGTCCTTGTTCAACGATCCCTCCCAGGCGACCGGGGACCTGCTGAACCAGCTCGACCAGGCCGTTCCGAAGACAAACTAACCACCCGCTAGGCTCAGACCACGGATGGCCGGTCCGCTACGAAAGGCGCGGACCGGCCATCCACACAACAGACCAACCTAGGAACAGGCTTCATGATCAGGAGACGCTCCGCATTACTGCTCATACTGCCTGCGGGCTTGATATTCTTCGGGTTCGTCATCTACCCCCTCCTTCGCGGGCTGCAGCTGAGCTTGACAGATGCCAGCGGCATGGGCGGAGGAAAATTCGTCGGCTTGGACAACTACCTCGCCATCTTGAAGGACCGCACCGCTATGACCGCCCTGCGGAACACCGCCGTCTACACCGTGGTGGTCGTGGTGGTCCAGAACGGGCTGGCACTGCTCGTCGCATTCTGGCTCTACAAACTTAAGCGGGTCCGGAACATCGTACGGGCTGGGCTCCTTCTGCCGGCAATGATGGCATTCGTTGCCGTTGGCTACCTCTGGTCCTTCATCTACTCCCCCCTCGGCGGGCCCCTGGACACCGTGATGGACGCACTTGGGCTGCACAGCTTGGAGAAGGTGTGGCTCGGGGACCCGAACATGGCGCTCATGGCCATCGCCGCCGTCTACATCTGGATGTACACCGGATACTCGGCGACGATCTTCCTCGCGAACTACCTCGCGATCTCCCCGAGCCTGATGGAGGCCGCGGAGCTCGACGGTGCGAGCGGCTGGCGCAGGTTTCGGTCCATCGACTGGCCGCTGCTCGCGCCATCACTGACGATCAACATCACGCTCTCGGTGATCGGTTCGCTTCGCGTCTTCGACCTTCCGTTCATCATGACCAGTGGTGGGCCCATCAATGCGACCCAGACTCTGAGCCTGGTCATCTATAGCAGGAGCTTCACCGACTTCCGGTTCGCCTACGGGACCGCCCTTGCCGTCGTCCTCCTTCTGCTGACAGCGATTGTCGGCGTGACGCAGGCGACGCTTCTACGACGTCGGGAGGTCGACCTGTGAACACGAGCCAGTCATCACGCCGTGCGCGCCCTCTATGGGTGCGTCTGCACGGGAGCGAGTGGGTCAGCTCGGTCGCGTTGCTGGCTTTCATGGCTCTGATGCTCGTGCCGATCTACCTCATGATCAGCGTGTCGCTGCGGTCCGAAGCCGACAGCGCAGCCAACCCGTTCGGTCTTCCGCTGGAGCCGATGTGGCAGAACTATGTGCTCGCGTTCCAGAACATGCACTATCTGCGCAGCGTCGGAAACACGCTGATCATCACCATATTGACGGCCGTCCTGACCGTCCTGACCGCGTCCATGGCCGCTTGGGCGATCGTCCGGTACACGCGCCGCTGGACGCGCACCGCATATCAGGTCTTTGTGGCGGGGCTGACGATCCCGGTGTTCGCGCTCATCACACCGCTGTACAAGATCATGCAGCAGCTCCACCTGCTGGACACGTTTGCCGGCGTCATCCTCGCCTACACCGCCCTCACCATGCCGTTCGCGGTGTTCTTCTTCGCCGGCTTCCTCAGGTCGGTCCCCGCCGAGATCGAGGAGGCAGCCGCGGTCGACGGGTGCGGTCTGCTGCGCACCTACTGGAGCGTGGTGTTTCCCCTGCTCAAGCCGGCGACAGCGACGCTCAGCGTATTCGTCATCCTGCAGGTCTGGAACGACCTGGTGGTCCCGCTGGTGTTCCTGTCTTCGGACTCTCATCAAACGGTCACGCTCGCGGTCTACGGCACCATCGGGGCGCACTCCTTCAGCACGGCACAACTGCTCCCGACTCTCGTCCTCGGGGTGATCCCGCTGTTCTGCATCTTCCTTCTACTCCAGCGATACGTGGTGGCCGGCATCGCCATGGGAGCGGGCAAGTGAGCCGGTCGCGGCCGGGTCCGGACCTGGTACACAGGCAATGCCTTCGGGTCCGAAGACTGTTGCCGTGACGATGGTCCGGGCTGGTGAGTGGCGGCCAGCAAGCGACAGCGCGAAGATCAGAACCCATGCGCCTCGACAGAGCGCGACGATGAGGAGAACACCGAATGATCCCAGGGATGTCGCACGTGTCAACGGGACGAAGCCGTTCGGTCAGTCCGGAGAACCCGACGGGTAGCAAGGGCGCCGGCGGCGGCGCGACGACCGGCACCGGCGCGGTGCCCGGCCGCGGCCTCGGTCGAGGTTGGAAGATCTCGCCGAGCCTCGAGGTCGACCCTGGCACGACGGTCACACTTGCCGATATCGCTGGTCCGGGGGTTGTCCGGCACATGTGGATGACGACGGACCGCGCGAACTGGCGGTCGTTGGTCCTGCGCGTCTACTGGGACGACGCCTCGGAGCCCGCCATCGCCGTCCCGCTCGGCGACTTCTTCTGCCAGGGCTGGGGCGAGTTCGCCCAGGTCAGCTCCGTGCCGGTCGCGGTCAACCCGCACGGTGGGTTCAATGCCTACTGGGAGATGCCCTACCGCCGGCGGGCGCGCATCACCCTGGAGAACCTCGCGCCTTCCGTCGCGTTGGTCTACTACCAGTTCGACTACGAGCTGGGCGACGTGGACGACGATGCGGCTTACCTGCATGCCACGTGGCGGCGCAGCAACCCCGTCCCCGACAAGCAGGTGCACACCATTCTCGACGGTGTCCGCGGCGCCGGGCACTACGTCGGCACCTACCTCGCCTGGGGGGTCAACAACTCGGGCTGGTGGGGTGAGGGCGAGGTCAAGTTCTACCTCGACGGCGACGACGAGTTGCCGACGATCTGCGGCACCGGAACCGAGGACTACTTCGGCGGTGCGTGGAACTTCGACGTGCCCGGGCAGGGCTACACCCCCTTTACGACACCCTTTCTGGGCATGCCCCAGGTCACGCGCCCAGACGGGCTCTACCGGAGCCAGCAACGGTTCGGCATGTACCGCTGGCACTTGCCGGACCCGATCCGCTTCACCGAGGACATCGCCGTGACCATCCAGGCGCTCGGCTGGCGCTCCGGGGACCGCTACCTGCCCCTGCGCGATGACATCGCCTCCACCGCATGGTGGTACCAAAGGGAAGCCGCAGGCACGGCCGTCACCTTTGACGCCGACACCCTTGAGGTCATCTGAGTGCCTGTGCCCCTGATCGAGCCCCCGTCGCACCGGTCACCGGACGTGTGTCACCAGACGGCGCCCGGCAGACCGTAGGGTCTGAGGGTGCGGCGGATCTCTCGTTTGGTCTTGCCCTTGGTAAGGGTGCGTTCGACGTAGTCGCGGGTGGCGGGGTCGAAGCTCATGCGGGTGCGGTTGTCGCACGAGACGATCTGCAAGTCGCTGTTCGTGCAGTCCCGCGGGGTGTTGGCCAAGGAACTGCAGAAGCACCTGCGCTCCGGGCGTCCCACCAGGCGCAACGTCCACAACACCGTCACCGGTCAGTGGCGGTCCCAGATCAAGGACGCGGTCTCGATCCGGGAGCGTCCGGCCGAGGTCGAGGATCGGGCCGTCCCCGGGCGCTGGGAGGGGGACCTGCTGCTGGGCCGGCACTGGACGCAGATCGCCACCGTGGTCGAACGCTCCACCCGGTTCACCGTGCTGGTCGCCCTCGACGGGCGCGACATGGCCACTGTGACCACGGGGCTGTCGGCCACGATGACTCGGCTGCCTGAACACGTGCTCAAGTCCTTGACCTGGGACCGCGGAATGGAGCTCGCCTACCACAAGAACGTCACGATCAACACCGGCCTGGACGTCTACTTCGCCCACCCGCGCAGTCCCTGGCAGCGCGGCACGTACGAGAACACGGTGAGTGTGTGAGCTGCCCTGTCTGGGCTGATCGGACAGCCTGGGCACCGGTGTCACAGGTCTGTCGATCGGCGACCGGGTCGCCGTGGATCCCAGTCTGTTCTGCGGCCAATGCACGTACTGCCAACGCCGGCGCGGCAACCTGTGCGAGCACTGGGGCGCGACCGGAGACACGGTCGACGGCGCGTTCGCGGAG
>Ga0209747_1001862_pt1 | contig 10989 bp, 9 predicted proteins | sample BarGraNGADG00311_FD_184498 | JGI IMG/M metagenome (GOLD analysis project Ga0209747, IMG submission 184498) | Arctic peat soil microbial communities from Barrow, Alaska - Barrow Graham LP Ref core NGADG0011-311 (SPAdes) (version 2) | ecosystem: Environmental > Terrestrial > Soil > Wetlands > Peat ... | reverse complement strand
GAAGAGCGGGAGATGGTCCTCGAAAAAGAGATCGCCGAGCTGGACGATCAGATGAAGAAGCTCGCGGTGAAGCTCGAGGAGATCGCCGGAGCCGATTGCGATTTCGGCTCCTGTGTGCTCGACCCCGCGATGGAATCGGTCGAGGAGAAGATCGAGGAAGTGCAGCGGCGCAAGGTGGCCGTCCAGAAGACTCTGGCGAAGCTCGAGGCCGGCGGCGCGTAAGGGTCGGCAGCGGTCGGCGAAGTCATCGGGATGACCTTTATCAATGCCGCATCACCCGACTTGAAGCTACAATGATCATGCTGGATCTTTGGGCGCAGGCAAGGCCTTCAGCGTGGTTTGCGGGAGCGTGTTTGTTTTCACTATGATCACGCTCATTACTTTGCCGACGATCCAATTTCCTGACCACAAAAAGGTATGACTATTGCCGAAAGTTAGCCCTGGTTTCGCCGAAAGCCTCAGCAAAGTAGAAGGAACCGGAGAGCTCGGTTACTGCTACCAGTGCAGCGCGTGCGTCGCCGAATGCCCGGCGGCTCAGCACTGCGAAGGTTTCAATCCGCGCGAGATAGTCCTTGCTTCCATCCTGGGAGTCGCGGACCACCTCACCGAGGCTGGCTCGGTCATCTGGCAGTGCACCACCTGTTACAAGTGCTACGAGCGCTGCCCGCAGGGCACGCATCCGATCGAAGTGGTCACGGCGCTCAAGAACGTCGCCTTCGAAAAAGGCAACGCTCCAGAGAGCGTCGCCGCGGTGCGCGACACTGTCAAAGAGGCGGGCTTCATAATCGTCGCGTCCGACGCTCTGGCCAGAAGGCGCGACGAGCTCGGTCTCGAGAGCGCGCCTGCCGCGCCGGCGGGCGACATCAAGAAACTACTGGAGTGAATATTGGCCAAGGCTGAAGCCAACGAATACACGCTCTTCCTGGGATGCATGATCCCCTTGCGCTACCCGCAGATCGAGGCGGCAGCCCGCAAGGCGCTGCCCAGGGTCGGCGTCAAGGTCTTCGACATCGAAGGCTTCTCCTGCTGCCCCGAGCCGTGGAGCGTAAAGGGCGCCAGCCTCTCCGACTGGCTCGCCGTCGCTATGCGCAACCTGGCGGTGGGCGAGAAGGCCGGCCGCGACATGCTCGTGCTGTGCAACGGCTGTTACTCGACGCTGACCGAAGCCGCGCATATCGCGTCCGACGGCTCCGAGGCGAAGGAGGCGGCCGAGAAGAAACTCAAGTCGCTCAAGCTGTCGTACGCCGGAAAGAACAAGGCCCGCCACGTCGCCGGCGTCCTGTCCGATATGGGACCCGACGCGGTGGCTTCCTCGGTCACCAGGCCGCTCGTGGGCCTCAAGGTGGCCGTGCACCACGGGTGCCACCTGCTTCGTCCCGCTGCGGTCATGGGATTCGACGACCCCTTCGAGCCTTCCAAGCTCGAGGCGCTGGTCGAGGCGCTGGGCGCCCAGGTCGTGCGCTACGACGGTTACACCGATTGCTGCGGCAAGGCCACGCAGGACCCGGAGGCCTCGCTCACGATGGCCTCGGACAAGATGGCGGCCATGCGCGCCGCCGGTGCCGATTGCCTCCTCACCGTCTGCCCGGCCTGCTTCGAGCAGTTCGACCTGGGGCAGGTCGAGATCAAGCGCAAGCTCGGCAAGGACCACAAGCTGGCGACTTTCCATTACCTGCAACTGCTCGCCCTGGCACAGGGCTTCGACGCGACAGAGCTGGGATTCAAGCGACACCACGTCGACGTGTCGGGCGCGCTTGCGAAGATAAAGAAATAACGAGGAACGACATTGGCGAAGATGACCGAAGTCAGATGGCACGGAAGAGGAGGCCAGGGGGCGGTCGCGTCCGCCGAGATGCTGGCGCTCGCCGCCATCGAGGAGGGCAAGGCCGCGCAGGCGTTCCCGTCCTTCGGCCCGGAGAGGCGCGGTGCGCCGGTCATGGCGTTCACCAGGGTGTCCGATGATTTCATCTGGCTGCGCACGGGCATAACCGAGCCCGACGTCGTGGTGGTCCTGGACCCCACGGTCATGGGCGCGGTCGACGTGACCTCCGGCCTCAAGGACGGCGGGATCATCGTAGCCAACACGTCGATGGACGCCGAGAAGCTCATCGAGAAGTTCGGGCTGAAGAACAAGCTTTACATTGTCAACGCCAACAAGATAGCGGTCGAGGAGATCGGCCGCCCCATAACCAACACCACGATGATGGGCGCGCTGGTCAAGGCCACCGGCCTGGTCGAGCTGTCCTCCATCGAAAAACAGATCGAGCACAGGTTCCCCGCCATCGCCGAGAAGAACATCAAGGCGCTGAGGCGGGCCTACGAAGAGACCGTCGTTTAAGGAGAAGGCATTGGCGGACAAGCGGACCTGGAGAGAATACCCGGTGGCCGCGACCATCCACGAGCCGGGCAGCGCCACCGGTCAGAACACCGGCGACTGGCGCTCCCAGCGCCCGGTGCGGCACGACGAGAAGTGCGACAAGTGCGGCATCTGCTGGATATTCTGCCCTGACGCCGCGCTGTTCATGAACGAGGAAGGCTTTTACGAGGTCGACCTCTACCACTGCAAGGGCTGCGGCATCTGCGCCCGCGAGTGCGGCAAGGAAGCGATAATCATGGTCGAGGAGGGCGAGTAGATGGGCAAGAGGATAGGCCTCGAGGTCTCGCTGGCCATCTCCGAGGCGGTCAAGCTCGCCCGCGTCGACGCGGTCGCCGCTTACCCGATAACGCCGCAGACGCACATCGTGGAAGAGCTCGCGCAGATGGTCGCCGACGGCGACCTCGACGCCAGGTACATAATGGTCGAGTCCGAGCACTCCGCCATGAGCGCCTGCTGCGGCACCGCGGCCGTCGGCGCACGCACGTTCACCGCCACCGCCAGCCAGGGCCTTGCGCTCATGCACGAGATGCTGTTCATAGCCTCGGGGCTGAGGCTCCCGATAGTGATGGCTATAGCCAACCGCGCGCTCTCCGCCCCTCTCTCGATCTGGGGTGACCAGAGCGACGTTATGGCCGAGCGCGACATCGGTTGGGTGCAGATGTTCGCCGAGACCGGGCAGGAGGCTTTCGACCTCACGCTTTGTTGCTTCAAGATAGCCGAGGACCCCCGGGTCCTGCTGCCGACGATCATCAACATCGACGGCTTCACGCTCTCGCACGTCGTCGAGCCGCTGGAGATGGAGAGCCAACAAGACGTCGACGACTGGCTGCCGACGTACGTGCCCCAGGTTATCCTCGACCCGGCCAAACCGGTGACGATCGGCCCCGTCGGGTTCCCCGAGATCTACACCGAGATCAGGAAGCAGCAGGACATGGCGCTCATCGAGTCCTATGGCGTGGTGCTGGAGGTCTGGGACAGCTTCGAGAAGAAGTTCGGGCGCGCCTATAAGCCGGTCGAGACCTACAGGGCCGAGGACGCTGAGATAATCATCAACCTCATCGGCGCCATCGCCGGCACCGCGCGCATCGCGGTCGACCGCATGCGCGAGGAGGGCAAGAAGGTGGGCCTGGTGCGCACCCGCCTGTGGCGGCCTTACCCCTTCGAGGAGATGCGCAAGGCGCTGGGCGGCGCGAAGGCGGTCGCGGTGGTCGACAGGGCACTCTCGTTCGGCGGGCCTGGAGGGCCGATCGCCAGCGAGCTGCGCTCCTGCCTGTATCCGCTGGAGAATAAGCCGGTGGTGGCGAGCTTCATCGCGGGGCTGGGCGGACGGGACGTCAGCATCGAAGATTTCTACACCATCGTCGCCGAGACCGAGAAGGTCCTGGACACGGGTTACACCGACGAGTACAAGATGATCGGAGTGAGAGAGTAGATGGCCGAGAAGAGCACCGATTTCATACCGCGGCTGCTGCCGCCCCGCGAGTTGCTCGCGGAGGGCCATCGCGGGTGCCAGGGCTGCGGCGAGGCGCTGGCGCTGCGACAGGTGATGAAGGTGGCCGGGCCCAACACCATAGTGTGCAGCGCGACCGGCTGCATGGAGATCGTCACCAGCCCCTACCCCGAGACGGCCTGGCGCGTGCCCTGGATCCACGTGGCGTTCGAGAACGCGGCGGCCGTGGCCTCGGGCGTGGAGGCGGGCATCAAGATACTGCAGAAGAAGGGGCGCTATCCCGAAGGCAAGGTCAACGTCATCGCCATCGGCGGGGACGGGGGCACCGCGGACATCGGCCTGCAGGCGCTGTCCGGCGCGCTCGAGCGGCGCCACAACTTCACCTACGTCTGCACCGACAACGAGGCGTATATGAACACCGGCATCCAGCGCTCGTCGGCCACGCCCTGGGGCGCCAGCACCACCACCAGCCCCAGCGGCAAGGAGTCGATAGGGCAGAGTGTTCCCAAGAAGAATCTGCCCAAGATCGTGGCGGCTCACGACATCCCCTACCTGGCGACGGCATGCCCCAGCTACCCGCTCGACCTGATGAACAAGACGCGCAAGGCGCTCGAAATCGAGGGGCCCACCTACCTGCACGTCCTGTCGCCGTGCCCCACCGGCTGGAGGCACGCGATCGATATGGCCATCGAGATGGGTCGCCTGGCGGTCGAGACCGGGGTGTTCCCCCTCTACGAGATTGTGAACGGAAGGCTGAAGCTCGACATGGTGATGGAGAAACGCCAGCCGGTCATCGACTACCTCAAGCCGCAGGGGCGCTTCCGCCACCTGAAGGCTGAGCAGATAGAAGAGATACAGAAGGACGTCGACTCCTACTACGAGGAGCTCGTCTACCGGGCCGAGTGCGACGCGAAAGCGCCCGGGCCCCAGGCCGAGGAATGGTAACCGCGCAAAGATGGTGCCCGGCACCTTTTTTGCGTTTTTGACAAGGAGACACGCCGGATGGCTGAGAAAGGCTCGGTCCTCATAATAGGAGGAGGAATAGGCGGGATACAGGCCGCGCTCGACCTGGCTGAGTCGGGCATGCGCGCGTACCTGCTCGAGAGCGGGCCGGCTATCGGCGGCGTCATGGCGCAGCTGGACAAGACGTTCCCGACCAACGACTGCTCGATGTGCATCCTCTCCCCCAAGCTGGTGGAGGCCGGGCAGCACCCCAACATAGAGATAATCTCCTACGCCGAGCTCGATTCGATCACGGGCGGGCCCGGCGACTTTAAGGTCACCTACAGGCAGAAGCCGAGGTACATCGACACCGAGGCATGCACCGGCTGCGGCGCCTGCAGCGAGGTCTGCGTGCTGGCTGGCCGGATCCCGGACGAGTTCAACGCCGGCCTGGCAAAGCGCAGCGCCTGCTACGTCCCGTTCGCGCAGGCCGTGCCGCGAGTGGCGCTCATCGACCCCGGGCAGTGCCTAAAGCTCACCAAGGGAAAGTGCAAGAGCCCCTGCGTCGAAGCGTGCCAGGCCAAGGCCATCGACTTCGAGATGAAAGAGACCAGCGAGACCCTCGAGGTCGGCTCGGTCATCATCGCCTCCGGCGCCGGCGCCCGCGGCATCGAGGACCTGCGTTCCTACAGGCCCGAGCACCCCAACGTCGTCTCGTCGCTCGAGATCGAGAGGATAATGTGCGCCAGCGGTCCTTCGGGCGGGCGCGTGGTGCGGCCGTCGGACGGCGAGCACGCCAAAAAGATCGCGTTCATCCAGTGCGCCGGTTCGCGCGATGAGAAGTACAACCCGTATTGCTCCAGCGTCTGCTGCACCTACGCGGTCAAGGAAGCCACGGTTATCAAGGAGCACGACCCCGACATCGACTGCCACATCTTCCATATAGACATGCGCACCTTCGGCAAGGGGTTCGAGCAGTTCAAGAACCGCGCGGCCGACGAGTATGGCGTCAAGTTCACGCGCTTCAAGGTCCCCGCCGTCGACGTAGTCGACCACAATACGCTCGCGATACGCTACCTCGATTCTCATGGCAACTGGCAACTCGAGGAGTTCGACCTGGTGGTGCTCTCGGTGGGTCTGAACCCCAAGCCGCTGGAGGCGCTCACGGCCGCCGGCGTCGAGCTCGACGAGTACGGCTTCGTGAGCAACAAGCCTACGGCCCCGCTGGACACTTCCGCGGCGGGCATCTTCGCCTGCGGTTCCGCCGGCGGCCCCAAGGACATCCCCGAGACGGTCGCCCAGGCGTCGGGCGCGGCGGCGAAGGCCGGCGCGCTGCTTGCCGGCGCGAGAGGGACTCAAGTCTCCAAGAAAGAATACCCGCCCGAGATCGAGCTGGACGGGAGCGAGCCGCGGGTAGGCGTTTTCGTCTGCTCCTGCGGCAAGAACATCGGCGGCGTGGTCGACGTCGACGCCGTCAAGGGTTACGCCGAGGAGCTTCCCGGCGTGGCCTACGCCGAGACAAACATGTACACCTGCTCCGGCGAGTCCTGCGACCGCATCAAGGAGGCCATCAAGAGCCACGACCTCAACCGCGTCGTGGTGGCGGCCTGCACCCCGCGGACGCACGAGCCGCTCTTCCGCGAGACCATCCGCGAGGCAGGGCTCAACCGGTACCTCTTCGATCTCGCCAACATCCGCGACCAGTGCTCCTGGGTCCACTCGGGCGAGCCCGAGAAGGCCACCGCCAAGGCCAAGGACCTGGTCCGCATGTCGGTGGCGCGCGCGAGGCTGCTCGAGCCGCTGCCGCAGATGCCTGTGGCGGTCACACCGGCCGCGCTGGTGCTGGGCGGAGGCCCGGCCGGGATGGCCGCGGCGCTGGAGCTCGGGCGCGCCGGATACCAGACTTACCTCGTCGAGAAGGAGAAGACTCTCGGCGGCGGCATCCGCGAGATCCCCGACATCCCCGGCAGCGTTGAGCTCAAGAGCATGATGGCCGACTTCGAGTCCATGAAGAGGGAGCTCGAGGAGGCCGGGCCGGTCGAGATCATAACCGACGCGAAGCTGGTGGGCTTCTCCGGCTACATAGGAAACTTCAAGGCTCATCTCGACGTGGCGGGCTCCAACCGCGAGATCGACGCCGGCGCGGTCATCGTCGCCACCGGCGGCAAAGAGCACGTCCCCACGTCGTACCTCTTCGGAAAGAGCGACAGGGTCACTACCCAGACGCGTTTCGAGGCCGCCCTGGCAAAGGGCATCAAGGCCGACTCCGTGGTCATGATCCAGTGCGTCGAGTCGCGCGAGCCGGAGCGCCCTTACTGCAGCCGCGTGTGCTGCACCTCCGCGCTCAACAACGCGCTCGCGACCAAGGGAGTGAGCCCCGGCACCGAGGTGTACATCCTCTACCGGGACATCATGGCCTACGGCCTCGCCGAGGAGAGGCTCTACCGGCTGGCCAGAGAGATGGGCGTCAAGTTCATCCGCTTCGACGTGGACGACAAGCCTGAGGTCACCGAGTCGAAGGAAGGCCTGACGGTGAAGGTCCGCACGCCGGACCTGCCCGTCGAGCTCGAGATCCCCGCCGACTACCTGGTGCTGTCGGCCCCCGTCGTCGCCGAGGAGTCCAGCCGCGAGATCGCCGAGATGCTGAAGGTCCCGGTCGACGAGTACGGGTTCTTCCTGGAGGCGCACGTGAAGCTGCGCCCGGTGGACTTCGCCACAGCGGGCATCTTCGTCGCCGGCATGTGCCACTACCCCAAGCTCATCGACGAGGCGATCAGCCAGGGAGCCGCCGCGGCCGGCCGCGCCGCGACCATCCTCTCCAAGGAGCAGGTCATGTCAGAGGGAGCGGTCGCCTCGGTCGAGCCGAGGTTCTGCCGCGGCTGCGGCGAGTGCGAGGAGGCCTGCGAGTTCAGCGCTATAGAGGTCTCCGAGGACGGCGACGGGAAATTCGTGGCGCGCGTCAACGATGCGCTCTGCGTAGGCTGCGGCATGTGCGCCGTAGCGTGCTGGAGCAACGCCGTCACCATGAAGAACTTCACCGACCAGCAGATAGAAGCGATGATCTCCGCGGTGCGCGCGCCCGCGCCCGCGAAAAAGAAAGCGACCAGCAGGAGCAAGTGATTTGGCAGAGCCTGAGATAGTAGCATTCGTGTGTAACTGGTGCGCCTACGCCGGCGCGGACTACGCCGGCGTCTCCCGCATACAGTACCCGCCCAACGTGCGCCTGGTGCGCGTGATGTGCTCGGGGCGCGTCGAGCCTTCGTTCATACTGAAGGCCTTCGAGGAAGGCGCGGACGGCGTCCTGGTCGGCGGCTGCCACGAGGCCGACTGCCATTACATCAGCGGCAACCTCAAGGCGCGCGACCGCGTCGAGAACACCAAGAAGCTCCTCGACCTGCTGGGGCTGGGCTCGGAGCGTCTGCGCCTCAAGTGGGTCAACGCCAACGAGGGCGAGGTGTTCGCGAACGAGATCACCGATTTCACCGCGGCGCTCAAGAAGCTCGGAGCGAACCCGCTCAAGAAGATGAAGAAAGCCGCGCCCGCCAAGGTTCCCGACACCGACGCGATCATGAAAGATACCGACGCCTACCTCTGCGTGGAGTGCGGAAAGTGCACGGCGTCCTGCCCTGTGGCGCGCCGCGACGTCGAGTTCTCCCCGCGGGCGACTGTCGAGCAGTCCCTGGAGAAGATGCACAGCCAGCTGGAGACCAGCCAGCAGTTGTGGGACTGCCTCACCTGCGGCACCTGCGAGGAGCGCTGCCCCTACAACGTGAAGTTCTCGCAGTTCATCAAGGACTCACGGGTCGAGGCGCTCGACCTCGGGCTAGACGGCTGTCCCACCCAGTCGGGCCAGATGTACTCGTGGATGAGGATGATGGCCTCCGGCGACCTCCCCCAGGACCGCAAGGCCTGGACTGAGGGGCTCAAGACCAAGGCGAAGTCGACCGCCAGGAACGACCTGATGTTCTTTGCAGGCTGCCTTCCCCACTTTGATATCTCTCACAGCCACGTCTCGCCGGGCTCGCTCGATATCGCGCGCAACTCGGTCGCGATACTCAACGCTATCGGCATCACGCCGGTGGTCCTGGCGGACGAGCGCTGCTGCGGGCACGACCTTCTCTTCGCCGGCGACCCGGTGCGCTTCGAGGCCCTGGCGAAGAAGAACGCCGAGGCGTTCAAGGCGGCGGGCGTCAAGAAAATAGTCATCTCCTGTCCCGAGGGCTACCAGACCTTCGCGCAGGAATATCCCAAGGTGGTCAAGGGCTGGGACGTCGAGGTGGTCCACATCTCCGAGTTGCTGGCCGAGCGAATCGACGCGGGCAAGCTGACGTTCGACAAAGAAGTAAACGCCAGGGTGACCTACCAGGACCCCTGCAGGCTGGGCCGCTACATGGGAGTCTACGCGGCGCCCAGGAAGGTGCTCTCCGCCATACCGGGCGTCGAGCTGGTGGAGATGGAGCACAACGCCGCCGACGCGATATGCTGCGGTGTGAGCTCCTGGGTGTCCTGCGGCGCTACGGCCAAGAGCATACAGATGGCGCGGCTGGCGGAGGCCAGGGCCACCGACGCCGACATCCTGGTGACCGCCTGCCCCAAGTGCCAGATCCATTTCAAGTGCGCGCTCTCCGGCAAGGTGCCGGGAAACCGCGAAGCGGTTGACATCCCCATAGAGGACCTCACCTCACTGGTGGCAAAAGCGCTGGGCCTCGTCAAAGGCGAACATGCCGACAAGTCCGCGAGCAAGTCCAAGAGCGCGAAGTCAAAGAGCGCTGGTAAATCCAAGAGCAGGAGCAAGGCTTAATGTCTGAATCAGTTCTGATCATCGGCGGAGGCGTCTGCGGCATCCAGGCCGCGCTGGACCTCGGCGACAAAGGCATGCACGTCTACATGGTCGAGAAGGAGCCGTCCATCGGCGGCCGCATGGCGCTGCTGGACAAGGTGTTCCCCACCAACGACTGCTCCATCTGTATACTGGCGCCCAAGATGATCACCTGCTTCAACCACCCCAACGTGGACGTCATCACCTGCGCGGAGGTGGAGGGGCTGACCGGCAAGGCGGGTGCCTTCAAGGTGAAGGTGCACAAGAACGCCCGCTACGTCGACGAGGACAAGTGCACCGGCTGCGACGCCTGCACCCAGGCATGCGCGCTGGCCGGAAAGATCCCCGACGAGTGGAACCAGAACTTCTCGACCCGGGGCGCCGCCTACATTCCTTTCATGCAGGCGGTCCCGCGCGTAGCCATAATCGACAAGGAGCGCTGCCTGCTGCTGTCGCGGGGCAAGTGCAAGAGCCAGTGCGTCGAGGCGTGCCAGCGCGGCGCGATCGACTTCAAGCAGAAGGACGATACGGTGACGCTCGACGTCGGCGCGGTCATCGTCGCCACCGGCCTCGACATGTACGACCCGACTCCGGTCACGGAGTACGGCTACGGCAGGTTCGACAATGTCATCCACTCCATGGAGTACGAGCGACTCATCAACGCGAGCGGCCCGACCGGCGGTCACCTCAAGAGGCGCTCGGACGGCGAACGTCCCAAGCGGATCGCCTACATCCAGTGCGTCGGCGCGCGCGACGTTCGCAGTGGACACCCTTACTGTTGCAGCGTCTGTTGCATGTACGCGACAAAAGATTCGATGCTCGCTTACATGCATCATGACGACACGGAGAACATCATCTTCTATACTGATCTAAGAGCATTTGGCAGGGGATTCGACGAATACATTAAAAGAGGTGCGGACGAGTACGGTATAACATACGTGAGAGCTCGTCCCGGAGAGGTAACGGAGGACCCTGAGACGAAGAACCTGTATGTCTGGTATGACGACACGGAGAGCGGTGGCGTCAAGAGCATGGAAGTCGACATGGTAGTGCTCTCGACTGCTTTCGTACCGCCTCCCGGGATCCGCGCGCTGGGCAAAGCGCTCGGCGTCAAGATGGACGAGTACGATTTCTTCAAGGCGTCCGATGACCTGCTGGCACCGATGGACACGAGCGTTCCGGGCATCTATATCGCGGGGGCGTGCACGAGACCGATGGACGTCACCGACGCGGTGACGCAAGGTGGCGGCGCGGCCGACCGCGCGGCGCAAGCGATCAATGACTTCGTCGGAAAGACCTCGGCAAAGGCCGGGTCTGTGAGATAGGAGGTAGGAGATGGCAGCGAAGAAGCCCGCGAAGAAGAAGGCTGCGGCCAAGAAGAGGCCGGCAGCGAAGAAGAAG
>Ga0209747_1001861_pt1 | contig 10991 bp, 8 predicted proteins | sample BarGraNGADG00311_FD_184498 | JGI IMG/M metagenome (GOLD analysis project Ga0209747, IMG submission 184498) | Arctic peat soil microbial communities from Barrow, Alaska - Barrow Graham LP Ref core NGADG0011-311 (SPAdes) (version 2) | ecosystem: Environmental > Terrestrial > Soil > Wetlands > Peat ... | reverse complement strand
TCGCAAAAGGCTCACCCTGCCCCCGTCAATACATTCCTTAATAAATAAAAATATAAGAAGACTGCGGACCAGTAGGAATGATTGTCGGCGTGTAATCGATGATGGTTGATATATGGCTTCGCCGGGTCAGGCCCTTTTTGCGTTTTGTGTGGTGACAGGTGTTGCTGGCGATGGTACAGTACTGACATGTCAGTACTAAAGAGCAAGAACAGGACAACAGAGAAACCGATCCGCAAGGCGATAGCGGAGAGGCCCAGGGTGCGCAGGCGGCTGCCGCCCGAGCAGCGGCGCGAGGAGGTCATCGAGGTCGCCGCGGCGGTGTTCGCGGAGAAAGGCTACCGGGCCGCCAACATCACCGACATCGTTGAGCGCGCGGGCATAGGCCGGGGAACGTTCTACCTCTACTTCGACTCCAAACAGGACGTCTTCCTGGAGATCATCGAGCGATACTTCTCCGGCTTCGAGGAGCTGCTGGCCACCAACCAGAAGAAGCTGGCCAGCGCCATCACGGCGAAGGAGAACGCGGTGCTGGTCTGGCGGCAGAACATGCTCGAGATCCTGCGCTACCACCACGACAACCCCGACCTCACCTCCGTGGTCTACCGCGACGCGCTTGGGAGCGATGAGCACTTCTCCGCCCGGGTTGACGAGCTCTCCGCCACCGCCCGGCGGGAGCTGCGAAAGGACTTCGAGCTGCTGGAGGCGAGCGGCCTGCTCAGGAAGAGCAACCTCGAGGTCGTGACCAACATCATCCTCGGCTCGGTGATCTACGTGATCATGGAGAACGTGGTCAAGGAGAAGCAGCCGGACCTCGAGGCCATAGCCGACGAGATGATCGAGTACCACATAAGAGCGCTCATCAGGGACGACCCCGAAGTGCGACAGGAGGCGGCGAAATGGCGCGGCTCGAAGCGCGGATAAAAGAGTTCGTCCATGAGGCGGGAGTGGACGTGGTCGGCATCGCCGGCCCCGGGCGCCTCGACGGACCCCCGTCACTCGACCCTTCCTACTGCATGAAAGAGGCCAGGTCGATAGTCTCGATGGCGATCCCCATGGACACGCAAGCTATTTACGATTTCCTCTCCAAGCGCTCGCCCACCCCGCACAACGTCGACCAGTCCCACGGCAACCAGCGCATGCACCGGGTATCGCAGGAGCTTGCCGGCTTCATCCGCGAGCAGGGACACGCCGCCACGGTGGTGCCGCCCAATAACACCTACCGCCGCTCGCCCGACGTCTTCGCGACGCACCCCAGCTTCTCGCACCGGTTCGGCGCGATCGCCAGCGGCATCGGCGCCCAGGGATGGTCGGGTAACGTCATGACGCGCGAGCACGGAGCGGCGGTGTACCTTGGGACGGTGCTCACCGACGCGCTGCTGGAGAGCGACGAGGCCCTGCCCCCCCGGCACTTCATCGACTCCAGCTGCGCCTCGTGCAAGGTGTGCGCGCGGACGTGCGTCGCCGGCATGTTCGAGGCGGAGGGCGAGGAGTACGTGCTGCTCAACGACGAGCTGTATCCGCGCGCAAAGCGGCGCAACATAGACCTGTGCAACGCCTCGTGCTTCGGACTGCACGCGCTTTCCGAGGACAAGGAGTGGACCACCTGGGGGCCTTACTGGATCAAGGAGTGGGTGGGCAGGCGTCCCGGGGCCGGCAGGCTCGAGGTGCGCCGCAAGCTGATGCAGCGCGGCGGCAGCACGGGCGACTCGGCCGCTCGGTTCGAGCTGATAAGGCGCACCGGCAAGACGCTGTTCTCCATGGAGCTGATGGAGGCGCTACCCCTGCCCGACGAACTGCCGGACGACCAGGCGGAGCGCAACAGGATACTGAGGGAGCACGCCGCCCTGGTGGGTGTCACCGGCTTCCACGACCCCAACGTCCTGACCTGCGGCCAGTGCGCCCTGGTCTGCGGCCCGACAGTGGCCGAGACGAAGCGCCGATTCGAAGCGCTCGCCGAAGGCGGGCTGGTCGTGCGCGGCGCGCGGCCCGGGGAGATGGCCCACGCGTCGAGCTACGACGAGGCCCTCACATTGCGTGCGGCGAGGCCGCGGCTTGCCAGGTCCGACCTGGTGAAGGACTCGCTGGCGTCTATGGTCCTCTGGCACAGACGCTACTTCGGCATCGAGCCCCGGTCCATCGCCGGCGGCATCGCATATCAGTGGAAGCTCAAGAGAGCCTTGCGGCGGGACAAGGCCTGAAATCAGGAGGAAGAGATGGAGACCAATGGGGCAAGGAAAGGTTACGCGCGGTGGCAGAAGGCGGTGCTCATCGGGTGCATGATCGTGGCGCTGCTGGGCACCCTGGGCGTCATCGGCGGGATGGTCAAAGTGTCGGGGACCATTAGCGACTACGGCGGCAACGTGGGCGCGCCGGTGTTCCTGGCATTCTTCATGATGCTGTTCTCGGTCTGGCTGTTCGCGGGGTCGGGAGCGCTGCTCGTCTACATCGCGAGGATGAGCTCCGAGATCAGAGAGTCGCTGGCCGGCAGGACAGGTGCATTAGTGGTCGGGGACGCGGCAGAGCCGCAGGCCACCGCCGCCATCCCAAGCTGACGGACGGATATCAGGAGCGTCACGATGAGAACAAGAACCAGCCCTGGTAGACGAAAGGCCCTGTGCTTCATCGCAGCGGCGCTCGCGATCGCCCCACTGTGCCTGGGCGCGGCAACGACGGCCGGCACCACAGCGGTCGCGCGCGACACCATACCGGTGGTCGGCAAGGCGACCTTCGACTTCTTCAGCATGTTCCCCGAGCAATACCTGTCGCCGACGGGAGGCAGGACGAGCACCTTCATGCCGCTGGAGACCCGCAACATCGGCAAAGGCTCGGGCACGGTCAGGCTCACAGTCTCCACCGATTCGCGCTACTTCAAAGCAACGGTTACCCCTGACCTGGTCGAGCCGGTCGGCGCGGACAAACCCGCGAAGTCGAAGGTCACGGTCGAGTGCTCCACGGACACGCCTGACGGCACCATCGGCTGGGTCAAGGTCCTGGGGACCCGCGGCGGGGAGGCCCGCCACATCTGGCTCAAGGCCACGGTTCGTGCTTCCAGCCCCAGGTTCGACATGAGCAGGGGCCTGGTGATGAACGGACAAGGGTACCTCGACCCCGTCACCCAGGCCTACACAGGCAAGCCGGTGGTGTGGCACGTCGCCCTCCGAAACGAGGGTGCGCTGGCCGACACCTACCCGCTGAGATCGCGGTCGGGCTTTCCTTTCCAGGTGACCTTCCGCGACCTGAAAGGACACAAGATAGACACGGTCAAGGTGCCGGGCCGGACCCGCAACCTCCTTTACTCCAGGCCTATCGAGCTGACGGTGGAGGTGGCGCCCGGGGGCGGCATGCCGGTCGGCAAGACGCAGGAGCTGAGCATCCTGACCGGGCCCACCGGGCTCACCACGTCCGCGGCCGAGATGAAGCTGGAGGTCCTGGACCCCGGGGCGCTCTACTGCGCGAGCGACCTGAAAGGGGCGAGGCCCCACGCCCACCAGATCATGCCAGGCGAGTCCACCAGCTACATATTCCACGCCACCAACTTCGCCGGGACCACCCGTGTGATGTCGGTAGTCTTCCCGCAGGGCGAGCCGGCCGCAGGCTGGTTCATTCAGCGCGTCGGTGCGTCCGGGGCCACCGTAAAGCCCGGTGAGACCGCCGATTTCAGGATGAAGGTGACAGCGCCGCGCGCGGGGAAGCCCGGGGACAGGCGCGAGTTCACCGCCGTCCTCGTCGGCGCGGGAGGGGCACAGGAAGGCTCCTCGACGGTGGCGGCTGAGGTCACCGACGTCCGCAACATCTACTACTGGTCGATCGATTCGATGAACCCCGAGTACCTGTCCCTCGACCGCAAAGGCACCGAGGAGGGAAAGAAAGGCGACTGGCTGATGCCCAACGTCCACGCGTTCATGGGCGACAGCACCGACTACACCAACGCCGACTGCTACCTGCCCAGCGCGACGGACATGAATCACACCAACGCGCTGGCGGGCACGCTCTCCGGCACGGCCGGCGTGTACATGGTCGGAGGGACCTTCCGCGGTTTCACCGAGCACGACGAGACCTTGAGCGGCCCCAACACCATGTCACTGCTGCGCTACGGGCCCGACGGCAAACAGGTCGATCGCATGTACGAGGTAGCCAAGCAGCAGACCGGGGGCAAGTCGCTCACGGGCTTCTGGTCCAACAAGAACTGGCTGGCGGACTTCGAGGGCGAGCGCAACGTGGACATAGTGGGGCACTCGGAGAGCTGGCCGCTCTTCTTCTCTCCGCCTGACAAGTACAAGGCCGCGGGCGACCCGCCCAGCGAGAAGGACAAGAGCGACCCGCTCTCGGTCTCGGTGCGCGCCTGCTTCCACAGTGACAACAGCAAAGCGGTGCTGGTTCCGACGATGTTGGGGCAGTTCGATATCGTGGGCGGCTCGAAGCTTCTCGCCTCGCCGCTGGCGGTCATGTTCGGGAAGACCCCCGGCCTGCACGCTGAGGACCGCTACATCACCGGCGAGTTCTTCCGCTCGATAGACGAGGAGGACCCCGACGTCTCCTACATAAACATCGGAGACCTCGATAACACGGGCCATTTCACCGGTGCCTCGTGGCCCCGGGACGAGTGGAAGAAGGGCAACGGGCCCAGCCCGGCCTACGACAAGGACATCTACAGCCCGGACATGAGGCGCAAGGACTGCCTGGACATCTGCCGCGAGGCGGACCTGCTGTTCGGGCAGTTCGTGGCGAAGCTGAAGAGTCGCGGGGTCTACGACAACTCCACCATCGTGTTCCTATCCGACCACGGCATGGAGAACATGAAGGACCCCAAGAACGGCTACGAGGTACTGGACCTGCGGGACATCCTCCGCCGGGGGGGACTGGTGCGGCACGACGATTACGAGGAGGTCGGCGGCACCGAGATCAACATGGTCTGGGGAAAGAAGCCCGAGGACGTCGCGAAGATACAGAAGGTCCTCGAAGGCTACACCGTCGACGACCCCAGGCTCGGAAAGGTGAAGCCGCTCACGGTCATCAACCGCACCGAGGCGAAGCAGGGCAAGGACTTCGGGAAGTTCGGCGCGGTCCGGCCCGGCGAGCTCTACTCTGAGTACTGGATCAACCACCCCGACTCATCGCCGACTGGGCAGGTGTGGCCTGACCTCTTCGTGTTCCCGGTGGACAATTACCAGATAGTCGCCCACGGCGACGCGCTGGCGAGCGGCATCAACAATGTTGGGCTGAGCTTCGGCATCAACGTACCCGAGTCGGTCAAGTTCGGCCTCCCCGGCGCGCACGGAGGGCTCCAGACGACCGCCATCCCGCTTCTGTTCAAGGCTCCCGCCGGGACCGCGGGCGCGCGCCAGCCGGGGAGCAGCTACCCCGGGCAGGTCGCCATCGGCGATATCGCGCCAACCATCTACCGGATCATGGGCTGGACTCCCCCGTCCTGCGTCGACGGCCACCCGCTGCCGTAAGTCGACCGGGGCCGACAGCGCGCCGCCAAGATCGAGCACGCCGCGATCCACGGCCTGCTGTACTTCCGTTATTATTGTTGACGAGAGAGGCGGAGTCGCGCGGCCGGTCGCTGGAACAAGCAGACGATAAGGCTTCTTCGCATCTTCGGGCCGTGCATCCCCCGGCGTCCCTCGCCCTGGTTTGCGTTAGGCGCACTCGACCGGGGTCGCTTCCTGGGGAACGTCGGAAATGACCTTGCCGTCGCGTAGTGAGATCACCCGGCGGGCATAGGCTGCCACCATGGGGTCGTGGGTCACGACCGCGAAAGTCTGTTGCAGCTCGTCGTTGAGCCTGCGCATTATCTCTATCACCAGGCAGGTGTTGGCGGTGTCGAGCTCACCCGTGGGCTCGTCGGCAAGGACCAGCGCGGGACGTGTTACCAGGGCCCTGGCGATGGCGACCCTCTGGCGCTCACCTCCCGACATCTGAGAGGGCCGGTTCTTCGCCCTGTTCTCGAGCCCCACCTGCACCAGCGCCTCGCGCGCCCGCTGCTCGCGCTCTTTGGAGTGGACCTTCAGATACCTCAAGGGGAGCTCGATGTTCTCCAGGGCGCTCAGGACCGGCAGCAGGTTGAACTCCTGGAAGACGAAGCCTATCTTCTCCCTCCTCAACCCGGTCAGCTGGCTCGCGGGCAGCTGGGCGGTGTCGGCGGAGTCGATGAACACGTGGCCCTCCGACGGCAGGTCGAGGCAGCCCAGGAGGTTCAGCAGCGTGGATTTTCCGGAGCCGGAAGGTCCGACGATCGCGACGAACTCGCCTTTCTCCACGGTTATGCTGATGCCGTCTACCGCGTGGACGAGCGCCTCGCCCTCGCCGTACGTCTTGCGCAGGTCGGCCGTCTCAATCGCCGGCAACTCACTCCTCCTTCAGGGACTCGACGGGCTTGAGCCTCGCGGCCCGCAGCGCCGGGAAGACCCCGGCGAGCGTCCCCAGCACCGTCGCGAATATTATCGGGCCGATGATGACCAGCGGCGTGATGGTGAACACCCTTATCTGCTTGGTGGCGGTGGCGCTGTTGAGCAGCGTGATGATGACCAGGCCGAGGCCCGTCCCTATCAGGCCGCCGATGAGTCCGATGGTGGCCGACTCCAGCAGGTACTCCGTCAGTATCGAGCCGGTCGGAGCCCCGATGGCCTTCTTCAGCCCGATCTCGCGGGTGCGCTCGGAGACGGACATCACCATGGTGTTGATGATGGACAGGCCGCCGACAACCAGCGCGATGAAGGCGATGCCGAACAGGATGGCGTTGAAGATGAGGCTGAACTGGCTTATCTGCTTCTGCGCCTCCGCGGGCGTTATCACCCGCACGTCTTTCACCTGGCGCGCGATGCGTGCGCCCACCACCTCCGGGTTGGCGCCCTGGTCCCAGATCGCGTAGATGACGCTGGCGATCCTGGTGTTCTGCTGGAAGAAAGGGTTGACCTGCAGAAACACCGGTAGGGCGTCATCGTATGGCACGAAGGCGAAGTTGTCGGGGGCCGACAAGGTCGCCTTGAGTATCCCCACCACCTGGAAAGACTTGCCCCGCAGGTCGACCGTCCCGCCGACGGACGCGTTGTCCTTGTCGGCCAGGACCGAGCCCAGCACGACTTTGTCCCTGTCGCCGGGCCGCAGATAGCGCCCGTCCGACAGGGCAAGCTTGTTGAGGAGTTCGGTGCTCCCGTCCAGGCTCAGGCCGATCATCAGGTCGGGTGCGCCGAAGGAGAAGGACTGGGTCTGGTTGAGCAGCACGCCGATGGCGGCGGACGCCGACTTCACGCCCGGCACCGCCTCCACCTCGGTGACCTTGGATACATCGAAGAACCGGTCCTGGCCGCCGCCGAACAACGACCCTCCCGAGGGCACCACGGATATCGATGAGGTGAACCATGACTTGGCGCCCTGCACCTGCTGGGTCAGGCGCGCGGACAGCCCGCCCAGCACGGTGAGCGCCAGGATCCCCACCACGATGCCGAAGATGGTCAGGAACGTGCGCGCCTTGCGCCGCCACATGTTCCTGAGGATGTATTTCGGCATCGCTCTTCTCCCCGGTCCCCTCGGCCTCTTCGCGTTCTATATACACGGTCCAGCAGAGCAATCCTGCGCGGGAACGTTTAAGTGGAAAAATTCAAGAAAGGGGTCAGACCCCTTTCTTGAATTTAGTGGGCGCGCCAAGGAGGTGCAGGGGGTTACGAATCGCCTGCGGGGCGGAACCGGCAAGCTCTCAGGCAAACTCCTCGACGGTCTTCTCCAGGCCGGACGGCTTTCCCACACGCTTCACCAGCGGCGCCTGGCCGGCGAGCACGGGCTGCCTGTCCTCGTAGGTCTCCTGCTCCTTGCGGTAGAGGATGCCGGTGGGGATCCGGTCGCCGAACTCGCGCGAGCGCTCGAAGGCGGCATCGAAGTCGGACGGGTCGTAGTCCTCCTCCAGGTGGTAACAGCGCTGCTTGTACCAGTCGTAGGTGTTGAGCTTGTTGAAGGACACACAGGGCTGGAAGATGTCCAGCAGCGAGAACCCCCTGTACCGGAAGGAGGCCTTCATCAGCTCGCTGAGCTGCCCGGTGTCGCCGGCGTAGCCGCGCGCCACGAATCCACAGCCCATGGCGATGGCCGCCGATACCGGGTTGAACTCCCGCTCGGTCACCCCGGAAGGTGTCACCGGCGTCTTCATGCCGACGAGGCTGGTGGGAGACGGCTGCCCCTTGGTCAGGCCGTAGACCTGGTTGTCGTGCACGAACAGCTTCACGTTGACGTTGCGCCTTATCGCCGCGAGCAGGTGGTTGCCCCCCTCGCCGTAACAGTCACCGTCGCCCGCGAACGCGGCGACCGGCATCTCGTGGTTGGCGAGGCGGATCGCGGTGGCGACCGGCAAGGTTCGCCCGTGCAGCCCGTTGAAGGTGTTGCACATGGTGTAGTGCGGGAACTTTCCGGCCTGGCCGATCCCGGACACGATGGTGAACTGCCACGGCTCCCACCCCTCCTCGACCACGGCCTTCCTGAACGCGGTCAGGATGCCGAAGTTACCGCACCCCGGGCACCATGCCGGCTTTTGTCCTTTTAACTCCGCTAAGGTGACCATTGATCTCCTCCAGCAATCCCTCGAGGGTGAAAGGCCTGCCGTCGTACTTGTGTATGGCGCGCTCGAACTTGAAACCAGTCTCCATGCGCATCAGCGAGGCGAACCTGCCGCTGGCGTTGTTCTCTATGCATATCGCCATCCTGGCCTTCTCGAGGGTGCCCATGAACTTCGCCCGGCCGGCTTCGGGGAACGGGTACAGCTCGCTGAAGTGCATCATGGCGATTCTGTTGTCCGCGCCCAGGCTGTCTACGGCCTCTCTCATCACCCCGTAGTTGGAGCCCCATCCGACCAGCACGACCTCCGGCTCTTCGGCGCCATACAGGAGCGGGGGCTCGATCTCGATCTTCACGTGGGGCAGCTTCTTGAAGTAGCGCTTATCGACCATCAGCGTCCGGGTTTCGGCGTCCTCCACGATGTGGCCTTCCTCGTCGTGCTCGTCGGAGTCGGTTACCACGACGTGCGGCCCCTCGCCGGGCACCGCCAGGGGGGAGACGCCGCTTTCGGTGAAGGCGTGGCGCTTGTACTCGGTGAGCCCGGCGAACTCCGCGCCCCGCAGGCGGTAGTCGGTGTACTTGAAGTGGTCGAGGTCGATGCCGTCCAGCGACCACGCGGAGTCGGCCAGGTGCTGGTCGGTCAGTATGATCACCGGGACCTGGTATTTCTCGGTGATGTCGAACGCCTTGCTGACCAGCTTGAACGCCTGCTCCGGGCTGCCCGGGGCGAAGACCGCCCGGGGGAATTCCCCGTGCCCGGCGAAGAGGCCGAAGAGCAGGTCGGACTGCTCGGTCCTGGTGGGGAAGCCGGTGGCCGGACCCGGGCGCTGGGCCAGCACCATCACCACCGGGGTCTCGGTCATGCCGGCCAGCGAGATTCCCTCGACCATCAGGGCGAAGCCGCCGCCGGAGGTGCCGGTCATGGCGCGCACTCCCGCGAACGAGGCGCCCAGCGCCATGTTGATCGCGGCGACCTCGTCCTCGGCCTGTTCGACCACGATGCCGTGCCGCTCCGCGTGGCCGGCCATGAAGGTCAGGATGCCGGTGGAGGGAGTCATCGGGTACGCTGAGTAGAACTTGCACCCCGAGGCGATCGCGCCGAAGGCGATCGCTTCGTTGCCCTCGATGGTCATCTTCGCGCTCGCCTGCCCGGCAGGCCGGAACGAGCACTCGGGGCAGTTCGTGTTTCCGAACTCGTACCCCGCGCGGGCGACCTTGATGTTGCTCTCCAACGTCTCTTTGCGCTTGAGCGTGGTGGCCAGGACGTCCTGGAGCAGCTCCACCTTCATGCCCATCATGCCCATGACGGCGCCGCAGGCGGCGGTGTTTGCCATGATCTTGCTGCCGCCCTGCTCCAGCGCCATGCGTGACATGGGGACGTCGATGTAGCGTCGGCCCTTGTGGGTCTCCTTGATGTCCTCCGAGTCGTAGATGGCGAACCCGACGTCGGAAAGCTCGCCGGAGTGCAGGGGGATGCTCGCCGCGTCGAGCGCCACCAGGATGTCGACGGGCTCCCTGGGGCACAGCACCTTGGAGTCGGCGAACCGTATCTGGTAGAAGTTGTGCCCGCCCCTCACGCGCGACTCGTAGTCCTGGTAAGAGAAGAGGTCGTAGCCGTACCTGGAAAACACTTTCGAGAGCGTGAAGCCTATCGTCTGAATACCCTGGCCGGCCGCTCCGCCGACCTTGATCGTGTAGTCCATTGCCGCCACCAGCTCCTTTTCTTGCGTTTCCCGCCGGGGTCCGCGGTCGCGGAGACACGTTTTTCTATCTTCGAGGGATGCCCATGCGTTCCTGCGGAGACGCCGCCTCGTCCGTGCCGCACCGACGGGCGCCGGTCGAGCACTTTTCAGCGGGCGGCCCAATAGATAGACTCTTTATCGCGGAGAGACAGAGGGAGGGAACGTGGGCACTTTCATCACCGAGACGAGCGTGCGCAACGCGCTGTCCGACCGGCTGGCGGAAGGCGAGAAGCTCGACGCCGTGGCGCGCGGCACCGACCTCCTGGGGCGGCCCCACTACGTGGGCAGGACCGACCGGCGCGGGATAGTCCTGAGGCTCTCGAAGTCCTACGAGCCCAGGGACGAGGAGTCGATCCCGCTGAAGAAGCTCGACAAGAAGCTCTCGAGGATGGCTATCGGAAAAGGGCTGTGGCTCTCTGTGCCGGGAGAGCCGCACTTCTCCACCGACAAGGAGAAGGCGCTGTTCAACGCCGAGAAGGAAGCCCTCGAGGAGCACCTGGATGAGGGGGAAGAGCTTATGACGCTGGGGATGGCCCGGGATCCCGATATCTCCAGGACCCTCTTCTACTACCTTGCTTTCACCGACAGGCGCCTGATGATGGCCAGGCTCAGGGGTGATCGCGTGATCGGGGACGTGGAGGGCATCCCGCTGGCGGCGCTCGAGTCCTACGAGCTTCGCAACGGCGACGACCCTGTGCCGAT
>Ga0209747_1001859_pt1 | contig 11002 bp, 8 predicted proteins | sample BarGraNGADG00311_FD_184498 | JGI IMG/M metagenome (GOLD analysis project Ga0209747, IMG submission 184498) | Arctic peat soil microbial communities from Barrow, Alaska - Barrow Graham LP Ref core NGADG0011-311 (SPAdes) (version 2) | ecosystem: Environmental > Terrestrial > Soil > Wetlands > Peat ... | reverse complement strand
GCGCCGGACTTGCAGATTTTCGGATGTCAGACGTGAGGATTCGCGGGCCGTCGGATTCCGACGCGCTCAGCCCCGCTTCTTCGTCCGCGCCGTCGCGGGCGCCGTCCACGGGTCCTCGGGCCACGGGTGCTTCGGGTACCGTCCCCGCATCTCCGCCCGGACCTGCGCGTACGGGCCGGACCAGAAGGACGCGAGGTCATCGGTGACCGCCAGCGGACGCCCCGCAGGCGAGAGCAGGTGGAACACCACCGGCACGCGGCCATCCACGAGCCGCGGCGTCGCCGCCCAGCCGAAGCACTCCTGCAGCTTGACCGCGACGACGGGCCGCGCGCCGGTCTCCCCGCTGCCGCCCGCGGCCTCCTCGCCGCCGCCACGGCCGGCGTCGCCGTCGTCGTCCACCTCCGGGTAGGCGATCGGCACCCGCGAACCGCTGGGCACCTCGAGTCGCTCCGGCGCGAGCTCGCCCAACCGCGAAGCCTGCGGCCAGGGGAGCAGCCGGCGCAGTGGCTCCGCCAGGTCCAACCCGCGCACCGACGCGCCTCCCGCGAGCGCCTCGAGTTCCGGGCCGAGCCAGTCGCCCAGCCGGGCGAGGAGCGCCGGCTCGGAGACGTCCGGCCAGGGGTCGCCGAGTTCGCGGCGCAGTAGGGCAAGCCGGCGGCGCAACCCGTCTGCACCCGGCGACCAGCCGATCACCCCAAGCCCGCCTGTCGCGAGAGCCCGCGCCACGGCCTCGCGACCCTCGGCCGGCCCGGGCTTCACCGGCGTCGAGCTGAGCGTGATCGCGCCCAGGCGCCGCTCCCGCCGGGCGACGACGCGCCCACCCTCGAACCGCGCCTCCAACCGATCGGTCAGCAGGTGCCCGGCCGCGACCTCCGCGGTGTCCGCCTCCAGCGCGGCGGCGGAGCGGATGACGGCGCCCGTGCCGGCGGCGTCGCGCCCGGCCGCCCGCGTGACCTCCGCGACCGCGAGCCACTCGTGCCCGGCCAGCGAGCTGCCGGCGGGGAGCCCGGCGGCCGTCCCGGAGGCCAGCAGGTAGGTGGAACCGCCCGGCACGCGCCGCGCCACCCGGTCCGGGTACGCGAGCGCCACGACGAACCCCAGCGCGTCCGCGCCGCGCAGTCCACCGGTGCGCGGCCCCCCGGCGCGCGTCCCGCCGCCGGCTCCCGGACCCGCGTTGACGACGTCGCCGCCCGGACCCGCGTTGGCGACGCCGCAGCCCTCCCGACGCGCAATCCCCTCCAAGCGCCGCACCTCCTCGGTCCACCGCCGCGCGGCAGGATCCCGGCCGGAGCGGAGGTCGGACCAGAGTCGCCCGAGGTCGGCGCCCGGCGCGCGGGCGTCCCCCGCGACCAGCGCCACTACCTCGGCCGCGGTACGCGTCCCGACGGCGGCGGACCCGTCCAGCAGCGCACGGGCCAGCCGCGGATCGGCCGGGACCCGGGCGAGCGTCCGGCCGATGGGGGTGGCCCGCCCGTCGTCGTCGACGGCGCCGAGGTCACGCAGGACCCGAACGGCGTCGTCCATCGCCTGGCGCGGTGGCGGGTCGGGCAGGGCCAGCCCACGGCCGCCTGGCGCTCCCCAGCAGGCGAGCACCAACGCGGCGCCGGCCAGGTCCGCGACGGCGATCTCCGGCATCGCGTGCGCGGGGGCCGCGGCGAAGGTCTTCTGGTCGTAGCAGCGCACCACGGTGCCCGGTCCCAGGCGGGCCGCGCGTCCGGCCCGCTGGTCAGCGGAGGCCCGCGACGCCGAGACGGTGACGAGGCCGCTCATCCCGCGGACCGAATCGCGCCGGGGTTCGCGGGCGAGCCCCGAGTCCACCACCAGCCGGACGCCCGGGACGGTCAGCGACGACTCGGCGAGCGCGGTGGACACGACGATCCGTGGCGGGCCGCCGGGCTCCCGGCCGGACACGGCACGGTCCTGGGCGGCCGCGTCCACCTGCCCGTGAAGTTCGAGCACCTCGGTGCCCGGATCGGCTGTTTCGCGCAACCGCGCCGCGACCTCGGCCACCTCCCACGCGCCGGGCACGAAGACCAGGGCGTCGACGCCCGGGTCGGCGGCGAGCGCCCGTGCGTGGGCCGCGGCGGCCGTGTTCGCGACGTGCTCCAGGAACTGCCGGGTGACCCCGCGATCATCGAGACGCGGGACGGGGGCGGGAGCCCAGCGGACCTCGAGGGGGTGCAGGGCGGCCGGGCAGTCGACGACGGCGGCCGGCCCGCCGTCGTCGCCGCGCGCTGCACCGTCGCCGCGCGCCCCGAGCAGGGCCGCGAACCGGTGCGCGTCCACGGTGGCGGACATCGCGACCAGCCGGAGGTCGCCGCGGAGTTCCCGCACCTCGGTGAGCATCCCGACGAGCAGGTCCGTCTCGAGGCCGCGCTCGTGCACCTCGTCGAGGATTACCGCGGTGACGCCGGGCAGGCTGGGGTCGGCGAGCAGGCGGCGCAGCAGGATGCCAGGCGTCACGAACTCGATCAGCGCGCCCGGCTTGGTGCTGCTCTCCCCGCGCACGGTATGGCCGACGCGCTCCCCCAGGGGACTGCCGTCCAGGAAGGCGAGCCGGCGGGCGGCCGCGCGCGCTGCGACCCGGCGCGGCTGGGTCACGACGATCCGCCCGCCGGCGACTCCGCCCCCAAGGCGATCACCCCCTGCCCGGGCGAGGTTGGCGAGCAGTGGCGGGACGAGCGTCGTCTTGCCCGTGCCCGGCGGAGCTTGCACGACGGCGGCGCCCCCGCCGTCGTCGAGCGCGGCGGCGAGGCGATCCAGCGAATCCGCGAACACCAGACCGCGGCCGATCGCGGCGAGGTCGAAGGGGCGGGCCGGTTCGCGCCGGGAGCCGGGCGAGTGTGTCACCCGACCATTCTCGCGGGTGCCGCACACGTTGCCTCGGGACTCAGTGCGCGGGGCCTCGGGACGCAGGGCGCGACGCCACCACCTCGGACCGCTGCCCGGGTCAGGCGGTTGGCGGCCCGATGCGGTGCCCGGGGGTCAGGCCCGGGGTGAGGCTGGCAAGGTTTCGAACCGAGGGAGAGGCGCGGAACCCTCGCCTTCGATCCAAAGCATCGCCAGCCCAGATTCAAGGCCTCGCCCTCGATCCACGACCTCGCCTTCGAACGCCACAACTGACCCGTCGTGCCTGATCAGGACCGTAAGCTGTTGATCTGCCGGACTGTTGTTGCTGATCCGCCGCACTCATCTGCCGCGGTCCTCAGCCAACTCCTCAATGCACCAGCTTGAGCCCCACCACGCCGCCCACGATCATCGCAAGGAACAGCACCTTCAGCGCGGACACCGCTTCCTGGCCCGTGCTCATCGCGAACACCACCGTGAGCACCGCGCCGATGCCCACCCACACAGCCTCCTCCGGGCCGTCTTGTCGCACACCGGGTACGGCACCCCTCGTCCGGAAGCCGCGGACCCGCGGCCTGGTTCCACGGTGTCACGCCGGGCGGCCCGGCGGCAACGTCAGACAGGTCACCCCGCGCCCAGCACGAACCCCGCGATCGCGTCGATGACCTCGGGCGCCACGTGCCCGGTGACGTCGGACTCCTCCGGTCCGCTCAGCCCGCCCGCGTCGTCGGCGGCCCCGGCGTCGGCCGCGCCGGCGCCGTCCCCCGCTCCGGTCATCATCAGGTGGTTCAGCCCCGGGAAACTGCGCAGCGTCACGTCCTCCCGGCCCGCCAGCGCCTCCGACCACAGCGCGAAGTCCGTCATCGTCACCTGGTAGTCGCGTTCGCCCTGCAGCACCAGCATCGGCAGGTCCAGCCCTGCGGCGACGGCGGGCGGATCGTATCCGCGCAGGTCCAGCCAGTAGCTGGCCGGCACCCCGAGGAGCCGGTCCGCGGGGGTGGCCGGGTCGAGCGCGGGATCGCGGATCGCCGCCACCTGCGTGGCAAGGTTCGCGAGCGCCGCCTCCTCCTCCGCCGTGATGGTCCCGTCCCGCCCCGCGAGGTACGTGCTCTGCTCGAGGATGAGGTCCTCGAGCGGGCGCGCGGCCCCGGCCAGGATGACCAGGCCCGCGACGCCGTCGGACGCCTCCGCGATCCGCGGCGCCAGCATGCCGCCGAGGCTGTGGCCGAGCACGAACACCCGGTCCGGGTCCGCCACGTTCCGGTCGGAGCGGAGCAGCTCCACAGCGGCGACGGCGTCGTCCACCACCTCCTCCTGCACGGTCAGGTCCTCCACGGCGGCCATCTCGGCCTGGTGCACGAGGGTGCGCTTGTCGTAGGCGAGGACCGCGATGCCGCGGGTCGCCAGGCCGAGCGCGAGGTCGCGGAACGGCTTGTTCGGGCCGATGGTCTCGTCGCGATCGTTGGGCCCGGAGCCGTGGACGAGCACCACCGCGGGCCACGGCCCCGCCCCCAGGGGCGTGGTGAGCGTGCCGGGGAGTTCGGCGTCGCCCACCGTGACATCCCGGGATGCGACCTCCCCGGCGTACGACGGCGGCGCCCACGCCTCCGCCGTCGGCGTCCCGGTGGCGGTGGCCGGCTGGAAGAAAAGGCCGGCGATGCGGCGGTCCGCGCCGAAGACCACGCGGATGTCGAGCGGGGAGCGCTCGAACTGGGCCGTGACGACCACCGCGTCATAGCCGCTGGTGGCCTCCTGGCGGCGGGCGATCTCCTCCTTGTAGGGGCCCACCTGGCCGGTCACCTGCTGCCAGGCGGTGGCAAGATCCGCGGCGGGGAGGGCCTGGGCCATGGTGTCGTCGAAGGTGGCGGCCGCGGCGGCGAAGTCCTCGGCGACGAGGAGGTCGATGAACTCCGTGGCGAGCCGGCTGAGCTCGGGGTCGGCGGTGGCAGTGGCTGCGGGGGTGGAGTCCGCGCCGGTTTCGTCAGCGCTCGGTTCGGTGGAGCCGCCGCACGCCGCGAGCGCGGCAGCCAGGACCACGGTGACGACAGCCGTGATCAGGGCGCTGGGCCGGCGGGGACTGGTGAACATGGGGCCTCCTTGCGCCGTCTGCTCTTCCCCTCCATCCTTCCGGGCCGCACGAGCCGCGACCATGCCTTCGAGGGCATTGTTGCGGGTCGCCGCGGGCAGTCCGGCGCGCATCGAGGGGGAGGCTGGAACCGAATCCGCTACCTGGGCTCCCGGGAGGGTGGGTAGCGGAATCCGCTCCCGGGCCTCCCGGGAGGGTGCGGACACGACGCAGCGCCGTCGTGGCGAGCACGCCGAGGGCGACCCCTGTGCGCGACGCCCGTGCGCGACGCCTGCCGCGACGTCGGACAGGACCTCGGACCCGGCCCAACCGTCACCTGGCGCCCTCGATGCTAGTAGCCCGCCCGACCGGTGTTGCCGTGGTCCCGCTCGCCCTCCTCGGTCCGTAGCGGGATCCGGCCGAGGGTGAGGTCTTGAATCGAGGGCGAGGGGTATAGCCCTCACCCTCGGCTCGGAACCTCGCTTCGGGCGTGGGGGACGGGCGTGGGGACGGGCGTGGGGGACGGGCGTGGGGACCGCAGCCGCCGTCGGCCGCCCCGAGGACCTCACTCCCAGCGGAAGGTCCGCACGGCGACCGCCACCCCGAGCAGCGTCCAGCCCACCAGCACCGCGATGGGCTGCCACCCCACGGCCGCGCCGAGCGTGGCGTCGAGCATGCCGCGGGCGGCGGCACCGCCGGGGGTGAGGTCCGCGATCACCAGGAGCCAATCCGGGAACTGCGCGCGCGGGAACCACAGGCCGGCGAAGAACCACATCACCACCGACACGGCCGAGCCGATGCCGCTCGCCACCCGCGAACTCGGGATCACCGCGGCGAGCATAGCCCCCAGCGCGAGGAAGGCGAGCATCGAGAGCACGGTCATGAGGGCGAACACCGCCGTGTTCCCGGGCAGGCCCACCCCGAGCGCCGCGGGGACGAGCACCATGATGAGGGTGACCACCGTCGAGACGGCGGCCATCAGCCCGACGACCGCGGTGAGCAGCGCGCCCGGCGAGGCCGGCGTGGTGCGCAACCGCTTCAGCACGCCGAGCTCGCGGTAGGAGCCGACTATCTGCGGCATGACCGTCAGCGCCAGCGACGTCAGGGCGAAGATGACCAGGACCGGGATGTAGGTCTGGGCCACGCTGAAGCCGCCGAATGGCTCGAGCGGCTGGCGTGCCGCCGGGATGGCCGCGATGACGATCGCGCCGATCACCGGGAAGAGGACGGGGAAGATGATGGCCGCGGGCGTGCGGGACATGAGGCGGGCCTCGTTCACGAAGAGCGCCCGTGTGACGGTGCCGGTGCCGGTGCCGGTGGACATGGTCACTCCTCCGTGCCGGCGGGGGTAGGCCCGTCGTCGGTGAAGGACAGGTACGCCGAGTCCAGCGTGGGACTCGTGACGCGCAGGTCCTGGGCGGTGACGCCCAGCTCGATGAGCTTGGCCAGCACCGTCTGAGTGCTGGTGCCGTCGCCCGAGACGACAACCCGCCCGTTCTCCACCCGGACCGCCCGGACACCTGGCAGCGCGCGGAGCACCTCCGCCGCGACGGCGCGGGACGGGAGGAAGCTCGTCTCCTGCTCCCCGCGGCTCCCCGCGAGGGCGGCGGGTGTCCCGAGGGCGACGACGACGCCGTCGTCGATGATCGCCACCCGGTCGCAGAGGTACTGCGCCTCTTCCATGTAGTGCGTGACCAGCAGGATGGTCGTCCCGTCCCGGCGCAGGGCGGCGAGGTACTCCCAGATGTCGCGGCGGGCCTGCGGGTCAAGGCCGGTGGTGGTCTCGTCGAGGATCGCGATCCGCGGGTTTCCGACCAGCGCCAGGGCGACGGACAGCCGCTGCTGCTGGCCCCCGGAGAGTTTCTCGAACCGAGTCCGCGCCTGTGCGGCCAGTCCGAAGCGCGCGATCAGCTCGTCCACGGCGAGTGGCGCGCCGTAGAACGAGGCGAACAGGCGCATCGCCTCGACCACGGTGATCCGCCCGGGGAGCTGGCACTGCTGCAGCTGCATGCCGAGCACCTCGCGCAGCCGCGGTGGGTTGTCCGCCGGGTCCATGCCCGCCACGACGACGGTTCCCGCGTCCCGGGTCCGCAGGCCCCCGATCGTCTCCACCGTTGTGGTCTTGCCCGAGCCGTTGGGGCCGAGGATCCCGAAGATCTCGTTCTCCTCCACCGACAGGTCGATGCCGTGGAGCACCTCGCGTGGTCCATAGCTCTTGCGGAGGCCATCCACGTCGATGATTGCCATGCCTTGAGCGTCCCACCGCGGGTTGCCGTGGGCAACCGAGCAACGCGCCCCAATTGCGTCGAGATGTCAGACAGACTGGCGTCCAGATGTTAGTCAGACATCCGTCCAATGGTTAAATAGACCATGGAGTACAACCGACGGGTCATTGACGACGAGCTGGACGAGCTCATGCCCGCCCTCCCCGCCATCGCGCTCGAGGGCGCCAAGGGCGTGGGCAAGACGGCAACCGCCTCTGCGCGAGTCACCACCACCTTCGACCTGAGCGACCCGCGCCAGCGCCAGATCGTGGCCGCCGATCCCGACCTGATCGCAACCTCCCCACCTCCCGTCCTCCTCGACGAGTGGCAACTCGAGCCAACCGTCTGGAACCGGGTGCGCCACCTCGTCGACGCCGATCCGACAGCGGGCGGCCGGTTCCTCCTGACAGGTTCCGCCGGCCCGACTCGCGATGTGAAGATCCACTCCGGCGCCGGACGGATCGTTCGCCTGGTGATGCGACCGCTCGCCATGTGCGAACGTGGCCGAACCACACCGACCGTGTCGCTCACCAGCCTGTTCGCGCCCGGAGAGGCACTGATCTCCGGCCAATCGCCGCTCCGCCTCACCGACTACACCGAGGAGATCCTTCGCTCCGGTTTCCCCGGCATCCGAAACCTCCCGCCACGCGCATGCCGCATGCAGCTGGACAGCTACCTCAGCCGCATCCTTGACCACGACCTGGAGGAGAGCGGCGCCGTCGTCCGGCGACCGGCGGCCCTCCGCGCATGGCTAACTGCCTACGCGGCCGCCACCGCCACCACGGCCACGCACACCGTCATCCTCGACGCCGCCACCCCCGGTGAGGGCGACAAGCCGGCACGACAGACCGTTGCCGTCTACCGCGAGAACCTCGAACGGCTCTTCCTGCTCGACCCGCTGCCAGCCTGGGTGCCGAGCCTCTCGCCCTTGACACGCCTCACCGTCTCGCCCAAGCACCACCTGGTGGATCCTGCCCTGGCGGCTCGGCTCATCGGCATCGACGCTGCAGCACTCCTGCGGGGCGAGGGCGAGCAGGTGGTTCCCACGGACGGCACGCTCCTCGGTGCCCTGTTCGAGTCCCTCGCGGCGCAGACCGTGCGCGTGCTGGCGCAGGCTGTCGAGGCCCGCGTCGGACACCTGCGCACCAAGAACGGTGACCAGGAGATCGACCTCATCACGGAGGGTCCCGACCGGCGCGTCGTGGCGTTCGAGGTGAAGCTGAACCCCGTCGTCGTCGACGACGACGTCCGGCACCTCCGGTGGCTGCGCGAGTCACTGGGAGAGCGCGTAGCTGACATGGTGGTCCTCACCACCGGCGCCCAGGCTTACCGCCGCCCCGACGGCGTCGCCGTCGTCCCGCTCGCCCTCCTCGGCCCGTAGCAGGTCCCGCCGGGCCGACGCCGTCTTCACTCCTCAGGCAGCACCCGATAGACGAGCCGCGCGAACTGGCCCACCGCCCTCGCGGAGACCAGCCGCAACCGGTCGGACTCCACGCGGCGCGGCAGGAGCGGCGCACCGCCGTTCAGTGCCACCGGCGCCACGGACAGGGCGATCTCGTCGAGCGCGCCGGCGTCGAGGAATTGGCCCGCGAGGTCGCCGCCACCCACCACCCAGATGTCGCCGTCGCCGGCCGTCTCCCGGATGACCGGCAGCACATCCGCCACCGGCCCGGACACGAACCGCACGTCCGCCCCCTCCGGCACCGGCAGCTGCCGGGTGGTGAACACGAAGGTCGGCTTGTCGCCATGGAACTCGCGCCACTTCTGGGGGTGGGCGAGAATGTCGGACTCGGCGAAGAGCCACGCGAGCGAGTTGTGCTCGTCGGCGATCCAGCCGTTGAGGCTGGTGGCGGTGTCGAACACGATTCATCCCATGCGACGACCCTAGGCGATCTGGCCAGCAGGAGTTTCGCGCACTTGGCGCCCTCGGTCCGGGGCGTCCCAGCGATCGAGGGCGCCAACTGCCCGATTCAGGGCGGAAATCGGCCGTCAATCGCGCACTTGGCGACTCCGATCCAGGGAAGCCCTGCCATCGAGGGCGCCAACTGCCCGAAACCATCACCCAGCGTCCGGGGCGAGGACGTAGATTGACGCCTCACGCCCACCCTCCGCGACGCTCGAGCCCAGCCAACTTGTGGTGGTTCGGACGCCCCGGACCCAGGGTCCCGTAGGTGGCGAGCCGGTGGTCGGCGGTGAGGGTGCTCGGGTCGGGCACACTCACATCCTGCCGCATCGGCGTAGCAGGCACCGCGATGAACGGCCGAGACCCGACGACGGCGGGGGGTGGGCCCGCCGTCGTCGTCGCCGTGTCAGCCGAGCCCGTAGGGCAGGTCCGCCCGGGAGGCGATCAGCAGGAGCCGGTTGTACTTCGCGACCCGCTCGCCGCGGGCGGGGGCGCCGGTCTTGAGCTGGCCGCAGCCGGTGGCCACCGCGAGGTCCGCGATGAAGGAGTCCTCCGTCTCGCCCGAGCGGTGGGAGACCATCTGGGTGTAGCCGGCCTCCCGGCACAGCCGCATGGCCTCCAGGGTCTCGCTCACGGAACCGATCTGGTTGAGCTTGATGAGCGCCGAGTTCGCCACCTTCTTGGCGATGCCCTCGGTGATGATGGCCGGGTTGGTCACGAAGAGGTCGTCACCCACCAGCTGGACCTTGTCCCCGAGCTGGGCGGTCATGGCTGCCCAGCCATCCCAGTCGCCCTCGGCGAGGCCGTCCTCGATGGACCACACCGGGTAGTCCGCGACCATGGCGGCGTAGCGTTCGATCATGTCGGCGGTGCTGAGCGCCTCGCCGGCCACGTGGTACGCCCCGCCCTTGTAGAACTCGCTCGCCGCCGGGTCCAGCGCGATCGCCACGCCGTCGCGACCCGCGGTGTACCCGGCGCCCTCGATCGCCTCGACCAGCAGGGCCAGCACGTCCTCCGGCCGGGTGATGTCCGGGGCGAAACCGCCCTCGTCACCCAGTCCGGTGGCAAAGCCCTGGGCCTGCAACAGGGAGCGGAGCTTCGCGTACACGCCCGCGCCCGCACGCACCGCCTCCGGCAGCGAGGGCGCACCGATGGGAGCGACCATGAACTCCTGGAAGTCCAGCGAGTTCGGGGCGTGCGCCCCACCGTTGAGCACGTTGAAGTGCGGGACCGGCAGCCGCAACGGCACGCCGGGGCTGTTCAGGTAGGCATACAGCTCACCCGGGGCGGCGAGCGCACGGGCCAGCGCCATCGACACGCCCACGAGGGCGTTCGCGCCCAGGCGGGCCTTGTTCCCGGTCCCGTCGGCATCGTCCAACACCTGGTCCACCTCCGCGAGCGAGGACCACGAGCGGGATTTGACCAGGTCCGCGACCTCGCCGTTGGCGTTGGCCACCGCCTTCGTGACGCCCTTACCGGAGTACCGGTCCTTGTCGCCGTCGCGCAGCTCGACCGCCTCCCGGCTCCCCGTGGACGCGCCCGACGGGACCCCCGCCACGCCGCTCGCGCCCGACTCGAGCGTCACCTCCACGCGAACGGTGGGGTTGCCCCGCGAGTCCAGGATCTCCAGCGCACTCAGGTCAGTGACAACGAAGTTCTCTGCCATGTTCCAACTCCTCCACGACGCCGCGGCGTCGTCACCAAGAGGGGAGGTCCGGCCGCGCGAATCACAGCCTCCCTCGTCCTCGCCAAGGGTCAGGGACTGTTGTCGGCATTGCTGCCGCGGTTGAAGGCGAGCCCCACCGCCGTGATGTGGGCGACCTTACTCCCCCACGCCTTCCGGTTCGAGGCACTTCGCCGAACCAATCTGGTGGCCACCTTCACGCGGGTGGAGGCTGGCTCCGGTCCCGCATGAGGCGCCGT
>Ga0209747_1001858_pt1 | contig 11004 bp, 9 predicted proteins | sample BarGraNGADG00311_FD_184498 | JGI IMG/M metagenome (GOLD analysis project Ga0209747, IMG submission 184498) | Arctic peat soil microbial communities from Barrow, Alaska - Barrow Graham LP Ref core NGADG0011-311 (SPAdes) (version 2) | ecosystem: Environmental > Terrestrial > Soil > Wetlands > Peat ... | reverse complement strand
GCTCGAGAGCGCCTTTTCCGCCTCCGGCGCCGAGGTGCTGATCGTCGACGACGAGATCTCGCCCGTTCAGCAGCGCACGCTCGAGAACGCGCTCGACGTACGGGTGGTCGACCGTACCCAGCTCATCCTCGACATCTTCGCCCAGCACGCGGTGAGCGCCGAGGGCAAGCTCCAGGTCGAGCTGGCCCAGCTGGAGTACAACCTGCCGCGCATGCGCGGATTGTGGAAGCACTTGGAACGCCTCGGTGGCGGCGTCGGTACGCGCGGCCCGGGTGAGACCCAGCTCGAGAGCGACCGCCGCGAGGCGCGCCGCCGCGTTTCACTCTTGAAGCAGCGCTTGAAAGAGCTCTCGAAGCGGCGCGAGACCGGGCGCAAGGAACGCCGCCGCAGCGACAAGCCGACAATCGCCCTGGCCGGGTACACGAACGCGGGCAAGTCCACGCTGCTGAACGCGCTTGCCGGCGCCGGCGTCTCGGTCGAAGACCGGCTGTTCGAGACACTCGACCCGACCACGCGCTCCTTCGAGCAGGACGGGAGGCAGTACCTGGTGACCGACACCGTCGGTTTCATCCGCCGCCTGCCGCATCAACTAGTCGAGGGCTTCGCCGCCACGCTCGAGGAAACGCTCGTCTCCGATCTCGTCCTGCACGTCGCCGACGCCTCGCTCCCCGGGCAGGAGATGGTGGATCAGATCGACGCCGTGGCCTCGGTGCTGAACGAGATCGGCGCCGACGAGCTGCCCATGGAGCTCGTCCTGAACAAGATCGACAAGGTAGACGCCGTCTCGCGCAAGCGCCTGGCCAATCGCTATCCCGATGCGCTGCAGATCTCGGCGACGGGCGGCGACGGGCTGGACGCGCTGCGTGCCCGGCTGGCGTCGCGCTTCACAGACCGCTTCGAGCCCGTGCGCCTGCTGATACCCCACGATCAGGCGGGTGCGCTCTCCGAGCTGTACGAGCTGGGAGCACCGATCGAGGAGCGCCGCGACGAGGCCGAAGGCGTCTATATTCTCGCCCGCCTCTCACCCAGCGCGCTTGGCCGCCTCTCGCGCTTCGTGCTCGCCGACAACAAGCGATCGAGGAAGATCCGCTGATGGAGCTTCAGATCTGCCGCCTGCGGCCCGAGGCCGTGATTCCCGAGCGCGCCTACCGTGGCGACGCCGGACTCGATCTCGCCAGCTGCGAACGGGTCGAGTTGGCGCCGGGCGAGCGTGCCACGATCGGAACCGGGCTGGCGGTTGCAATTCCCGCCGGTCATGCGGGCTTCGTCCAGCCGCGTTCGGGGCTCGCCGCACGGCACGGCATCGCGCTCGTCAACTCGCCCGGCCTGATCGACTCGGGTTACCGCGGCGAGCTGCGCGTCGTCGCCCTGAACACCGACAGAGACGCGGCCTTCACGATAGAGCCGGGGATGAGAATCGCCCAGCTCGTGATCATGCAGATCCCGGAAATCGACCTGGTCGAGGTCGACCAGCTACCGGAGTCGGTCCGCGGCGTGCGCGGCTTCGGCTCCTCGCGCGTGTAGGGCAGATGAGGGAGCCCCGCATCCGCGTCTCGGCAATGCTCGGCTGGCGCGGCCGCATCCTGCTCTGCCGTCAAGAGAAGCCGGGCAAGGAGTACTGGCTGCTCCCCGGCGGCGGCGTCAATTCCGGCGAATCGCTGCTCGAGGCGCTCTACCGCGAGCTGACCGAGGAGCTCGGCATCGAGTACGAGATCCCGGTCGAGGGCCCGATAGCCCTCGCCGACTCGATCTCGCCCGGCCATTCGCCTGTCGCCAAGCACGTAGTCCACATCATCTTCGCCGGCGATCTGAGCGAGCACTCCCTGGAGGAGGTCTCCTCGATCGACGACGCGGTACGCGGGCACCGCCTGTTCGCGCCCGACGAGCTGGCCGACGTGGTCATCCACCCGCCGATCCAGCACTTCCTGCGCAACTGGCAGCCGGGCGACCCGACGGTCTATCTCGGCTCGCTCTGGATCCCCTGAAGAACGCCGCGAACGAGGCTACTCTCGGAGGGCAAGCCTTGATCCTGGCGCCTCCGAGCGGAGCCTCTGCCCTGGCTATGGTCGGATCGGTGTCAACACGCGGGCAGCAGCGAGTACGAGTTCGGGGCTGGAGGCGAGGATGGTGATGTTAATGCCATCCTTGACCATGAATCCATCGTAGGGTTCCCGATCGCCAGAGTCGGTCAGCATGCTGCCGGCGGGCGGTTCTTCGTCTAGCCCCCGCGATGTCCAGTAGACCGGATTGGATATTGTGGCCTCGAGTAGCCAGACGTAACTCCCTTTGGGCTTCTCGCTCGCAGTAGACTCATCTCCCCAGATTCGCCCGGGCGAGCCGTCTCCGTAATGCAGTTCGATGCCGGTTTCATAGGACGATGCCGATTCATTCGTCTGCGTCATCAGCCTTGCGCGGGCGACGCTCGACAGTTCGAGCGCGGAGATGCTCTTGCCCACCCAGAGGGCGCCCGGAAGTGCTTGGACGGCGTTCTCTTGGGAGATGGTGGTGACCTGATCTCGTCCGAGCCACCTGGTGGGCGACACATCTTCTTCCGGCTTGGAGAAATTGCCACTTCCCTCCGGCAAGGTCTCGATCGAGACGACATCGAAATCCTGCTCGATCTTGCCCTTGTTAACCCGCTCGATTCGAATTGGCAGTGAACTGGCCTGGTCGATAGCGACACGCTCGGTGGCCTCGTTTCCGAAAAACGTGAGCTCGATCCAGGTCACGTCGTGTCCGTCGACTGTGCCCGCGCCCGTGACGTGCGCGTCTCCGTTCTCGAGTGCCGAGCGGTAGCCGTCGACGAACCCAGCCAGTGCGGGATCCAGGGACGGGATGTAAGGCATTCTCTCCGGCCAGTCTTTCGGTTTCCCGCTGGCGAATGGCTTCGCGAGATAGTCGAGGAAAACATGGCCGTTGATGCCGTCCTGCCTGTGCACGAAACGGCGATCCTTGTCGTACCAGACTTCGGTCGTCACCAGTTGCGGCGTCTCTTGACCAGTTGCGAGATCGACATACGTGCGGCCGCCATCTGGCGTACGCACGACGGCGTGGAGCACGGGCCCGTCACCTATGGCGACAAGCGCGCGCTCGGCAACGGCGCTGCTGGTGAATGAGCGACCGTGCTGCCAGGGCGCGATCAGCCCGACCGCGATGAAGGCAACGGCGATCACGAAAGCCGGCACGAGGCGCCGTATGAGGTACGCGCGCTTTAGACGTCGCGCAGGCATCCCGGAACGCCGAACAACGTCTTCCCAATCACGCGCCGTACTGGCCGGCAGTGGCACTGTCCTCACGAGAAAACTCTCGATCTTCTCTTCGAAGCCGTTCATTGCGAGACCTCCTTCGCCGCCGAAAATGAGCGACGCAAGGCGGCGTGTGCCGCATTCAGAGTCGCTGAGATGGTTCCGACTTCGACCCCGAGCGCGGTTGCGATCGCCCGGTAGTCGAGGTCGGCGTAGTAGCGAAGGAAGACCATCAGGCGCTGCCGCTCGGGTAGGGCTGCGACCCAGGCTCGGATCTCCTCGTCCTCGTCGCGTGGATCGTTCGTCCCCGGCTCGGGCGCAAGCTCGAAGGGATCGAGCGCGCCGCCCCTTCTCTGGGCGGCAAGCGCGGCGTTCAGCACCGCCCGCCAGACCCATGCCTCGAGCGGACCGTCGCCGCGGAACGAGCTTCGCTTGCGGATCACCTGTGCGAAGGCGTCCTGGACGGCGTCGCTCGCGCTCGCCTCGTTGCCGACAACCGCCCGGGCTACCTGCACGAAGTACGGGTAGCGCTCCCGGTAGAGCCGCTCCAGGTCATCCAGTCTGGTGCTTTTCTCCTTCACTACCTGTTTGATGCACGCCGGGGCCGGTTTTGTTTAACGCAACTCACGAACTGCCGCGCCTAGCGAAACTTCCCGCCGCGCTCCCGCGCCCGTCCCAGCGCCACCGCGTGCGCCTGGTACTCGAGTTCGTCGTCGAGTTTCTCGAGCTCGGGCGGCTCGCCGACAGTGCGCGCGAGCGCCTGTCCAAGCAGCCAGTCGGCCAGCCAGGGATTACGGGGCAGGAGGGGACCGTGCAGGTAGGTGCCGATCGCCTTGCCCAGGCGGCAGCCCTCGAAACCGCTTTCGCCGTCGTTTCCGAAGCCGTGCACGACGCGACCGAGCGGGACGGCGCCGGAGTCGAGCAGCGTGCGGCCGCCGTGGTTCTCGAAGCCGACCACCGTGAGCATCTCGCCGGGGTCGAGCTCGCACTCGATCGAGACGTCGCCGATCATGCGCCCCTCGCCGGCCACCGTCTCGAGCGGTAGTACCCCGGCGCCTGGCATCTCGACGCCCGTCCGGTCGCGGTAGCCGCGCCCGAGCAGCTGGTAGCCGCCGCAGACAGCAAGCAGCGCCGCGCCGTCTTCCAGCGCCGCCGAGATCTCCTCGGTGCGCCGGGCCAGATCAGGCGCTATCAGCGCCTGCTCGCGATCCTGCCCGCCGCCCAGGTAGATCAGGTCACACTCGGGCGCGAGCGGCTCGCCGACGCCGACGCCGATCATCCCCAGCTCGTAACCGCGCCGCTCGGCACGGCTGCGCAAAACAGCGATGTTGCCGCGATCGGCGTAGATGTTCAGCTGGTCAGGATAGAGGTGACAGAGCCGGATTCGAGTCGTCATTTCGGGCTCCTCGGCAGTCCGGACTCTTCGCGGGCGCGGGCGGCTCGCTGCCAGTACAGGTCGGCGTGTCCGCGCGCGGCCAGCACTTTCTGCAACTCGAGCATCGCGGTGTAGGTCGGGCAGACGACGAGCTCGCCACCTTCTTCCGTCAACTCCAGCCCGCGATCGAGCGCCTCGGCCGGCGAGGGCACGAGCTCGATCTGGCTTTCCGGGAAGCCCGCGTACTTGAAGCGAAGCGCCAGCTCGGCGGCGCGCCCGCCGCTCGCGATCAATCGCTCGAGACCGTCCAGCAGCGGCTCGAAGTCGACGTCCCAGATCCAGGAGACGTCCTGCCCGTCGGCGATGCCGTCGTTGAGGGCGATCACCAGCGTCTTCGGCGTGCCGGAGGCGACGATCGTGCGCACGACCTCGTTGGCGCCGGTCGGGTTCTTGATCAGCAGCAGAAGCAGTTCCTTCTCTCCGATCGCGATTCGTTCCGAGCGGCCGAAGGCGGCCTCCGTACTCTCCAGACCGCCGGCGATTTCGTCCGCGCGGGCGCCGAGAGCGTGCCCGAGCGCCGCCGCCGCAAGCGCGTTGTAGACGTTGTACAGGCCGGGCAGCCCCAGCCTGACGCTGAGCGTCTCTTGCGGCAGATGAAGCTGGAAGCTGGAGCCGGTAAGGCCCTCGAGTGTGATCGCCTCGGCCCAGATATCCGGCTTCGAGCGCTCGAACCCGCAGCCGGGGCAGGAGTACTCGCCGAGGTGGCCGACGTAGGCCAGCCGGTAGTCGTAGGCGACGCCGCAGGCGCTGCAGTAACGGGCATCGGCGGCGTGGGGGAGGGGGCCGCCGTGACGGGCGTCCTCGATACCGAAGCGGATCACGCCCGCGCGACCGCGCGCGAGCTGCGCCAGCTGGGGGTCGTCCTCGTTCACGATCAGCGTGCTGCCCACTGCGAGCCCGGCAACGACGCCGCGCCAGCGCTCGGCCAGCATCTCGAGCTCGCCGTAGCGATCGAGCTGATCGCGGAAGAGGTTGCCGAGGCAGAGAGCCCGCGGCTCGAGCGCCTCGGCGACCCGCGGCAGTGCCGCCTCGTCCACCTCGAACAGGCCCAGCTCGGCGCCGCGCGTGTGCAGAAGCGCTGTCGCTACGCCCGAGGAGAGATTGGCACCGGCGGGATTACCGGCCAATCGGTAGCGGGACGCGAGAATTGCCGCGGTCATGGCGGCGCTCGTCGTCTTGCCGTTCGTCGCCGAGATGATCGCCGAGCCCTGCTCGAGCCTGCGCGCCAGACGCGCGCTGGCGCCCGGGTCGAGAGCGTTCAGCACGCGGCCCGGTAAGGTCGTGCCCCCGCCCTTGCGGCTGAGGCGCGAGCCGGCGCCGGCGGAGCGGGCGACTAGAGTGCTGATTACGAGCGGAATTCGCACCGTGGTAACGAGCCTACAGTACGTCCTTCCGTCCGATACGTAAGCTATCCGTCTACCTAGATGGGTGATGCCATCTCTCGCCTCTCATCGATAGCGTGGTGTGTTAGTAACAGTCGTGCCTTGTTTGTGCGCCCCGAGATACCCCACGCTCTTCGCCAGGATGGCGAGCATCCCCGCTCGAGGGCCCTGCTGACGTGAGCGTCGTCGCAAACGAGACCAACCACAGCGGGGGCCCGAAGCCGAAACCGGCGCTCCGCCATCGCAACCTGGGCACCCGAATCTTCACGACGCTGCTCATCGTTAGCGGCATCGGTCTAGATATCGCGTTACTCGTTCACCTTCGCGCCGGCACGGGCGGCTGGAAAGCGTTTGCCTGTTTCGCCGCCGCGGCCGCAATTACGCAGTTGCTCGTAACGCGCAGCTCGTCCTCCCGCCACACCCACGTGTCGCTCGCGGTCTTCATCGTGGCGGCCGCTCTCGTGCTGCCGCCCGAGCTGGTCGTTCTGGTTCCGATCGCGCAGCACATACCCGAATGGTTAAAGCAGCGCTACGCGTGGACGGTGCAGGCAACCTCCATCTCCTGCGCCACGCTGGCGGCGTTCGCCACCTGGGGCGTAGCCGATCTCGTTCTGAAGGGTCACGGGCTAACCGCGAGCGGAACCAGCGAGATCGCGCTGGCCGGCCTGCTGGCCGCGGCAACCTTCGTGCTCGTCGATCACGGTCTCGTCGCGATCGTCAAGCACCAACTGGGCGGCGCCCTGGGCGGCTGGCGCTCGTCGGCCCGGCTGTCCTCACTCGGCTACAACCTCGCTCTGGCCGCGCTCGGCGTCGTGATTGCCCTCATCTGGGCCTACGACTCCTGGCTGGCGCTGTTCGCGATCGCTCCGCTGGCGCTCGCACAGCGCTCGCTCACGGTGCCACGCCTGCAGGAGGAGGCTCGCGTCGACCCCAAGACCGGCCTCTACAACGCGCGCCACTTCGGCCGCGTCTTCGGCGACGAGCTGGCGCGCTCGATTCGCTACGGCCACCCGCTCTCGGTGCTGATGGTCGACCTCGATCTCCTGCGCGAAATCAACAACACCTACGGCCACCTGGCCGGCGACGCCGTTCTCTGCGCGGTCGCCGACGTCTTCCGTTCGCAGCTGCGCCACTACGACGTTGCGGCCCGCTTCGGAGGCGAGGAGTTCAGCATCCTGTTGCCGGAGACGCCCGTCGAGAAGGCGCTGGAAATCGCCGAGAGGATCCGCCGCGCCGTCGCCGAGCGCTCCGTTGACGTCTCGACCTCGAGCGAGCCGATCCACGTGACCGTCTCGATCGGAGTCGCTTCCTTCCCCAGCGACGGCGCCGACCAGAACGCGCTCATACATCAGGCCGATCTGGCCGTTTACCGAGCCAAGCTGCAAGGACGCAACCGGGTACAGGCCGCGAGCGCCGAGGCAGCCGTGCTTGCACCTTCTCTCGCCGGTCACCTCGAGGTCGCCGCTCAGATAGCAGAGCACGAGGAACGCACCGCTCCGGCGGCCGAGCGGGGTCCGCGGCCTCGCGCAGCCCAGAACCCGTACTTCCTCTCGCTCTCCTTCCGCCTGGCCGCACTCGTTGCGCTCATCAGCACAACCGGCATCGCGTTCGGCGTCGTGGCTGTGGTGTTCTCGCACGGGCCCGTCGACTGGGGCGGAATCGTCGCCGTCACCGCCTTGGTCGGAGTGGGGCAGGCGCTCGCCATCCAGGTCGACGACGGCTCGATCTCGGTCAGCGCGGTCGGAACCATCGCCGGAGTCGCTCTCTTCGATGTGCGCGTCGCGCTTCTTCTCGCGCTGACGACAAGCGTGGTGGAGTGGAGTGCGCGCCGGTCGGCGTTGCACCAGGTGCTTTTCAACATCGGCGGCCTGAGCCTCGCCGGACTGGCCGCCGGCGGCGTCTTCGCGCTGAGCCGCGAGTTCAGTTCTCACCAACTCGCCTTTTACCTGGCCGGAATCGCCGCGGGCGGCATCTACTTCCTCATCAACACCGGCCTGCTGGCTATCGCCCTGGCGCTCGAGGGCCACGAGGACTGGCTCGCCGCCTGGCGCGAGCGCTTCACCTGGCTGGCGCCTTACTACCTCGTCTATGGCCTCGTGGGAGCGCTCATCGCGGTCGCCTATCACGCCATCGGCAGCGAGGCGCTGCTCGTCTTTGCGCTGCCGCTCCTGATCATGCGCAAGACGCAAGAGGACTATCTGGGGCATGCTCAGAAGAGCGCGCACAAGCTGCGGCAGGCAGCCGAGACGATCCAGAAGCAGAACCTCTCACTCGAGCAGGCGAACAGGCTCCTTCGCGAGCGCTCGACAGCCGCCATGGAGAGCCTGTCTGCAACCGTCGACGCCCGCGACTCCTACACCGCCGGCCACTCTCGCCGCGTCCAGCAGCTCGCACTCGCTATCGGGCGCGAGATCGGGTTTTCGCAGGCGGAGCTGAACATCCTCGGTCAGGCGGCTCTTTTCCACGACATCGGCAAGCTGGCCGTGCCCGACTCGGTGCTACTCAAGCCTGCTGAGCTGAACGACTACGAGTGGGAGCTGATGCGCCGGCACGCCGATGAGGGCGCCCGCATCATCGAGCGCCTCGGTTTCCTGGCCGACGCGGTTCCGGCCATTCGCCACCACCACGAGCACTTCGACGGCTCCGGCTACCCGGACGGCCTCGCCGGCGAGGAGATTCCGCTCGGCGCTCGCATCATCCATGTAGCCGATGCGCTCGACTCGATGCTCACGACGCGGACTTATCGCTCGGCCCGCCAGGTCAAGCAGGCACTCGACGAGTTGCGCGACAACGCGGGCGAGCAGTTCTGCCCGCGTTGCGTCTCGGCGCTCGAGAGCATCTTGCCGGCCGAAGCCGGCGGGCACGAGGGCGAGTCGCCCGACAGCGCGCTCGAACTCGCTCACTGAGCTCCGGCTTCTCGACCCCGCCTTTCAACCCGCCAGGGCGGGGCCTATCACTCGTTGTCTAGGCGCGGATGAAGGGCCTATCGAGCGAAACTCGAAACACTTTGCAATTCGCGCATAATGCTCTAGACTCTTTGCGATGGCCTCGAAGGTACCTCTCCGCGCCGTGACGACGATTGACCCGCAAGCTCTCGCCAGCTTCCAAGCGAGCATCCGCAAGCGCTACTCGAACGAACTCATCCTGAGCGAACTGCGTGCCTGCGCCGAGCGACTCGGACGCTCACCGACCATGCGCGAGTTCGCAAGCGACGAGCAGGCGACGATCCACCCGCAAACGGTGATCGAGCATTTCGGAAGCTGGAACGCGGCCAAGCGCGAGGCGGGCCTGGTGCCCAGGCGCTTCGCCACCCGCGACGAGCTTCTTCGCGTTTTGCGCGAGCTGGGGGACGAGCTCGATCGCACACCTACCGCGCGAGATCTCGACGCACGCAAGGGCCGAGTGCCGTCGAAGTCACTCTATTGGCACACTTTCGGTTCGCTACGCGAGGCTCTGCGCCAGGCCGGGTACGACCTGCCGGTCGGCGAGGAGCGCCTCGAGCGCGCGATCGACCAGGGTGCCGAGCTCGCACAGGAGCTTGGTCATCTGCCGCGTTTTGCCGATTGGGCCTGCAGGCACGCCGGCGACCCGAAAATCATGAGCGAGTGGCAGGTCTACCGCCTGTTCGAGGCTCGACGCGGTGCCTGGTCAACCTTTCAGTTCCTCATTCGCGAGCGCCTGCGCGAGGAGGGCATCGGCGTTCAGGCAGGCGGAATACTCGTGACGCCGGCGGAGCCGAACGGCAACAAACAGAGCGATTGATCAGAGCTCGGCGGGCGTGCCTCCCCCTTACGGGTGTTTTCGACCATAGAAAGGGGGGAGTTGCGTAAAGGCGCCTTCGCTGAGGGCCGATAGAGTGAGCGTGGCACAGCCGATCCGCCCGCATCCACTCCCGGCATCGAGGCCCGCTCCGCCCAAGCTGGAGCTCGTCCACGGCGATGCCGGGCGAGAGGATCCCAAGCTGGCGGCCGCGGTCGTGGAAGAGGTCGAGCTAGCCGAGCTCCCGCAGGAGGAAGTGGCCGACGAAGAGGAAGCCGCCGCCTACGCCGTTCAGACATCCGACCCGCTCAAGCTTTATGTCCGGCAGATAGGTGACGGCCCCCTTCTCACGCCCGCCGAGGAAAGAGAGCTGGCCAGGCGCAAGGACGAAGGCGACGAGGCTGCCAAGCGCAAGCTGATCGAGTCGAACCTGCGCCTGGTGATGTCGATCACCCGCCATTACACGAAGGCCGGCGTGCCGCTACTCGATCTGATTCAGGAGGGCAACCTCGGGCTCATCCGCGCGGTCGAGAAGTTCGACTACCGCATGGGTTACAAGCTGTCGACCTATGCCACCTGGTGGATCCGCCAGGCCGTCACCAGGGCGCTAGCCAACCAGGGCCGCACCATTCGCCTTCCCGTCCACGTGGCCGAGCAGGTTCGCCGGCTCATGCGCACCCGCCGCGTGCTGGCGCAGAAGATCAACCGCGACCCGACCATCGAAGAGCTGTCGAAGGAGAGCGGATTCCCGGTCGAGCGCGTGATCCAGCTGCTTGACCTGGTCGACGATCCAGTCAGCCTGGAGACTCCTGTCGGCGACGGCGAGAGTCTCTACGGCGACCTGATCGAAGACACGAAAACGGAGTCGCCCGACGGCGCCACGTCTGATCGCCTACGTTCGGTCGAGCTGGGGGTCGCGCTCGACAAGCTGAATCCGCGTATGCGCCACGTTCTGAGCGCTCGCTTCGGCCTCGACGGACAGGCAACGCGGACGCTCGAAGAGGTCGGTTGCGAGCTCGGCATCACCCGCGAGCGAGTGCGCCAGCTCGAGTCCCGCGCCCTGCGCGAGCTGCGCATGGTCGCCCCCGACCTCGAGCACTACCTGCGCACTTAGCCGTCGAAAGTCCGCCGCTTACAGCGGCTCTGACTTTCGACGGCGTACCTGAATGAGAGCGTGGGAGAG
>Ga0209747_1001856_pt1 | contig 11015 bp, 10 predicted proteins | sample BarGraNGADG00311_FD_184498 | JGI IMG/M metagenome (GOLD analysis project Ga0209747, IMG submission 184498) | Arctic peat soil microbial communities from Barrow, Alaska - Barrow Graham LP Ref core NGADG0011-311 (SPAdes) (version 2) | ecosystem: Environmental > Terrestrial > Soil > Wetlands > Peat... | reverse complement strand
TACCTTGGTGATCGCCGACGTCAACGTCGTCTTGCCGTGATCCACGTGCCCGATCGTCCCAATATTCAAATGCTCCTTCGTACGATCAAATTTCTCTTTTGCCATGTTTGCCTCCTAAAAAAATAATATCTCTTTATAAGTTGCCACCAAATTCAAAGCCCTCGATCAGGGTCGAACTGATGACCTCATCCTTACCAAGGATGCGCTCTGCCAACTGAGCTACGAGGGCAATCGACAGCGGGAGACGGGATTCGAACCCGCGGCCTATAGCTTGGAAGGCTATAGCTCTAGCCACTGAGCTACTCCCGCATCCCAAGTGGGCAGGGAAGGATTTGAACCTCCGAAGACTTGCGCCAACGGGTTTACAGCCCGTCCCATTTGACCACTCTGGAACCTGCCCGCACTTATCACTAGCTGGCGAAGGGATTTGAACCCCCGACCGGCTGATTACAAATCAGCTGCTCTACCAGCTGAGCTACGCCAGCATGAAAAACAAATGAGTATAGCACAGCTATACCTGTTCTGTCAATCATTTTTGTTTCGATGTCCTTTGCAGGGAAACGGATTATAGCTCTTTTAAGAATGGAAAGCAAGATGTTTGCCAATTTTTATTTATTTTCCGGGGAGATGGTTTATAATGACCCGATGCGGCGGGTTATTTTTATTTTTATCGACGGGGCCGGTGTGGGTCAGGCCGATGCCGGCAATCCTTTTTTTAGGCGAAAGCCTTTCGGCGAAGCCGCCATCAGGGCGGAAAAAGCTCTGTACCAGGATTATTCCAACCGTCAACTGATCGCCCAGGGGCTAGAACTCCCCGAATATTCGCCTGCTCAGGCCGCCGCCATCATTGCCAACGCCGCCCTGGACTACGAGTTCATCCTCTATGAATACTTTCAAACCGACATTTACGCCCACCGCCGTTCGTTTGCTAATTGTGTCGACCTGATCCGGGATTTAGACACTTTGATAGAAAACTTGCTGGCACGCCTGGATAAAAAGCAGGATACCCTGGTCCTGACCAGCGACCACGGCAACCTGGAGGATTTTCACTCACGCGGCCACAGCCGCAACCCGGTGCCGCTCCTGGCTTGGGGCCGTCACGGCGAATTTCTGCGCGCCAAAATTAAAAGCCTCAGCGACGTCACCCCGGCAATCCTGGAATTGTACTAAAACCCCTAAGTTTCAATCCCTCCGGCTTCGCCACCCCCTTATGTAAAGGGGGTTAAGAAACAAGAAAGATCTCTAGCTCTTCATCTCCCCCTTATCGAAGGGGGGACACAGGGGGGATCCGGATTGTAGCCTTCAGGATTTGTAAATTCCCTGGCGGGGACCGAACGAAAACAAAATGAGGGCATCCGCTTCGAATTGATAAATCAACCGCTGGGCAAAGCCGGCGCCCGAAAACCTGTAGGAACGGAATAGGGAAAGCTCGCCCTTCAACTTTTTTCCAGCCAGGGGATTTTCCATGATTTCGGCAATTGCCTTTTTGAGTGCTTGCCTTTCCATTTCGGAGCGCAGTTTTCCCCTTTGTTTTTTGAACTTGGCGGTCTCGAGAAGCCGCATCAGACTTCGCTTAGTTTCAGTTCGCTGACCCGGCCGGCCTGGTAATCAATCCTGGCCTCCAGGATATCCCTGATCTCATCGATGGTCAGTTCAGGGTTTTCAATGGCCGCCAGCCCGATCTTCAATGCGTAGCGCAGGGCACTGGAAAAATCACGCTGGTCTTTTTTGGCGAACAGCGTCAACTCATCCAACAATTCATTATCCAGGGCAACGGTTTTTCTTACCATTTCAATCCTCCCATTTCATACAATATATGATAATTTCATAAATTTGTCAACATTTCGTGATCGCCCTTGACAGAAAGGGTATTTCAGAATATAATGCAACTAAATTGAGCCCGAGGCCCCCTTGGGGGTTCTATGGGAAGAAATGAAATGATGTAAAAGCCCCCAGGCCGCATCCCGCCAGCGAGTCCAAAACTCGATTTGGATGACATTCCTTCATGATTCGCGTAACCCGGGTTCAAAATCAAACCAAGGAATTGTGATGAACATCCATGAAAAAAATGCGTCCGCCAGGCAGTCCGACCGGCCGTTCAAAAAAAATCAACCCGACTGCAAGCACCCCCAATCCCACCTGTCAGAGGCCGCCGGCGTGTTTTCCACGCTGTTGCCGGAACTCAAGCGGGCGGTAGCCGAAGAGGGTTACACCACGCCGACCCCCATCCAGACCAAGTCTATCCCCCATTTGCTTGAAGGCCGCGATTTGATCGGCTGCGCCCAGACCGGCACGGGCAAGACCGCGGCCTTCATCCTGCCCATTTTGCAGTATCTGACCTTAAACAAACGGCAAGCAGGCCGCGGCCGTTCACGCGTCCTCATCCTGGCGCCGACCCGCGAACTGGCGGCTCAGATCGGTGCCAGCGCCGCTACATACGGCCGCCATTTGCGTTTCGCCCATGCCGTCATTTTCGGAGGCGTCAGCCAGCTCCCCCAGGTCCAGGCCTTGAACCGCGGGCTCGACATCCTGGTGGCAACACCGGGGCGGCTGCTCGATCTCATGCAGCAGGGTCATGTCAGTTTGGACACGATTGAAATTTTCGTCCTGGACGAAGCCGATCGCATGCTCGACATGGGATTTTTCCCGGACATCAAAAAAGTCATTGCCAAGCTGCCGCGCAAGCGCCAGTCGCTGTTTTTCTCGGCCACCATGGAACCCGAGGTGGTGACGCTGGCCCGCACCCTGGTCCATGACGCCGTGCACGTGACCATCGCCCACGAAGCGCCGATTGTCGAATGCATCGTGCAGCGGGTGCTGTTCGTTGACAAAAACAACAAGGATGCCCTCTTGATCTCGCTGCTGAGCGACTCGCGCTGGGACCGCGTCATTGTTTTCACCCAGATGAAGCACATGGCCAACAAGGTGGTCAAAAAATTGACCGGCGCCGGCATTTCGGCCGCCGCCATTCATGGCAACAAGAGCCAGGGCGCCCGCACCGAAGCACTGGCCAGCTTCAAGGCCGGCCGCATCCGCGTGCTGGTCGCCACTGATATCGCCGCCCGCGGGCTGGATGTGGACGGCATTTCCCATGTCATCAACTATGACCTGCCCGTGGAACCCGAAGTCTACATCCACCGCATCGGCCGCACCGCCCGGGCCGGGGCCGGGGGCGACGCCGTTTCGTTCTGTTCGGCCAGTGAACGCGATTCCCTGCGCAGCATCGAGAAATTGATCCGCGTCGGAGTGCCGGTCGACACCTCCCACGCCTTCCATTCAGAAGCCGCCTGCCGGGCAACCGGCACAGACGCCAGGCCGGCTCTAAAGGCGGCGCGCAACGGGAATGGCGGGAACGGCAGCCGCACCCAGCGCAACGGCCCGCGCCAATCCGCCGGTCCCGCGCGCCAGTCTTATTTCAGATCGGGACGAGAGAACTACCACTGAGCGGTTTTTTTGTAATATCCGCAATAAAATAGTTTTCTTCCGCCCCTTGCTTTTCGCAAATAAATTGCGTATCCTTGTCCCCTGATGGCCAATCAAGGGCTTGCCCAGCAAAGCTGGATAAGAGCCTTAGATAGCAAATTCAAAATTTGTTATATAAAGCTAACAAATTATAGAATTTGCTATAAGGCTCTGATATATCCTGCCCAAGACGCGTTAGGAAACAAAAACAGGAGGAACATAACCACAATGAAGACCAGCACCTGGATAACCGTGATCGTGCTTGTTCTGGCTTTCGCGCCAACCGGCCATGCCTGCACCAACTACCTGATCAGCAAAGGGGCGTCAAAAGACGGTTCGACCATGATCAGCTATTCGGCCGACTCGCATACGCTCTACGGCGAGCTGAACTTCATCCCGGCTGGCGAGCACATCGAGGGCACCTGGATCGACGTCTATGACGGTGATTCCGGCAAATACCTGGGCAAGATCCGCCAGGTGCGCCGCACCTACGCCGTGGTCGGCCTGATGAACGAGTTCCAGGTGGCCATCGGCGAAACCACATACGGCGGCCGCGAAGAACTCATGGATCCCAAGGCCGTGGTCGATTACGGCAGTTTGATGAACCTGGCCCTGCAGCGCGGCCGCACCGCCCGCGAAGCTATCCAGGTCATGACCTCGCTGGTGGCCGAGTACGGTTATGCCAGCGAAGGTGAATCTTTCTCCATCTCCGATCCCAACGAGGTCTGGATCCTGGAAATGATTTCCAAGGGCCCCGACCGCAAAGGTGCCGTCTGGGTGGCCAGGCAGGTGCCGGACGGCTACGTCTGCGCCCACGCCAACCAGCCCCGCATCCGCCAGTTCCCCCTGCAGAAAGCCAACAATTTCTCCAACCCCAAGCAAACGGTGTTCCATTCCCCGGACGTCGCCAGCTTCGCCCGCGACAAGGGCTACTTCAAGGGCAAGGACGAGGAGTTCAGCTTCGCCGACGCCTACGCGCCGCTCAACTTCGAAGCAAGGCGCTTCTGCGAAGGCCGAGTCTGGAATTTCTTCCGCCGCGTCACCCCGGACTCCAAACAGATGGACGCCTACAAGGACTACGCCCTGGGCATCAAGCCGGCCGAACCCATGCCGCTGTTCATCAAGCCCGACCGCAAACTGTCGGTCCGCGACGTCATGGAACTGATGCGCGACCACTTCGAAGGCACGGAGATGGATATGACCAAAGACATCGGCGCCGGCCCCTTCGTCCTGCCCTACCGCTGGCGGCCCATGACCTGGAAAGTGGACAAGGACGCCAAGGAAGAATATATCTTCGAACGCGCCGTCTCCACCCAACAGACCGGTTTTTCTTTCGTCACCCAGTCGCGTTCCTGGCTGCCCAATCCCATCGGCGGCGTGTTCTGGTTCGGCCTGGACGACACATTCAGCACGGTCTACACGCCGATGTACTGCGGCATCCGCCAGGTACCCGTCAGCTTCGCCAAGGGCAACGGCAACTTCAGCCAGTTCAGCTGGGACTCGGCCTTCTGGGTGTTCAACTTCGTGGCCAATTACGCCTATTCCCGCTACTGCGATATGATCCAGGACATCCAGCCGGTGCAGCGCGAACTGGAAGGAAAATTCTTCGCCGTGCAGCCCAAGCTCGAAGCAGCCGCCCAGGACTTGTTCAAGCGTTCACCTGAACTGGCCCGCGACCACCTGACCGCCTATTGCGTCAGCGAAGGCGACGCCGTGGTGCGGCGCTGGAAAAAACTGGGCGAATTCCTGATCTGGAAATACCTGGACGGCAATGTGCGCGACAGCCAGGGCAATGTCACCCACCCGCCCTATCCGAAAGAATGGTACCAGCGCATCATCAAGGAGACCGGCGACCGCTTCCGCGTGCCGGAGCCGGAGAAAAAAGAATAAAAACAACGTTGGGTCATAAAGGGGTACCCGTGAGGATTGCCATGAGAATATCGTCCAAAATTAAAATTCTATCCTGTGCCGTAGGGGCGATTCGGGCTTGTCCCCGCAGGGGAGAATCGCCCTGGATCGAGCATATAAAAATCAGGGCGACCCGCCGGATCGCCCCTACCCTTTCAAAACAATTTTAATTTATCCTACAGCAATCCGCGTTTCTTGAGCAACGGTTCGACCTTGGGCTCACGGCCGCGGAAACGCTTGTAGAGCGTCATGGCGTCTTCCGTGCCCAGCTTTTCCAGGATATTTTTGCGGAAAGAGGCAGCGGTTTTTTTGTTGAACAGCGAGGTTTCCTTGAAGGCTTCAAAGGCGTCGGCGTCCAGGACACCCGCCCAGATGTAGCTGTAATAACCGGCCTCGTAGCCGCCATGGATATGCGAAAAATAGGTGGAGCGGTAGCGCGGCAGGATCTCGGGAATCAGGCCGATGGCAGCCATGACCTTATCCTCGAAACGGGTCACGTTGACATTGGCGGCGCTTTCCAAATTGTGCCAGGCCATGTCCAGGAAGCTGGCGGCCAGGTATTCGACGGTCTCAAAGCCCTGGTTGAACAGGCTGCTGTTTTTGAGTTTATCGACCAGGGCGGCAGGAATGACCTCGCCGGTCTGGTAATGTCTGGCATAAAGCTTCAGCAATTCTGGTTCCAAAGCCCAGTTTTCCATGATCTGCGAAGGCAGCTCCACCGAATCCTGGGGAGCGAAGTTGGAACGGTAGACGCTCTCGGTAAAAAGTGTATTCAAGCAATGACCGAATTCATGGAAAAAAGTGAGAGCTTCGTCGATACTGAGCAGCGACGGCGTGCCGGGCGTGGACTTGGTGAAGTTGCCGACCAGGGTGGAAAAAGGGATGACGCGCTTGCCGTTCTGGTAGAAGGAATTGCGGAACGCGCCCGACCAGGCGCCGCCCTGCTTGGAGTCGCGGGGAAAGAAATCCATGTACAAAATGCCCAGCAAACGGCCATCGGCTTCGTGGGCCTCGAACACCTTGACTTCGGGATGGTAGACGGGGATATCCTGGCGTTCAATGAACTTAATGCCATAGAGTTTTTCAGCCAGGGTGAAGACGCCCTTCTGGACATTTTCCAGCTTGAAGTAGGGGCGCAGCGCCGAGTCGTCCAAATCATACTTGGCCTTGCGCAGTTTCTCGGCATAGTACCACCAGTCCGCAGGGGCCAGTTTGAAACCGCCATTCTCGCTGTCGATGACCTTCTGCATTGCGGCCGCTTCGGCCTTGGCCTGTTCCAGGGCCGGCTTCCACAGGCGCAGCAGGAATTCGTGGACAGCTTCGGGAGTCTTGGCCATGCGAGTTTCGAGGTAGAATTGGGCCGGGGTTTTGTAGCCCAGCATGCGGTAGCGTTCTTCGCGCAAGGTGAGGAGCTTTTGCAGGACGGCCTTGTTGTCCTTGTCGTTGTCGCGGTCGCCGCGCATGAAATAGTCGGTATACAAGGCTTCCCTCAGGCCGCGTTTTTCGGCATACTGCAGGAAAGGGGTCCAACTGGGCCGCTGGGTGGTGAAAACCCATTTCCCGGCCATTTTCATGGCTTTGGCCGTCTCTTCGCCCATGGTCATGACACTTTCAGGCAGGCCGGCCAGATCGGCTTTATTGTCGATCACAATATACGAGTCATTGGTTTCGGCCAGCAAATTGTCGTTGAACCTCAGCACCAGCAGGGAGTGCTCGCGGTTGATGTCGCGCAGGCGGGCCTTCTGCTTTTCATCCAGCAGCGCGCCGCTGCGCAGGAAGCCGCGATAGGTGTTTTCCAGCAGATAGAGTTGCGCGCCGGAAAGTTTCAGCTTGGCCCGCTGCTCGTAAACGGCCTTCACCCGGGCAAAGAGCTTCGCATTGAGCGCGATGTTGTCATTGTGGGCGGAAAGCAGCGGCGACAGCTGGTTGGCGACATCCTGCATCTGCGGGCTGGTAACGGCGCTCAGCAATGAATAAAAAACGTTGGTCACATCTGCCAGCAGCTGACCGGACATGTCCAGGGCCACGATGGTGTTTTCGAAGGTCGCGGCCTTGGGAGTGCTGACGATGGCGTCGATCTCGGCCTGGTGGCGTTTGATCCCTTCCTGGACCGCCGGCAGGTAATGGGCGATCTGGATGCGGTCAAAGGGCGGTGTTTGAAACGGTGTATTGTAGGCGCTTAAAAACGGGTTGTCCGCGGCCGCCAGAGGCAGGCACAGGACCGCCAGCAGCAAAGCCGGCACGAACTTGGAAAAAATGGTTTTTTTATGCAAGGTAAAATCCTCCTTTATGGCTATTGCCAAATTCATTTTTAAGCCTGACAAGCCAGCCAAGCTTCGCCAAAATCGAAAAACGGTTTCTTATCTTGGTAGCAGAATAAGATTTACTAAATACACTTTTCAGCTGATCAAAAGATACAATCCGGCCATAACGGACTATGACTTCTTCCAAAAGCCCGGCATCTTTCTTGGACAGCATAATGTTTTTTGTTTCCATATAGAGCCCCTTTCTAAGGTGCTAACTGACAATAGCATACACTAATTAAGACATTTTTGCTAATTAACCCGCATTTCTCACAGATATTGTGGCGAAATTGCGCAGATGGGTATGGATACAAGGAAGGCGACTGAGGAGACCGGAGACGTACTGTTAGTACGATGAAGGTATCCGACCGAGCCTGACGCAGTAGACATACACATATCCGCAATTGCAGCAAATATTTGTGAGAAGTGCGGGTTAATGCCTGGCGTAATATTATCCAGGGCCATTGCCATGCTGATCTTCAGATCCAGCAAAAAGCTCCGCTGTTCGAAATACCATTTCTTTAGGGCGCCTTTGAGATAATCAGATAGGCCATGCACGGTAATCAACCTGTCCGCCAATTGGGGCTGGAAGCGCGCTGCCAAAAAACACGGAAGCTCCCGCAAACTGCGCGATCGCCCCACCGACGGCAAGGGAATTTAAATCTCAGTTTTCAGTCAGATTGAAGCCGAGATGCGGTCGCTGGCGTACTGGTGCAAAATAGCACCGATCAGCGTCTGGTATGGAATCCCCGCCGCGGCGGCTTTTTTCTTGATGCGCTCAAGGTCTCGCAGGGAAATGCGGATATTGATGCGATCGGCTTTTTTCAGGGATTCCGCTGCCGCCTGTTGCAGCTCTTCCCGCTCCCTGGCAGCCATGGGAATGCGCTTCAAGTTGCCTGTACTCAGCTCCGCCAAGGCTTCTTTCATCTCTTCCTGATCGTCCATTTTATCCAATCGTTTTATCTTCTTTTCGGCCATTTTTACCTCCTTTTTTATCCGAAAGGGATAAGCGCTGTAGTGTCGGCCGCTTCGCAGCCGTCAACATCGCCTTATAGATCTTCGTGGCGACCCGGCTGGGGAACAGTGTCTTCAAAAAGACAATGTCATCGATTTCAATATGGGGAACCAGCACGCAATACCCATCGTGATCCACTATATATATTTTCTGACCGGGATACTTTTCCGGATTCGGTGTTTCAACCTTGTCCAGCAATTTCCCATTTTGGATATCCAGCAAAATATCCTCAAAAGATATCCCCCTATTCTTTTTAAGCCAAGCATTCTTCACACCGTTCCACTTAAATTGTTTCACAAGATATATATAGCGCGATGTGTGCCTTTTGTCAACAACTTATCTTAGATCCTTTAAATAATAAAAAAGGAACCTCCGGCCTGCTGCGCGACCGGCCCTGCGCCGAGGAATCGAGAGGGAACTAAATCCCCGGTCCGCTAACTTGAACACCCAGGTCCCTGGACTCAGGGCCGAGCCCCATTTTTTTCAAGTTGAAAACGGGTCGTATGCGGAATTCAAGGAATCCCTCGTTATGCTTATGGTCTTCGATCTGCAAAGGATATTGGCCGTTAGCGCGAAAAACTGCGCTTTTTAAAAATCTCCCCCGCCAATAGATATCCACGGTTTGTTTTTTGTCAGGCAAACGGAATAGCGGGGCACCGCAAACCATATTGTATGTTGTGCTGCGGCCCAAGCGGTCCAAATAGATGTAAATTCCGGCCTTTCCCCCGGTCCAGTTGAATGGTTTCCCATCCGCATTCTTTTCATTATACCAAAAGCCATAGTCGTATTGGGCCCCGGCTGTTTTTAACCAGTTATGGGGCTGCAGCGCAGAATTATTAATAAAATTCACAACAATGAATAATAAAACCAGCGCTAAAATAAACGATTTCTCTTTTTTACCCGCTTTTTGTGTCTTTTTTTCCTCCCCCAATGAACAAATAAGCCAGAAGCCAAGAAATACTTCGGAAAACCACAAGTAATCATTAAATACAAACATAAGTAATAAAACAAGAATTACTTTTTTTTCCGGCCATTGTTTTTTCATTAAAATGGTAATAATAAACAAAACGAATAGCACTGCCCCTATCAATCCATTCGAAACAGCGACAAATAAATATTGATTAGCCGCGAGGTGATGAATATAGTTGATACCATATTGAGTTTTGCCCCAAAAAAGAAAATTGCCAGGGCCGATCCCGGTTAAGGGAAATTGCTTAATTGCTGCAAAAGCATAACCCCATATTATGTCGCGACCTGACATAATAGAATTAATGGCAACATTTCTTTCTTGCTGACCTTTGGCCAAGCTTTTTACCGTTGCTATTGTTCGCTCGATTTTAGTAACACTATTTTCTTGATCAGTTTTTATTATTCCTATAAAAACAATGGCTATGATCAATAAAGCCAATATGCCGGTGATCCAAACAAAACTTTTTTTAATTTTACGAAAACTAATAAATGGAATTATTAATAGCGCTATGTAAGCAACTCGAGTCGTCGATATGATAATTCCGCTCAGAAAAACAATAGCAAAAAAATAGGCAATTTTATATGATGTTTTTTTGCCTAAATACCAGGCCATGATAAATGAAATGGCGCAAAGCATACCAAAGGCCGTTGGGTCAGAAGCTAATCCTGTTGCCAAATTATAAACGGTTGTTATTGGCTTATTCAATACATACTGCCCCAAGGCAAATAAAACGGAAATGCACTGACCGCCCAAGAAGGCAATGACAAGTTTGTTCTTATTTAAACTGTTTTGGCAAAATGCAAAATAGGGCAACGACAAGACAAACAAGGCCAGCTCAAGGATCGGGAAAATAATCGCGAATGATAATCGTTCTCCGGATATATCGACCGGAGTGTTTTTTAGAAATGCCATTTTGGAAAGCAATATATTGGACCAGCGCAAAATTACAAAAATGAACGATATTGACAAAATGAGCAGATAATAAATATAGTGGCGCGGGATCGTTTCCTTGCCTGCTGCTAAAAATTCTTTATTGATAATGCTGTCGGCAATGACAATGCCAGTAAGAACTAATAAAGGCAAGATAAAATAGTTACGGGGAAAACCGTAGCGGTTTAAACCGGCAAATACCGGCAATATTGGAATTAAGAAGGAAAAGACAAGCAAATGGTTTTTTTTTAAAATAAAGCGCAACAGTATTCCCAGCAAAACACATAGCAAGGGAAAGATAACAAAACCCAAATGAAATAAAAAGATTGCAAAAACCAGGATCATGGCTGACAAATAAATATATTGATAAAATCTGAAAATCATTTCAGTTTTTCACAACATTAAAAATTTTCCTCAATCAAGTCAA
>Ga0209747_1001848_pt1 | contig 11039 bp, 3 predicted proteins | sample BarGraNGADG00311_FD_184498 | JGI IMG/M metagenome (GOLD analysis project Ga0209747, IMG submission 184498) | Arctic peat soil microbial communities from Barrow, Alaska - Barrow Graham LP Ref core NGADG0011-311 (SPAdes) (version 2) | ecosystem: Environmental > Terrestrial > Soil > Wetlands > Peat ... | reverse complement strand
CCCACGCCGCGAAGCTCCCGACGAGTTGCTGAGCCGGCTTGCCCAACGGCTGGATGCGTCTGGGCCGTCCGGGGAGATCGAAGGCCTCGCACTGCTCGATCCCGAGGCTTCGGTCCGGTACTACAGAGGGAGGTGGCGTTCCCCGAAGCCAGGCGACCACGGCAACTTCGTCGCCCGCCGACCGCAGGCGTATGGAGCCGACCTGTGGTGCATGGTCAGGGTGGAGGACGGCAACCCGACGAGACTCATCGAGTTTCCTGTCGAAGACCCGCTGGTGCCGGGACGAGACGAAGCGTGGCGAGCACAGATGGCCGTCGACGCGGTTCGGGGCACGCCTCAGCGATACAGAACCGCACCCGCCGCGAGCGGCGATGCGACGGTCGTTGAGTTCTTCTCCCCGATCCCGAGCTTCGCCGAGCGATACCTCGAACTGGTCGGGCTGCCTCTCGGCCACACATCCGGCGCTCTGTTCTCATTCCGTATACCGAACGGCGCCGTGTCTGACCTGGAACAACGTCTGGCTGCGATGCTTTGGATCGCTGGCGCATGAAGAGGGGAACACCGTGAAGGCCGAAGCGCCCACGATCGCCGAGACCGTAGCCGAGATACAGGGGGCGTTGCGGGACTACATCGAGGCGACCTATCACATCGGTCACTCGGCGGTGATCGAGCAGCGGCACCGCCTGCTCGAAACCGAGGGAGTGGTGTTCCGCGAGCCCTACATAGAGAGCACACCCCGCTACACGACCGACCGGACCTTCGCTGAACTCGAACTCGATCCAGCCGTCCACCAACTACTCGCCAGCCTGACGCAGAAGGCGGGAAACCTCGGTGCGCTGCTCTACGACCCGCCGTACACGCACCAAGCACAGGCGCTTGAGTGGGCGTCCCGCGACGGGGCAAGCCTTGCGGTAACCACAGGTACGGGCTCTGGCAAGACGGAGGCCTTCCTGCTACCGATGCTCGCGAAGCTGGCGGCCGAGGCCTCCCATCACCCGGACTCGTTCGCCTCGCCGGCGGTTCGGGCGATGATCCTCTACCCGATGAACGCGCTCGTGAACGACCAACTGGGTCGCCTGCGACTGCTGCTTGGCGATCCGCGTGTCACCTCGCAGTTCCAGGCGTGGGCGAACCGCCCGGCGCGATTCGCCCGCTACACGAGCCGCACGTTGTATCCGGGCGTCCGAACGCGCGAGCGCGATCAGCGGCGCCTCGCCTCTATCGAAGACTTCTACGTCCTACTCCAGGACCGTGCTACAGACCCCAATGCCCAAGGCCATGCTGCAGCTGTCGAACTCATCGACAAGCTGAAGGCCCGCGGCAAGTGGCCCAGCAAGCCCGATCTCAAGAAGTGGTACGGCGAGAAGGGCAGCCGCTGGCAGAACAAGTCCGGAGAGTTCGTCCGGGCCGTCCTGCAGCCCGAGGATACGGAACTCCTCACGCGGCATGAGGTGCTAGCGGCGCCACCCGACGTACTGATCACCAACTACTCGATGCTGGAGTACATGCTGATGCGGCCGCTGGAGCGGCCCGTCTTCGATGCCACACGTCAGTGGCTCGCCGACAACCCCCACGAGCGCTTCTTGCTCATCGTCGATGAGGCACACCTCTACCGCGGCGCGGCCGGAGCCGAGGTCGCGCTCCTCCTGCGACGACTGCGGGCAAGGCTGGGCATCGAACCTGAGCGCCTGCAGGTAATCACGACGAGCGCCAGCTTCGCCAGCGCCACGTACGCGAGCAAGTTTGCTGCCCAACTGAGCGGCAAAGATGTCGCCGAGTTCAGAACTATCGAGGGCAAGAATAGGTTCCGCGAGCACTCGTCAGTGGGCACCGTCGCGGGCGCAGAAGCGCTCGCCGCTGTTCCCATCACCGAGTTCTACGACGGCGCGACCGATGAGGAGCGCACGGCCGCAGTCTCGGCATTCCTCGCCTACCGTGGCGTCGTCGTCGAGGAAGCGTCCACTGCGGCGTTGCTCTATGACGCCCTCGATGGCTTCGGTCCGATGAATCTCCTGATCAACGACACGATGCGCACGGCCCAGCCGGTCGCGGAGCTCGGCGCCACGATCTTCCCGGGAGTGGAGGAGTCACTGGCCAACCAGGCGGTCACCACTCTCGTCGCACTTGGAAGCGTCGCCCGCGCGAAGCCTGATGATGCGGGGTTGCTGCCATGTCGAGTGCACACCTTCTTCCGGGGGCTCCCAGGCCTATGGGCATGTCTGGATCCTGACTGCCCGGCGTTGGACGAGGAGCTTCGGGGTGCTGGGCCGATCGGGAAGCTCTACGCACAGCCCCAGGCGACGTGCACCTGCGGCGCGCGAGTCTTCGAGTACTACACCTGCCGCAACTGCGGCTCGTCGTACGCTCGCGCGTACACCGACGACCTCGCAGAGCCAGAGTTCCTTTGGCATGAGCGGGGCGGAGCATTCGAGGCCGCTGCGGGCTCGATCCCTGAGCTGTTTGCGCTCGACCTACTCCTCGAGGAACCCTCGGCTGACGCTGACATCGACGTCGCGGACCTCGACCTGACTACTGGACGGCTGAATCCCAGGGGGATCCCGAGCCGACGCCGGACCGTGTTCATCCCCAAGCAGCGCAGTGGTGAGACGGTGACTGGCGGGGACGACGGGGACGGGGCCGAGCAGTTCACGGCCACCGGTGAGTTCAAACCATGCGGCGTCTGCGGTCGCATCGCCGGCTTCGGACGGTCGTCTGTCCAAGATCACCAGACCAAGGGCGACCAGCCGTTCCAGGCACTCGTGACCCGTCAACTGGAGGTACAGCCGCCAAGTCGCCCGTACTCGGAGTTTGCCCCGCTTCGCGGTCGCAAGGTGCTCGCGTTCTCGGACTCGCGACAGGTCGCGGCGCGTCTCGCGCCGAACCTTCAGATGTACGCGATGCGCGATGTCATCCGCCCGCTGATCTTGCGGGGCTGGAACGAGTTGGAGGCACAGCCGGCCATCAGCAAGCAACTCAGCCTCGAGCGCCTCTACCTCGCGGCCATCGTCGGAGCGAAGCGTTTGAACGTCCGGCTCCGGCCCGAACTCCGCCCAGCCGAATCGATGTCGGTGCTCCATGACGTTGGCAAGGCGATCGACAGCGGTGCTCTAGAAGGCGGCCTCGGATCGCTCATGGGGTTGGTCATGCTGAGCGCGCAACCCCCGGTCTCGCTCCTGCGAGCCATCTACGCAACCCTCACCGACAGGTACTACGGGCTGTCCTCGCTCGGTCTCGCGTCGATTCGCGAGCGCGGCACGCTGACCGAGGAACTGCTGACGAAGCTCCGACCGATCGCCAACATCGCATCCACCGAAGACGAGCGACTGGAACTCGTGCGTCTGTGGCTTGCGCAGTGGGCGAGTTCGCCGGGCATTTGGTTCCCGTCGATGGCCGAGGGCGAATGGTGGAAAACCCAGAACGGCGTCAAGCCGCACAAGGGCAAGTTCGCCGCGCTCGAAAGGTGGCTTGCCGACCGAGCGGCGAAGAAGCAGTTCGCTGACGAGTGGCTCCCGGTGCTCCTTGCCACCTTCTGCGAGTCCGTCACTGGCGGGAAGTTCCGACTCCTGGCGGGCAACGTCGCCCTGGAAGTGGGCGGGGACTGGGGGTACTGCGAGCACTGCCGCTACACGCAGCGGCCCTTCCCGGGCAAGGCGAAGTGCGTCAACTGTGGGAGAGACGCAGTCCGTATTCTCGACCCAGACACGGACGAGGTCTTCAGAGCCCGGAAGGGCTACTACCGCGCGAGCGCCGTCCGCGCGATGCGGAACCCGCCTGAATCACCCATGAGCATCATCGCGCGGGAACACACGGCCCAGCTGAACGAAGCCCAGACGGACGAGGTCTTCTCCCGCGCCGAGCAGTACGAACTCCTGTTCCAGGACATCGACATTGCTCTGCCGGGCCCGTTGGAGCAGCGGCAACCGGCGATCGACGTGCTGTCATGCACGACGACGATGGAGGTCGGCATCGACATCGGCACGCTGTCGGGTGTCGCTCTGCGGAACATGCCTCCGTCTCGTGCGAACTACCAGCAACGGGCTGGACGTGCTGGACGCCGTGGCAACGCCGTCGCGACCGTCCTGGCCTTCGGCAGCGCCGACACCCACGACGACCACTACTTCCGAGACCCCGCTGCGATGATTCGCGGCAAGGTCGAAGATCCCGTCCTCACGATGGACAACGGCGAGATCGCTAGGCGCCACGTGACCGCGTATCTCCTTCAGTGCTACCACCAGGATCGCCTACCGAAGATCGACCCAGAACAGCAACCCCAGTTGTTCGAGGTCCTAGGAACTGTGAAGGGGTTCATCGGAACATCGTCGGTCCTCAACCGGACCGACTTTGAGGACTGGCTGCGGCAGCACGAGTCTGAACTGCAAGCCGCAGTCAGCGACTGGTTGCCGAGCGAACTCGGCACATCGCGCGACGAGGTCGTCCGCAGTCTGGTGCCCTACACACTCGCTGCAATCGACCGAGCACTCGACCTCACAGCCGCTGGAGCACCGGAGGCTCCCGAGGTCGGCGATCTGCTGCCGGGTGACCAGGAAGTGGAAGCCGAGGGGCCCGCAGAGGATGGAGCGGAGATTCCCGGCGAAGTCCGCAGCCAGACGAACTTGCTCGACCGGCTTCTGTACAAGGGCGTGCTACCCCGCTACGCGTTCCCCACTGACGTCGTGTCCTTCCACGTATTCGACAAGAACAAGTCCGAACGGTTCCACACGGAGTTCCTGTACGCCCCGAGCCAGGGGCTCTCCATCGCGCTGAGCCAGTACGCACCCGGCAAGACCGTCTGGATCGACAACAAGGAGTGGACGTCAGGAGCCATCTACGCGCCGATACACTCCGACCGGTTCAAAGCGTGGCAGCAGCGATGGATCTACTTCGAGTGCAGGGTCTGCCATTACGCGACACACGTGCCCTTGACCGAGGCTGAGAAGGGGGAGGAGCGCGACTGTCCAGCCTGCGGTTCGGAGGGCAAGTTCGGCAAGGCGATGAGTTGGATGCGCCCGCCCGGGTTCGCGCACCGCGTCACAGAAGATCCGGAGACAAGCCCGGACGACGCGCCGGCGAACAGCTACGCCACGCGCGCAAAGCTCGTGGCGGAGGGCCCGACCGACGAGGGTCGATGGATCCGGGTGACGGATCGGCTGCGGCAGACCTACCAACGCGCAACCCTGCTCGTCACCAACGCGGGTCCGAAGAGCGAGGGCTACGACTACTGCACGATGTGCGGCCTCATCGAGCCGTCATACCGACCCAACGGCAAGGGCGTTGTGTTCGGCTCCCACAAGAAGCCGTACCCCGATGAGGACCACCCAGACTGCCCCGGGTCCATGTCGACCCATAACGTCGTGCTCGGCACCGACTTCGAGTCCGACGTCCTGCTCTTGCGATTCCGGGTAGACGATCCCGTCAAGCTCCGCCCCGAATCGTTGTCGACCCACGTTGCCCTGCGCACGATCGCCGAGGCTCTGACGATCACAGCCACCAAGAGACTCGGCATCGACGCAACCGAGATCCAGGCGGAGTACCGGCCGGCACTCACACCTCTTGGCCATAGGGGACTCGAGGCTGAGATCTACCTCTACGACACCCTTGCGGGCGGCGCGGGCTTCACCCGGCGCGTGCGCGACTTCGGGCTGAGCATCTTCGAGGAAACCCTTGAGCGCCTCGAGTCTTGCCCGGCTGACTGCGACGAGTCCTGCTACCAGTGCCTACGGAGCTTCCAGAACCGCTTCGAGCACGGACTCCTCGACCGCAAGATCGGCGCGAGCCTGCTCCGCTACATTCTCTACGGCACGCCCCCGGCGCTCGATCAGGCCCGCCTGGACCTTGACGCCGACAAGCTCTTCGCCGATCTCTTCGGTAGAGGGCTCGAAGGCATCGAGTTTGAGCGGAACGCGAAGGTCGACGTCCCGGGGATTGGCACGGTCGCGGCCCCGATCCTTGCCACGCGCGGCTCGCAGCAGTGGATCATCGGTGTACACGGACCGCTGACGCTCGATATCCCCCCGACCAAGGATCTGCACGACGCTAAGGAGTTCGGCGGCATCCAGGTGCCGTTGATCGATGACATGGTCATCGCACGCAATCTGCCGTTCGCAACCACCCAGGTGCTCAAGCGGCTCTCATGACGGGCAACCAGAGGACGTTCGACACGGGCGTCGCCCAGTCGATCGCCCGACTGCCCGACCCGCCGAGGTACTGGAGTTACTCCAGCCTCAAGGAGGTCGAAACCTGCCCACGGCGCTACGTGCTAGGGCATGCTCTCTTCCCAGATCTCTGGGATGGCATCGGCTATCCCCAGTTGCCGTACCAGGCTGCACTGTTCGGCAGCGTTGTCCACGACTCGCTGGCGCGGATCATCGCAGCGCTCGCGCAAGCCGGATGCTTCGCGACCAACTCCCCGGGTGCAGTCTCAGTGCTTCGCGAACTCGGCGGCTACTCCGAGGTTGCCCGCGAAGCTCTTGGGCGTCGTCTGCGGAAGATGGAGGGGAATCCTCGCGTGGATGCTGACCGGCTGACGCGCATCCAGGAGCAACTTGAGGCTCGAATCCCTGAGGCTCGAACGGAGATTCAGGGCTACCTGCAGCGATTGGTGCTCGTGCCAAGAGGCGACGGTCTGCCGGCCGTCCGGACCTTGGAGACTGCGAACCCGGCGGGCCCGGACTCTCGTAGGACGATGGGGCCCGGATCGCATCCGGAAGCACCGCTACGCGCTGATTCGCTCCGTTTAGCCGGACGGGTTGACCTGCTCACAGTGTCAGCTGACCTGGCCGATATCGCGGACCACAAGACGGGCGCCGAAGACCCGAGCCACTTCGAGCAACTCCGCCTCTATGCGCTTCTGTGGGACCAGGACAACGTCGCGAACCCTGCCCACGTCCCGCTCGCAAGGCTCGTAGCCTCCTATCCGACGCACGACGTAGCGATCCCAGCGCCCGACAAGGAAGAGCTTCGTGGATTGGCGGAATCCACGGCCGTTCGCGTTGCCGCAGCTGATCATGAAGTTGCAGCAGATCGCCCCTCGGCCACCACTGGCGAACATTGCAAGATGTGTGGCGTGCGGAGCATCTGCCACGACTACTGGCAGAAGGCTCCGATCGGACAGAACCTACTGCCAGACGACGACTGGCTCGACTACGACGGGGTCGTCGGAGAACAGGTCGGCGCGCGCAGCTGGCAGTTGCGGGGCTGGCCGAAGGGAAGCCCGGGGCTGCTGTTGCGGGTCGCGCTGTCGGGACGAGCGCTGACCTCTGGGCAGCATCTTCGACTGCTGAACGTCCGTCGAGACGACGATCCTGAGGTTCAGGAACTGGCGGCCACGTTCACGGCTAGCTCCGAGGCCTTCGTCGTCACTAGCGAGACGGCCTAGTCGCACCCCGCTTCGGCTCGCCCCGCAGCCGAAGCGACCGTCGACAGGTCGTCGTCGTCGTCGTCAGGTAGCTGCACACGCGCACCGTGCCGGATGGGTAGTACGAGCCGATGGCTTCGCATCTGCTCCTGGACGCGCGGCTGCGATGCGCGACTCATTGCCCAGCGGTCAAGCCACCAAGCAGACACTCTCTCGTCGGTGTCCTTGAGTTCCGGATCGAGCAAGTAGCCCGGCTCCGAGTCGATGCCGAGCGAGAAGTCACACAGATTGCTAACGAGCGGGACGCCATAGAGGATGCGCTCGCGACCGTGCTTGAGTAGTTCGTTCGCCGGCCATCCGAGTGCCGCCAGCCCCAAGCGGACTTTTCGCAATCGGGGGCTCACTCCCTCGCCGAAGATGCTGTTGACCCGCACGACTGAGCCCTCTAGCTGGGAGAGCCGCATCAGCGCACGCACCGTCTCGTCGGAGAAGTGCGAGGTGCCGAACGAGCGGGAGCGGCCCATCTCAACAAAGCCCATCCGGGTCTCGGCACTGCCGCCCATGACGCTTGCGGGCCAGTGCAGGCGGTTGTACTGGCTAGAGCCGGTGCCGTAGAGCGAGGTCGTTCCGATGAACGACAAGCGCGCCTCGCGCTCGATGCCGCGGCCGGCCATAGCAGAGGCGATCTCGCTCGGCCGGCTGTACTTCGTCCGGTAGGCAGCCAGGACCTTCGGCGACACGGCGAGCGCGCCCACGAGCTTCCCAGCGGCGAGCGCGTTATAGGGCGCCACTGCACCGCAGACTGTCAGATCGGCGACGACGGTTCCGACTCGCTCGCCCCGGGCATGCCGGATGACACGTCGAATTTGGGCTCGGGCTTTCGGATCTGCCAGGGCCGTCTCAAGACCCTGGAGGACGGTCGGCTCGTGTTCGAGGTACCGCCCAAGGCAGCCGGCGATCTCCAGCGCTTGGGCGAGCGCCGCGGATCGCTTGCTTCGGAACAGGTGACTCTCAGCGCGCTCGACCCAGGCGTCCGACTCGATGCTGCGGACGACCCGCAGGGAGCTCCCGCGATGATGCTTCTGTCGGTAGCGCTCGGCATCGGCACGCAGCCGGGCAACCGTGTCGGTCGAGTGCCCGTCGGTCGGAGACGGTTCTAGCACCCTGTCACGCAGGAGGTCCGCCACGTAGATCCCGTCGATCTGCGTCTGGATTCGGGTGGCCAACCAGTGAGCGATCTTCTCGGTGGGTTCCGCCTCGATCGCCCTCAGGACCTGGTCGCTGTCCCACCCCAACCAGGCATCCCGCTCGGCGATCTGGATTACAGGGCTGGAGACTGCCGCCAGGCCAATCACTACGTGGTGGGGTGTCGCCGCGTCCCGGACGAGCATCGGCATCGAGCGGCCTGGCACTGTCGCGTAGGCGTTCGACCATGTGTGGCGGAAGTACCGCCAAATGTCGTGGAGCCGAAATCCCGTGAGGGCGCACGTCGAGTCGTCCACGACCTGGATGTACGGCTTGATGATGTCGCCGGGAGCCAGCCCGGAGGCCAACGCGTCCGCGAGTTCCTGGCCATCGCGCATCAGGTCGAACACCGAGATGAGGGCGTCACCGTGCTGGTGCACACGCTCCATCGACTCAATGAAGCGGCGGACGCTCGCCTTGCGAAGCTGCTCGTCTCGTCGAAGGTGCTCCTGGCGCTGAACGCGCGCCTTCTCTTCGTCGCGGCTGCCTGCTGGAGTTGGCGGTCGAAGCATCGGTCCGCCCCTGTCGACGGTGACGGACCAGCCCTGCGCCACTAGGTCCATGAGAGTCAGGGCCGCGGCGGCCAGGACGGGCTGTTCGTAGAGATCGCCGAGGCGTGACGCGTCCGCACACGCGCCGTGATCAAGGTGCGTTCCCGATGCGGTCTCGCCGAACTCGGCCAAGGTGGCGCAGAGCCTCGCAAACGCCTGCCGTTCACGCCTCGTTGCGCTGCTCGGCAGCGAGACCGGGATGTACTTCCGCGCTTCACTCATGACCGTTGCAGCATCCGTCCGTAGGTCGCGCTCCACGAGCGGACCGCCTCGCCGTCCTCATGTCCGAGCAGCGTCGCAGTCCGTGCGAAAGACAGGAGGAACAGCTCAAGGGCTGTGCGGAGATCGGCAGCCGCGGTCCCCTCCATCGCCTGGAGAGGCCCGTAGAGGGCGGCGAAGGCAGGATGGTCGACGTTGAGAGTCACGCGGAGCGTGCGCCCTCGTAGTTCGGATTGGAACATCGTCTCGACGGGCAGCGCAGTGGACTCGATTCGGTAGTTCAACCCGCCCGCGCCGGGTCCTAGGCCCGGGATCACCGGCAGCTCTGCATCTGCTGCTGCCGCGGCACGGCACGACACGGCCGCGTTCGCGCGGAACCTCACCTCTTCGAATGCTTGCCGAACACGCGCGTTGAGGAGACGAGCGATCGCTTCGAGTTCGGGTTCGACCGCCTCGCGCAGGACGCGCGTTGGCCGTATGCCCTGCTTGTTGACAGTGATGCCGAATAGCTCGTCGAGAACCGGCTCGAACTCGATCTCGCATCGCCACCAGTCGTCGTAGTTCTCCTTGCGCTTGGAGCCCATCAGGTACCAGCCGCTAGCGATCTCGCGGCCCGCGCGAAGGACCGAGACGCCACCCTGCCCGACGATGCCGACGCGCCGTTTCGTCACGTTCTCGAGGATGTGCCAGTGGTCCACGGGCAGTACCGAGAACCGGACCGTGATGCACGCAGTGCCGCCGGTGGGAGTGGCGATCTGGTAGCGCCGCGGCTCGAACGCCAACTGCGCGGTGTGGCCCTCCACCGACGTGGTTAGCAGTGTCGGGTCCACCGCCTCGACCGCGGTGCCGTTGATGGTGAGCGTCAGGCCATTTGTGAGGAATCGCCTGTACATGCGACCAAGGTCTCGGTGAAGTGCGCGCTCCAACCAGGCCAGCCGGCGATACTCGATCCGATCGCAGTCCTGCCACACCACCCGGCATCCCGATGGGCTCGTTCCAGGGACTCCGTCTCTCGAAGTGAGATCCGCCGACCCGTCGGCTGCGATCGCGTCAACGTCTAGAACCACCGAGCGTGCCCTACCACCCATCGTCCAGGCCGTGACCTCCACTCGGCGCGACTGACTGAGGGACGCGGCTGGAAGGCCCATCCCGAACCGCCCGAAAGAGCGGCGCTCGTTGAACCGTGACGACCCGCCGAAGCGGAGGCAGGCGGCGAGTTCCGAGGCATCCATGCCTGCGCCGTTGTCCTCGACTTCGATAGTCGGCGTGGCCTCGCGAGACCGGCGGTCGATCTTGATCGCGACTTCGTTCGCGCCCGCCTCGAGCGAGTTGTCGACGAGTTCGGCAAGGGCTGTCGAGAGGCTGACGTAGCCTGACTCTCGCACGGCGAGAACGAAGTTCGCTGGCACAAGCAGACCGCTGTCGCGCTGCGACTGTGCCGCCATCCGGACCTCCAGCCACTCGTTCTTCCGACGTGGCAAGAGTAGCTGCTGACGCGCGCCTGTGGGAAGCGAGCCGCAGATGTTTGCACAGTCCCTCTGCGGTCCTCGGGCTGTGGACGGCGCACCCGGCACCCGGCCGCCTCCGAGGCGGGAGATGCGACAGGGACGGTGGTAGCAGTTTTGGTAGCAGTTTTGCTCCATCCGGCCCGATCCAGAGACTCCCGCCGA
>Ga0209747_1001842_pt1 | contig 11067 bp, 10 predicted proteins | sample BarGraNGADG00311_FD_184498 | JGI IMG/M metagenome (GOLD analysis project Ga0209747, IMG submission 184498) | Arctic peat soil microbial communities from Barrow, Alaska - Barrow Graham LP Ref core NGADG0011-311 (SPAdes) (version 2) | ecosystem: Environmental > Terrestrial > Soil > Wetlands > Peat... | reverse complement strand
CCTACATGACGCCTTCGGGCCAGGTGCCCGGCCAGAGCGCCACAATACCGGCGAGCTCGAGGCAGACCTTTTTCGTTGCGGACAAGGTGCCCGACCAGTGGTCGGTTTCCACCAGGGTGACCTCGAACGTGCCCGTGATCGCCGAGCGCTCGATGTATGGAAACAACAGGACGTGGGGACACGACTCGATCGGCGTCACCGTGCCTTCGACGTCGTGGTACCTGGCGGAAGGTTGCACGAACACGGGCTTCGAGAGCTGGGTCCTCGTGCAGAACCCGAACGACCAGAACACTACCGTCTCGCTTACCTACATGACCCCCGCCGGCCCCGTCGCGGGACCGTCCGAGGTGCTCGCGCCCCACACGCGCAAGACGTACAACGTTGCGGACACGGTGCCGTGGGAGTGGGAAGTGTCCACCAAGGTCACGGCTTCGCGACCCGTCGTCGCGGAGAGGGCGATGTACGGCGACTCCAGATAAGCGGGCAATCCCATTTCTTGAGCCGCGTCTCTCAGGCGCGGCGCGGAGGCAAAACAAATCGGTAGTTACGGAAATTAGATCGTCACGATTCGAAGTAGCACGCCGGCCGTGCATAATCGGAATTACGCCCCACCGGCGCAAGATTTGAGGTGCCAATGCACCGTGTGGTCAGGCTAAAGCCTGCCCAATGAATTTAATCATCTGAGTCAGCACTTCATTCACCGGCACATCCAGCCCGTTCTGTGCGGCCAACTTCACAATCGCGCCGTTCAGCGCGTCGATCTCGGTCCGGCGGGACTGCTCGATGTCCTCCTGCATGCTGGAGCGGTGCTCCCTGGTGGGAGGCAGCAGGTCGCGCGAGAACCGGTCCAGGTAAGCCTCGGGGCTCGCCGACACGAGGGCGACGTTCTCGGCGTCCGCGACCTTGTAGAACTCTCCGACCAGCCTCTTCATTATCGACCACGTCCCGGCGTCGTCGGCGAGGCTCCCGTAGTCCGTGCGCAGCAGGGTCGCGAGCGCGTTCAGGCAGACGTTGTAGAGGACCTTGTCCCAGACGTAGGAGAGGATCTGTTCTTCGAACCTGCAAGGAATGTCGGATGAGGCGAATGCCTCGACCACGTCCTTGATGCCTTCGGGCCCAGGCCCGAGCAGGACGTCGTCGGCGGACACGGTCACCTCGACCTTGCCCGGCTCAACGGTCGTTGCCCCAAAGATGACGCGCCCGCCGACGGCCATCCCGGGCGCCACTGCTTCGATCGCTTCGATGTTGCCCAACCCGTTCTGGAGCGATATCACGCCCTTTTGCCCCGCGAGCGCTCCCGCCAGGTCGCGCATCGCCTCGCTCGTGTCGTAAGACTTGACGGAGAGCAGGGTCCACTCCGGGCTGAACCCGTCGGCGAGCATGGTCTCGACTGACTCCGAGGCTCTGACTCCACCCGCGTGCCGCTCGCCCCATATACCGGTGATGTCCAGGCCGCGGTCGGCGACCGCCCTGATGTGCGGCCCCTTGCCGAGCAGGTAGACGTCCTGGCCCGCGGCGTGGAGCATCCCGCCCACGACCGATCCTATCGAGCCGGCACCCATGACCAGGAAACGCAAACGCTTGCTCCTCTCCGGTAATCCGCAGAACCATTTCGAATGATAGCGCAGGTCGCAGATGCGCGCACTCGGCAGGATTGTGACTCCCCACCTGTTGAAAGGTAGTATTGTCCGAAAGGAGAGCCATGGACGAAGAGGAACTTACGCTTCCGTGGGACGAGCCCGCAGCGCCCCTGGACGAAGAGCCCGAGCGCGAGGCCGTACTTACCGTCAGCGAAGCCAACCGCCTGGCGAAGAACGCGCTCGAGCGCATATACGTCACGGTGCAGGGTGAGGTCTCCGGCCTCAACGCGCGATATCCCTACTACGTCTACCTGAACCTGAGGGACAGCGAGGCAACGCTGCCCGCCATCATGCCCAAGCGCGTCTTCGAGAACCTCGACTTCGTCCTGGAGGAAGGCTCCGTCGTCGTGGTCGAGGGCATGCTCACCCTTTTTGAGAAACAGGGCAAGTACCAGGTCCGGGTCGCTTCCGTCAGGCCGTTCGGCGAGGGCGCTCTCCAGCGGCGGATCGAGATGATAAAGAAGAAGCTCGCGGCCGAAGGCCTTTTCGACGACTCGAGGAAGAAGCCGCTGCCCGCCTTCCCTGACCGCATCGGCGTCGTGACCTCACCCAGAGGCGCGGCCGTCCGCGACGTTACCGTCACCCTCGCGAGACGCTACCCGCCCGCCCGCGTCTTCGTGTGTGGAGTTCGCGTGCAGGGGGCCGGCGCGGTCGAGCAGATCTGCGCGGCGCTTCATTTCTTCAACCTGGATTTCCCGGTGGACGTCGTGATACTCGCCCGCGGCGGCGGGTCTATCGAGGACCTCGAGCCGTTCAGCACTGAGGAGGTGGCGCGTGCCGTGTCGCGGATGAACGTGCCGGTCGTCACCGGAATCGGTCACGAGCCGGACGTGAGCATCGCCGACCTGGTCGCCGACAGGAGGGCGAGCACCCCGACAGGAGCCGCGGAGGCGGCGGTGCCGGAGAGACGGGACGTTCACGCGCGGCTGGGCAAGTGCGCGGGCTCGATGCAGAGGTCCTTGAGCGCCGACCTTGTAAGCGAGACGCGCCAGCTGGCCGGTATCAGGAGACTTCCACTTTACCGAGGGCCGGACTTCATGCTGGGCCGCTTCATGCAGAGGTGGGAGCGTGTCACCGCCTCGCTGCCGGAGAGCCCGCGCAGGGGGCTGGAGCGCGGAAGGCACAGGGTGGCGACGATCGCCTCGAGGCCGGTCTACCACCGCGCCACCGAGCTTCTCAGGCGGCCGCGCGCCTTGCTCGCGGGAGACGCAGAGGCGGTCGCGCAGTCGGCCGTCCGCGACATGGAGAAAAAACGAAGCAGGCTCGAGCGGGCCCTCGCGAAGGCGAACGCGCTGAGCCCGATCGCCGTGCTGGAGCGCGGCTATTCGATAACGTTCAAGAAAGACTCAGGCAAGGTCGTGCGCGATTCAAGCGAGGTGGACGTGGGCGAGCCCTTGACGATAAGGTTGGGCCGCGGCAGCGTCGACGCCGAGGTCACGGGGAAGGAGTGAGCAGGCTTGGAGAAGGAGCCCACGTTCAAGGAAGCGATCGAAGAGCTCGAGAAGATCACTGACTCGCTGGAGAGCGGAGAGCTCGAGCTCGAGCAGAGCCTGGCGCTCTTCGAGCGCGGCGTCGAGCTCATCAAGTACTGCCAGGACAAGCTCGACGGCGCGCAGGCGAAGGTGGAGCTGCTGGTGGATTCCCTGGAAGGGGAGATCCAGAGCGCCGGGCTCGCGGAGGAGCCCGACGCCACGTCCGACTGACGGTCCGGCGCGCGCGCGGATTCCCGACCGTCACTCTCGTCACAGCAGCGGCGCGAGTGCCGCCAGCCCGGGCCCCATCGTGCTCCACCCGTTGTAGTGATGCGTGGCGAGCGTGATGATCACGATGATGATGACGAACAACAGCGTGAGCCCGAGGTAAGTTGTCTGCTGCAAATCTGCATTGCGAGGACGAAGAAACGTACTAAGTAGTTCAGGGGAGCGTCTACCCGAAACCACCTTCTCCCAATGGTCTTCTTTGATAGAATGACGCCGAGCGGCAATCGATTGTGACCAGAGTTGAGTTAACAGTCGAGTTGAAAGGGGAGATTATGAGTACTGGAAGCCTTGGTACAGGTGAATCTGGAGAGGCATGTCAAGGGTGTGGAACGGAACTCAAGCCGGGAATGTCCTACTGTAGCGGATGCGGCGCGGCACTTACGCCGTCTGCGGAGCGAAGTGTGCAGAGCACGCCCAGTAATCCGCCGCTTGTTCCGGCACCGGCTTCTCCAGGCCCTGTAATTCCACCGATGCCGCCGCCTCCGATGGCGCCAGCGCCCTACCCCTCGCCATATCAGCAGTATCAACAGCCCGGAGTGACAGTCGTAAATCAGACCATGATGCGGCCAAACAACAGCGGTCTCTGCGTCGCCGCCATGGTCCTTGGTATCATCGCCATTGTGCTTTTCTGGGCTCCCTTTTTCGGGATAGTACTTGGAATACTGGCGACGATTTTCGGAGCGGTTGGCATTCCTTCGTCGGCCAAGAAGGGTCAGGCAGGCAAGGGAATGGGAATAGCCGGCCTGATCATGGGGATCATTGCTCTGGCCATAAACATAATATTTATTATCTCGGTATACAGTTTCTTCGCGAGTACTTCGTTCTAGTGAAACGTGGCGATAATCACAAATATCCAAAATATTTCAGATAGCGCAGCGCCTACTATTCAACACGCGAGGCCGGCAGTGGAGAAGCCGCCACCCCGGGCTTTTCTCAAAGCAACGGCGACAGCGCGGCCAGCGCCGGAGCCACCATGCTCCCGCCGCTCGAGTGGTTCGCCGCGACCGCGACGATCACGATCACGATTATCAACACCAGCGTGACGCCGAGGTTTATGAAGCCAAGGATTATCCCGCCCTTCGCGAAGCCTTCTCCCTGCAGAGCGCCCCGGCTTTCCCTGATGTTCTTCAACCCGATGTAGCCGAAGATGATGGCGAGAACAGAGCCGACGAGCGGGCAGATGAAGAAGCTCGCGATGCCGAGTACCAGGGCCGCGATCGACATCCCGTCTGTTGGCACGGGCCTTCCATAGCCTTGATATCCCGGCTGCGGGGCTCCGGGCCCGGGTGGAGGCGGCATTATTCCGGGCCCCGGCGGCGGCGCGTAAACGCCTGCCGGCGGAGGCTGAATGCCCGGTGGGGGCGGCATCTGGCCTTCCGGTGGGGCGGGTGGCGGTCCCGGTGGTGGCGCCTGGCTGCCCGGGGGAGTCATCTGCTCTGACGTCTGGGCCGCCGCGGCCTCTCCCTTGGCGGGCATCTTCGCCCCGCACTGTACGCAGAAGGAAGCATCCTCGGTGTTCCCCTGCCCGCATTGCTCACAGAATTCCATGTCCTACCTCCGCTTTCTTCAGGCGGTCGCGAGCGCCGAGTATATGAAGTCTTCCCACTGGACCTGGGCTTCGACATGCTTGTTGCCGTCATCGACGAGGACGTACTCCCAGTAGAAGTAATAGATGCCGCAGGTCACGATCGAGAGAACGAGGAACATCGGGTAGCTCCGCTCCGGGATGTTCGGCACGGCCTGCGACGCCTGCGCCGAGAGACCCATCTTCGCCAGGGCCTGCGACATCAGGGTGAAATACTGCGCCTCGAGCATGTCGTGCTTGGCGAGGTCGTCCATGACGAAGTAGTAGCCGATGAGTATCCCGATCCCGAAGAATATCCCGATGATCAGCCAGAGGACTGCGCCCCTCTCACGGCTCTGGTCGTACATCTCGCGCTGGACCATCTCGAGCTGGGCGAGCTCCTGCGCGATCAGCTCGGTCTTGCCGGTCGCCGCCGCCCTGTCCTTGAGGAGCGCTACGGACGTGTTCACCATGTTGGCCATTCGGGCCAGGTGCATGTCCCTGCGCTCCATCAGCTTGTAGAAGATATACAGGCCGTATATCCCGCAGGTTATGATCGTGAGAAGAACCGCCGTGCCCGCGTCCGCAGTCCAATCGCTGTTCACGCGCTGCTGGACGTAGTAGTAGAGGTTCTGCACGAGGCCGCTTTGCTGTTGCTCCATCACCAGCTCCTTTCTCCGCCGGGGCTCGAGGCCCCCGGCCTTCTTACCAGCCACCTTTCATGAAGGCTATCTTTATTCCCCAGCAGACCAAGAATATCCCAAGCACCGACCAGGACGCTATCCGCCGCGCGCGAGGCGAGAGCCGGTACCTCACGCGGTAACCTAAGACCAACGAAGAGCCGAAGTACGCCGCGAGCCCGCAGAACATCACGAAGAGCGCGGGGCCCAGCAGGTGAAAATCGAAGGCACGCAAGAAGTTCCCGTGGGCGGTGTTGACGAAGCTTCGCGTCAGCCCGCAGGCGAGGCACGGGACGCCGGTCACCACGTGGAAGATGCACGGTATGTTGATCCACGCGTGCCGCGACTGCAGCGTCGGCAGCAGGAACGACATGGCCACGACCCCGGCCGCGATCACGAAGAACGGCCCCTCCCGCCTGAGGCGGCTCTCGAGCGGCGGCTTCTCGATCCACGCGCTCGTCAGCACGCCGTCCCTCGTGGACGCGGGCATCGCCAGTGGGGGATGGACTCCGGCCGCTTCGCTCAAATGTCGTCACCTGCCTTACCGGGCTTTTTCGACGGCCTCTCGATATACCTTTTGGCGATGAGGTAAGTCGCGATCCCGATGATGAAGAACATGACCCAGGCGCCGAGGTACCCGTAGCGCCATCCGAGCTCGGGCATGTACTTGAAGTTCATGCCGAACAGCCCGGTCAGAAACGTCAGAGGCAGGAAGATCGTGGCGACGATGGTCAGCTTCTTCATTATCTCGTTCAGGCGGTTCGAGACGATGTTGAGGTGGATGTCCATCGAGGCGGTTATGAGGTCCGCGTTCGAGTCGACCTCGTTCAGCAGCCGGACGAGCAGGTCGTAGATATCCATTATGTAGACCGAGATGTCGGCCGGGATGAACGGCATGTCCCGGCGGCCGAGCTTGAGGATGACATCGTGGTGCGCCACGGCTATCCTTCTCATCGCCATGTTGCGGTGCTTCTGGGCCATGATCGTCTCCAGGTCGCCGGTGGCCTGCCCCGAGATGAGCAGGTCCTGGTAGCTGTCGACGCTGTTGGTTATGTTCTCCACTACGGGGAAGTATTCATCGGTGGCGTTGTCGACGATCGCATAGAGGAGGAGCCCGGGCTGGTGCTGGTAAAGCGCGTGGTCGGCCTTGTTCCTGTTCCAGACGTCGTCCACGCCGGCGAGCTCGTCATGGTGCACCGTGACCAGGAAGTTCGCGCCGAGGAAGACGCACAGGGTGGAGGTTATGAGCTCGTCGGGGTTGTCGGACTCGCGCACGAAGTTCCAGGTTATGAACAGGTGGTCCTCGAACTCCTGGAGCTTCGGGATGCCGTCGGACCCTTTGCAGTAACCGATGGACACCGGGTGCGCGCCTATGAACTCTCCGATAGCCGAGAGCTCGTGGTCGGAAGGCTCTTGAGCGTCGATCCAGAGGCACTTGCTGTCGGCGAGGACCATGCCGTCGAGCGCTCCGGGCTCCGACACCGCGCCGTCTTTCTTTTCGAGGTATATCCGCAAATGTGCCCCCTGTCCGTTTGAAACATTATAGGTCGGCTGCAGGCGTGCCGCCAACGCCGCGCGCCTCCATACTGCTACAATCAATGCATGAATCCCGACGAATTCGAGAAGAGGTACACGTTCGGGCTGGACGATTTCCAGCGCGAGGCGACAGGCAAGCTCTCGCGCGGCTCATCGGTTCTCGTGGCCGCGCCCACCGGCTCGGGCAAGACGGTGATCGCCGAGTACGGGCTGGAGCAGGCGCGCGAAGAGGGCAAGAAGTTCTTCTACACGACTCCTCTCAAGGCCCTTTCCAACCAGAAGTACAGGGATCTGTCGCGTGCTTATCCGCCCGGCGACGTGGGTCTGCTCACCGGCGACAACAGCATCAACGGCGACGCGTCTCTCGTGGTCATGACCACCGAGGTGCTGCGCAACATGATCTACGAGGCGAGCCCGGCCCTGCACGACCTTGGCGTGGTCGTGCTCGACGAAGTCCACTACATGCAGGACCCCGCGCGCGGCGCGGTGTGGGAGGAGATCGTGATACTCCTGGACCACCGCGTGAAGCTGGTGGCCTTGAGCGCGACGGTCTCGAACGCGCGCGACCTCGCGGCCTGGATGGACAGCCTCAGGGGCGGCGTCGAGCCGGTGCTGACCTCCGAGAGGCCGGTGAAGCTCAAGAACTTCTACTTCGTCGGCAGGGAGCTCGTGCCGCTGTTCGCGAATAACGTCGGCCGCGTCATCGAGGAGCAGCTCGAGACGGCTAAGCGACGGCCCCCGCAGAGGCAGAAGAGCGGCCGCGGAAGGGGAGGCGTCGAGCTCAGGCCCCGCAGGACCGACGTGATACGCGAGCTCGAGAAGCGCGAGATGCTACCGGCCATCTACTTTCTCTTCTCACGCGCCGCCTGCCATGACTCAGTGACTTACTGCCTGAGAGAGCACCTGTCTTTGAACACGAAGGCGGAAGCCGCAACCATAGCCGAGTACCTGGAGGAGAAGGTGGCGCCGCTCGAGGACGCCGACCTCGACTGCCTGGATTACGCGAGCTTCAGGACCGCACTGATGGCGGGCGTCGCGGCGCACCACGCGGGCGCACTGCCGCTGTTCAAGGAAGCTGTGGAGGAGCTGTTCGCCGCGGGCCTGATCAAGGTCGTGTTCGCGACAGAGACCCTCTCACTCGGCATCAACATGCCTGCAAAGACAGTCGTCATAGAGGCCCTCACCAAGTGGAACGGAGAGGCACATCGGGCGCTGACCCCCGGGGAGTACAAGCAGCTGACCGGGCGCGCAGGCAGGCGGGGAATCGACGAGGTCGGCTATTCCGTTGTCCTCCACCAGAAGTTTTTCAACGTCGACCAGATACGCTCGCTCGTCACGCGCGACCCGCACCCGGTGGTCTCGCGGTTCGAGGTCTCATACAACATGGCCGCGAACATCATGGCCGAGCACAACCTGGACGAGACGCAGAGGCTGTTGAACCTCTCTTTCGCCCAGTACAGCGCGGACAAGCGCGTGGTCACGCTCGAGTCGCGCCTCGAGGCCATGGACGAGGACCTGAAGCGCGAGCTGGCGGCGAGCAAGTGTCCCGACGCTGATGCCAACCGATTCCGCGAGCTCGAGAAAGAGCTCGCGCAACTGCAGCGCCGCCTTTCGTCCATGACAAAAGACCGGCACAGCCGGGAGATCAAGGATGCGGTGGTTAAGCTCCAGCCCGGCGACGTCTTCCTGATGGGCCACCGCGGGGCGGAGAAGACTCTCGCCGTCGTGCGAAGGCAGCGGGGCAAGAAAGAGGCCGATGGCGTGCTGGTCGTGGACGCCGCCGGGCGTTACCGACGCCTCTCGGAGACGTCGCTCAAGCAGGCCCCCAGGGTCGTCGGCGCGGTCGACGTGTCGAAGATCACCTCGCCGACCCGAAAGGTCAGGAGGCAGGTCGGCGTCAAGATGGAGTCGTTGGGTAAGAACGCCGGCGAGGTCACGGCGGCCGGCCTCACGCCTGAAGAAAGCGAGATCGCGGGAGCCATCGCGTCTCTCAAGGAAGAGCTCTCCGCGAACAGGTGCAACGAGTGCGCGCACAGGCAGCGCTGCATGGAGTCCGCAAGGCGCGTCGAGAAGATCTACAAACAGATGGAGAGCGCCAGGCGCGAGAGGGACTCGGGGTACGACGTAGTCTCCAGACGCCTCGTCGACGTGGTACACGTGTTGAACTCGTACGGGTTCATGGAAGGCGAGAACACAACCGAGAAAGGCGCACTGCTCCGCCGCGTGTACAACGAGTGCGACCTGCTCCTCGTGGAGGCGCTCGTAGAAGGGATCCTTTCGAGGCTGGAGCCGCGAGAGCTCGTCGCTTTCGCTTCGTGGTTCATCTACGAGTCCCGCGAGTCGGAGGCTGAAGAAGCCAGGCGGCTCGGCAGGGCTGAGGAAGAGCACCTGCAGGGCGGTCTGCAAGACGTCCTCGACTGGCTGAACGGCACGCTCGACTCCATGAAGACCGCGGAAGGCGAGCGGGGCCTGGACCTGCTCGGCTCGCCGGACACCGGCTTCGGCGAGGCGGCCTTCATGTGGGCGGGCGGCGCGGAGCTCGACGAGATGCTGGTGCGGTTCCCGGACCGGTCGATCGGCGACATGGTCAGGACGATGAAGCAGATCATCGACCTGATGCGCCAGCTCGCCGACGTCTCTCCTGACCCGGTGCTCACGCGCAACCTTCACGTCGCGATGGACGCCATCGACCGCGGCGTCGTCGGGTACTCGTCGCTGGAGTCGATAATAGAGCACGCCCCACGGGGATGATCCGCAAGGAGCCGCGCAGGTTGGCAAGATACCTCATCACACTCCAATACGTCGGCGCCGGCTTTCACGGATTTCAGAAGCAGCCATTTGTGCCCACCGTCCAGGGCGCTCTCGAGCAGGCGCTCTGTACGCTGATAGGCCGAGAGACCCCGGTCCTCGGCGCGGGCAGGACGGACGCCGGCGTGCACGCGCTGGGCCAGGCCGCGGCGTTCGACATCGAACCTGGACGCGACGTGAGCCGTATCGTGCCGGGGTTGAACGCCCTTCTTCCCAGGGGCATCAGCGTGACCGGGATGGCGCGGGTCCGCGATGATATGGACCCGAGGCGCGACGCCCTCTGGCGGGAGTACCGCTTCTTTCTTCTGAACACGCCCGCCCCTTCAGCTTTGCTCGAGGATTACACCGTGCACATCCACAAGCCGCTCGACAAAACCCTCATGTCAGAGGCCTGCTCGCGAGCGGTGGGCGAGCACGACTTCTCCGCGTTTCGCGCGCAAGGCAGCCCCGAAGACTCAGGCGTGCGCCGCGTCATCGAGTGCGACCTGGAGGAGGTGTGGCCGTCCGTCCTTCAGTTCCGGGTGCGGGCCACGGCGTTCCTCTACCGCATGGTGAGGATAATGGCGGGAGCCGTGACGGAGGTCGGCTCGGGCCGCGCGTCTCTCGAAGACCTCTCCGCCTGGCTCAAAGGCGGTGACCGGCCGTGCGCGGTACCGTTGCCCCCTCAGGGCCTCTTTCTATGGAAGGTCGCTTACCCCGGGGAGCTGTTCATCGACGATGCTGGCGTGTGATGTCACGCGCAGGTCGACAAAGCGGCACGGATAATTGTAAAGTTTCTGTCATGGTTCGCAGAAAGAAACTCTGGCTTGTACTCATACTCATAGTCGGGCTCGCGATAGGCGGTGCCGCGGGGTACTACGCCCACGCCAAAGTCTATGCGCCGAAAAAGACGAAAGCGGCCGTCCCGGCGAAGACCGCATCAAGCAGCTCCGCGGTCTCCTCGCAGCCGGCGAAGGCTGCGGTGTCGTCCCCGGCGGACATCGAGAAGGTGCGCCAGGTGATGAGCTTCCTCAGCGCGAACATCGGGCCGCGGCCCGGCGGAAAGGCAGGGGAGCGGCAGGCGGCGAGCTACCTCGCGA
>Ga0209747_1001840_pt1 | contig 11068 bp, 10 predicted proteins | sample BarGraNGADG00311_FD_184498 | JGI IMG/M metagenome (GOLD analysis project Ga0209747, IMG submission 184498) | Arctic peat soil microbial communities from Barrow, Alaska - Barrow Graham LP Ref core NGADG0011-311 (SPAdes) (version 2) | ecosystem: Environmental > Terrestrial > Soil > Wetlands > Peat... | reverse complement strand
GCCGCCCGAGAGGTCCAGGTCGAAGACCGCGGCGGCGCTGGAGAGCCCGAACGGCTCGCTCACCGAAGATGTCCCCTCGGGGAGGCGCTCGCGGCCGGGGTCCCTGAGTTGGCCGGCGACGTCGCCGAGCTTGTAGTCGGAGAGCAGTACGGTCGATGGCTGCGCCCCCAGGCATGCCATGGGATTGCCGTCGGCCGTGAACGTCCTGGTGGCCCGGTCGTAGGCGAGCTCGTTAATCGCGCAGATCGTCTCGGGGTTGTACGGGCGCACCGACACCACCAGCGAGACCGGCATCGCCTGGCGGCGCGCGTTGGTCACCTCCGCCCGGCAGAGCACCACCGGCACCGTCTCAAGAGGCGCGATGAACGACGTGAGCACGCACTCCATGCCCAGCGCGTCGAACGCGGTGCGCACGATGGGCAGCCCGTCGACCAACGACTGCTCGACCTTGTCGAGCTCCGAAGGACATACCAGGGTATCGCCCACCTTCACCCACACGTCGACGGAGGGCGCGAAAGGCCAGGGGGTGATGAGCCCTCGGGGGTCGACCACCGCCTCCTGGGGGAAGCCGCACAGCCCGATCCCGGTCCAGTCGCGGTGCGTCATGTTGCACTCGAGCCAGAAGTGGCCGTGGGGGGTGAACGAGTCAGATGACGGCTTCCGCTGCCGGTCCAGCCAGTAAGGCATCACCCAGTTCGCCATCTGCTGCTCGGCGAACGGGGTCAGCATGAACCCCGACCACATGTCGGCTCCCAGGGCGAAGAGCTCCGTGGGGAGGCTGCTCGCGGCGTTGCCCGAGAGCTCCTTGAACGATTGGAAGTTGCGTACGGCGCTGCGCGGGATGCTGAACTTCCTCACGGCGCCCTCGACCGCCGCACCCGTGACCTTCGACTTGAACCACGAGGCCATGCCCTTGATGCCCGGCTCGATCGCCATACGCCCTCCTCGAGTAAAACGCAACAAAGGGGTCAGACCACTTTGTTGCGTTTAACGACCCACGCCCCTATATCCTGTTACAAAACGCAACAAAGTGGTCTGACCCCTTTGTTGCGTTTTTGTATTTTCGTCGAATCGCATCAAACGCACAATGTATTATATAGACACGCGACTACGAAGGACCCTGATGCCTGAAGACAAGCCCCACGAGAAAGCCGGCGAGGGCGCCGTTGTGAAACGGCCGTCTCCCGCGGTAGAGGCGCTTAACCGCTTCGCGGCGCCGATCACCGCGCTGTCCGGGATCGGCCCGGCGATGGCCCACAAGCTCGAGCCGCTGGGCATCACCAACGTCTCCGACCTGCTGTACCACCTGCCCAGGCGCTACCTCGACCGCTCCAACGTCACCCCGATAAGGGAGGCCAAGGTGGGCGAGGAGGTCACGGTGGTGGGTAAGGTCACCGAGGCCGATCTCCGCACCACCCGCTCGCGCAAGTCGATGCTGGTGGTGACCCTCTTCGACGGGACCGGCTACATCTCCGGCGTCTGGTTCAACCAGGAATACCACAAGGACAAGCTCACCCTCGGCTCGCTGGCCGCCTTCTCCGGCAAGGTCGGCTTCCTCTACAACATGCTGCAGATGACCAACCCTTCCTACGACGTGCTGGGGAGCGAGGAGTCTGACCCTCGCGTGGAGGGCCTCAACACCGGGCGGATCATCCCGCTCTACCCGGCCACAGCCGGGGTGACTTCCGCGGTGCTGCGACGGTTCGTCAGCCGGGCGCTGGAGGCGGTCAAGGGAATGGCCGACCCGGTGCCGCCGGAGGTGGTCAAGAAGTTCGGCCTGATGGGGCTCGAGGACGCGCTTCACGAGACCCACTTCCCCAGCGGCGCGGAAGCCCTGAAGAAGTCGCGCTACCGGCTCGCCTTCGACGAGCTCTTCACCATGCAGGTGGGACTCGCGCTCACCAGGAAGCGCCGCCAGAGCCAGGCCCGCGGTATAAGTCACGCGGGCGGTGGCGACCTGGTGGACCGGTTCACGAGCGGACTGCCATTCGAGCTGACCGGCTCCCAGAAGAGGGCCTTCGCCGAGATTTCGCAAGACATGCGCGCCGCCGTCCAGATGAACAGGCTGCTGCAGGGCGAGGTGGGCTCGGGAAAGACCGTGGTGGCGGTGATGGCGCTACTGCTCGCGGTGGAGAGCGGATACCAGGGCGCGATGATGGCGCCGACCGAGATACTTGCGCACCAGCACTACCGACGCATATCCGAGATGCTCGAAGGCCTGCCCGTGCGCCTCGAGCTGCTGACGGGCGCGCCCTCCAAGGCGGCGCTCGAGGCGATCGCCTCGAGCGAGGTCGACATAGTGGTGGGCACCCACGCCCTGGTCTCCGCGCGGGTCTCGTTCGCGAACCTGGGCCTGGCCATCATCGACGAGCAGCACCGGTTCGGCCTGGAGCAGCGCGTCCTGCTGGGGCGCAAGGGCAGCGACCCCGACATGCTGCACATGTCCGCGACCCCCATCCCCAGGACGCTCTCGCTCACGCTCTTCGGCGACCTGGACGTCAGCGTCATCGATGAGATCCCGTCCGGCCGCAAAGGGGTCGTGACGCACGTGGCGGGTCAGGATGAGCGCGAAGGAATATTCGCCATGGTCGCCCGGGAGGTCGCCGCGGGGCGGCAGGTCTTCGTGGTCTGCCCTCTCATCGAGGAGTCGGAGAAGCTGGAGGTCAGAGCGGCTACCGAGGAGTCTGAGCGCATCGCCCGCGAACTTCCGAAGGCGCGGGTTGCGCTGGTCCACGGCCAGATGAAGGGCGTCGAGAAGCGCGAGGTGATGGAGCGCTTCGGCGAGGGCGAGATCGACATCCTGATAACGACGGTGATGGTGGAGGTGGGGGTGGACGTCCCCAACGCGACGGTGATGATCGTGGAGGACGCCGACCGCTTCGGCCTGGCGCAGTTGCACCAGTTGCGCGGCCGCATCGGGCGCGGGAGCGAGAGGGGGATCTGCGTCTTCTTCGCCGACCCCACCACCGAGGAAGGCAAGGCGCGAATGGAGGCCATAAGGCAATACTCCGACGGGTTTGCGCTGGCCGAGGCCGACCTGGCCATACGGGGCGAGGGGAGCCTATTCGGCACCAGGCAGTCCGGCCTTCCCGACCTCAAGGTGGCGCGCCTGGCCCGCAACCTGGACCTGATCCGCAAGGCCCGGGCCGAGGCGTTCGAGATCGTGGAGAAAGACCCGACGCTGTCGGGCAGGGAGAACGTCCTGTTGCGCTGGGAGACCAACCGCCGCTTCGGCGGCGCGCTCGACTGGCTCTTCCACGCCTGAAACGCACCACGGCGCCTGACCCCATGGTGCGTTGGAGAAGGGAGACGTTGATTGCGGGTTATCGCCGGGAGCGCCAAGGGGACGAAGCTGTACGGCGCCAAGGGCCGCCAGCTAAGGCCGGTGCTGGACCAGGTCAAAGAGTCCATGTTCGGTCTGCTGGGCGATCGCGTGGTCGACGCGCGTGTGCTGGACCTGTTCGCCGGCATCGGCTCTCTTGGCATCGAGGCGCTGAGCCGGGGCGCTGAGCACGCGGATTTCATCGAGCAGCACGCGGCGACCGCCTCGTCGATACGCGACAACCTGGGCCGCGCTCACCTGGAGGAAAAAGGCTCGGTGCGAACGGGAAAACTTCCCGGCGCGCTACGCTCCGCGAGAGGTCCATATGGTTTGATTTTTGTAGACCCCCCATTTAGAATTGATAAACGTTTGCTGGAGGCGCTGTTTCGCCTCATTCTCGATAGGGGGCTTCTCGAAGACGATGGACTGCTGGTCTATCGGCACTCGCCTCACGCGAGCTACGATCCCCCCACCGGTGAATGGTCGCTGGAAGAGCGGCGTGACTACGGCGACTCGATAGTGTGTGTGTTCAGTCCGGCGAATCGCAACGGCGAGAAGAGGGAGCAGGCTTGAATGTAGCGATCTGCCCCGGCACGTTCGACCCGGTGACCAACGGTCACCTTGACGTGATACGAAGGGTCTCGAGGCACTTCACCAAGACGATCGTGGCGGTGGCCGCCAACCCGTCAAAGTGCCCGCTCTTCAATATCGAGGAGCGGATCTCGATGCTGAATGAGAGCATAGGCGACACGAACAAGGTCGAGGTCATCGCGTTCGACTCGCTCCTGATCGACGTAGCGCGCGACCACGGGTCGTGCTGCATCGTCAAGGGCCTGCGGGCGATGTCGGACTTCGAGTTCGAGTTCCAGATGGCTCAGTTCAACCGTCAGATGGACGAGAACATCGAGACGTTCTTCGTCATGGCGAGCCCCGAGTTCACCTACCTGAGCTCGAGCGGGCTCAAGGAAGTGGCCTCGTACGGGGGCTCTATAAACGGACTGGTGCCCGACCTGGTCGAGGAGCGGCTGCTCGCCAAGCTCGGGAAGCGCAAGACGACCGGCGCGCCGGAAAAGGAGTAGTGAGGATGGATATATTCGCTCGGCTGGACAAGCTGGAGGACTTTATCGCGAACTCCAAGCGGGTTCCGCTCTCCTCTTCGGTGATGGTGAACGAGGCGGAGTTCTACGACCTCCTCGATGACATCAGGGCGACCCTGCCCAACGAGCTCAAGCAGGCCCGCCACATCGCCAAGGAGCGCGACCGCATCATGGTCGAGGCGCAGCGCAAGGAAGAGGAGCTGCTGGCCAAGGCCGAGAAGCGCGCCGACGACATGGTCCAGCAGACTGAGATCATCAAGCAGGCCGAGCTCGAGCGCGACCACATGATAGACGAGGCGCAGGAAGAGGCGCGCCGCATCGTGTATGACGCCGAGGACGTGGCCGACCGGATATTCGGCGAGCTGGAAGCATCGCTCATCGAGGTCAAGGACTCGACCGACGAGATCCTCACGCGCATCACCTCCTGGCGCGAGAAGCTCCGCGGCTACACGCAGGAGACGACTGATGACTCCTACGAGTACGAGCGCGAGGAAGAGTGAGGATACCGATAACGCCTGACACAACCCCGGCCCATGGTCGGGGTTTTTATTTGGAGGATTGGAACCCGCCGCAGAGAAGGCGGAACGCGGAATGATGAATGCCAAGCCGGCTGTCCCCGAACTTCAGATAGACGTCTCGAACGCACTCCCGCTGGTGGGAGACCACAAGAGGGTGCAGGGCGCCGCGGACCTGGCGATGAGCGAGGGCTACGAGATGACACTCGAGCCCGGTGACGGTATTGGCTGGACCTTCGACCTGCGCAGGATCGCGGGCGCGCTGGAGATCACCGGAGAGGTGTCGGGCGTGGCGGCGCTGTCATGCTACCGGTGCCTGGAGGATTTCGCCTACCAGGTATCGATCCGGCTGAAGGAGCACGCGCTCTGGCCCAACGCGCGCGAAGGCGAGGAGGACCTCGAAGGCGCGGCCGACTACCTGGTGATGGACGGCATGATCGACCTCGAGCCGGTCCTGAGGGACGCGGTGGTGCTGGCGCTGCCGGCGCGGCGCGTATGCGACGAATCGTGCCGGGGGCTCTGCGCGAGGTGTGGGGCGAACCTCAACAGCGAGACGTGTTCGTGCGGCGAGCTTCCCACCGATTCCCGGCTCAGCCCCCTCGCCGATCTGAAGAAGAGACTGGAGGGCGCGGGCGATGCATCGCCTTGACGGGTCATTAGGTCTCAAGTACCCTTTATCAGGCATCCCGGAAAAGGAAACGAGGCTTCATGGCGGTTCCCAAGAGGAAAACATCAAAATCGAACAGAGATACGAGAAGGTCGCACCACGCGTTGAAGGTCACGCTGCTGGGCAAGTGCCCCCAATGCCACAAGCCGAAGCTCCCCCACAGGGTCTGTAAAGAGTGTGGCTACTACAATGGCCGCCAGATCTTCGAGGTCGAGTGACGACGCCAACCGCATAAGAGGATCCTTCTTCGAGCCCCGCGCGCTGGCCGTGATAGGGGCCTCTTCGCACCCTGACAAGGTCGGCTACGCCGTCCTCGCCAACATCATCAAGTCCGGATATGAGGGCAAGGTCTACCCGGTGAACCCCAAGGCTCACGAGATACAGGACCTTGAGTGCTTTCACGACGTGCACGACATCCCCGACCCGCTCGACCTGGCCGTGATCGTGGTCCCCGCCATCCACGTACCCGAGACCGTGTCCGAGCTCGCCGGCCGGGGGGTCCCCGGAGCGGTGATCGTCTCCGCGGGCTTCAGGGAGGTCGGAATCGAGGGCAGGAAACTCGAGCGCGACGCGGTGGGGCGGGCGCACGCGGGCGGCATGAGGCTGCTGGGCCCCAACTGCCTGGGGATCATGAACACAGCCGTTCCGCTGAATGCCTCCTTCGCCCGAAAGATGCCGCCGAAGGGCAACATCGGCGTGATAAGTCAGTCGGGGGCGATTTGCACTTCGCTGATCGACTGGGCGCGATCGGAGGCCGTCGGCTTCTCCAAGCTCGTGAGCCTGGGCAACAGCGCCGACCTGGTCGAGAGCGACTTCCTCGAGGCGCTCACAAACGACGACGACACGCGGGTCATCGCCATGTACCTGGAGGGAGTCTCGGACGGCAAGCGCTTCTACGAGACGCTGTCGGCCACCAGCGCGGTAAAGCCGGTTGTGTTCTTCAAGGCAGGCGTCACCTCCGCCGGCGCCAGGGCCGCCTCGTCGCACACCGGCGCGCTCGCCGGCAGCGAGAGCGCCTACAACGCCCTTTGCATGCAGACGCCCTCCTTGAGAGCGCACTCCGTCGCAGAGCTGATGTCACTGGCGCGGACGATGGCCACGCAACCACTTCCGCAGGGGCCGAGAGTCGGCATCGTGACCAACGCGGGCGGGCCCGGCATCGTGGCCTCCGACGCCGGCGAAAAAGCGCACCTGGAACTGGCCCAGCTCTCCAGCAAGACGGTGACGACGCTGCGAAGGTACCTCCCGCCGGCCGCGAGCCTGCACAACCCGGTTGACATACTGGGGGACGCGGACGCCATGAGGTACGCGATCGCCCTGGAGGCGCTGATCGAGGACCCCGGGGTCGACGCGGTCCTGGTGATCCTCACGCCGCAGGCGATGACCGAGATCTACCTCACCGCCGACGAGATAATCCACATCTCCCGCAACTCCTCCAAGCCGGTGGTGGCCTCCTTCATGGGCTCGGGCTCGGTGCAGGCGCCTGTCAACAGATTGCAGAAAGCCGGGATACCGAGCATTCCGTACCCCGACCAGGCCATGGACGTCCTCGGCCGGATGTACGAACGCCAGCTGCAGCTCAAGACCCCGCTTTCGCGCGAGGTCAAGTTCACGGTGGACGAGGCGGCCGTCAAGAGCCTCTTTGGATCGTACGCCGAGCGTGACGAGGTCCAGGTGGAGGCGGAGGACTGCCGAAAGGTGCTGGAGGCATACGGCATCCCTTACGCGCCCTACCTGAACGCCTCCGACGTTGAGGCGGCCAGGAAAGCCGCCGGCGAGATGGGCTACCCCGTGGTCATGAAGATCGTCTCGCCCCAGATACTGCATAAGACCGACGTGGGAGGCGTCGCGCTCGGCATAAAGAACGCGAGGCAGCTCGCGGATGCTTATGACGAGATGATGGCGAACGTACGCAGGCGGATGCCGGGCGCCGAGATATACGGCGTGGGCATACAGAAGATGATACCGCAGGGACGCGAACTGATCGCCGGCATCGTGAGGGACCCCCAGTTCGGGCCGCTCATCATGGCCGGCCTCGGCGGCGTGTACGTCGAGGCTTTCAAGGACGTCGCGTTCAGGCTCGCGCCCGTTTCCCCAGGCGAAGCGGCGAGGATGCTGCGCGAGCTTCACGCTTATGCGCTGCTGGAAGGTGTACGTGGAGAGAAGCCCTCTGACATCGATGCTGTGGAGGCCGTTTTGATGCGGATATCGCAGCTCGCGTGCGACCACGAGGCGCTCGTCGAAATGGACATGAACCCGCTCATGGTCTACAATTCGGGCAATGGTTGTACATGCGTAGACGTCAGAATGACCCTCGGAGGTTAAACCAATTTGTCCGCAATAATCGTCGTTTCTTCTGAGCGTTTCAGCGGCAAGAGCAGCCTGGTCGTGGGTCTCGCGCTGGAGCTCCGTGACCGTGGTTTCAAGATCGGGTACATGAAGCCGGTCGGCGCCTACCCGATAAAGGTGAATAACGAGAAGGTGGACGAGGACGCGTACTTCGTGCGCGAGGCACTTGGATTGACAGACCCGCTCAGCGAGATCTCGCCTTACTTCCTGACCTGGGACAATATGACCAGGTACATGCGCAAGGCCCCACCGGATCCCCTTGGCCGGGTCAAGGCCGACTGCAAGAAACTATCGGAGGGCAAGGACCTGATGATACTGGAGGGCGGGCAGAACTTCCTGCACGGCCGTATCCTGCACCTGTCGGCGCTCGAGCTCGCCGGCGCGCTGGAGGCGAAGGTCCTGCTGCTCGACACCTTCAACGAGGAGCTGTCGGTGGACAGGATCCTTTCAGCCAAGGACTTCTTCGGCCGCTTGTTCCTGGGAGCCGTGCTGAACTGGGTGCCGCCTCGACGCATAGAGTTCACCAAGAACCTCCTGGGCCGCTACTTGACCAGCCAGGGCATCCACATGTTCGGCTCGATCCCGGTCGACAGGGTGTTGAGGTCGATCACGGTCAACGACCTCGCCGAAGGCCTCAACGGCAGCATCATCTGCGCCGCGGACAAGGGCGACGAGCTCATCGAGTCGATGATGGTCGGTGCCATGGGGCAGGAGCAGGCCCTGCGCCTTTTCCGCAGGCAGGCCAACAAGGTGGTCATCACCGGCGGCGACCGCTCGGACATTCAGCTCGCCGCGCTCGAAACACCGACCAAATCACTGATATTGACGGGGGGCAACAGGCCCAGCCCGCTGGTCCTTGGCCACGCCGAGGAGATCGGCGTGCCGATAATCCTGGTCGACTACGACACCGCCACCACAGTGGAGATGGTGGAGGCGGCCATCGGGCACCAGAAGATGCACAGCCCCAAGAAGATCGAGCGGATAAGAGGATTCATCAGGGAGGGCTTCGATCTGGACCTCATGCTCGAAGACATCGGGTTGCATATATTCAGGTAGACCCGCGCGCGAGGCGCGACTCAATTCTTGAAAGGTTTTTCATTGCGAGAGATCGACCGGACACTTGACGCGGTGGAGAACCTCCTCGGTTACGCCTTCGAGGACCGCGCGTTGCTGGCCCAGGCGCTCAGCCACAGGTCCTACACCAACCAGAAGGGCAGGCCGCTCATCGAGTCCAACGAGAGGCTCGAGTTCCTGGGCGACTCGGTTATAGAGCTCGCCGTGACCCACGTGCTGTTCGAGGACTTCCCCGACTACCCCGAGGGCGAGCTGACCAAGCTGCGCTCGCCGCTGGTCAAGGGGGCGGCTCTGGCCGAGGCCGCCGAGAAGATGGGCCTCTCCGAGCTGATACTGCTGGGCAAGGGCGAGGAGGCGACCGGGGGCAGGAGTAAGAAGTCGATACTGGCCGACGCCTACGAGGCCGTCGTCGGCGCGCTCTATATGGACGGCGGGTTCGAGGTGGCGGCCGGACTGGTCATATCCTGCCTGGGGCCACTGATCCACGACATCGTTACCTGGGGGTCGGGCGACTTCAAGAGCGAGCTGCAGGAGCGGGCGACCAAGAAGTTCGGCTCGGTGCCCCGCTACCGCATCAAGGAAGAAGGCCCCGACCATTTCAAGACATTCCACGCCACCGTCGAAGTCGGAAACAAGAAGTACGGCCCGGTGGCGGGTCCCTCCAAGAAAGAGGCCGAGCAGGGCGCCGCGCGCGCCGCGTTGCTGAAGCTGGGCTGGACCACCGGGCGCAAGAGGAAAGGGTAACCCTCCCATGGGAGCCGACAGCCTTACGCCCGGCTCCGACGTGCTTTCCGAGGTCGAGGCGTCCGCCGGGCTCTCCCGGCTCGAGTCCGGCTGCGTGATAGGCGCGGACGTCGGCGCGACCAAGATCGCGGTGGGCGCGGTCGACCAGGCGGGCGCGATCATCTTCCGGCGCGAGGCCGCTTCCCCTTCACAGGATCAGCAGCTGATGGTCCGCTCGGTCACGCGGCTGATCACGGACGCCATCGAGTCCGCTCGCAGAGAGGGCTTCGAGGTGGCCGCCTGCGGCGTAGGCGCGGCCGCGTTCGTGCTCCACGCCGAAGGCCTGCTGCTCTCCGCCCCCAACATCTCCTGGTCCGACGTCCCGCTGCAGAGGCTCTTGCGGGAAGCCACCGGCCTGCCGTCGTTCGTGGACAATGACGCCACCGCCGCGGCCGCCGGCGAGCACCTCGCGGGAGTGTGCACCGGGGTGGACGACTTCGTGTACCTGACCCTGGGCACCGGGATCGGCGGCGGCATATTCGTCGGAGGCAGGCTCTACCGGGGGCACAAGGGGACCGCGGCCGAGTTCGGCCACATGACCCTGGACCCGGAAGGCCCGCTCTGCGCCTGCGGAAGGCGCGGCTGCCTGGAGGCCATGGCCTCGGGGACGGCCCTCGAGCGCGAGGCCTCGGCCCTGGCGGAAGCGGATAAGAGCTCGCTGCTTTGCGAGCTCCGCGGCGGCGTGGAGGCGGGCATCACCGGCGAGATTGTCTCGGCCGCGGCGGAGCGAGGGGACCCGGCGGCGCTGGAGGCCTTCCGGCGCGTCGGCTACAACCTGGGCCTCGGCGTGGTCAACCTGATACACGCCTTCGATCCCTCAAAGGTGGTCTTGGGAGGCGGGATGTCCCGCTCGGGACACTTCCTGCTGGACGAGGTCGCGCGCGTGGTATCCGAGCGTGGCCTGCCCGAGCTGACCCGGGGCGTAGAGGTCGTCCTCTCCGGTCTGGGGGCCGATGCGGGGCTGGTCGGCGCGGGCGCCATCGCGTGGGAGGGGATAGGCGGCCCTTCATAGAATTATCGTAGAAGTTAGCAGGGCTCGTTTCGTTAATCCCTTGAGGGGACAGCTTGTTTCTCAGGTCGTTGACCATCAAAGGCTTCAAGTCATTCGCCAGGAAAACCGTCCTCGAATTCGAGCCGGGAGTCACCATCATAGTGGGTCCCAATGGCTCAGGTAAGAGCAATATCGCCGACGCGGTCATGTGGGTCCTGGGCGAGCAGAGCCCCACCTCGCTGCGCGGCAACCGCATGGAGGACATCATCT
>Ga0209747_1001839_pt1 | contig 11071 bp, 8 predicted proteins | sample BarGraNGADG00311_FD_184498 | JGI IMG/M metagenome (GOLD analysis project Ga0209747, IMG submission 184498) | Arctic peat soil microbial communities from Barrow, Alaska - Barrow Graham LP Ref core NGADG0011-311 (SPAdes) (version 2) | ecosystem: Environmental > Terrestrial > Soil > Wetlands > Peat ... | reverse complement strand
CCGGTCGTAGTCCCCTAGGGCGCGCACCAGCTCTTCGCGCAGCAGATGCCGCAGCTCGCCCGGCGTCCGGGTGCCCAGCACCTTCACTCGGGTGCGCAGGTTGCCCACGATCTCCTGGGTGGAGCGCACCCCGACGTCGGCCTGCAGCAGGGTGTCCTCGACCTCCTCCCACGTGTCCTCGTCCAGGACGTCCCGGGAGAGCAGGGCGAACAGCCCGCGGCCCAGCGTCGACTGCGAGCGCGCCAGCCGGGTGCGCAGCCGGACCAGCCGGCCGGCGGTCGGTGCCGGGGTCTCCAACAGCAACTCCGGCGTCGCCTCCACTCCGGGCGGAAAGCTCTCGTCGACAATGCCCGGCGGTTCCTCGATGCCGATCGCGCCGTCGGCGCCGGGCAGGTCGACGGTGGCCACTGTGCGTTTTTCGGTATCCCGCGGTAGCTCGGCGTCGTCCCCCACGCCGGGCGCGTAGTCGACCCCCGGAGCCGGCCGTCGGCCGGGCAGCCGCCGGCGGGCGGGTCGAGCCAGCAGGCCGACGGTTGTGACCACCGCAAGCACCGCGATGACGAGAATCAGTACGACGAGATCCACCGCCGCAGTCTCTCAGAACCGGTGTTAGCAGTGACCGGCCTACTCGGCCGGCCTGAGCTGACACCGCCGAGCGAGCCTTCATTCACCGCCGGATCAGCCGAGCCACCACGGTTTGACACGGCCGGTCGCAGGCCGCCGCAGACCTGGCAACCGGCGTGGACGACGACTGCGGCACGATGGCCGGCGATGCGTCTGCGCGAGTTCTTCCAGCGGCTGTTCCGCCGCCGGCGCGCGCGCGGTGGCGGGTCGCCCCACCACCGCCCGGCTCCGCAGTCGGTCGAGGTTGCCGCGTCAGCCATCAGCTCGCCGCCAATCGAACCTCCCGAGCCCATGCCGGCGTCGCCAGCGTCGCCACCGCCGCAGCCATCAGCGGTGCCGCCGGTCGCGGTCCCGCCGCCGCCGCAGGCGACGCCAGCACCCGAACCGCCGGCGCCAGCCCCTTGCACCGCCGCCACACCGGCTGCAGACTCCTGGCCAGACGCGCTGCGGCTACGCCGGTTGACCGAGAAACTGCTGCCACCGCCGGTTGCCGCCCAGCTGCTCGCGCTGGTGCGGCCGACGATCGACCTGGTGTCCGCCGACGTCGACGCCGACCCGGCGAGCTCGCGGATCGGTGGCAACCCGCTGTTTCCCCCGCAGTTGCGCTGGCCGCACCGCGATGGCGTGCCACTGAGCTTCCTGGCCCAGGTGCGGCTGGAGGAAGTCGCGCCGTACGACGTCGAAGATGCTCTGCCGCCGAGTGGACTGCTGCTGTTCTTCTACGGCGGGGCGGAGGAGGCCTGGGGCTTCGACCCGGACGACCGGCTCAGCTGGCGAGTGCTTCTGGTGGACCCGGCCGGGGCCCGGGTGCGGGCCGCACCCACCGGTGCCGAGGCCTTCACCGAGCGGGGGCTGCGGCCGCAGCCGGTCCTGACGCTGCCCGACCGGTGGAGCGAGCCGATGCCGGCGCTGCTGGCCGCCGAGCCGGCGGTCGCGGACGTGCTGGCCCGGTTTGATGCCGACCGTCCGCGGCTGCGGCACCGGCTGCTCGGTTGGGCGCAGGACGGCCACGACTCGATGCAGCGGGTGTGCCGACTGGCCGCGAGCGGCGTCTACACCGGAGCCGGGGCCGCCGGCGCTGCCAGAGCTGACCTCCGGCTGGGACCGGCACCCGACCCGACGCGGGACTGGCGGCTGCTGCTGCAGCTCGACAGCGACGACGGCGCCGGCATGGTGTGGGGCGACGAGTGCCGGTTGTACTTCTGGGTGCCGCCCGGGCCCTTCGACCCGACCGCCACCTGGATGGTCTGGCGCTGCGGCTGACCGCTGGCGACTCCGGCGGACTCGCGCTCCCGCAGCCGCTGGCGACAGCCCGGGTCGCCCGACCGATAATCGACCCGACCGGAACGTCCGGCACCGGGCCAACGGATTTCACCCAATCGTGTAGACCCGGTGCGCGGAGCAGTCATTCGTCCATTGGACATGGTTCCATCGGACCAATGGTTCCATCGAAGCGGTCACCCGGACAGGTCGCGAGCACTGGCGAGGCCTGACACCTTTACGGGAGACAAAGCCGCGTGGACTGTCGCCGGTAGCCTGTCGCGGCCGGCGACCTGGTCGACCTGGCGTTTGCCTGCCATTTAGCGCGCGGAAGTCATCGGGCGGGGGACCACCACCTCGAGTCCAACCAGGCCGGGGACAAACCTTAACGGAGGAGAAGTAGCAAGTGAGAAGTACGCTGCGTCGGCTGATAGTGCTCTGTAGTTTGGTGGTGGTCGGCGCCGTCTTCGCGATGGTCGGTGTGCCTGGTGCTGCCCAAGCGCAGAGCCGCAGGCACGCCAACCTCCTCGTCCCGCTGTACGACAACAACGTCGACCCAACGAATTGGTCCCGAGCGTGCTCCCAAGCCAACGGGTCAGGCGATGGTTCATGGATCATCGCCGACCCGCAACATGGCCCCGGAACCGCGCCCCTACCGAACTGGGCGACGGTCATCAAAAACTGCTACCGCTACGGCCGCGCGTCGGTGATCGGTTATGTGTGGACAGACTACGGCCGCGGCGGTCCAGGCAGCATTCCCGACATCAAGCGGCAGATCGACAACTGGTACGCATTCTACCCTGGCCAGATCGCAGGCATCTTCTTCGACGGCGTGTCCGACGCCGTGCCCGAGACGGCAGTGAGCAATCAGACTTTCTACCAGACATTGGCCGCGTATGCGCACACCCGCAAGGGTGGCAACAACGAGGTGGTCTTCAACTTCGGGGCCAATCCGAGTTCGGACTGGATGCTCCGCGCGAGCACGGCCAAGAACGCCGACATCGTCGTGACCTTTGAAGGCTCCTATGACACTCCCGGGACGAACCCCTACACGGCGTGGCAACCAGCGAGCTGGGAGCAGCGTTACCCAGCCAGCGACTTCGCTGCCCTGGTGTATGACGCACCGAGCACAACCGGCACTCCACAACCCACGTCTGCCTGCAACCGACTAAAGCAACAGCGCATCGGCTACGTCTACGTCGGCACGTGGTACAGCGAACTCGCCCCCTACTACGGTGACCTCGCTAGCGCTTGTTGACGTTCCATGGCCGAATGACCGAACGACGGCCGCCGCCGATGACGGCGGTGGCCGTCGCGCCGCGTTGCAGGCGCGGCTACACTGAGGAACGCTCCGAGCGCAACCTGCAAGGCATTAGCAATCGCCGTCCGGCGGATCAAGCAGTCCGACACGGCACAGGTCGTCCTCAACGATCTGATCCCGATGGCCGGGTGGTGGTGCTCGTCCTGCTACCACCTCGTCCAGGAACGCCACCCGTCCACCAGCCTCGCTACGCCGGCCACGTCATCCCGCATGCGGCGTGAGGCACCCTCCAGAAGAGCCGCACCCGTTCGATACGGTGGGGCACGTTGCGGCTATCCGGGGGGGCGCCGCGGCGGCGACGCGCCGCCAGCGTAGCTCCGCCAACAGCAAGGGCCCAGGGCGAGGGGAACACACTCCGCCGCCATCTCCGATGCGGACACGTGGCACGGGGGGGACGACTGCGGCGGGGTCAGCGGCCGGGCGGCCGATCCCCGTACGTGACTGACCCGTGACCCTGCCAGACCTCTTATATCGCGCAGTGCGTCTGAGATCAGGCGGACTCGCGCTCCCGCAGCCGCTGGCTGATCACTCCAGTGATGCCGTCGCCGCGCATGCTCACGCCGTACAGCGCGTCGGCGATCTCCATCGTCCGCTTCTGGTGGGTCACGACGATCAGCTGTGACGTGGCCCGCAGCGAGGAGATCAGCTCCAGCAGCCGGGACAGGTTCACGTCGTCGAGCGCGGCCTCCACCTCGTCGAGCACGTAGAACGGGGACGGCCGGGCCCGGAAGATCGCCACCAGCAGAGCGATCGCGGTCAGCGACCGCTCGCCGCCGGAGAGCAACGACAGCCGCTTGACCTTCTTGCCTGGCGGTCGGGCCTCGACTTCGATCCCCGTGGTCAGCAAGTCCGTTGGGTCGGTCAGCGACAGCCGGCCCTCCCCGCCGGGGAACAGGGTGGCAAACACCGTCTCGAACTCCCGGGCTGTGTCGGCGTACGCCGCCGCAAACACCTCGGTGATCCGTTCGTCGACGTCACGCACCACTGTCAGCAGGTCGCGTCGGGTGGCCTGCAGGTCGGTCAGTTGCGTGGATAGGAAGGCGTGCCGCTCCTCCAGCGCCGCGAACTCTTCCAGCGCCAGCGGGTTGACCCGGCCCAGCTGGGCCAACGCCCGCTCGGCGGCGCAGGCGCGCTTCTCCTGCTCTTCCCGAACGTACGGCGCGGGGGGGGCGTCGGCGTCGGCAGCGGGGGCGTCGGCGGCGGCATCGGCGGACGGTGGCACGGCGACGTCAGGGCCGTACTCGGCGACCAGGGTGTCGACCGGTACGCCGAACTCCTCGGCTGCGCGGGCGCCGAGTGCTTCAATCCGCAGCCGCTGCTCAGCTCGCGCCACCTCATCGCGATGAACTACGTCGGTCAGCCGTTCGAGCTCACCGGCGAGCTCGCGGACCCGGGACCGCACGGACTGCAGCTCGGTCTCCAGGGCCTGGCGGACGTCGTGGGCCGCCGACCGCTCGGCCGCCGCAAGCGCCACCGAGGCGTGCGCTCGCTCCACCGCGGCCGTGGCGACCTCGCTGACCTCGTCCGCGCGGACCGCACCTTCGGCCCGCGCGGCCAACCGAGCCGCAAGCCTCGCCCTAGCGGTGCGTTCCGCGGCCGCCGCCCGAGTCAGCGACTCCGCCCGGCCGGCGAGCCCGCGAGCGCGCTCTTCCTGGGTTCGCACCGCCAACCTGGCCAGGACCTCCGCCTCCCGGGCCGCCGCAGCGGCGAGTGCCAACCGGTCCCGCTCCGCGGTCGAGGGTTCGCCCTGCGCTGGTGCCTGCTGCGCCGTCCGCAACCGGTCCTCAAGCTCAGCCAGGCCGGCAAGATCCCGGTTGCGCGCCTGCTCGCCCCGAACCCGCGCCGTGGCGACCCGTTCGGCCTCATCGTCGGCCGCTCGAGCGGTCGAGGACAGCAGGGCCAGCTGCTCGGTCAAGGCCGACATGCGGGCGTCGGAGTCGTGCAGCGCGGCCAGCGCGGCGTCGGCCTCGACGGCAGCCGCGGCCAGCTCCTCGCGCGCCCCAACAATGCCGAAGCGCAGCCGCTCGCCCCGATGCCTGGCCTCGTCGCGTCGGCGCTCGGCCTCATCCACAGCGGCCTGCACTTCCAACAGACTGGGCGCCGAGCGCGACCCACCGACGGCCCAGTTGGCGCCGAGCAGGTCACCTTCGGCAGTGACCGCTCGCACCGACGGGTCAGCCGTCACCACGGCCAGGGCCTCGTCCAGTGTCGCCACCATGGCGACCCGGTGCAGCAGCCGACGTACGACGGGCGCCAACGCCTCCGGCGCCGCGATGACCTCGGTAAGCCAGCGGGCACCCGCCGGCGGCGGCGCGTCCCCCGGATCCGGCGGTGAGATCGCCGGTGGGTCGCGATCGTCGTCGGCGCGACCGCCGGCGATCAGCAGGCCGGCCCGGCCATCCTCTCCAACCCGGAGCACCTGCAGGGCCGCCGCCGCGTCCGCGGGCGAGGTGACGGCCACCGCGTCGGCGGTGGCACCGAGCGCTGCGGCCACCGCGGTCTCGCAGCCGAGGTGCACCCGTAGCAAAGCGGCCACGGAACCGAGCACCCCTGGTACCGGCGCGGGGTCGGCTAGCAGCACGCTGCTGCCGTCCCGGCCGGCCAGCCCGACCGCGAGCGCCTCGTGCCGAGCCGCCCAAGTGGAGCGGTCCCGGTCGGCGTCGCGCTCCTGGGTCGCCAGAGCGTCGAGCTGCTGCTGCGCGCCCGCCAAGGTCGTCAGCGCAGTCTCGTGGCGCTGATCCAGCCCCACCTCCCCCCGCTCCAACACGGCGGCCTGCCCCTGCAGCCGGGTCAGCTCGGCGCGGGCGGCTTCGGCCCGCTCGCGAGCCCGGTCGAGAGTGTCGGTGAGCCGGCCGATCTCGGCTTGGGCCGCCCCGGCGCGGCTGCGTAACCCCCCGATCTGGCCGCTGAGTCGCGCGAGCCCCTCGCGGCGGTCCGCGGTGGCGCGCACCGCGGCGAGCAGCGCCCGCTCCGCCTCGGCCAGCTGGTGCTCCACCTCGGCGCGGCTTCGTCCGGCTGCGGCGAGCTCCGCGCGGTCGGTGGCCAGCGCGCTGGCCAAAGCCGCCTCCTGCTCCCGCGCCGCGGCGGCTTCCCGCTCCAGTCCGTCGGGGTCGCGCCCCGGCGGTCCCGCCGGCGGCGGGGTAGCCAGATGGCGAGCCCGCTCCCGGGCCAGCGACGCCGTACCGCCCAACCGCTCGGCCAGCGCCGCCAACCGGTACCAAGTGTCCTGAGCATCGCTGACTCGGGCCGCGGCTGCCGCCGCCTCGATCTCCCGAGCCGACTCCAGTTCCCGGGCGGCGAGCAGCGCGGCCTCGACCTCGGCGCGCCGGGTGCGCACCGCCGTCTCGTCCGCGATCTCGGCGGCCAGCGCGCCGCGCTGGGTGACGAGGTCGTCGGCGAGCAGCCGCAGCCGGGCGTCCCGGCGCTCGGCCTGCACGATGGCCGCCCGCCGCGCTACCTCCGCCTGCCGGCCCAGCGGCTTGAGCTGCCGGCGTAGCTCGGCGGTGAGGTCCGTAAGCCGGGTCAGGTTCACCGCCATGGCCTCGAGCTTGCGTAGCGCCTTCTCCTTCCGCTTGCGGTGCTTGAGGACGCCCGCCGCCTCCTCGATGAACGCCCGGCGATCTTCTGGCGCCGCGGCCAGCACCGCATCTAGCTGGCCCTGGCCGACGATGACGTGCAGCTCCCGGCCAATGCCGGAGTCCGACAGCAGCTCCTGGATGTCGAGCAACCGACACGGCGTGCCGTTGACGGCGTACTCGCTCTGTCCCGACCGGAACATCAGCCGGCTGATCGTCACCTCGGCGTACTCGATCGGCAGGGCGCCGTCGCTGTTGTCGATGGTCAACAGCACCTCGGCGCGGCCCAGCGGCGGCCGGCCGGCGGTGCCGGCGAAGATGACGTCGTCCATCTTCCCGCCGCGCAGGGACTTGGCCCCCTGCTCACCCATCACCCAGGCGAGCGCGTCGACCACGTTGGACTTGCCGGCCCCGTTGGGTCCGACCACACAGGTGATGCCGGGCTCGAAGCGCAGCGTCGTGGAAGACGCGAAGGACTTGAAGCCCCGGAGGGTGAGGCTTTTCAGGTGCACGCGCGAGACTCCTGGCCACCCGGCGCGAACGACTGGCGGTGGACGGCGGGCGGTGGACGGCGGGCGGGGCTTCTCGGCATCGGAACAGGTGCTGGTTTTGCGCGGGGCGTTGTCGGCGACCCTACCGACGCCGCGCGCCGCTACCGGCCAGACGCGCCGGGCTGGGCTCGGCCAACCGCAGCCCCACCAACCCAGACATGCGTGAAGGGACGCCGATCGGCGTCCCTTCGGGGCGGAAGCTGCGGAAGCTACAGAGTCGAGCGGCTCAGGTGAGCGCGGGCTCGGACTCCGACAGTCGAATGATGTCGGCGTCATGGACGCTGACCGCGGACATCAGCGCTTCGTTCGTCTCCTGGCTTCGGTTCAGCTCACTCTCGAGCTCACGCACCCGTAGCCGCAGTCGGCGCACCTCGGCAAGCAGCTGAGGGTCCGAGCTGATACCTACGTAGCCGAACAGGGCCTTAGCCATTGGGATCCTCCACAGAAACTCAGGTGCATCGGTCGACGACGTTGCCGCCCGGCTGTATCAAGGTGCTCGGGGCTGACTCCTAGAGTGACACCTGAGTCTCGGTGGGTCAACGGCCGTGTTACATCCAGGTCACATTCAGGCGCCTCGCGACGCAGCGTCACGACTCCCGAAAGCCGGTCAACCCACCGCGGGCGGCCGACCAGCGCTCGGTGACGCCCCGCACCCGACCCGGCGCTGCCGACCCGCGCAGGGCAGCGAGCAGGGCGCGGCACGCCGGCTCTGGTCCCTCGGCGACCACCTCCACCCGGCCGTCGTCGAGGTTGGTTGCCGTACCCACCAAGCCCAGATCCAACGCCCGGCTGCGGGTCCACCAGCGGAAGCCCACCCCCTGGACGTGGCCGCGCACCCAGGCGGTCAGCCGGACGCCATCAGCCGCCGCGCGGTTCACCATCGCGCCCGGCGTGGCCGCGGCTGACAGCGGGGGCAGGTGTAGCTGGACCGGTTCATGAATTTCTCTCGGCGGATCGGCGTGCCGCAGCGCCGACACGGTTGCCCGGCCCGGCCGTACACCGCGAGTTCTCGGGCAAACAACCCACTGACTCCTTCGGCAGAGACATACGTAGCGTCAAATGACGTGCCACCCGCGGTCAGCGCCTCGGCCAGCACGGCGCGCAAACCGGCGAGCAGTCGGGCGACCTCCGGTCCGCGCAGGGTCTCGGTCGGTCGGGCATAGTGCAGGCTGGCCCGCCACAGCCCCTCGTCGGCGTAGATGTTGCCGACCCCGCTGACCAACTTCTGGTCGAGCAGGGCGCGCTTGATTCCGGTCCGCCGCCGGCGCAGCGCCCCCCGGAACGCGACCGGGTCGAACGCCGGATCCAGCGGGTCAGGAGCGATGTGCCGGATGCCGGCCGGCTGCCCCGCGCCGCCGGTCACCTCGCTGGCCACCACGGCCAAGCCGCCGAAGGTGCGCTGGTCGACGTAGCGCAGCTCATGGCCACCGTCGAGAAAGACCAGGCGCACCCGCAGGTGCGTCTCGGCGGGCTTGTCCGGCGGTACGACGAGTAGCTGGCCACTCATGCCCAGGTGGGCCTGGAGGACGTCCCCGGAGTCCAGCGGCAACCACAGGTACTTACCGCGCCGGCGGGCGGCTTCAATCCGGCGGCCGGCCAACAGGGCGATGAAGTCGGATTCCCCGGCAAGATGGCGCCGGATCGCCCGCGGATGGCCGACAGTCACCGTGGCTACCGTCCGCCCGACGACTCCGCGCTCCAGGCCTTGCCGCACCACCTCGACCTCGGGCAGCTCGGGCACTAGTCGTCCGGCGGAGCGGAGTCCTCGGGCGGCTCCGTCCCGTCGGGCGGCCCCGTCCCCTCGGACGGCCCCGTCCCGTCGAGACGCCCGGTTGGGCCGACCGGCCCCGCCCCATCGACGGCATGCAGCGCGTCCCAGGCGGCCTGGGCGGCGCGCTGTTCCGCCTCCTTCTTGGTCCGGCCGTTGCCGCCGCCCCAGATCCGCTCCCCCATGACCGCGTGCGCGATGAAGCTGCGGGCGTGGTCGGGGCCGGTCGCGGTCACGTCGTACCGCGGCACGCCAAGCCCCCGGGCGGCGGTCAGCTCCTGCAGGCTGGTCTTCCAGTCCAGCCCCGCGCCTAGCCGTGCGGACTCGGCGATGACCGGGTCGAACAGCCGGTGCACCACGGTGGCGGCAGTCCCGATGCCGCACTCGACGAAGACGGCTCCCAACAGCGCCTCTACCGTGTCCGCGAGGATTGAGCTCTTGTCCCGACCACCGGTGCTCTCCTCCCCCCGACCGAGCCGCATCCAGCGGCCGAGACCCAGCTGACGCGCCACGTCGGCCAGAGCCGTCATGTTCACCACGCCGGAGCGCAGCTTGGCCAGCTGTCCCTCGGCCAGATCCGGATGACCGCGGTAGAGGGCCTCGGTCACCACCAGCCCGAGGACCGAGTCGCCAAGGAACTCCAGCCGCTCGTTCGTCGGCAGGCCGCCGTGCTCGTAGGCGTAGGACCGGTGGGTGAGGGCCTGACCGAGCAGAGCGGGCGATAGCGCGATCCCGAGCGTCGCCTCCAGCGCGGTGTACGCCGGGTCCACGCCTTCACCGTCCGGGTTGACCGCGCTCATCGCCCCGCCTGCGCCAGTACGGATCGGACCCAGGCCGGCCGACACCCGAAGTCGGTCGACCAGCTCACCCAGCGTAGCCCGCGGCCGACGGGCCGCGACGCCTCCACCTGCGGACTCAGACCGAGATGACCACGCGGTCGTTGTAAGTGCCGCAGGTGGGGCAGGCGACGTGCGGCAGCTTGACCGAACGGCAGCGCTTGCAGGTCGAGTACGCCGGGGCGCTCGCCTTCCACTGCGCGCGCCGGGAATGGGTGTTGCTGCGGGACATCTTCCGCTTCGGGACGGCCACGGTCTACGGCTCCGGATCTGTGCGATGGGCAGGGTCTGGGTCGGCGGGCGCCGGTCCGGTGGCAAGTCGGCTCAATGCTGCCCAGCGCGGGTCGGGACGCTCGTGCGTGTGGTCGACCGGCAGCTCGGCCCACGGTTGGCCGCACTCGACGCACAGCCCCGGGCAGTCCGGGCGGCACAGCGGCGTCAGCGGCAGCGCGAGCACCACGGCGTCGCGCAGTGCTGGCTCCAAGTCGAGCAGGTCACCGTCGAGCCGGCTGACCTCCTTGTCGTCGCGCTCGGTGTCCGGGTGGCCAGCATCGCAATAGACACAAAGCTCCTGCAGCTCCGCCTGCACGGTGTCCGCGACCTCGCCCAGGCACCGGCCGCACTCACCGGCGAGCGCCGCGGTGACGGTGCCGGACACCAGCACCCCCTCCATCACCGCCTCGAGCCGAAGATCGAGGGTAAGGCTGCTGCCCGCCGGTACGCCGACCAGCTCCAGGCGCAGGCTGGCGGGCGCCGGAACCGAGATCCGCACCCGCCGCATGGACCCGGGCCGTCGAGGAAGCCCGCGGGTGGCGAGCACCAGCGGCCGACGTGGGTCGAGTCGGGAGGGCGAGGTCGGTCGGGCAGACACCAGGACTTTCTTCCAGGACAAATGCGCGGCGGCCGGGGCAGCACTCGCTCAGACCGGCTGGAGGAGCAGGCCCGGACCCGCGCCGGTGCGGCCGGATCTGACCCAGTGTAACGGCGGGCCCGGGGCAGCATCGCGGGTCGGACGCATACCGGGCGCGGACAGGATGTGGTGGACGGGTCGCCAGGTTACCCGAGCCGCGGGGTGGAGTCGATCTGTATCACCGCCGATGCGCGCCGGCGGAATCGGACGGCGGGCGCGGGGCCGG
>Ga0209747_1001836_pt1 | contig 11083 bp, 8 predicted proteins | sample BarGraNGADG00311_FD_184498 | JGI IMG/M metagenome (GOLD analysis project Ga0209747, IMG submission 184498) | Arctic peat soil microbial communities from Barrow, Alaska - Barrow Graham LP Ref core NGADG0011-311 (SPAdes) (version 2) | ecosystem: Environmental > Terrestrial > Soil > Wetlands > Peat ... | reverse complement strand
GTCCTTGGGGTCGGAAATGACGCGGCCCACGATTTCAGCACGTCTGTGGTCTGCACGAATGGACAGCCCATCGTGGCCGAGCGGCCATCACTGACCTCATCAAAGCCTTCCACTTCAGGAAGGTCGGAAAATCCATGATCATCGTCTGAGCTGTAGCACGGCGGTGGTTCAGGAATTACGGCGCCCGCCTGATAAGCGGGCGCTTTTCCTATGGCAGGCGGCCGAGGGGACCGACCTTACGCTCCGGCCTAAGGCCTGACGGCGCCCGCGAAATCCCTTCGTGAAGACAGGACCGAGACCTTTACTACGTCTCCCGAGGACGGCGCATGGATGAACTGCCCGTTGCCTGCATACAGCCCGACGTGGCCCCATCCCCTGAAACCGATGATGTCACCGGGCGCAAGCTGGCTAACGCCTATCTGGGCGCCGAAGTCCCTCTGTCCGTAAGAGACCCTGGGAATTATGATCCCGGCTCCTACCCTGTAGCAGTAGCTCGTGAGGCCCGAGCAGTCAAACGAGTTGGGACCGGTCGCTCCCCATACGTACGGCTTGCCGAGCTGGTCGTAAGCCACGTTGATGACACCGGGATGCGGGGTACCGGGCGGAATGGCGTTCCGGACGACGGGAGCGTAGACGCGCGAGGCGACCCTGCTGCCGCTGGCGCTCGCTGCCGCTGCCTCGGCGGCCCGCCTGGCCATCGCCTGGCGGATCTGCTCCTCCACGTTGGTGAGCTTGCCCTTGGATTGCTGAAGCGCAGAGTCAACGCTGGCCTTGGCGTCCGCCATGTCTTTGGTTGCAGCCTGCTGCGCACTTTTCTGTTCGGCCAGCTGTTCTCTGCGGGCTACCAGCTTTGCCTTCGCTTCCTTGACCCCGGTGACCAGGGTGGCGTCTTTGTGCCCCACTCTCTTGAGCAGGTCCATGCCCACCAGGAACTCGTCGAAGTTCCCGGAGGTCACGACGACGTCCACGAAACCGGTCGTGCGAGAGACGTACATCGCGCGCACCCGCTTGTTGAGATTCGCCTGGCGCGCGGTGAGCTCCTGTTCGGCCTCCGTGATCTGCTCCGTATTATCGGAGATAAGCCCGCGCGTCTGTGCCAGCGCGTCGCAGGCCCCCTTGTAGCGCTCCATCGCGTCTTCGAGCTTGGCCTGGAGCTGCTCGACCTCTTTCTGGGCGTCGACCTTCTGCTGGTCGAGCGTCTGTGCAAGCGCTATGGCGGGCACGCCTGCCACGAGCGCGAGCGCGAGGAAAAGGACTATCATGAGGGTCATTCTTGGCCGATCGGGAGCTATGCTGCTACCTCCTGGGTGAAACAAAGGCCGGACCCTGTTGGACCCGGCGGCATCTGCCTTCGCTTGTTAGTCATTCTGAACTGCGAATACTACCGTTAAAATTGTTAACAAGATACATCATTTGGCCACTTCTGGCAAGAACGGTTCATTAATAATGCCAATATATGGCAAACGTTTGCGCCATTGTGTGAGGGTCCGGCGGGACTGCCGGGCGGGCCTGTGCTACATTCAGCCACTATGGATGACCCGAAGATCGAACAGGCTTCCTACTACGGACACGCCCTTCACTACAGGTGGCTGAACGCCGTCTACGACCCTGTTACAAGGTGGTTGTGCAGGGAGAGGAACTTCAAGACGGCGCTGGTGAGGCAGACCGGGATCGAGCCGGGCGACCGCGTCCTTGACCTCGCCTGCGGCACGGGCACACTCGCCATCATGCTGAAGACCGCGTTTCCGCTCTCGGACATCACCGGCCTCGACGGCAGCGCCGAAATACTGGCCATGGCCGCGGACAAAGCCGCGCAGGCCGGGGTCGAGATCTCCTTCGTGCACGGGCTCTCATACGACATGCCTCTGGACGATGAGACTTTCGACCGGGTCACCTGCAGCTTCTTCTTCCACCACCTGCGCCCCGATGAGAAGGTCACCACCCTCGAGGAGGTCGCCCGGTTGCTCAAGGCCGGCGGACAGCTCCACGTCGCCGACTGGGGAGCTCAGCCGAACCCCGCGATGCGCTCGGCATTCGCCCTGGTACAGCTTCTAGACGGATTCGAGACGACGCGTGACAGCGTCGAGGGGAAGCTCCCCGAGTACATGCGGGACTGCGGTTTCGCCGGGGTTGAAGAGACCGGGCACGTCATTACCGGGCTTGGAAGCGTCTCGCTATATCAGGCTACCCGGCCGCGCTCATAATGTCACCCTCACCGTAGTGATGGTGCCGGTCAGTGGGATGACCGCGCGACCGTCTTCGACATCCAGGCTTTCGAGATCACGTTCCCTGGCGTCGCAGAGCACCGCCCGGCTGATCCGGCCGATGCCCGTCTCGATCCGTGTCGTGGCGGGCAGGTGTCCGTACGCGAATAACCTGACGATCCACCCTTCGCCCCTCGATGCCCTCTTTACAGCCAGGACCTTGACGTCGGTGTTGTCCGAGGTGATGGCACGGTCCGCGATGACGGCAGTATCGGGGCGACCGTCGTTCCTCCACGATGGGTTTATACCTTCGTGCGCCAGGTCGTGAAGCCGATTATCCCGCCAGCTTCCTGGACCGGTGACGCAGACCGCGCAGTCAAAGGTCTGCGCCGACGGATCCGGCCCGCTTGCGGGAAAACTGATGACGGGGATGAAACCAAACGCGCGCTCGAACCTGGCGTTCCTGGCAACGACCCACTGGAACAGGCCCGAGGGCTCCGCGTTCACGGTCGCGGGCTGGGCGGAGAAGAGAGCCAGGCCGCATCCCGCCGCTTCTCCCGTGATATGTGCGAAGCTCTGCGCCGACCAGAACGTGGGCTTGTAGGTCTTTTCGAGCGGCCTTTCCACGACGCCTCCCGTAACGTCCATGGAGATGTTCCGCGGCTGGAGGCGCGTCTCGAAAGAGCAGGTCAGCGTTCGCCACTCGGGTAGCGACGCGACGGTCCGCATCCAGATCAGGGGAGAGTCTGCCGCCAGCCAGATGAGCCTTCTGACCGGCGTCCGGCCGACCAGCGATTCCACGGCGACTTCGAGAACGCCCTCGCTCTCGCGCGCTTCGATGGTTGAAGGGGATGCGCTCGCGCGGGCGATCCGTTCGAACCTGCCGCCCTTGAACTCGCTGCCCATCCTCCACAGCCCGCCGGAATCTCCGTAGATCACGAGGTCATTTCCGTATCCCGCGAGCAACTGGCAGCCGCTAGCGGTGTCGAGAAGGCCGGTTATGCAACCACCGTGCTCTTCGCTCAACTCCAGCTCGTAGTGATCGGACTCGACCTTGAGGACGCCGTCTGCAAGGTTCCAGTCGGGAGGCGAAGCATGCGTTTCTAAAGCCGTCTCCACGTAGGAGCTCGCCGCTGTGGCCGATGCGCACAAAGCCTCCTGCGCCAGGCCGTCGGCCTTGCGCACCCAGGGCGCCTGCTCTTTCTTATAGACCCGGCCCGGTGACGTACCCGTGATGAAGTCATGGTGGTTTGTCACGGCTGCCATCTCCCAGGCGGAAGCGATCTTGTCGTCGATGTTCTCTATCGCACCGCCCCCTGCCTCGACCACGAACGAGCACTTTTCAGCCTGGAGCAGATCCTCTGAGATCCGGCGGCAACCGCGCTTGATGTCGGGGCGGCTGAAATAGAACCCCATGAAGTTAGGATTGGGGTCGAGGTCTACCACCGGGAGCGACTCCCTGTGGAAGGACACCAGGTCCATGTAGTCCTCGAGGCTCGCAAGAACGGTGAAGACATCTCCGGCGGTGCGTCGCGCGCCGTTGTAACGCTCGAGCAGGCCGGGCAGACCGTTGATCGGGCTCACAAAGTCTCCGCCGATGGGGCAGAAGACGTAGGGGGTCTTAGTGTAGGGCGACAGAGCGCGGTGGTACGAATCGATCCGATTGGCCACGTGTCGCTCGCTACGGAAGGGGACCCCGATCGGGATGTCCATCCACCGGGCAGGCCCGAGCATGGCGATGGTCCCGCCCAGGTCGTAGGTCCTGAGGTTGAGATGGTAGATCACCCGCGCTCCGTCAGGGGCGCGCCACACGACCTCGGTGGTCCCGAGGCGCTCAAGAAGCAGCTCCGCCGAGGAGCCAGGCAGAGGGTACCTCCCCGCAAGGGCGTAATCCGTGCCGGGAAAGTAATGCCCGTCGATGCGGCTGCCAGCCGCGTAGTCGATCCCGAGCGCCCGCAGGATGGATGGGAAGGCGGGGGAGAGACCGAAGTCGTCGGTCATGTAAGCGATGCGCGGCTCAGCCGCGATGCCATTGTCCGCAAGCCACTGCTGACCGATGAGGTAGTCCCTGATAATCGCCTCGGTCGAAGGGATCATCGTGTCCGGTTGCGTGAACCCGGTCCCCGAGAACCGGATGCGCCCATCATTGGCCAGGTGGCGGACGGCATCGCGTTTGCCCGGGTTTCTGTCCCAGTACATCTTGAAGAAGAAGATGCTCTCGACAGAAAAGACCCTGCACGGGTCTTCCAGCAAGAGGCGCACGGCTTTATCCAGGATAGACCTGATGCGAAACGAGTAATACTCTTCCGAGGTCAGGAGCCAATCGGGGTCCCAGTGGCTCGATTCGGCGAAGATCATGACGCGCTCAGCGTCGTCGGGGATGCCGAGGTGGCGCCTTGCCTGCCACTCGTCCAGGTACGGCACAAGACCTCCCGTGAGTTCAGGGACCAGGTAAGAGTCCGGCTATAGTACTAACACCTCGAAGCCGTGCAGGCAAACTGGTGCGTTCACGCCTGCGGGTGGGTGCTCCGCCGGTGGCTCGGATGGATCCTGTGGCGCGGCTTGAACTCGAAGGACGGCTGGCTTCCAGGGATCTGCTCTTCAGTCGTAATGCCGCCTGCGCTCGGCGCCTCCTGCATGCCATGCGATGTCGAGGATGACACCGAGTACGACCCACACCCAGCGTATGCCGGTCACGCCGACTCCCGGGACGTAGACCAGCGAGTAGATGAGCGTGGTGATGGGCAGTAACAGAAGGCCGAGAAAAGGCCATATGAAGCCACCGTGGAAAGCCCTGCTCACGTAGGGGGTAAAGATCCATACGAGCAGCAGGACTATGCGTGGTGCAAACAGTGCTACTAATGCAATCAGACAGCCCACGTTCTCCTCCTTTGTAGCTTTACAGCTCAGTTAGTCGTCGCGTCCCTGAGTCCTGTCGCTGTCATACTCGATCTCGAGGACGGGCCCGCTCAGGTCGGCGAATTCCTGGCCGTAGCCGACCATCTGCTTGGTAAAGTCGGGGCTGGCCATGCAGGCGTCGGCAGAGTCACCGACCGGAGCGGCGCCGCTTATGCGTACGATGTCGACGAAGTCGGAGTAATGATCCCGCACGGGACAGGCGGCCACGAGACGGCTGCCGACACTTCCGGCGTCACTCCCATCGCAGGCGAGGTGCTTTCTCTGCCAGTCCCTGATCCCTGCAAGAAGAGGCGTTGCCCACGCATCGTTCAGGTTGCCGCCGGTCCGGTAGATCTCGTGGATGTTGCACGTCGAGTAAGGAGCGAATACGCACGGCATCACGTTGCCGTCCCAGTCGACATAGAGGTACCCGCGCTCGCGCCCGGCAGCGGCGCAACCGCCGATCATCGTGCCGTGGTTCCAGAAATCGAAGATGGGTAGCCTGCGCTTCTCGATCACTTCCCACGAGCGCCTCCACATCCACAGCCGCTGTTCCGGGGTGACCATAAGCGACGGGTCGGGGCCGCGTCCTTCCGGCATGTACTGGAAGATGAAGCCGTAGTAAGCGCGGTTGTCCACGAAGTAGAAGTCGAGGAGTTCATCAGAGAGCAGTTCCTCGCAGTTGTTTCGAGTGGCCGTCATGGAGACGCCGATCAACGCGCCCGCGTCATTGAGCGTCTTCATAGCATCGACGACCCTGTCGAACGCGCCGGGGCCGCGCCTCGCATCGGTCGAGTCCCTGAGCCCTTCGACCGAGACCGCTACCGTGGGCGTGCCGAGGGTCGCAAGGCGGTGCGCCGCCTTGCTGTCTATTAGGGTCCCGTTCGTGAATATCAGGCAGAGGACGTCGGGGTGCCGCTCGACGACGTCGAGTATGCCCCTGTTTTCCGACCGGTACAGAAAAGGCTCTCCCCCGGTGAAAACCAGGACCTTGATTCCCCAGAGGCGCTTGGCCTCTGTCACGAGGCGGTCGAGCTCGTCAAATGGCATCGAGCGTCCGCCGGTCGATGCGCCCGAATAGCACCCCGGGCATGAGAGGTTGCAGGCGCCGGTGGGGGCGACCACTAAAACCCAGGGCGGCTCGACGCCATGTTGCGCCTTAAAGCTCTCCCTGGCGGCGTCCTGCTCGGACCCGATCAGCGCACGGACCCAGAGCAGGCTCGCGTGCTCCATGAAATCACGCGATATCGCCCGGTCCCCAGCGATGCGGTCTACGGTGTCCAGGACCGAAAGCGCGAACTGCTCGCGCTCGCGGTCTATGCGGTCGGACGTGCCGTGGCGCCTGCCGGCGCGGACGAACAAGTCGGTAAGGTACCAGACAACGCGCACGAGCGGTCGCCTGATCGAATCGTAGTACAGTAGTCCCGCGGTCAGCCGGAAGACTTTCTCACCGAACTTAGTATCGAGCAGCCTGCCGACGAACGAAGCCAGAGTTCCCATTTGGCTCACCCTCTCTGATGTCGCCGCACTCTTTCGAGGCAGCTCTGCTGAATCCTGTGTGATCGACGGCCCCAGTTGCTTTCACGTGGCGCGGTTGGTGTAGTATCCAATTCAAGTAGTCGACAGATCATGTGAATCAGTGGAGGAGCAGAATGAGCAGGATCTTTGAGAGCAAGGTCGCGTTTGCGCTGGCGATCATGCTCGTGATGGCTCTCGTGCCCGCGGCACTGTCCTGCGGCGGTGCGTCGGCGGCGACAACAGTCTCCGGCGAGATATCTGGAAACGTCAGCGTCGGTGCGACCCCCATCGAGGGCATCCTCGTCGGGGTCATCGACGTCGTTGATGCTTCTTACGCCGGCAGCGAATTGACTGACGCAGCAGGCAACTTTGCTGTCAGCGGCCTGCATGACGGCTCGAGTTATAAGCTGATCTTCGCCGACCTGACCGGGCAGTACGCGGTCGAGTTCTACAGCGACCAGGGGACCTACGCCGCGGGGAACGTGGTCCAGTCACCGGCGATCAATATCGACGAGCAACTGGAACAGGCAGTGACGATCACCGGCACTGTGACCGATGCGGCTACCGGGCAGCAGGTCTCGGGTTGCGGCGTGTCATGGTTCGACTCGACGATCGGGTCGTATGGCGCGCCTGCGACCACAACAGATGGATTGGGCTTCTACACGCTACACGGGTTGAAGAGCGGAACGGACTACAAGGTCTCATTCACGTTATCGCCGTACAACAAACAGTGGTATCACGGCAAGGCCGACTGGGCAGGCGCCGACCTCGTGCCGGCAGGTTCCACCGGGATTGACGTCGCCCTTGTGAGACCGCCGATGAAGCCGGTGGTGATAGGCGTTCAGCCGGCGTCGGGGCAGCCCGGGTCCACGGTGACTATCAGCGGCTCGGACTTCGGAGCCTCACAGGGCAGGTCAGCGGTCACCATCGGAGGGGTACCGGCGAGCGTGGTGTCCTGGAGCGACACGAGGATAGTCGCAACCGTCGGCTACGGTGCCGCTTCAGGGTCAGTTGTCGTGACGACAGCGCAAGGGGGCTCCAACACAGACAATCAATTCTCCGTAGTGTATCCGACCTGGTACCTCGCAGAGGGTTCTTCGGCCTGGGGCTTTTCCACTTACATAGCAATCGAGAACCCCAACTCGAGCGCGGTCACGGCACGGGTCACTTACATGGTCCCGGTGGATAAGGCGGCAGCTACAGGCAGAGGGATAGCGCTCTCCAGGACGGTAGAGCTTGCGCCGTCGTCACAGACAGTCATCAACCCCGGCGACGACCTTCCGTGGGACACCGACTTTTCCACCAAGGTGGAATGTCTCGAGGGCAAGACCATCGCGGTGGACAGGACCATGACCTTCGCTCTGGCGCAGGGCGACGCGTTCAGCGCGCACAGCTCCATCGGAGTCAATGCGCCCGCGAAGACCTGGTTCCTGCCGGAGGGCTCGAGCGCCTGGGGCTTCGACGACTGGACGCTCATCCAGAACCCGGGCGCGGTTGACGCCGGTGTTACCCTCACGTACATGACGGAAACCGGCCCGCGGGTATTCAAGAAGACTGTGGCCGCGGGCTCGCGGGCAACTTTTAACATGAAAGATGACATAGGCGAGGCGGATGCTTCCCTCGAGATAACCTCGGACCAGCCGGTCATCCCTGAGAGGAGCATGTACGAGCGAGCGCACGGCAATGGAGAGACGAACTCGTGGCGCGAGGGCGCCTGCTCCATCGGCACAACTGCCGCGTCCGTCGACTGTTTCCTGGCGGAGGGAACGACCGCGTGGGGCTTCACGACGTACGTGATGCCGCAGAACCCCAACAGCCGTGAAGCGTCGGTGAATCTGACATGCAACACGCCCCGGGGGGCCGTTTCGCTGGATAAGTTCATTGTGCCGGCGAGCTCGAGGAAGACATTGCGACTTAATGACTTGCTCCCCGACACCGACTGCTCGATCGAGGTGCACGGTTCGCTCCCCATCGTCGCCGAGCGATCCATGTACTGGCCTTCGGAGTCATTTCAGGGCCTGGGAATGACTGACTCCGTCGGCGTTTCCACGCCCCACGCGACCTGGTACCTGCCTTCCGGTCAGAACCTCGGCGGCGAGACATACACTTGCGTCCAGAATCCGAACCCGGGAGCAGTCACGGTCCAGATAACCTATCTGCGCCCGTCGAACGAGGGTTCTTCCAACGTGACGTTCGCCGACGAGATCCCGGCCGGCAGCAGAAAGACCTACAACATGGCCGACAAGGAGCCTTCCACGCCCGCCTCGGTCATCGTCACATCAAAGGACGCGGCTCGGCCGATCGTCGTCGAGGGCTCCACCTACTTCGAGGGAGGGGCCGCCGGATGCAACACGATAGGTGCCTTCTCAGACTGAGTATTACTGCGCTATCAAAAAGGGCAGCCGGATGACTGCCCTTTTTCCTATTGGTTCACCTTTCAGGTTTGACCCGGAAGGTGAATTTGAAGGTGGATTCAGCGGAGGAACTCGACAACTATCAGGTAGATGCCAAGTATCACCACGGTCAGTATTATCGCAAGAGCCGAGATATGCGGTATCGCGACCAGGACGATGATGGCTACAGCGAAGCCCAGGCCCCGCAACCACCACGCGTACTTGTTCATGAAGGTGTAGAACGGGCTCTGCTCCTCGACGCCGGCCTCTCTGCGGGCGCGCCTGTTCTTGAAGAAGTCGGCGAAATGGGTCCTCAGCCAGGTGGCCCACTTCGACGGGCCTGAGATGCCGGAGGCGACGGCCACGATGATACCGAGCGCCAGCAGGCCGCGCACGACCTGTCTCAGGCCTCCCAGGAGCGAGTTCCATATCACGTTTGCGGCGGCGAGGTTCTCAGCGACCTTTATCTGCCCGAAAAGCGCCGAGTGAGCTACCTTCAGTACGATCAGAACCAGGAGCATGGCCACGGCCAGCCCGATGCCCACGTGCAGCAGCCCCTTGCGATGGTCGACCGCCGCCCATACCGCGAGAGCGAAAAAGATGAGGGCCAGCAGCGGCAGCACCCACGAGAGCACCTGGAGCAGGTGAACCCCACCCTTTGCCGCGCCGAGCTGCTTCGCGGTGAACAGTTCTATCTGCCCGAAGTTGGCCGGCACCTGGACCTTGTTGAGGAAAGTGAGCCCGGAGCCGGCGAGCTTGTCCTTCACCTGGGTCAGCAAAGCCCCCAGGTTCAAGATGACCGTGTCGCCCTTGCTGGTCACCACAGCGCCCTGTTTGCCGGTAAGGATGTTGACCATCGCGGTATGTCCCGCCCTGATGGTGTCCGACCAGATGGTGTAGAAAGCTTTGCTTTGCAGGATCTTCTGTGTCGTAGTCTTGGCGAAGCTCTCGAGCCCGCTGGCCACGGGCCCGGCGATGAAAGAGAGGTCGACGTCAGGCAACTTTGCCCCGGCGGGCGCGGCCTGCTGGATGAGCTGTTGAAGGCCGGTCACCGCCGTCTTTATCTGCCCTTCCACGTTGTAGGTCTTGAACAACTGGGTGACAGCTTCGTCGCTGACCGCTTTTGCGACCGCGTCATTCTTGATGAGCGGCGCCACCGTGTTGACGAAGGTGTTGGTGTCCAGAGTTGTCGTCTTGACCCATGCCGAGAGCGTGCCAGTGATCGCAAAGAAGCACGCCAGTATGATTAGCATCCATACGAGAAACGAGCGCCAGAAGTGGCGCTTCTTTTTTCCTGCGGCCGCCTTCAAGGATTCGTTCTCGGCCCTGAGCCTTTCAAGCTCGCTCATCGACTGATCGTCCGGTTTCATTGGGAGAGTGTCACCACCGGCCATGGTCGCTCCTTTCCCGCACCACACCGCCATTTCGCTACAAGAGTAACAGCCTCCAGCCGCAACCGCCACTCGTTTCTTAATTGTCCACTCCATTGCACTTTGTGCGAAGCTGGACAAGGATTATGTATCAGCCACCACTGCTTGAAAGCGATCTTTGGCCGCAGGACAGAAGGCTATCAGGGAGAAACCGAGTGGCGATGTAAGCACGGTGCACGAAAAAGGGGGACGATGATGGCAGCGAAGAAGGTCAAGAGCGAAGATGCGATCAAGGGGCTGGCAACACACGATACGGACATTATCGAGTCTCTGCTGGCGATGCAGCTCGAGAACATAGCGGAGTCGGGACTCGACCCGAAGACACACTCTCTCGTCAGGATAGCGGCCCTGATCGCGCTGGACGCGGCACCGGCATCGTTCGTATGGCAGATCGGAATCGCCCTGGACAGCGGCGTGACGCCCGAAGAGATAATAGGTGTGGTTGTTGCGCTTGCGCCTACGGTTGGTATGGCGAAGATCGTAGCTACGGCTCCCGAGATCGCACTCGCTCTTGGAATAGAGCTCGAGGGCCTCGAGATGTGATCCGGTAATCGAATTGAAGGAGGATGGCTGATGCCACCATTTATTAGAAGGCGTCCCCTCATGAGGGCGGCGGTCGTAGGCGGAGGCGCCTACGCTA
>Ga0209747_1001835_pt1 | contig 11085 bp, 6 predicted proteins | sample BarGraNGADG00311_FD_184498 | JGI IMG/M metagenome (GOLD analysis project Ga0209747, IMG submission 184498) | Arctic peat soil microbial communities from Barrow, Alaska - Barrow Graham LP Ref core NGADG0011-311 (SPAdes) (version 2) | ecosystem: Environmental > Terrestrial > Soil > Wetlands > Peat ... | reverse complement strand
AACCATGGCCGTAAGAATAGCTACAATAATATTTCCAATCAGGAACTGTCTTTTATAGCTTGCTGAATAAAAATATAACAGACCTGAGACTACAACAAACATGATTCCCAGCCAAATATACCCTGACTTGAATGAGATATAGAAACCTGCTGCTACGCCGCCAATATTAAAAATAGAATGCCACATCATGGCCATGCGCCTCGGAATTTTTGTACCGACAATGACTTTCCCTTTGTTAATCAGGTCGGTTTTTATATCAAAATAATCATTGATAACGTATCCCCCGGCGGTGATAAAGACCGTAGATGCAACCAGCAAGGCAAAATCGTACCATGGAAATTGCAGCGACATAGGCATCTCTTCCCCGCTTCCTATTTTTAATATAACCCCGATCTTGCTGAGTACGGGTGCGAGAACTGCATATCTCATCAGCACCATCGTAAGGATAACCAATAGAAGATTTTGCCACCTGATCAGCTTAAGAAAATCTTTCATAATTTACCAAGTAAATGCGTCTGAATCCATCCAACTATTATGTAATCTCAGTACCTGTTCAATCACGTCTCGTACACATCCTGCACCTCCTTTTTTATCGGAGATATAAGAAGCAAGCTGTTTGATCTCACTGTCTGCATCGGATGGACAAACCGGGATTCCTGCTTCTTTCATTACTTCAAAATCCGGGATATCATCACCCATGAATAAAACGTCAGATTTATTGAGATCGTGTTTATTAAGGAAAGTATTAAAATGGCTTAGCTTGCTTCGGCTATTAAGGTAGATATCATTTATACCCAGTCTCCTCAGCCTCTTTTGATACTCCTTTGAGCTGCTTCCCGAAATTATGCCGATATGATAACCTTTCTTTACGGCAAGTTGCAACGCATAACCATCTCTCAGGTTTACGGTTCTGTTTGGTACACCAAAAGAATTCAGAGTTATTGTCTGCTGTGACAGTACTCCGTCAATATCAAAAACAAATGCTTTTACTCTTACCAGGTCCTCTTTAAAATTAGCCATAATTTATTACTTAATGTCATCTGTCTTTATTCCTACCTGGCGTGCGGCATACGGTGTGAGGTGTGCGGTTTTTTCCCTGCGTCGTGCGTCGAGCTCCGTGTGTCCATCTCTTTTCTTTTGTCTTTAGTATTATAGTATCCAATTATTGACTGGGTCATCTCAGTATAAATCTTCTGCAACTCTGAGGAGAAAGATAATAATTCCAAATGCTTTTCTATCGTGTTTTGATCATGTCTTATAGCAGGTCCGGTTTGTGATATTTCAGGTCCGGAATCCATAGCTTTCAGGATAGTCTCTTGTATTAAAGGAGCGAGTATTTCAAATGAAAATCCAGCTTTCAATGCAATATCCTTACCCATTGTCAGCATATGATTTGTAAAGTTGCAGACAAAAACGGCAGCAAGATGAAGCATTCTTCTCTTTTCAGTATCAACAAAATGTACTTTTCCACCAATGCTTTCTGCCATGTTTTTAAGAATTGCAGAGGATTCCTCAGATGAAGATTCAAGTAAGAAAGGGAGATCAATGAAACTGATCTTTCTGTTTTTTGAGAAAGTCTGTAAGGGATAGAAAATGCCTTTTTGTTTAATTTGAAAAGGAAAGATTTCGAGTCCAAAACTTCCGGCTGTATGTACCACCAGGGTCCCGGGTGCACACTTAAGAGTTTCCAGTACACTCTTTAACCTGTGGTCAGGAACAGCAACAATAATAATCTTTGTAGAATCCGGAAAGATCAGATCAGAAGACCATATCGCGTTGCACGATTCAGAAAGTGTCCTTCCATTAAGCTCAGTTTCAGATGCAACTATATCAATTATGAATCCAGCATGAAACAACTCTTTGCACAAAGCCTCTGCAACTTTTCCTGCTCCTGCAAAAGAAATGTTAGTCTTATACATTCTTAAATTTTCCGGAAATATACAAAATTGGCTGAATTTCAGATAACCGGTATTATGAAAGAAGAGAAATCCTTAATTCTTTGTATTTGGAGAATCAAGAGGAGTTCCGGATGCCGGTTTATTCTTTCCGTAAAGATCTACAGAGAGATCTGTAACCTGAACATCATAGACCCTGGATGAACTCTGATAAACAGAATTACTGGTTTGGTAGACATAATTACAATCCCAGTATGCATGACCAGATACCTGTAATATGTCACCTGATTTAACATCAACCAATTTTGGAATAATGTCGGATGGGTTGCAAAAATTATATGTTGAAATTAAATCTCCTACTGTTTGGAAGTATAATAATGAATGGGTATCATTAAAATAAATATAAGCCGAAGTGGTTGTAAGTGTGAGCTGAACATCTTTTCCACAACCGCATTTTGCCTGCTTCTTGCAACCAATATATGAGATAAGAGGTGCGATAATAATCAACACAACAATAATTTTTCTAAGAATGTTTCCTGTCATTTTGGATAATCTAATTCTGTTATTAGTAATTAACGGACAAAGTAAACCTTTATTTCAATTATAACCAAAAATGAAGCCGTCAAAAAGAGTGTTTGACGGCTTGTATTTTGAGCAAGAAATCAATTATGCCTGAGCTGTTGGTCCGCCAAAACTAAGCGGTATTGCGGGTTCGGATCCTTTGACTTCTTTAATCTTCCCATGGACAGATTCATACTTGCCAATATTGTCCTGGAGCGCAGCAACAAGTCTTTTTGCATGCTCAGGAGTCAGAATTATCCTTGATTTAACCTGAGCCTTGGGTATACCAGGCATTATCCGTACGAAATCAATTACAAATTCAGAAGCTGAATGAGTTATTACTGCAAGATTTGAATAAGTTCCCTGAGCAACTTCTTCATTCAGTTCAATACTGATCTGTGTAGGGTTCTTGGGATCTGTCATAACTATCAAGTATTAATCCTATTTTCCTGTTTCGGCTTCAGTTTCCTGTTCCACTCCAACCAGGCTTTCATACTCCTCGAGTGAGCCGACAATAATGCCATTGTATTGTCTTTGGCCGGTTCCTGCAGGAATAAGATGACCTACAATTACGTTTTCTTTAAGTCCTTCAAGTCTGTCAATCTTACCCAATATTGCTGCTTCATTCAATACTTTTGTTGTTTCCTGGAAAGAAGCGGCTGAGAAGAAGCTCTTTGTCTGGAGGGAAGCTCTGGTTATTCCCTGCAATACCTGGCTTGAAGTAGCGGGGATTGCATCCCTTGCCTCAACAACTTTCAGGTCGCGACGTTTAAGAACGGAATTGTCATCCCTTAGTTTGCGAGCTGAAATAATCATTCCTGGACGCAGAGTTTGAGAATCACCACCATCGATAATCACTTTTTTACCATAGATCCAGTCATTCTCATCCATAAACTCAAGTTTATCAACTACCTGGCGTTCAAGGAATTTTGTATCACCCGGATCGACAATCTCCACTTTACGCATCATCTGGCGGACAATGATCTCGAAATGTTTATCATTGATCTTTACTCCCTGTAAACGATATACTTCCTGAATCTCATTAACAATATATTCCTGGACCTTTGTCGGTCCTTTAATTGCAAGGATATCGGAAGGAGTAATAGCTCCATCGGAAAGCGGAATACCTGCTTTTACATAATCATTTTCCTGTACAAGTATCTGTTTTGAAAGTGGTACCAGGTATTTCTTGGTCTCATCAGTCTTTGATTTTATAGAGATTTCCCTGTTTCCTCTTTTAATCTTTCCGAATGTAACTTCACCATCAATTTCTGATACAATAGCCGGGTTCGATGGGTTACGTGCTTCAAATAGCTCGGTAACACGGGGAAGACCCCCTGTTATATCGCCAGATTTCCCGACTGCACGTGGTATTTTTGCAAGCACTTCACCTGCTTCAACCATTTTATTTGTATCGACAACAAGGTGAGATCCTACAGGAAGGTTATATACTCTCAGCTCCTCCCCTTTCGGGTTCATAATTTTTATTGCCGGGTTTTTTGTTTTATCCCTGCTCTCAATAATAACTTTCTCCTTAAAACCTGTCTGTTCGTCAGACTCTTCACGGAAAGTAATACCTTCTATAAGAAAGTCGTATCCTATTTTTCCTGCCATTTCAGAAATAATAACGGCATTGAAAGGATCCCATTCGCAGATCAGTTTTCCTTTTTCAATTTCTTGTCCTGGTTTAATATAAAGTTTTGAGCCATAAGGAATTGTATGAGTAGTCAGGGCAATACCGGTTTTCTTGTCAACTATTCTTAATTCTGCAAGACGTCCGATAACTATATCAATATCACCCTTTTCAACATCTTTTTTAGGAACTGTTCTGATCTCTTCAATTTCAGCGATACCACCGTAACGGGCAACAAGTCTCGATTCAGTAGTAATATTTGATGCTGTACCTCCAACGTGGAATGTACGGAGAGTCAGCTGAGTTCCGGGTTCACCAATACTCTGGGCAGCAATAACACCAACAGCTTCACCCTTCTGAACCATTCGTCCATTCGCCAGATTACGTCCATAACATTTTGCACAAACTCCCTTTTTTGATTCACAGGTAAGAACCGAACGGATCTCAACCTGCTCAATCGGAGAATCTTCAATTTTCTTAGCCAGGTCCTCAGTAAGTTCCTGTCCTGATTCAACGATTAGCTCGCCAGTAAGAGGATGATAAACATTATGAACAGTTGTACGGCCCAGAACTCTTTCGTATAATGATTCAACTACTTCTTCATTCTTCTTTATCGCTGTAGCGATCAGTCCGCGAAGTGTTCCGCAGTCCTCTTCATTTATAATGACATCCTGTGAGACATCCACGAGACGACGTGTAAGATAACCTGCATCTGCAGTTTTAAGAGCTGTATCGGCAAGACCTTTTCGTGCACCATGTGTGGAAATAAAATATTCAAGTACCGACAGCCCCTCTTTAAAGTTAGACAGAATTGGGTTCTCAATAATTTCCGAACCGGAAGCCCCTGATTTCTGAGGTTTTGCCATAAGGCCCCTCATTCCTGAGAGCTGACGTATCTGTTCCTTTGAACCTCTTGCACCTGAATCAAGCATCATATAAACCGAGTTGAAACCTTGTTTGTCAGTTGACAACTGTTTCATCAGGGTTTGAGTAAGCCTCGCGTTGACATGTGTCCAGATATCAATAATCTGATTATAACGTTCGTTATTGGTTATGAATCCCATACTATAGTTATTCAGCACTTCCTCAACCTGTTCATATCCTTCAGCAACAAATTTCTCTTTTTCTTCAGGTATGATAACATCGTCGAGGTTGAATGACAAACCGCCTTTAAATGCAGAATAGAATCCGAGGTTTTTAATTGCATCAAGAAAATCAGCTGTTTTAGCAGTTCCGGCAAGTTTGAGAACACGCCCGATAATATCTCTTAATGATTTTTTTGTCAGGATCTCATTTATATAACCGACTTCTGCAGGTACAAACTGATTAAAAATAACCCTGCCGACAGTGGTTTCAATAAGATGGTTAACGAATTCGCCATCTTTCCTGTCGTTAGCTTTCACTTTTATATGAGCATGAAGGTCAATAACTCCTTCATTGTATGCAATATTAACTTCCTCGGGTGAATAGAAAATCAATCCTTCACCCCTGACTTTGTCAGTTTCGGTGCTTTTTCTGCCCTTGGTAATATAATACAGGCCAAGAACCATGTCCTGTGAAGGAACTGTTATAGGCGCACCGTTTGCAGGGTTGAGAATATTATGTGAAGCCAGCATAAGCATCTGAGCTTCAAGGACTGCGCCATTACCAAGAGGAAGGTGAACTGCCATCTGGTCACCGTCGAAGTCAGCGTTGAAAGCTGTACATACAAGCGGGTGCAGCTGAATGGCTTTCCCCTCAATAAGTTTTGGCTGAAAAGCCTGAATACCAAGCCTATGGAGTGTTGGAGCACGGTTCAGGAGAACAGGATGTCCTTTAAGTACGTTTTCAAGAATATCCCAAACAACCGGGTCTTTCCTGTCAACTATTTTTTTAGCCGATTTAACTGTTTTAACGATACCACGTTCAATCAGTTTACGAATAATAAATGGCTTATAGAGTTCAGCTGCCATATCCTTTGGTAATCCGCATTCGTGCAATCCGAGTTCCGGACCAACTACGATTACTGAACGTGCTGAGTAGTCAACCCTCTTACCGAGGAGGTTCTGACGGAACCTTCCCTGTTTTCCTTTCAGACTGTCGCTAAGTGATTTCAGAGGACGGTTAGCATCTGTTTTAACAGCATTTGCTTTCCTTGAATTATCAAACAGCGAATCGACAGATTCCTGAAGCATACGTTTTTCATTACGCAGGATTACTTCAGGAGCTTTGATCTCGATAAGTCTTTTCAAACGGTTGTTTCTGATAATGACCCTTCTGTAAAGGTCGTTCAGGTCGCTTGTTGCAAACCGGCCGCCATCAAGAGGTACAAGAGGCCTCAATTCCGGTGGAATGACAGGAACAACTTTTATTATCATCCACTCAGGTTTGTTAACCTGTTTGGAATCCCTGAACGCTTCAACTACCTGAAGACGTTTAAGAGCTTCATTCTTACGCTGCTGTGAGGTTTCAGTATTTGCCCTGTGACGAAGAGAATACGACATTTCGTCAAGATCGATACGGCTGAGAAGTTTATACAAAGCTTCTGCCCCCATATCAGCAACAAACTTATCGGGGTGATTATCTTCAAGATACTGGTTTTCTTTTGGAAGTGATTCAGTAATCTCAAGATATTCTTCTTCTGTAAGGAAATCGAGGTATTTAACACCATCCACGGCTTTAATACCCGGATTAATAACTACATATCTCTCATAATAGATAATTGAATCGAGCTTCTTGGTAGGAAGACCGAGAAGATACCCTATTTTATTTGGTAATGAACGGAAATACCAGATATGTGCTACAGGAACTACCAGGGAGATATGTCCCATCCTTTCACGACGTACTTTCTTTTCAGTTACCTCAACACCACAACGGTCGCAAACGATGCCTTTATAACGGATTCTTTTATATTTTCCGCAATGACACTCGTAATCTTTTACCGGTCCAAATATCCTCTCGCAGAATAATCCATCGCGTTCAGGCTTATATGTACGGTAATTTATTGTTTCAGGTTTCAGTACTTCACCACTTGAACGATCAAGTATTTCTTCAGGTGAAGCCAGACCTATTGAGATTTTTGAGTAACTGGTTTTTGTTTTATTATCTCTTCTGAATGACATATGCTGAATATTTTTTATTCTAAAACTAAAAATTCAAATCCTGGCGAAATACCTGACTTAGTCAAGTATAACGCTCAGTCCGAGACCTCTCAGTTCATGCAGGAGAACATTAAGTGATTCAGGAATACCGGGCAAAGGCATTGGTTCGCCTTTTACAATTGCTTCGTATGCTTTGGCACGGCCAACAACATCATCCGATTTAATTGTAAGTATCTCCTGCAGGATATGGGCAGCACCGAATGCTTCGAGGGCCCATACTTCCATTTCACCAAAACGCTGACCTCCAAACTGAGCTTTACCACCTAATGGCTGCTGAGTAATAAGCGAGTATGGTCCGATTGAACGGGCATGCATCTTATCGTCAACCATGTGGCCTAGTTTGAGCATATATATTACGCCTACAGTAGCAGGCTGGTCGAATCTTTCTCCTGTTCCACCATCATAGAGGTATGTCTTTCCATATCTGGGAAGTTTAGCCTCTTCGGTATATTCAGTTATCTGTGTTAAAGTTGCACCATCGAAGATAGGAGTTGAGAAAGTAAGTCCAAGCTTTTGTCCGGCCCACCCGAGAACAGTCTCATAGATCTGTCCGAGGTTCATCCTCGAAGGTACACCCAGAGGATTAAGAACAATATCCACAGGTGTGCCGTCTTCAAGGAAAGGCATATCTTCAGCCCTTACAATCCTTGCAACGATACCTTTGTTTCCATGACGACCTGCCATCTTATCTCCAACTTTAACCTTACGCTTCTTGGCAATATATACTTTAGCAAGACGAACGATACCTGCCGGCAGTTCATCTCCGATAGTGATATTGTATTTCTTGCGTTTGTAAACGCCATCAATCTCCTTATACTTAATTATATAGTTATGGAGAAGCTGTTTGATGCTATCATTTTTCTTTTTATCAGTAGTCCACTTATTTGGATTAGCATTCAGAAAATCGACTTCCTGAAGCTGTTTCAGTGTGAACTTACTTCCTTTAGGAATTACATCGACATTAAGGTAATCTTTTACACCCTGTGATGTTTTGCCATTAACAAGTATGAAAAGTTTGTCGACAAGTCTGGCCTTCAGTTCATCAGCACTTCTGTTGAACTCTGTTTCAATCTTGTCAAGCAGCGGTTTTTCAACTGCTTTGGCTTTTCTGTCTTTGATAGCTCTGGTGAACAGTTTTTTATCAATAACCACACCGTCAAGTGAAGGTCCAGCTTTCAGAGAAGCGTCTTTCACATCACCGGCTTTATCACCAAAGATGGCACGCAGCAGTTTTTCTTCAGGTGAAGGATCTGATTCTCCTTTGGGTGTGATCTTTCCTATCAGGATATCACCCGGTCTGATATGCGCTCCTATCCTGATAAGTCCATTCTCATCGAGGTTTTTAGTTGCTTCCTCGCTTACATTGGGGATATCGGAAGTAAGTTCTTCAAGACCGCGTTTGGTATCACGAACTTCAAGCTGATATTCGTCGATATGAACTGATGTAAAGTAATCTTCCTGAACAACTTTTTCAGAGATTACAATAGCATCTTCGAAGTTGTAACCTTTCCATGGCATGAAAGCAACTTTGAGGTTTCTTCCGAGAGCCAGTTCACCATGTTTGGTTCCGTAGCCTTCTGAGAGAACCTGACCTTTAGTCACTTTTTCACCTTTTCTGACAATAGGTATAAGGTTGATACAGGTATTCTGGTTCGTTTTCCTGTATTTTGGAAGAGTATAGCGTTTGATATCATCGTCAAAGCTTACGAACTTTTCTTCATCGGTACGCGTATATCTTATAACTATTTCATTTGAATCAACAAATTCCACCACTCCGTCGCCTTCTGCAGCGAAAAGAATACGGCTGTCACTTATCACCTGTGCCTCGAGTCCGGTACCCACTATCGGAGCTTCAGGATTAATGAGAGGAACAGCCTGGCGCATCATATTTGATCCCATGAGTGCCCTGTTGGCGTCGTCGTGTTCAAGGAATGGAATAAGTGAAGCAGCTATTGAAGCAATCTGGTTTGGAGCAACATCCATGAGGTCAACCTTAGAAACTTCCTCAAACGGATAATCAGCTTCATATCTGCATTTTGCTCTCAGGTTCTCAAAATGTCCGTCTTTAAGCAATGGAGCATTAGCCTGTGCAATCATTTTTTCTTCTTCCTCTTCCGCGCTAAGCCATACAATTCCATTTTCACCGAAATCAACCTGTGAGTCTTTAACTTTAAGATATGGAGTTTCAATAAATCCGAGTGTATTTATCTTGGCATAAACACAAAGTGATGATATAAGACCGATGTTTGGTCCTTCAGGTGTTTCAATCGGGCAAAGGCGTCCATAGTGTGTATAGTGAACGTCGCGCACTTCAAATCCTGCTCTTTCACGCGAAAGACCACCAGGTCCCAGGGCTGACATACGACGCTTGTGTGTCATTTCGGCAAGCGGGTTTGTCTGGTCCATGAACTGTGACAGTTGATTTGTCCCGAAAAATGAATTTATTACAGATGAAAGAGTTTTTGAATTTATCAGGTCTACTGGTGTAAACACCTCATTATCTCTGACATTCATTCTTTCGCGTATTGTACGGGCCATACGGGCGAGACCTACACCAAACTGTGCAAATAACTGTTCTCCTACTGTGCGAACCCTTCTGTTACTCAGATGGTCAATATCATCTATATCTGTCTTGGAGTTAATAAGTTCAATCAGATAACCGATAATCTTGATAATATCTTCCCTTGTAAGAATCTTAACGTTCATCTCAGTGTTAAGACCCAGTTTCTTATTTATCCTGTAGCGTCCTACTTCGCCGAGGTCATACCTCTTATCTGAGAAGAACAGTTTATCGATAACATCGCGTGCTGTAGCTTCATCAGGTGGTTCAGCATTACGGAGCTGACGGTAGATATAGATAACTGCCTCTTTTTCAGAGTTACAGGGATCTTTCTGAAGTGTATTATATATTATTGCATAATCCGATAGAGTTGTATCATCTTTGTGCAGAAGAATTGCTTTTGCACCTGAATCAACTATCATATCGACATGTTCAGATTCGATGACAGTCTCTCTGTCGAGGATTACTTCATTTCTTTCAATTGAAACAACTTCACCGGTATCTTCGTCAACAAAATCTTCAACCCAAGTCTTTAGTACCCTGGCTGCCAGTTTACGTCCGACAAGTTTCTTGATATTAGTCTTGGATACTTTATGTTCTTCAGCGAGGTTAAAAATCTCTAGTATCTCCTTATCGCTTTCGAACCCGATAGCGCGCAGGAGTGTTGTTACCGGCAGTTTTTTCTTCCTGTCGATATATGCGTACATTACGTTATTGATATCTGTAGCAAATTCTATCCAGGATCCTTTGAAAGGTATTATTCTGGCAGAATATAGTTTTGTACCGTTTGCATGTACACTCTGGCCGAAGAAGACACCGGGTGATCTGTGTAACTGTGAAACCACTACACGTTCTGCACCATTGATAACGAATGTAGCACGGTCAGTCATATATGGTACTGTTCCAAGATATACATCCTGGATAACTGTATCAAAATCTTCATGTTCCGGATCAGTACAATAAAGTTTTAGTTTTGCTTTAAGCGGAACACTGAAAGTGAGTCCGCGCTCGATACATTCTTCAATAGTATAACGGGGAGGGTCGATATAATAATCCAGAAATTCAAGAACGAAATTGTTCCTTGTGTCAGTTATCGGGAAATTTTCCGTAAAGACCTTAAATAATCCTTCTTTTTTCCTGTTTTCGGGAGTAGTTCCAAGCTGAAAAAACTCACCGAAGGATTTCAACTGAACTTCCAGAAAATCAGGATAATCGAGCTGATTTTTTCTAGATGCGAAACTTATTCTTTCGGTATTTTTTGAGGACATTTATTAAAAGATTAAGTGAACTTATAAT
>Ga0209747_1001831_pt1 | contig 11103 bp, 8 predicted proteins | sample BarGraNGADG00311_FD_184498 | JGI IMG/M metagenome (GOLD analysis project Ga0209747, IMG submission 184498) | Arctic peat soil microbial communities from Barrow, Alaska - Barrow Graham LP Ref core NGADG0011-311 (SPAdes) (version 2) | ecosystem: Environmental > Terrestrial > Soil > Wetlands > Peat ... | reverse complement strand
TCGCCCTGCTGCTGCTGGCCTCTACGATGTTCATCGGAAAGGAAGTCAACGGCGCGCGCCTGTGGCTGCAGATCGGGCCGCTCCACTTCCAGCCCTCGGAGATCGCGAAGGTGCTGCTGGTAATCTTCCTGGCGGCGTTCTTTGCCGAGAAGCACGAGGTCCTGAGCATCTCGACGCACCGCGTCCTGGGGGTCCCCCTGCCCGAGATCAAGTATTTCATCCCTCTGTTTCTCATGTGGGGATTCAGCGTCCTCCTCATGATCTACCAGAAGGACCTCGGGTCGTCGCTGTTGTTCTTCGGGATCTTCATCTGCATGCTGTATGCGGCGACAGGCAGGAAGACCTATGTCTTCGTGGGGCTCGCGCTGTTCGCGCTGGGGGCATACCTGTGCTACCTGGGCTTCGCCCACGTCCAGCTCCGCGTGATGACGTGGCTGCACCCGTTCAATCCGCTGACAATACAGAAGCAGTCGTACCAGATAACGCAGTCGCTGTTCGCGCTGTCCTCGGGAGGGGTCTCCGGCACCGGGCTGGGGCTCGGCCACCCGACTTTCATCCCATCGGTGACGACCGACTTCATCTTCAGCGCGGTCGGGGAGGAGCTCGGTCTGATGGGAGCCGTCTCTGTCGTTCTCATGTACATCCTGCTGGTGGCGCGAGGGGTCAAGGTGGCGCTGGCCCACCGCGATGATTTCGGGAAGCTCCTCGCCATCGGGCTGGTCAGCATCATCGCCATCCAGTCGTTCCTGATCATGGGAGGCGTGACGCGGCTCATCCCGCTCACGGGCATCACGCTGCCTTTCATGAGCTACGGCGGCAGCTCGCTCGTCTCGAACTTCATACTGCTTGCGCTGTTGATAGTCCTCTCGCACCGCGGGGCCACGACCAACGTGGCCAGCATCAGGCAGGGGGCGAAACAGTGAACAAGCAGATCAAGGTGCTCGCGGTCGTCTTCATGGTCCTGCTGCTCGCGATAGTCGTGAACCTCTCGTGGGTGCAGGTGTTCGGGTCGGACAAGATCGCGAGCAACGGGTTCAACAAGCGGCGTCTCGTCGAGCAGTACGGGATACAGAGAGGCGACATCATCTCCGCGGACGGCCAGGTCGCGGCCAGGAGCGTCGACACCGGCACGGAGTACAGATACCAGCGCGTGTACCCTCTCGGCCCGCTCTTCGGAGAGCTGACCGGGTACGATTCGTGGCGGTACGGCAGGACCGGCCTGGAGAACAAGTACAACAACGACCTGCTGGGCACCGGCGGCGCGCTCACGCTGCGGAGCCTCGGCAACAGGCTTCTCGGCGCGCACAAGCGGGGCAACTCGGTTGTGATGACCTCGGATTCGAGGCTTCAGCGAACGGCCTCCGAAGCGCTCGGCGGCAACATCGGAGCCGTCGTCGCGATGGACCCGAGCACAGGCAAGGTGCTCGCGATGGTAACGAGCCCCACGTTCGACCCGAACGTGGCGGTGCCTGGCAAGGCCAACAACACCCAGGCACAGTGGGACGCGCTGAACGCAGACCCCAACCGGCCGCTGTTCAACAGGGCGACGAGCGGCCTCTACCCGCCGGGCTCGTCCTTCAAGGTGGTCACCGGAGCGGCCGCGCTCGACCAGGGCGTCGTCACGCCGAGCTCACCCTACCAGGACACCGGGAAGTTCGTTGTCGACGGATACCCGATCTATAACTTCAACCATAAGACGTTCGGGAACGTCACCTTCCAGCAGGCGCTGGTCGTCTCGAGCAACATCGCCTTCGCTCAGATCGGGCTCATGCTCGGCGCGCCGGCGCTGGTGCAGTACTCGGAGCTGTTCGGGTTCAACCACCTGACGGGCTTCGACCTGCCGACCGCCATCAGCCACATACAGCCGGCGAACAGCATGAACAAGGTCGAGCTGGCCTCGGCGAGCTTCGGACAAGGGCAGGACCTCGCGACCCCGCTGCAGATGGCGATGGTCGCCTCAACGATCGCCAACGGCGGGGTGCTCATGCAGCCGTACCTGGTTGATCAGGTGAGGGACTACAACGGCAAGGTCATCCAGCAGAACCAGCCCAGACAACTGAGGCGGGTCGTGGACGCGGCCACAGCGCAGACGCTCACCGACATCATGGTCCAGGTCGTGGCAAAGGGGACGGGCACCGCGGCCCGGATCGACGGGGTCGAGGTGGCCGGCAAGACGGGAACCGCCGAGGTCGCGGGCGGGGAGCCGCAGGCGTGGTTCATCTGCTTCGCGCCGGCCAGGAACCCGAAGATCGCGGTCGCCGTCGTGGTGGAGCACGGAGGGGAAGGCGGGGTCGCTGCGGCGCCCATCGCCAGGAAGGTCATGCAGCAGGCCCTCCAGCTCCAGCAGTAGGCCGTTTCCGAACGCAAAAAGGGGCCAGACCCCATTTTGCATTTCTGGTGTTTACACGTTGGAGAAGCATAAAATGCAAAAGTGGTCTGACCCCTTTTTGCGTTTGGAGGACGGGAGGTCCCTGATGCGGTTTATTCTCAAGAGCATAAGGCGGCTGATCGAGGCTGCGCTGATAGCAGCGGCGGTAGCCCTGGGAGGCATACTCGCCACGCATTTCTGGATGCGGTTGAAGTTCCACGCGCTGCTCCAGGGCGGGACGCCGCAGAGCCCGGCCAATGTTGAGGACAGAGACATGACCAGCCTCGTGGAGCGGCTCCGGCAGGTCCCGTTCAAGGGCAAGTCCGCTAACATTCCCGGGATGGCGAAGGGCGCGATCATGAACTCGTTCCTGCTCGCGCTGAACGCGGCGCGCGCGACGTCGGGCGTCATGTACCCGTACCCCGAGGAGTTCGAGCACGTCGTCATCGAGAGCTTTGACGGCACGCCGCTGGCCGCCGCCGTCGGCATCCACAAAGACGGCATACCGAGGCCCGCGATCGTTATTTCTCACGGCTTCATGGGCTCAAAGAACGACCACTACATCATCGACACCGCTCTCACGGCGTATGCCGAGTGGGGCTTCAACGTGCTGGGCATCGACCTGCGCAACTTCGGCCGAAGCCAGAGCCTCGCTCACGGCCCGACCACTGCCGGTTGGAGGGAGTCCGAAGACCTGCTGGCGGCAGCGAAGTACATGTCGGAGAGGCCGGAAGTCACGAGCGTCGGGATCACCGGCTTCTCCATGGGTGCAGGCTCCACGATGCTGGCGGCGGCGAAGGCGGGGGAGTTTCCGTACCTCACCGGCGGCGCCATCGCCTGGAACGGCTACGCGGACGCCGGTCGCATGATCTCCCACATCAGCACCAGGCCGCCGCTGACCGACCCGTTCTTCCCGGTGTACCTGGGCTTCCGTCTCATGCACAAGATCCGCCGCGAGGACATGAAAGGCTACATCGACGACCCGGAGCTCAGGCCCTACCTCGACGCAGGGTTCGGGACCTCCGATTTCACGACTTACGTCGAGAAGATCTCTGCGCCCCACTACGGGGTCTCCACAGAGGAGTTCTACCGGAATGCGAGCCCGGCCAATTTCATGGCCGACGTCGAAGTGCCTCTCCTGGTGGTGCACGCCGAGGATGACCCGATTTGCCCCGCCTCGGAGATGGACTTCGTGATCGAGGCGGCCGCCGACAACCCCAACGTCCACGTCATGATGATGCCCGCCGGGAACCACTGCATGTTCAGGTACCTCGACAAGGGCTGGTACGACACAGTCATGAGGGACTTCTTCACCTACTGGGCTACCTGGTAACGGCAGGCTGTTCCGGAAAAGGAGGCGCCAGTGGCGGGCATGATCGAGCTGGAGACGGCCTTTGAGATGCCGCCCGAGGTCGCGGAGCTCCGGGCCAGGGTGAGGCGGCTGGTCCGCGAGGACCTTCTGCCTTTCGAGCGCGAGATCGAGGACACCGACGACATCCCGGAGCCGGTTCGCGAGATGATCCGCGCCTCGGGCCTGCACGGCATGCAGGTGCCGGCGGACTATGGTGGCATGGGGCTTTCGATGTTCGCGGCCTGCGTCGTGACCGAGGAGCTCGCATGGATGTCCCAGGCGCTGGTGCGCGTTGTGTGCGGCGACGCCCTCGGCATCTCCGTCTTCGGGAGCGACGAGCTCCGCGAGAAGTACCTCCGCCGCATCGCCGCGGGCGAGCTGCTCACCGCCTTCGCTCTGACCGAAGCCGACGCAGGGTCCGACGCGACAGCGATCAAGTGCGCGGCCAGGCGCGACGGCCCGGACTTCATCCTAGATGGCGAGAAGATAATGGTGACCGCGGGCGACATCGCGGGCCTTCTGTTGGTCTTCGCCGTAACCGATCCGACAGCCGGCCCCGGGGGGATCACCGCCTTCATCGTCGAGAACCCCTCGCCCGGCCTCGAGCTCGCGCGCCTCGAGCCGAAGATGGGGCTGCGCGGCGTCCACACCGTCACCCTCCGGTTCGACGGCTGCAGGGTGCCCGCCGGGAACGTGCTGGGCACAGAGGGCCAGGGTTTCATGCTGGCGATGCTCCTGCTCGACGCGGCGCGCGTCAGGTACAACGGGGCGGCCTCGATAGGAAACGCCCAGCGGCTGCTCGAGATGTCGGTGTCGTACGCGAACGAGCGCAAGACCTTCGGCACGAGGATCGGGAACCACGAGGCCGTGGGCTTCATGCTCGCGCGCACGGCCGTTGAGGTCCATGCCGCGCGCCTCATGGTCCATGACGCCGCGAACAAGATGGACGGCCTCAAGCCTTTCTCCATGGAGTCGGCGATGGCGAAGCTCTTCGCCACCGAGGTCGCGGACCGGGCGGCGGACGTCGCGGTCCAGGTGCACGGAGGGCAGGGCTATCTGAAGGACATGGTGGTGGAGCGCTTCTACCGTGACGCCCGTCTCGGCCGGATATGGGACGGCACATCGGAGATCCAGCAGCTTATCATCTCGAGGATGCTCCTGGGTTGAACACGACCGCGCCGCGTGGGACCACCACGCGCGGACCTGTGATAATGTAGCCGTGGCCGAGGCAGACACAAGCGAGGTTTAATGGGGATCAGGGAAGACCTTCTCAAGCTTGCCGCGGAGATCGGGCCGCGGGGGGCTTGCACAGCGGCGGAGGGAAAGGCGGCGCTCTACATCCGCTCCCGCTTCGAGGAGCGGGGCTTCGAGGCTGCGACCCAGGAGTTCTTCTGCATCGACACGTACTCCTACCTCTACGTGATCTACCTCGGGATAGCGTTCGCGTGCGGCATCCTGTCGAAGTGGTTCCCTTACTATGTGGCGCCCATCGCGCTCGCAATAGCCGTCCTCTTCGCGTTCGACCTCGAGACGTTCCCGGTGATCTCCCGCCTCCTGCCTCACAAGCTGAGCAGGAACGTCATCGCCGAGACGCCGTCGGCCGGGGGCAAGATAGGGATGGTCGTGGTCGCGCACTACGACAGCGCGCGGGCCGCGCTGTCTTTCAGCCCGAAGCTCGTCAAAAACTTCCGCCTGTCTTTCTCGCTCATGATCGGTTCCATCTTCGCCGTGGCCTTGCTCACTGTGTCCAACCTCGTCGTCAAGGCGGCGAGCGGGGGCACCAACCTCTGGGTATGGATCGCGACGCTCGTCATGTGCGCCTACATGCTCGTGCCCATCACGATCATGCTGCACCGCGAGATATCGCTCGACTACACGCCGGGTGCCAACGACAACGCCTCGGGCGTTGCTGCGATGCTGGCGCTCGCGGACAAGGTCAGCGAAGAGGAATCGCAGGTCCCCGGGATCATGTTCGTCGCCACCGGCGCCGAGGAAGTCGGGACTGCGGGCATGGTCGAGTTCCTCAAAGCCTACGGCGACCGCATCGAAGACGCGCTCATCGTGAACCTCGACAACCTCGGCGTCGGCCACGTCTGTTACATAGACTGTGAAGGCATGCTGCTCGGCCATAACTCGAGCCCCGTGCTGCTCTGGCTCGCCGGCAAGGTTGTCGAGAAGAAGAAGTTCCCGGTCTGGCGCACGAGCTACAGGTTGCTGTCGACGGACGCTACGCCCGCCCTGGCGCGCGGCTACCAGGCGATGAGCGTGATGGCGTTCGACGACGAAGGGATGCTCCCGAACTGGCACTGGGAGACGGACACGGTAGACAGCATCGAGATGGAGAACCTCGAGGTGGTGCGGGGCTTCCTGTGGAACCTCGCCCGCCGGATCGACCCTTAAAGCGTAAAGCTACACCTGCCGCCGATGCGGCGGACGGCAGGTTGACGGTGCGGCAAGAACCGGCGCCTGAAAGGACAACCCGATGATCTGTCCGAAGTGCTCGGGCCAGATGCGCGACGGAGTGGCGGTCTGCCCGTTCTGCGGGATCAGGATCAAGGAGACGGGAGTCCCTCTCCCGCGGCATCCCGGTCAAGGCATTGTGCCCCCGCCCCCGCCGTCGGACCCGATACCGTACCGGCCGGATGCGCCGCCCGGGTCGCCGGGCGCCGAGCCCCCCGTCTACGCCGCGGGCGCCCCTGGAGAGGTCTCGCCTCCACCACCTCTTCCGCGCATCGGGTTGCCCGACGAGATCACCTACCTCGACCAGATGCCTCCCGGCGGGTTCTCGAGGATGGGTGACATCCCCGGCAACGTGACGGAAAGGCCGGTCACTCCGCTTCAGATGCCGCCGGGAGCGATGCCGCCTGGAACAATGCCGCCGCCCCCCGAAGGAGGATACCAGGGCTACCAGCCCGGGCTGCCTCCGACGTTGCCCCCGCGCGGCTTCGACCGCGACACTTTCCTTCTCGTCAGCGGTGTTGTCTACGTCGCTTTCACGGCCATGGTCGCGATACTCGTCATCCTGTTCGAGAACATGGCAGGCTTCGGCCCGACAGTGGTTGCGGTGTTGACGTCGCTCGGGGTCTACGCGGCTCTCGCCGCGTGCGGCTACACGTTGATCAAGAGGCAGACATATGAGGTGTTCGGGACGGCGCTCGTCGTCGCGGTCGCCATCGCGGCAGTCATCTCTCTTGGCAACCTCGTCATCTCCTCAGAGGGCCTGGCTAAGGTGTCAGGCATCGCGGGCGGCGTCGCCCTGGTCGGGGCGCACACCGCGCTGTTGTTGATGATGCGCGGGAACGGCGTCTGGTTCCAACGCTCCCGGTGGGTGGCGATCGGCGTGACGTGGGTGACGTTCTTCATCGCCATGTTGCTGGTCTTCGAGGTGGGCGGGTCCAGTGGAACGTCCTACGGGTACGGCGCTTCGAGCGGCTCGCTCTCCGGGACTGTCGCACTCCTCAAGGTCGTTGTCGTGTTCATAGTGCTGGACATAGCTGCGACCATCGTATCGATACTCATGTGGCGCCTTTCGCTCAGGAACGCACCATGACTCTGTCCCCATAAAAAAAAGGGCCCGGATAGGCCGGACCCTTTTAATATTCTACAGGCAGTTTCCAGTCATGCCCGGGACCAGGTTAAACAACCCTCGCTACAATGCGCACACCGCGGAACTGTGTACCTCTTCAACGTGACCCCTCCTTCCATCGAATCAGCGTTGTGATGATTCTTTCATCCTAGATAGATACTGTCATTGTAAAATGTCAACCTTCAATGCGGCCTGTTCTACGCCGCGGTGCCGCTTCCTGCGTAGCCCGGCACCGCCCCCTCTGGAAGGTTCCCCTCCAGGAAGTCCGCGACGACGCCGATGACCCGGCGGGCCGGCCCGGCGATGATCTTTTGCTTTCGTGCTCTCATGTGCTTTTGATCCCCTGGGTTGCCTCTCAGATCTTCGTTCGCCGGAGGCGGAGCGAGTTGGTCACTACCGACACCGACGACAGCGCCATCGCCGCCGCGGCATATATCGGGTTCAGCAGCCCCAAGGCCGCGATCGGTATGCCGCAGGAGTTGTAGAAGAACGAGAAGAACAGGTTCTGCTTGATTATGGAGAAGGTTTTGCGGGAAAGCTTGAGCGCGTCCACCACGGCGCGCAGGTCGTCCCTGATGAGAGTGATGTCCGAGGCCTCGATGGCGATGTCCGTGCCGGCCCCGATCGCGATGCCCAGGTCTGCCTGCACGAGAGCCGGGGCGTCATTGATGCCGTCGCCCACCATGGCGACGACCTTGCCTTCACCCTGGAGGCTCGCGACCTTGGCTGCCTTGTCCTGGGGGAGCACCTCGGCGAGGACGTTGTCGATGCCCGCCTGCGCGGCGATGGCATGCGCCGTCCTCTCGTTGTCCCCCGTGATCATGTAGACGTCCATGCCCATCTCACGCAAGGACGAGACGGCCTCTCGCGCGCCTTCCTTGATCGTGTCGGCCAGGGCGATCACGCCGGTGGCCCTGCCTCCGGCAGCGAGGACCATGCTGGTCTTGCCCTGTTCGGCGAGCCGTGCGGCGGCTTCCTCGAAAGAATCCGCCTCCAGGCCCAGCCCCTTGATGAACGCCGGGTTGCCGAGAGCTACCTCGACGCCTTCGACCGTCGCCAGGATCCCTTTGCCGGGAACGGCCTCGAAGCTCGCGGGCCGAACGGCGGCAAGTCCACGCGCCTGGGCTTCGGCGCGGACGGCGATCGCGAGCGGGTGCTCGGAGTCCGTCTCCGCCGAGGCGGCGAGGCGCAGCACCTCCAGTTCGTCGGCCCCGTTCAGCGCGACCACGTCGGTGACCGAGGGCTGCCCGAGCGTAAGGGTGCCCGTCTTGTCGAAGACGATCGTGTTCACCAGGTGAGCCTGCTCCAGCACCTCACCCCCGCGGATGAGGACCCCGAGCTCGGCGCCCCTGCCCGTCCCCACCATGATGGCGGTGGGCGTAGCGAGGCCGAGCGCGCAAGGGCAGGCGATGATGAGAACGGCTACGAAGGCCAGCAGCGCGTGGGTGACTTTCGGATAGGTCCCGAACGCCAGCCACAGCACCAGGGTGAGCACCGCGATGGACATGACCACCGGGACGAAAACGCTCGAGACCCGGTCGGCGAGCCTCTGGATCGGAGCCTTCTTTCCCTGCGCTTCCTCGACCATGTTGACGATCTGGGAGAGCATCGTGTCGCGGCCGACCCGCGTCGCCCGGAAGCGGAAGGCTCCCGTCAGGTTCACGGTGGAGCCGACCACCTGGTCGCCGGGCTGCTTGTCCACCGGCAGGCTCTCGCCTGAAATCATCGACTCGTTCACGGCGGAAGTGCCCTCGAGCACCTCGCCGTCGACCGGGATCGTCTCGCCGGGACGCACGGCAAGCACGTCGCCGGCTTCGACCGCCTCGAGCGGGACGTCCGTCTCCACGCCGTCGCGGATGACGTGCGCGACGCGGGCCTGAAGGCCCAGCAGTTTCTCGATGGCCCCCGACGCTCGGCCTTTCGCCCGGGCCTCAAGCAGCCTCCCAAGGAGGATGAGGGTGATTATCATCGCGGCCGAATCGAAGTACACCGCGGGCATCTTGCCCAGGGCGCCGTTCCAGATGTTCATCGGGTCGGTCGCGGTCGCCACGGCTATGGTGACGACGGTGCTGTAGATGAACGCCGAGAGAGTCCCCACCGTGATCAGCGTGTTCATGTCCGCTGTCTTGTGCTTGAGCGCCGCCCACGCGCCTTTGAGGAACGGGAGCCCCGACCAGAACATGACCGGGACGGTGAGGATCAGCAGCAGCTCGTAGCGAGTCGACATGTCGATGGCCCGGATCCCGGGCAGCTTGTCGCCCATGCTCAGGACCATGATGATGACCGTGAGCATTACCGCCCCGAGGAATTTCCCGAGCAGGTCGGCGACGTACTTGCGCTGGGAGGCGGCCTGGGCCTCGCGGATGTCCGAGCCCTCCATGACCTCGATGACCTTGTAGTCGCCCGCTGAGGCGACCGCTTTCTTGTAGTCGCCGACGCTGGCCTGAGAAGGGTCGTAAGCGATGACAGCCGTCTCGTTCGCGAAGTTCACGTTGGCCTCGACGGTCCCGGGCACCTTGCGCAGAGCGACTTCGACCTTCTGCACGCACGACGCGCAGCTCATGCCTTCGATAGGAAGCATGACGTGCGAGACGTGCGGCTCGTACCCGAGCGATTTGATCTCGTCGACGAACTTCGCCGGCGTCGTCGCCGAAGGGTCGTAAGCCACCTCGGCTGTCTCGCTCGCGAAGTTGACGGTCGCGGACTCGACGCCCGGGAGCTTCGCCAGGCCTTTCTCGACCTTGTCCACACAGGAAGCGCAGTGCATCCCGGTGATCGGTATCCTCACCCTCGCGCCCGCTTCTGTCTTGCCCTCCGGGGACCGGGTCTCGGCGGGGCTCTCGCCGGGCTGGTCGCCCGTGATGAGCCCGGCCTCCAGGAGCGCTTCCATCACTTCGGTGCGCTGGCGCGCGAACCCCCTGAAGACCTTGTCCCCGATGACGATGGTAGGGGTGATGCTGCTGCCGTGTTCCTCGAGCAGCTCGCGCGCGTTCTCGGGGTCGGTCACGTCGCGCCCGACGCAGGCGACCCCCAGGAGCTCGAGCTGGCGCTTTGCCTCCGCGCAGTCCGCGCACCCGGGCGAGAAATAGACGGTGACCTCTGGCCTGTTATGCTGACTCTCATTCATGCCCTAATGATAGGACTTCCGGCCTTGATGCCAAAATGTCATATATCACCCCTCGGCGTGGCCGCGGCGTGATCGAGACCGTACGGCGTTGACGATCGAAAGGGGGACGCAATGGCGGTCGACCCGGTCTGCCACATGGACGTCGAGCCGGACAAGGCAGCGGCTTCCAGCGAGTACAAGGGAGAGTCGTACTACTTCTGCAACAAGCTTTGCAAGGAGAAGTTCGACCAGGACCCTGAGAAGTATCTCGGAAAACCGGCCCCCAAGAAGGCCGGCTTCTTCTCGCGCATGTTCAAGGGCTGAAGGCCACAGTAGCCGCGGTTCCACGGCGCGAGCGAAACAGATGAGGCACGGCCTGTAACATCTGCCTTCCCGCTGCCCATATACGGCTGAAGAGTCGTTATGGTCGATCGCGGGAGGCAGAACGCATGAACAGAAGGCAGGTCTTGTTGGTTTGCGCGGCCGCGCTCATTGTCGCGGTCGTGGTCGCCGGCTGTGTCACGGCGCTCAAGCCGGCCAGCACGAAGAAATCGGACACGAAGAAAGTAGAAGCAGTCAAGGCGCAGCCGGCTGAGTCTTCGGCCGCGGCATCCCAGCCCGCGCCAGCACCAGCGGCGGCACCGGCTCCCGAGGCGGCCCCGGCCCCGGCCCCGGCACCGGCTCCCGCGCCC
>Ga0209747_1001830_pt1 | contig 11108 bp, 9 predicted proteins | sample BarGraNGADG00311_FD_184498 | JGI IMG/M metagenome (GOLD analysis project Ga0209747, IMG submission 184498) | Arctic peat soil microbial communities from Barrow, Alaska - Barrow Graham LP Ref core NGADG0011-311 (SPAdes) (version 2) | ecosystem: Environmental > Terrestrial > Soil > Wetlands > Peat ... | reverse complement strand
CACCGCCCCTGGCCGCCAGCTGCTGCGCACCAGCTACATGGCAACCCACACCCGCCCGCAACTGGAACGCGTGTTGGAGACCTTTGCCAAGGTGGGTCGGGCGAACGGATTGATATAACCCCGGAAATCTAACCGAATTTCTAAGTGGAAGGAGGCTTGGATGGGATCTTCGAAAGATCTCACTCAATCCTCCTCCTTTTCTCAAAGAAAAGCCTGCCATACAAGATGAAATCTTCATAAAACAAGCGACAAAGGTCGATCTGCGAGGCATAAAGCGTCCAAGAATGGTAACCAGAAAAGCACCTCCTGCATTTTTTTTCGCATGAAGTGCTTTTTTGTCTTGTAGAGGGGTTCAGATTAACAGGCCGGGGGAAATTTGTTCACAGCCTGCAAAACTGCTTCACATGGCGATATCCTGATCTTTGGAGAAGTGATTGAATATCAACAAAGAAATGGTCGTCAGTACCGTGAGGATTGTCGCGAGTGCAGCTGCGATGCCGTAGTTGCCACGGATGATTTGCGTATATATTTCAACCGTGAGTGTGCGAGTGCGTGCAGTGTACAGCAATATGGCAGTTGAAAGCTCGCTAATCATCGTAATCCAGGAGAGGATCGCTCCTGAAATGATGCCGGCTGCCATCATAGGCATCGTCACTTTGTAAAAAGCCTTGGCTTTGGAACTTCCTAAACTGAGCGCGGCTTCTTCAATGCTCATAGGAATTTGCTGCAAAATGGCCGCGGTGGAGCGGATGGTGTAGGGCATTCTACGAATGACTAAACCAATGACCATAATTGCCAATGTGCCACTCAGTATAATGGGTCGTTTGTTGAATGCAATCAGCAAGGTGATTCCGATAACGGAACCGGGGATGATATAGGGAATCATCGATATGGAATCGAGAATTTTGGCGACCACGCCTGACCGCCGAACCGAAATATAGGCTAACAAAACTGACAGGAAAACTATGATGACCAGAGAGATGGCAGGAATGATGACGGTGTTCTGGATAGCGCTTCCAACCTTTGTGAATGCGGCCACGTAGTTATTGAATGAATGTCCGGGTGCAAATGTAAGACCTTCCACGTTTTTGAATGAGGTGTAGATTACATAGACCTGGGGCATAATTGACAATCCAATCAAAAGATAAGAAAAAACGTGAATCAAGACGTTTTTCAGGCCTTCTGCTTTTTTGGGACGGATCTTGTTCATGGCATTCATCGAAAAAGTTTTCCGATTGGAAATATATTGTTGTGCCCAAAAAATGATGGTTGTAATAAGGATAGCAATTATTGATATAGCTGCTGCGAAGCCATCATCCCCACCCATTTCACTGATAAACTCATTGAAAATTGTGACTGGAAAGGTGCGGTATCCTTCGCCGATGAGCATGGGAGTACCAAAATCCGCCAGAGCGCGCATAAAGACCAGCAAGCCGCCAGCAAAGAGCGTTGGAGCAATAATGGGGATAAGTACCTTGAAAAAGCGTTTGATTCCAGCTGTGCCTAAGTTTTCGCTGGCTTCTAACAAAGAGTTGTCCACGTTTTTCAGAGCACCAGAAACGTACAAGAATATTAACGGATAAAGCTGTAAGGTCAAGACGATAAGAATGCCTGAAAATCCGTATATATCGGGCAGAACAATGCCGAGAGAATTCTTGAACATGTTGGTGATAACACCATTACGACCAAGCAAAAGGATCCACGAATATGCGCTAACGAAAGGCGCAGACATGGAAGACAGGATGATCAGAATGCGTAACAATCCCTTGCCTTTGATTTCGTATCGAGCAAAAATGTAAGCAAGAGGTGTACCAACGATGAGAGTTAGAATCGTGACAGCGATAGTGACCTTAAAGCTATTGAGCAGAGTGTTGAAGTAGTAGGGCTTGCTGAAAAACCTTACAAAATAGTAGAGCGTAAACGCTCCGGTGTCTTTATCAATAACCGCTTGTTTGAGCAAATTTCCCATCGGAAAGATGAGAAAAATGCCATAAAGACCCAAGATCAGAAGCCCGACTATTGACCAAAGATCAAACTTAGTCTTTCGCTTCATGATTGCGTCTCCTCCTTTATCAGATTGCGTGTGCCGTCTTCAGAAAAGACGTTACACTTAGTGTAATTGACAGTGAGTGAAACTTCTTCGCCCAACGGCAGCGATTCGTCTAAAGATGATTCATGAATGACTTCGACCATTTGTTGGCTGTGTTTGATCTCAATGATTTGGTGAGAATTAAGCCCTAAGAAGAAACTATCACGCAAGATACCTTTGAGATTGGTTTCCTGGTCGCTGGGAAAAAAGTTTTCCGGCCGAATCGATAGGATTACATTTGCATCTTCTTCCAGAACGAGATTCCTTGCAGGAATTTGGTAGTCCCCGAGGTAAAGCATCTTCTCGGCGTGTTTATAAATGGCCGGGAGGAGGTTTGTGCGGCCAATGAAAGTGGCAACAAATAGGTTTTTCGGTCTGTGATAGATTTGTTTTGGTTCTCCAACTTGTTGGATAACACCAGCGTTCATAACAGCTATACGGTCAGAGATTGCCATGGCTTCTTCCTGGTCATGTGTGACGTAAACTGTCGTGATGCCGACTTCTTTTTGGATCTCTCGAATCACCTGGCGCATCTCCAAACGAAGCTTGGCATCCAGGTTCGAGAGCGGCTCATCCATGAGTAAGACATCGGGTTTAATAACCAAAGCCCTGGCAAGAGCAACGCGTTGTTGCTGTCCACCCGAAAGCATTTCGGGTTTGCGGTCGCGGAAATCGTAGATTTGCATTAATTTTAAGAATTTATCAGCTTCGCGGGTGATTTCTTCATTAGAATACTTGCGATTGCGCAAGCCAAATTCTACATTTTGTCGCACAGTGAGATGTGGAAAAATGGCATAGTTCTGAAAAACCATACCGATATTTCGGACACTAACGTCTATGTCGTTAATTCGTTTGTCGTTAAAATAAAAATCGCCACCTTCAATGCTGTTGAAGCCAGCGATCATGCGCAGCAGGGTTGTTTTACCGCAACCAGATGGGCCTAGTAAGGTGAAAAGTTCTTGATCGTGTATATCTAATGAAAGGTTCGAAATAACAGTAGTATCACCAAACTTTTTAACGGCGTCTTTAATGGTAATGTTTACGCTCATGTAGCTCCTTCCTGCAACAAAAGGACTCAATGACTTGGAAAACAAAAATATTAAATAATTTTGTAAATTTCAACCGGAAGATGATTCATTTTTCAGAATCATCTTCCGGTTATTACGGATCAGAGATTACTGGTTAGAAACGTAGATTTCTTGGAAGTGATCAGTAATCTTGGTTTTGTTTTTGTAGCAATAATCCATGTCTTCCTGGATAACTTTAATGTCTCCAAAGGGTGTCATGTAATCAGGAGTTTCAACACCAGCGATAACTGGACGATTGGTCATAGTGGTGCTAAAAACATTCTGGATCTCTTTGGAGGTAATCATGTCGATAAAACGTTGCGCGTTGAGCAGGTTTTTTGCATCTTTTACGATACCAGAGGCAGCGGGCAGAAAGACCACGCCTTCTTCCATGTAAATGACTTCCACGTCAGCGCCATCGCGAACCAGTGTGGCGGAAGGATCTTCGTAGGACAGACCGACAGTGTATTCACCGTCGCGCACGCCCTTCCAAACAGAGCTTGAACTGTCGATTACGACCGTGTTGGCAAAAAGTTCGGCAACGAATTGCCAGGCTTCTTCGCTTTCGTAATCACCCTTGCCAATAGCATTAAGCATGTTGGTTAGGTGCGCATAAGCACTGGAAGAGGCTGTCGGATTGGCTGAAACGATTTTGCCAGCCAATTCCGGGTTGAGCAAATCTTTGTATCCTTTGATTTCAATATCGCCAATCAAACTCTTATTGACCAAAATAACGCTTCCGTCCAAGACGTAAGGCGTAATGTAACCGGAAGTATTCCTATAGGCTTCCATCACGTTTTCGTTATTGGGTGATACATAGTTCTGGAACAGGCCAGGATTGTTCATGAATGTGGCATATGATCCACCATAAACTACATCTGCGTAAGGATTATTCTGTTCACCTTCAAGGCGTTTGAAAACCTCTCCGGAACCAGCAGAGATGACCTCAACCTTTACGCCATACTTCGCTTCAAAGGCGGGGATAACAGCGTTGAGGAGATTTTCGCTATTAGGCGAATAGATAACCAGTTTCCCCGTTTCGGGTGATGCGCCGGTTTCGGCAACTGGGGTGGTTGCTTGCTGGCAGGCTGCTAAAATAAGCACTGCCGCTAGAACCAAAACAATGAATATGGAATTCTTCTTGTACATCTTAACTCCTTTTTTGATGGTTATGAATAACCTATTGGACACGGATTATTTGATAACAAATTTTACCTTATTTATTTCGCAAAGAACAAAAAATTTGAGCCTTTGAAACCTTTTTTTCGGACTAAGCCAGCGAAGCTGCCAGTAGCGAAAGCAAGATTTGGACAGGCAGATCAGCACTATATTAAGATTTTTGATTAATACGAGAATGGTATAAAATAGATGTGTCCGACATTAATGAGCCAACTGGTTCACGTCGATTAAAAAATTTCGGAGGAAAAATGAAAGTAAGAGTAATTAGTCTTGTTTTAGTTTTTGCCATGCTGCTTGGGGCAATTGCCTGCACCGCTGGCACTACTGCCACACCCGCTGAGAGCAAAACGATCACCTTTGGTGTTCTTGCACCCCTCACCGGTACCAATGCCGAATACGGCAAAGGCTTCCAGGTTGCCACACAGATGGCCGCAGATGAAATCAATGCAAAAGGCGGCGTCAAGGGCATGCAAATCAAGTTGATTGTCATGGATTCCAAGGGCGACCCCAAGGAAAGCTCTGACCTGGCACGCCAACTGGTTGAGAACAAAGAAGTTATGGCCATTATTGGCGACTTTACCAGCTCAGCTTCTATGGCCGATGTGCCGATCATTGATGAAGCCAAAATAACCCTGCTCTCACCAACCGCTTCCAACCCCAGCTATGCTTCGATGAGCGATTACGCATTCAGCATCATGGGGCGCCAATCAGATGAAGGCCCCTTCTTCTCCACCTACATTTTGGGTAAATACATGCAGGCTAAGAAGGTCGGCATCATCTATATCAACAGTGACTGGGGCTTATCCTCCTTCAAGGCTGTCACCGACCAAATGAAGATTGATGGCATTGAGTTGGTTGCTGAAGCCAATTACGTTGCTGGCGAAACCGACTTCACTTCCGTCATCACCAAGGTCAAAGCCGCCAACCCGGACACCGTTCTGATTCTCGATCAGGGTGCGGTTGCCCAGGTGGTTAATCAGATCCGCACTTCCGGATGGACAGACGTCAAATTGGCCACTTTAGGACCAGGCGCTTCCCAACAATTGATTGATCTGACCAAGGGAAATTCCGAAGGTCTGATCACTTCTACTCCATTCTTCTTTAACGAGTCAGACGCCGCTGCGATGGCTTTCAAGAAAACTTTTGCCGAAAAAGCTGGTTTTGAGCCTACAGTGCACCCGGTTGTGGCTTATGATGCCCTTTACCTTCTCGTTACGGCCATCAATAAAGTTGAAGGCACCATCACTCGTGAAGCGATCGCCAAGCAACTGGCTACCACAGAATACACCGGCCTGGCTGGCCCAATCAAATTCCTACCAGCCGGCGATGTTTCACGTAAGTACGTCATTGGGCAGGTCAAGGATGGCAAGTGGTTCCTGGCCGCTGGTTATGACTACTCAACATCTAAGTAATTTCTAGTATTTCCTAAGGACCGTTTTGGTCATTCGCTTCTCCTGAATGACTGAAGCGGTCCGCTTTTTTTGTAGGATAATTAGTTGGGGAAAAGGAGAGCAAAGTGGATTATGCGATATCCATATTAGTGAACGGCATTGTGCAGGGCTCCATCTATGCCTTGATGGCGCTGGGTTATTCGGTCATTGTCGGGATTACCGGCCTGGTGACCTTTACGCATGGGGAAGTAATCATGATGGGAGCTTTTGCTTCCTTTTACGTTTTTGAACTCTTTGGCAATAACATCCTGATCGGCGCGGTGGGAAGTTTTATTGTTTGCGGCATTTTAGGAATCATTATTTATAAAGTTTGTTATGAACGCTTTTTAGCTGCTCCCCGCCATATTGCCTTGATCTGTACGATCGGCGCCAGCATGATGATTAAGAATTTGGCCCAAATTGTCTTCGGCCCCAACCAAAAACCAATGATGGGCATTGTTAAAAACCAATTGGTAAAAATTGGACCCGTGCAGCTCTCTGTACTGCAGCTGGTGATTTTAGCCATTGTACTGATCCTGGCACTTGGCCTTTCCCTCTTCTTTTCCAAAACAAAATATGGCGTGGCCATGCGCGCCGTCAGCCAGGATAAGACCGCTGCCAGCCTGATGGGCTTGAATGTCAATGCCAATGTGCTGCTCGGCAACATCATCGGCTGCGGTCTGGCAGGGATTGCCGGCATGCTCATTTCGGTGTATTACCAGGCCTTCCAGGCCACCATGGGCGGCCCTCTGGGCATGAAAGCCTTCAGCTCTTCTGTGCTGGGTGGGTTGACCGATTCTCGCTTTGCTGCCCTGGGCGGCTTGTTCCTGGGCATTATTGAAAACTTCGGCATCGCGGTCAGCTCAGCCAGCTTCCGCGATATCTTTGCCTTCATCTTCCTGATCCTGATCCTGATTCTTAAGCCCCAAGGATTTTCGAAGAAAGGAGGTATCAAGCTATGACGCAAAAACTCAAGGCCTGGTTTATGGGTCTTCCGAAGGCCCTCAGAATCCTGATTTCTGTGCTGCTGATTGTTTTGGTCTTGCTGGTACCTCGCTTCCTGACATCCAGCTACATCATGGGCATCGTTTGCCGCATTCTGCTTTACTGCACCCTGGCTGGCTCCCTTAATGTCATCAACGGCTACACCGGTCAATTTTCCATTGGCCACGCAGGCTTTTTCGCCGTTGGTTGCTACACCACAGCGGTTCTCTCAAGCCATTACGGCTGGAATTTCTGGTTTACCCTGCCCATCGCTGGCATCCTTACGGCCATCATCGGACTGCTGGTGGCTTTACCTACCTTCCGCATGACCGGCATTTACCTTTCCATCGTCACACTCGGTTTCTCTGAGATTATCCGCCTTATTGCCCTCAACTGGACCGGTCTCACCGGCGGACCCCTGGGCATCAAGGGCATTCCTGCTCCGCAATTCCTGGGTATGAATGTTCGCAGAGCCGGTGACTACTATTACATCTTCCTTCTTTTTGCCGTGCTTTTCCTGCTGATTACCGCGCGGGTCTTAAAATCCCGCATCGGCCGGGCCTGGATGTCCATCCGCGAAGATCAGCAGGCTGCCCAATCTCTGGGCGTGGAACTGGTCAAATACAAAGCCATGAACTTTGCTTACGGTGCCTTCTGGGCGGGTCTCGCGGGGGCGATTTACGCGCCCTACATCAACTACGTGGACTCGAACACCTTTACGCTGGATGAGGGTTTTAACATCCTTTCCATGGCCATCATAGGTGGCATGGGAACCCTTGGCGGACCCGTTTTAGGTTCCTTTGTGGTCAACATCCTGAACGAGCTTCTGCGGCCGGTCAGTGCTTACCGCCTGGTGGTCTACGGCCTGCTGATCGTGGTGATGATGTGGATCAGGCCGCAAGGCCTCATCGGGGCATCTGACTCGATGCTGGCGAATGATCGCACCGGCCTGGATCTTCTTGAACGCCTGGGCTTCAAGAAGAGGAAAACAGCATGAGCGCGCTCCTGATTGCCAAAAACGTCAGCAAGCACTTCGGCGGTCTGAAAGCTGTCGACGGCGTGGATATGACCATTCAAGAGGGTGACATCTTCGGTATTATCGGCCCCAACGGCGCTGGCAAAACCACCTTTTTCAACATCTGTTCGGGCGTTTATAAACCCACCCACGGTGAAATTACTTTCGACGGCCATTCCCTGGTTGGGCAAAAACCTGAACAGATCGCCCGCCTGGGTATGGCACGCACCTTCCAGAACATTCGCCTCTTCAAGTACATGAGCGTGCTGGATAACATTTTTATCGGCTTCCAAACCAAGACCAGGACCGAGTTGACAGATGCCATTCTGCACACTGCCACTTACAAAGACGATGAACGCCTGATCCGCGAAGAAGGCCTGAAAGTGCTGGACTCCCTGGGCCTGCTGCCCTTCAAAGATACTAAAGCAGGCAACCTTTCTTACGGTATGCAGCGCAAGGTTGAAATTGCCCGCGCGCTGGCTTTAGGGCCCAAATTGCTGCTGCTGGACGAACCCGCAGCCGGCATGAACCAGCAGGAAAAGCAGGAATTGATGCGCTTCGTGATCGACCTCAACAAAAAGGGCTACACCATCGCGTTGATTGAGCATGATATGAGATTTGTCATGAATTCCTGCAACCGCATCCTGGTGCTCAACTTTGGCCAAAAGATCTGTGAAGGCACCCCAGAGGAAGTTCGTGAAGACAAAGGTGTGAACGAGGCCTACTTTGGCAAGGGGCTGCTAGTAGGGCGGAAAGCGGTGGCGGCATGAGCATGCTGACCGTTGAAAATTTGGTCGTCAATTACGGCTACATCCATGCCTTACTGGGCATTAACTTTCATGTGGATGAAGGCGAGATCATCACCCTGATTGGTTCCAATGGGGCGGGTAAAACCACCTCGCTGATGTCCATTTCGGGCATGCTTAAAAAAGCAGAGGGTAAGATCACCTTTTTGGGGCAGGATATCAGTGCCATGAAGCCTCACAACATTGCCCGCCTGGGGATTTCGCACGTACCGGAAGGGCGCAAGATCTTCCCAGAACTCACCGTGGACGAGAACCTGAGGGTTGGCACCATCGCCAACCCGCGCTATGAGAAACAGCGCTCGCTTGCAATGCGCGATCGGGTATATACGCTTTTCCCGCGCCTCAAGGAACGCCTGAACCAGGGTGGCGGCACGCTCTCAGGCGGAGAACAGCAAATGCTGGCCATTGGGCGCGGCCTGATGATGGAGCCCAAACTGCTCATCCTGGATGAGCCTTCGCTTGGCCTGGCGCCTAATATCGTTGAGAATATTTTTGAGCTTATCACCCACATCCGTGAAGATGGCATCACCATCCTGCTGGTTGAGCAAAACGCCTCCATGGCGCTTTCAGTGGCCGATCGCGGTTATGTGCTTGAAACCGGCAGGATCAGCCTGGAAGGCAGCGGCGATAGCTTGCTGGTGAACGAGGAAGTGCGCAGAGCATACCTCGGCGCGTAGAAGGCTTGGATTTCCGCTTGACCCCAATTTCGATTATCGTAAAGCCGTGATTAAGGCAATTTGAAGGAGTACGCATGAACAGTAAAGAACGCGTGATCGCGGCCATTGAAGGGCAAGAAGTTGACCAACTGCCAACCGGGTTTTGGTACCATTTTGACCCCAGAACCTTTGGCAGTGTTGAAGCGACGGTTGAAAACCACTTGCGCTTTCACCAGGAAACCGATGTGGACATTCTGAAGGTGATGAATGAGAACCTCTTCCCATTCACGCAGAAAATCGAAAGCGCCAGGGATTTCCTCAAGGTAAAACCATTGGGCAAACACCCTGAATTCATCAAAAAGCAAACCGAGATTACCAAACGGGTGGTGGACGGCTTGGGTGGAAAAGCTTTTACCCTGCTGACCCTGCACGGCACCTGGGCTTCAACCTGGCATGCCAGGGGCGGGGGCGAGGGCTACAGTGAGGGCTCGGGTTTCCTTGCCAGGCTTTTACGGGAAGACCCCAAAGCCATGACCTATATTTTTGAGATGATTGCCGAAGCCATGTGCCAACTGATTGACAGCGCAAGCACTACGGGGGTGGACGGCATTTATTACTCGGCATTGGGCGGGGAACGTTACTTAATTTCCGACGCCGAATACACTGATTGGGTGCGCCCCTGGGATCAAAAGATCCTTGAGTATGCCCACCGGGCTTTCAGGTATAACTTTCTGCACATGTGCAAGGACGATCTCAATCTTTATCGCTTTTCTGGGATTGAGGCGGCCGTGGTCAATTGGGGCTCAAACATCCCCAGCAACCCGAGCCTGAAAGAGGGTTGGAAGTACTTCCCGGATAGCGCCATTTTGGGCGGCTTTGACAACACCAAGGGTGTGCTCTATGATGGGGACATCGATGCGCTCAAGGCCCATATCTACAAAATCAAGCAACAGGTGGGCAGCCGCAAGGTGATCCTGGGCGCGGATTGCACCATTCAGGGGCAGATTAATACCCATCAGCTGAGGCGCGTGAAAGAGGCTTCTGCCGCTATCGGCTGATAGCTGGCACTGAAATGCATCATCTGGGTCCAGCAGCCGTTTTGGGGTAAAGACACATTTCTGTCATTCTTTTCAAGTTTTGGGGACAACTTTGGGGTAGTTTGCTGGAGGCAAATAATTCACAAGACTGAGCTCCTTAAGCAGAGTTTTTAGTAGTAGGAAGTCGATAATTTTTTGCCGAAAATCAGGTTTTTTCTAATTGACAATTGGAAACCCTTATGCTAAAATCCCATCTCCTGACCGGGAACACGGTTAGATTTAAAATGCGGGTGTAGTTCAATTGGTAGAACGCCTCCTTGCCAAGGAGGAGGTCGTGAGTTCGAGCCTCATCGCCCGCTCTTGAAAAACTGATACCGGTAGATATCAGTTTTTTATTAAGGCGACGTGGCCAAGTAGTAAGGCAAGGGTCTGCAAAACCCTCATCATGGGTCCGAATCCCATCGTCGCCTCTTTTTATTTAAGTCATTGCCTCTACCTTTATGTCAAATTCCCCTGTTTGAAAGTAAGCAATTTCCGAGATTGGAAAATTACTTACCGGTCTGTTGTTTTCTAAATCAGCTCATGCCGATTTGTCAATGTAGAGTCATCATGAATGTGAAATGGAATTTTACTAAAAGTATTCAAAAATTTATGGTAAGTAATAAAAAACCGTGTTTAGATTGATATCTCCAAACACGGTTACCCTTTTAGGGATTTAGCCTGGTGCTTTCGCAGAGCAGTGACAAACAAATATTACAATATTTTTGTAACCCTGTCAACTTTCAATCCTATACCATTTAAGACGCAGCGTTCTACCTTCAGCATCAATTCCTTATCGATTTTTC
>Ga0209747_1001829_pt1 | contig 11109 bp, 9 predicted proteins | sample BarGraNGADG00311_FD_184498 | JGI IMG/M metagenome (GOLD analysis project Ga0209747, IMG submission 184498) | Arctic peat soil microbial communities from Barrow, Alaska - Barrow Graham LP Ref core NGADG0011-311 (SPAdes) (version 2) | ecosystem: Environmental > Terrestrial > Soil > Wetlands > Peat ... | reverse complement strand
ATTTGTTTTTCGGTCTAAGATAGGCAATACAAGTCCCGCAATTCATGTCACATGGAGCAATCAATGATTTGTCGAACGTTTCTTAAGTTGTCGAAATTAATCAAGAATTAGTCAGCGTTGAGAAATTGTAATATCAGTTGAAAAACTTATGCGAATCAGAAATTTAACCTCCAATTTATCTTGCGTGCAGTATTTCGATGCCTTATGACTGCGATTATTGCGTTACTATTATTACATATTGTGTTCGAATAGGAGTGTATAACAGTATGTCTATAACTTATATTCTATTAAAGCACAGCCCCATCAGTCACATTAGCATATTATTGTTAACATACTGTAACAGACATTAATACCAAACTAATATCCGCTTTCATATTCAACTAATCATCTTAAAATTAAACAATAAAACTGAATTTATTTTCTAAATAACAAACAATGTGAAGGTTGGAATAAAATCCCATACCGATAAGATGTGCCTGGTTATGTTGTACCAGGTCTGATCAGGTATGCGTTTCTTTTACCTCTCAAATTTTATTACTTTTGACATCTGGTAAAAATAAATTTGATTATCAATATGGATACCAGTTCAGGTCCTGTTTACTCGCGAAATGTGGTTGAATTTGTTGCAGTTGCCAATGAATTCTGTAAATATGCGGAGCATGCTTCGAAGCTGAAAGGTGATGAACTGCTGAAAATTCTGCAGAGGATATTGCCGCTTATGTATCTGAAAGCTTCTCTTTTACCCCAACTTGAACCTTTTTTTGAAGATGGCAACGAAAAATTCGTGACAGAGGATGACTGGACAAATATTAATGAGACTCTTAAAGAGAAATTCGGGACAGCAAATGATTATCTCGAAGTATTCGATGAAAAAATTAATGAAACTGAAGGGCCAATTGTATCAAGTATTTCTGAAAATATGGCAGATATTTACCAGGACATGAAGGACTTTCTCCTTCTTTACCAGACAGGTACGGCTGAGGTGATGAATGACGCCATTTTGGAATGCAGAATGAACTTTGAAAACTTCTGGGGTCAGAAACTGGTAAACTCAATGAGAGCAATTCATAAGTTTATCTATTCAGGAGAGGAGATTGGTAAAGTTGAAAAAGAGACAAACACCGATGATGAAAACAGAAATACTGCTGCCTGGTTTATAACAAGAAGACAAAAAGATTTCAGGGGAGAAAGTGAATAATATGTACAAAGAGAATATTACAGTTGAGGAACTGGCGGAACATGAGCTCTCATGGTTTAAAGGTGAAATAGTATTAGTCGATAATCTTAAAACATTTTATAAGGTCTTTCCAAGGCTTCTCGGATCAGACCTCCTTGGTTTTGATACTGAGACAAGGCCGACATTTAAAAAAGGGAAGAAAAATGCTGTTTCTCTTATCCAGCTTTCGACCGGAGACCTCGCATGTCTCTTCCGTATCAATAAAATCGGCATTCCGGATGACCTGGTCGATCTGTTATCCGATCCTTTTGTAATAAAAGCCGGTGTAGCAGTTCATGATGACATAAGATTTTTAAAAGGGATCAGAAGATTTTCCCCGGATGGTTTCATTGATCTGCAGACCCTGGTTAAAGATTTTGGCATTCAAAGTTCCGGATTGAAAAAACTGGCTGCAATAATTCTTGGATTCAGGATATCAAAGCGCCAGCAGGTTACCGACTGGGAGGCAGAACAACTTTCGGAAGCTCAGCAGATCTATGCAGCAACCGATGCCTGGGTTTGTCATCAGATTTATAAAAAGCTGAAAAACGGATATGATGAGATTCTATAAAAAAAAAATAAGTTAAAAAGAAAGTGTATTAGAAAATGCAAAACAATGCAGAAAGAGTTAAAATAGTTTTAAAATCCGGTAAAGAACAATCAATCCGTCGTTTCCATCCCTGGGTATTCTCGGGTGCAATTAAGAAAATGTATGGGAATCCTCTGGAAGGAGATTTGGTGGACGTATTTGACAATAAAGATACTTTTCTGGCAGTAGGTCATTATCAGCCAAGCTCAATTGCAGTAAGGATTTTGTCATTTATTCAGGAAACACCTGACATTGGTTTTTTCAGGGAAAAGATAAAACGTGCAATTACTTACAGGAAAACGATCGGTATTTTTGATAATCCTCAGATAAATGTGTTCAGGATAATACATGGCGAAGGGGATGGGTTACCCGGTCTGATAATTGATTATTATAATGGCATTGCAGTGATGCAGATGCATTCAATTGGTTTTTACAGGATCAGGAAAGAAATTGCATCAATCCTCGTTGAACTTCTGGCTGATCGTATAATTGCAGTATATGATAAAAGTGAAGGTACAATTCCTCATATGTCGGGTAAAACAGCCATAAATGAGTTTCTCTTTGGGAGTTCTGATCTGGTTGTTGTTACTGAAAACGGGTATAAGTTTAAAATTGACTGGACAACTGGGCAGAAAACCGGTTTCTTCATTGACCAGAGAGATAACAGGAAACTGCTCGAAAAATATACCGACGGAAGAACCGTATTAAATATGTTCGGTTACACGGGTGGTTTTTCCGTATATGCCATGAAAAATGCAACCGTTGTTCATACAGTCGACAGTTCTTTTCCAGCAATTGAACTGGCAAATGAAAATATCCGGCTCAATTTTGGAGAGGATAAAAGGCACGAATCCTTTCAGTTAGATGCATTTGATTATATGAACCATATAAAAGATCAGTATGACCTTATAATACTTGATCCCCCGGCATTTGCAAAGCATAATAATGTTCTGGCCAATGCGTTGCAGGGATATAAAAGGCTGAATATAAAGGCGATAGAACAGATAAAACCGGGAGGAATTATCTTCACCTTTTCCTGTTCACAGGTTGTTACAAGAGAGAACTTCAGAAAATCGGTCTTTGCAGCAGCTGCCAATACAGGTCGGAGTGTTAGAATTTTACATCAGTTGAGCCAGCCTCCCGATCACCCTGTAAATATTTATCACCCTGAAAGCGAATATCTGAAAGGTCTGGTTATTTATGTTGAATGATATCATTATGAATACGAACAGGAATATTTCACTTGTTGCAAAGAAGCTCGGACTCCACGAGTGGCAGGTAGAAAACACTATCAGGCTGATGGATGGAGGAGCTACAATACCGTTTATCAGCAGGTACAGGAAAGAAATGACAGGCAGTCTTGATGAAGTACAGTTGATGCATATCAAAGAAGAGTATGACAGGTTGAAGGAGCTGGATGCGAGGAAAGAAGCAGTAATAAAGTCAATTGAGGATCAGGAAAAGATGACTCCTGAGCTACGGAGCAAAATTGATTCAGCTGTGACAATGTCCGAGCTCGAGGATATCTACCTGCCATACAAACCTAAGCGCCGTACACGGGCAACAATTGCCAGGGAAAAAGGACTTGAACCTCTGGCATCACTAATTATGGAACAGACGGAGAATGATCCTGTATTAAAAGCTGAAGGTTTTCTTAATGACGACGTTGCAACTGTTGACGATGCTATTGCCGGTGCCTCTGATATTATTGCAGAATGGATAAATGAAGATGAAAATGCAAGAAGGAAACTCAGATACCTGTTCGATAAGGAAGCTGTTATCTATTCTAAAGTTGTTAAGGGAAAAGAAACGGAAGGCATTAAATACAGTGATTATTATGACTGGTCAGAGCTTCTTAGAAAGTGTCCGTCTCACAGACTGCTTGCTATGAGAAGGGGAGAAGAAGAGGGGTTTCTGAGGTTGTCCGTGGAACCCAATGAAGAGCACGCTCTTGAAATGCTGAGATCTATTTTTATAAAAGGAAAGAATGCATCCTCCGATATCGTCACTGTTGCAATGAAGGATAGCTGGAAACGGCTGCTTTCAGCTTCCATGGAGACAGAATTCAGAAATATTTCCAAGGAAAAAGCAGACATTGAAGCAATTACGGTATTTGCTGAGAATCTCCGTCAGCTGCTTCTCGGATCACCGCTGGGGGAAAAAAACGTTCTGGCCATTGATCCTGGCTTCAGAACCGGTTGTAAAGTTGTCTGTCTCGACAGGCAGGGCAATTTTATTCATAATGAGACTATCTACCCGCATCCTCCTCAGAATGAAACCGCTATGTCGATAAAGAAGATATTATCGCTTGTAAATGCATATAAGATTGAAGCAATTGCAATAGGGAATGGTACGGCAAGCCGTGAGACTGAAGATTTTATTAAATGGGTCAAGTTCGAGAATGACATACAGGTATTTATTGTAAGCGAAGCCGGCGCTTCAATTTATTCCGCTTCAAAGACAGCACGTGATGAATTTCCTGAGTATGATGTTACTGTAAGAGGTGCAATATCTATAGGAAGAAGGCTTATGGATCCATTGGCAGAGCTTGTAAAGATCGATCCCAAATCAATAGGAGTAGGGCAGTACCAGCACGATGTGGATCAGCAAAAACTGCAGAAATCGCTGGATGATGTTGTCATGAGTTGTGTCAACGCGGTAGGGGTGGAAGTGAATACTGCAAGTAAACACCTGCTTACCTATGTATCAGGACTTGGACCCCAGCTTGCTCAGAACATTATTGATTACAGAACCGAAAACGGACCATTCAGAGCTCGTAAAGAGCTTCTTAAAGTGAAAAGGATGGGAGAGAAGGCATTTGAACAGAGTGCCGGATTTTTGAGGATCCGGAATGCTGAGAATCCACTCGATGCAAGTGCTGTCCACCCAGAAAGCTATCACGTTGTAGAAAAAATGTCTGAGGACCTTGGTTGTGAGGTGAAGGAATTGATTGCCAATGAGAATAAACGGAAAGAAATTAAACTTGAGCAGTATGTTGGACCTGTCACGGGCCTTCCGACTCTGAAGGATATTATAGATGAACTGGCAAAACCAGGACGTGATCCACGTTCAAAAATTAAAGAGTTCAGTTTTGCTGACGTACATACTATGGAAGATCTCAACGAAGGAATGATTGTTCCGGGAATTGTAACAAATATTACAAAATTTGGTGCCTTTGTCGATATCGGTATCAAACAGGACGGTCTGGTACATATATCAAATATGAGCAGAACATATATCACCGATCCTTCTACAGTAGTGAAGCTCCATCAGCATGTAATGGTGAAGATACTTGCGGTTGACATCGAAAGAAAGCGTATTCAGCTTTCAATGAAGGATGTCGATGCCAAAAAATCATAGGAAAAATCCATTAACCCCTGGAATATAACTCTGTGTGACTCTGTGTCTTCTCTGTGTTTCTCCATGTAATTTCTTATTTTTTGTTACACTGAGGGCCACGGAGGGATCACAAAGAACGACTGAGTCCAATACTATTTTTGAATTTTATTTAAATCTATTTTTCTTGTTGTATTTAACAACTGGCTTTTTTCCTGGCCGTTTATTTTCAAATCCATGTTTACATCTTCATTTAAGACGCCGTGTTCTATCTGCTTATCAGAAAGCGATAACCATATTGTTCCCCAGTAATGGCTTCTTCCCTTCATAAGCATAAAGTCAGTTTTAAAATCTATTGGATTATCCATTGCAAGGAATTCAATGACTGCACAAAGTTTGTTGTTCATTGTTGATATGCCTGTCCATGTGAGTTTAATATCCTTGTTTTCAAAGCTGCCAAGACCGGCCAGATCTATTTTTCCATTAATTTTATTCGCGGTATACGGAATATTGAGTTGCAGTGAATCGTAATATGTCCAGGCAAATACTTCAAAGCTAATGACATCCCATACCAGGTTTTTGGCAAAAACTCCGGTTGCCGGTGGAAAATCCTTAAATGCATCTGATGTTATCATGTTATCAGATGGGTTATATATAAAGTTTTCCATATAACTTTGCTTCACACCTTGTGGGAAAGCCTGGTCCCTTCCGGATGCCTGAGAAACGGTTACATCATTCCATCTCACTTTTCCCCCCTCAAGTCCGCGGGTATATGTTCCTTTAACCTGCATTTTATTCATGAAATTTCCTAAAATATCATGATTATAATAATCAGTAACAAGTTCATAACTGTAAGGAGTTTTTTCCTGCAACGTAAGACCGGACGGAAGTTTCCTTAATGCTAAATAATCAATTTTATTTTTTTTCTGAGCATTTGCAGGAGAAATGGAAAAAATAAGAGAAGCGAACAGGAATAAAACAGCTGACTGCAATTCAGGATAGTAATTTTTTAGAGTATTCATATCATTAATGATAAATAATTATGATATAAAATTCCTTGAAATACGCCGGGTTAAAAAATAAAATATGCAGAGCAGGTAAATTATCGACCTGACCTGTTAAGATTTACGTCTGAATCGTAAATCTTTATTATATTTATGTAAATGTAGATACGCCCAATTTGGACGTATCTACTACAAACAGATTGCGAATTTTATAAATGTTATAACCATGAAAAGATCTAACCTGTCATTTACGTTTCTGTTTGCAGTATTATTGTTTTCGTGCAGTAATCAGCCTGACATAAAAGCACCGGTTGCAGAAAAGATTCCACATGAATTATTTAATAAGCGGACAGACAATTATTTCTGGATGCGTCTCTCTGATGAACAAAAAAATGCATCCATACCTGATGAGCAGACAGCAAAAGTACTCGACTACCTCAACAAAGAAAATACATATTCAAAAGAAATTTTGAAGAATACCGAGGGGCTTCAGAAAATCCTTTATGATGAGATTACCGGCAGGATTAAAAAGGACGATGAATCGGTTCCATATTTTGAAAATGGCTTCTACTATTATAATAAATATTCGGCAGAAAAGGAATACCCTGTATACTATCGAAGAAGAGGCACACTAACGGCTCCAGAAGAGATACTTCTTGATGTAAACAAGCTTGCTGCCGGAAAGAGTTATTGCTCTGTTAACGGGCTGAGCGTTAGCCGAGATAATAAAATTCTGACCTATGGTGTCGATTATGTGAGTCGTCGACGCTATACTCTTACCTTCCTGGATATTCAATCCGGGTCATTACTGACAGATAAAATAGAAAATACTACCGGACAGTCGGTATGGGCAGCAGATAATAAAACTGTTTTTTATGTTACCAAGGATAATGAAACACTACGCTCTAATAAAATCTTCAGGCACAGTCTCGGAACCCCTGCAGAAAAAGATTTACTCGTATATAATGAAGCAGATGAGACTTTTAGCGTAAATCTGTCAGAAACAAAAAGTCGTAAATATATTCTTATAAATTCGACTCAGACGCTTGCATCTGAGATACGGTATGTAGAAGCCTCGAAGCCTGACGCTGAGTTTAAAGTATTTGAGCCAAGGGCGAAAAATCACGAATACAATATCGACCATGTAGGAAATGAATTCTATATAAGGACAAATTTGGACAGTGCATCGAACTTCAAATTAATGAAAACAGCAGAGGGCAAAACTGAAAAGACAAATTGGAAAGAAGTAATCCCTCATAGAAGTGATGTTCTTCTTGAAGGCTTTGAGTTATTTGATAACTGGCTGGTTGTACAGGAAAGGGCCGGAGGACTCAATAACCTCTGTATCATCAATAGAAAGGATGGAAACAAACATGACATGGAATTTGGCGAGGAGGTTTATACTGCAGGGAATAAATGTCAATCCAAATTCAAATACTGATGTTCTCAGATATAGTTATTCCTCACTGACTACTCCCAACTCTGTGATTGACTATAATATGGTCGCAAAAGATAAGAAAGTAATGAAAGAGGAGACGGTCCTTGGTGGGTTTAATAAGAATAATTATGAATCTAAAAGATTATGGGCTAAAGCTGCTGACGGAACAATGGTTCCTTTGTCCATAGTATATAAAAAGGGTTTTATCAGGGATGGGAAAGCGCCTCTATTATTATATGCTTACGGATCTTATGGAGCATCAACCGATCCCGGATTCAGGTCAACTATTTTGAGTCTTCTTGACAGAGGTTTTGTTTACGGACTTGCTCATATCCGCGGTGGAAGTGAAATGGGACGTTATTGGTATGAGGATGGCAAATTATTGAAGAAGAAAAACACATTTACTGATTTCAATGACTGCGCACAATACCTTGTTAATGAGAAATATACAAGCAGTAATAATCTTTTTGCAATGGGAGGAAGTGCCGGTGGACTATTAATAGGGGCGATCCTGAATTTACGGCCTGATCTGTACAAAGGCGTAATTGCAGCTGTACCATTTGTGGATGTTGTAACCACAATGCTCGATGAGACAATACCACTCACAACTTCGGAATGGGATGAGTGGGGTGATCCAAGAAAAACCGAGTATTATGATTATATGGTGTCATATTCTCCTTATGATCAGGTAAAGCCTGTGAATTATCCTAATATACTTGTCACAACAGGCTATTGGGATTCACAAGTTCAATACTGGGAGCCTTCAAAATGGGTTGCAAAGCTAAGGGATATGAAGACCGATAAAAACAAGCTTGTAATGGATTGTAATATGTCTGCCGGTCATGGAGGAGCATCCGGCAGATTTGAACGCTTCAGGATTACATCCTTGGAATACGCATTTATTCTTGATCTGGCAGGAATCACCAAATAAAAATATTTTAATCAAAATGATTAATTGTCTATCCGGCCATATTTACTATGTCCTGCTTCCAGTTCGGGAACTATCCCTTGATTTTGCATTTTGCCGGCCAGGGCCTGAATCATATCAGGTGAATTAAAAAACATACTTACACTATATATCTTATCCCTGCCCATTTTTTTGAGGATTTCGTAACTTCTATAGCGCAAGTATGGAGCCAGATTTTTCCCTCTGAATGCTTTCATTGTATACATATATGCCAAATATGCTTCGTCGTTTTTCAAAGGGATAATTCGTGCCGTGAAGTCGCATTCCGTCAGGTTTATAAACATGAATGAAGCAAGTTCATCTTTATACTTTAACCCCAGACATTTTTTCCCGGCATTATAATAAGCCAGAAGTCCTTCCACCGAATACGTACCCAGATCTTCGTTTATTTTTTTTATTTCTTCAGGTTCAATAAATCCTACTGTGTAATCTGAAATTATCCCATTTATCTCAGGTACTTCAGTGGGATTCATTCCTTCCTGAACCCAATAGTAGGGAGAAATATTAACTCCGATTCTGGCTATTTGATTTCTTATCGAATCTAAGACTAAACCATGTTTAATCTTATCCGTTATTTTTTTTAGCAGTTTTGCCTCTCTATTTTTACTTTGAACAGGAATCATATGAATATTGATTTTATTCATGTAATTCACTTAAAATAAGGCAGATAATGAACATATTTCTATATTCTCAGATCATAAATTTACTAAACGTATTACTATTAACCTAAATCTTAAGTAATCAATTTTAAGATTCATGGGAATTGCTGAAGTTGTAACTTCAAGCACATTTCATTTGACCTCAAAAAACCATAAATGAGAAAAGACGCTCATTTTGCGCGTCTTTTCAATTTTAATTTATTTCATTTCATATTGTTACATCCTTGGCCCCTGATTGGTATTCTGCCTCGGGTTCATGACAGGTTTTCCAGGTAATTTTGCGTTCCGCATTGCGGCATTGTATACAAACGATGCAGTGATTACTGCATTTTGTTTCAAATCGGCCATCACAAGCCTTTCGTAAGTATCCATTACAGTATGATAACCGCGGTCATACTCAATTTCATCCTGTATGAACTGAAACCCGGGAAGTCCGACGCGATCAAATGAAAGGTGATCTGTGCCGGAAGTATTTCTTATAGTGATAGTTGAGCAACCCATATCTTCAAATGGTTTTAACCATTCTTCAAAAATTGGCCTTACAAGTTCGTTCTCCTGAAGATAAATTCCACGGTATTTTCCCGAACCATTATCCATATTAAAATATGCAGCAAACTTATCATAGTCTGGTTTGTGTTCTTTTGTAACTGGATCGACAAGATATTTTTCCACATAACCTGATGATCCGAATAAACCCTGTTCCTCCCCGCCCCATAGAGCTATTCTTATAGTCCTTCGGGGAGCAATATCGAGACTTTTCAGGATACGAAGAGCTTCAAGCATTACAATACATCCTGATCCGTTATCCGCAGCTCCGGTTCCCCCATTCCATGAATCAATGTGTGCACCCAGAAGTACTATTTCATTTTTAAGAAGTTTATCAGTACCCGGAATTTCGCCAATTACGTTGTAAACGGTTGGACTGTCAAAGAATTTATTTTGTATTTCTAGCTCCATTTCAACAGGAATGTTATGTTGTAACAAACGTACCATTCTGCCATGATCTTCAATTGGAAGATTTAATTCTGCAATAGGTTCCTTATCTCCTGATTTATAATTGGCACCATTCGACCTCGGAACATTGAAAGTACCGGAGTTATTAAGGATCACAGCTGCCCCTTCACTCCTGAGAAAGTCAGATATCTTTAATCGCAGGGCCCGTTGAGCCATCATAGCTGCACGGTCAAATGGTGGTCTTCTTGGAGGAGCAGAAGACGTAGCCATTGAGAGATCTTTTAACTGTGCATCAGTAAGACGGTTTGCAAGAGGCTCATAACTAACCTCATAAGTGGCTATGGAAGGCATCAGAACTATTTTCCCTGTAATTTTCCCTTTGTATTTGATAAGATCGCTATCTGCCTTAACATCAAGGAAAACAACTTCACTTTTAATCAGGCCGTTTGTACTTCCCGACCATGCGACCGGATTGCATGCAAAGTTTGAATAGTACGGCGCAGTCATTGCTGCATATGTTTTGACGTTATCCCAACCGCCCCGACTGAAATCCCTGGCGGCTTCAATCCTTACATTCTGGAAGCCAAACTCTTCCATTTTCTTTTTTGCCCATTCATTCGCATGGTTGTAACCCGTGGAGGCTGTGAGTCTTGGACCAATAAAATCAGTAAGCCAGAATGCGATATCCTCTACATTTGAATTTCTTAAACCTTCCTGTTTGATTTTATAAATCATTCCCAGGTCGACATTCTCGCTCTGCGACATTAACCATGCTGGAAGAAATAGCAGAATCAATAAAACAGTTGAGATTTTCTTAAATTTCATGGATTTATTATTTAGGTTTCTTATCACAAGTTTCAAATGTAAATAAAATGAAACCCAATATCAGAGTAGGACAATATGATTTAACAATAATTAACGTGTGGGCAACACCTCTCCCCAACCA
>Ga0209747_1001828_pt1 | contig 11109 bp, 8 predicted proteins | sample BarGraNGADG00311_FD_184498 | JGI IMG/M metagenome (GOLD analysis project Ga0209747, IMG submission 184498) | Arctic peat soil microbial communities from Barrow, Alaska - Barrow Graham LP Ref core NGADG0011-311 (SPAdes) (version 2) | ecosystem: Environmental > Terrestrial > Soil > Wetlands > Peat ... | reverse complement strand
GAGCTGTACCCGGTTGTCCGAACTTGGTACTGGCAACCGATTCAATCCGGACTGATGCCGGCATTCCGGCTGCCTGTCGGATGAGAAGCGGTACCTCTGCCTAGTATTCTTGCGGTTTGTCGAGGCGGATTCAAGAAGTTTCCAGCCTGCGGGCAAAATCAGGCGGTGAACCGCATAATCGGCTCATGAGCGGAATATCGGAACAAAAAGCGGGCTACATGTTCAGGATTTTCTTCAGTTCCGAGCTCTGCCGCCGGCTCATGGGGATTTTGCTCTTGGAGGGGTCGTTCATCGTGAGCTCGTAGGACGATGTTCCGACCTTGATGATCTCCTTGACCTTCTGCAGGTTCACGATGTAGCCGCGGTGCGCCCTGAAGAACTTGGCCGGGTCGAGCATCTTCTCCAGCTCCGCCAGCGTGTGGTTGGTCAGGAACCGGTCGTTGTCGGTGTGCAGGTAGGTGTACTCGCGCTGGATGTTGACGAAGTTGATGTCGTCGACGTTGACCAGGTAGATCTTGTCCCCTTTGCGCGCGGGTATCTGCGAGCGGGCGCTGTCCCTGTGGCCCACCCGGTCCGCGCGTTTCAGCACCGCCTCGACGCGGGCCATAAGCTCCAGCGAGCTGAATGGCTTGGTCACGTAGTCGTCGGCGCCGCCGCGCAGGCCCTGCACTTTCGACTTCTCGTCGGAGAGCGCGGTCAGCATGATGATGGGTATCGCCCTGGTGCGCGAATCGTCGCGCATGCGCGTGAGCACTTCCCAGCCGTCGATCTTTGGCAGCAGCACGTCCAGCAGCACCAGGTCGGGGTTGACCTCCCTGACTTTCTGCAGTCCCTCCTCGCCGGTCTTGGCGGAGTCGACCTGGTAGCCCTCGAGCTTCAAGCTCTTGGCTATCATCTCGCTTATAAGGGGCTCGTCTTCGACGACCAGCACCTTGAGCTTCTCGCCGTTCATATTACTTCTTTCCGGGATCGGACTCTGTGCGGCGGTCCATCACGTACTTGCTCACGGGGAACGTGACGGCGTACTCCAGCACTTCTCTCGCAATTTCTGCCGCTTCCCAGTGAGACTTGATCTCGCGGTGACCGTTCGACGCGATGCCGATCGAGACCGTCATCAAAGGATTATCTACCAAGGCCCCACGCCTGTCAAAGGACGAGACGCAACCCTTGATCACGTCTTCCTTGTAGTAAAAATCGCGTATGCCGATGTCGAATTCGTCCAGGATGTCACAGGCGAAATGCTCCGCGAGGGCGGGGTCGGCGAGCACGCTGAAGTTGCCTCCACCCAGGTAAAAGGCGCTGTTCCCCACCGAGCCGTGCCCGTTGATTATAGAGCTGATCACCCGGGAGGCGAAGCGCAGGACCTCCTCGAACTTCTTGTCTCCGTAAGCTTCCCGGTAGGGCCGCAGGTCGTTGATCGAGACGAGCATGTAGGCGAAGGGCTCGCCCGAGACCACCTTCTCCTTGAGCATATCGTCGGAGTTGATGTTGCCCGGCAGCCCGGTCAGGACGTCGGTGGTGTACTTGTTGGCCGCGCGGTCGAGGTTCATGTTGATGTGGTCGACCAGCTCGTTGAAGTTGAAGGGCTTGGTGATGAAGTCGTCGGCGCCGGCCTCGAGGCCCGCCACCTTGTTCTCGACCTCGGTCCGGGCGGTCAGCAGTATTATCGGTATGCCGCGCGTGTCGGGGTCGCCCTTGAGCTGCCTGCATATCTCGTAGCCGTCCACGTCGGGCATCATGATGTCGCAGACGATGAGGTCGATGTCACCCTCGCGGGCCCGGGCGAGCCCGCTGGTGCCGTTGACGGCCACCTCAACCTCGAACGTCTCGATCCGAAGGTTGATAGCGATGATGTCCGCCACGGTCTGCTCGTCCTCGATGATCAGGATCCGCTCAGGCACGGTCGTCTCCGATCGCTCCGGCTTGCGGCGCTTGCCCCGCCTCGGGCAGCAGGGGGATGGTGAAGATCATGCTGGTGCCCTTCCCCTCGGTGCTCTCCACCCAGATGCGGCCGCCGTGCGCTTCTATGATGGACTTGGTCACGAAGAGACCCAGGCCCGCGCCCCTTATCCCTCCGCCCTCGGACTTGCCGCCCCGGTGGTACTTCTCGAAGATGAACGGCAGCTGTTTCTCGGGTATGCCGATGCCGTGGTCGGTCACCGTGACCATCGCCTTCTCCTTCAGCCGGCGCACCGATATCTCGATGTCACCGCCCTCGGGAGAGTACTTCAAGGCGTTGCCGATGATGTTCAGCATCACCTGCTCCAGCTTAGCTTGCTCGGCCAGCACCGGCTCCATCGTGGCCGGGACCTCGAAGACCAGCCGCCGGCCCTCGGCCTGCTGCTCGATGCGCGACTCCACCTTGTGTATCAGCTCCGGCAGGTCGACGAAGGTCGGCTTGAGGTCGAGCCGTCCGGCCTCTATCCGCGAGAGGTCGAGGATGTCGTTGATGAGGCGCGTCATCCTCTCGGTCTCGCGCGCTATCACCGACACAAAGCTGGCGCGCGTCTCGTCGTCGAACTCGACGTCCTGACGCTGCAGGGTGTCGACGTAAGCCTTGATGGACGTGAGAGGGGTGCGCAGCTCGTGCGAGACCATGGAGACGAAATCGCTCTTGGCCTGCTCCACCTCGTGCATCCCCGTGACGTCGTGAAGCACCGCGACGATGCCGCCGCTGGTCGAGGCGGGCTCCTCGATGGCCGCGCAGGACACCTCGATGCGCCGCCCCGAAGGGAGCATCACCATCTCGTTGACGATGGGCTCGTCCTTGTCCATCGCGCGCCTCACCAGCCGGACGACCGCCGGCTCGGGGATGGCATCCTCGAGCGTGGAGCCGAGCCACCACCAGGGCCGGGCGATGGAGAGCATGTTGAAGGCGCTGGAGTTCGCTATCATCAGCTCGCCCTCCTCGTTCATGGCGAGCACGCCCACGGCCACGTTCTCCAGGACGGCCTCGAGTTTCGATTTCTCCTCGGAGAGCTCGTGCGCCAGCCGCATCACGTCGGTTATGTCCTCCAGGACGACCACGGCGCCTATGACCTTGCTCCACTGGCTCATGATGGGCGAGACACGGGCGTTCATGACCCTGCCCGCGCCTTCCCCGCTGATTATGTTGAGGTCGAGCTTGAACGAGACGGGCGGGGTGCCCGGGATGTCGAGGATGCGGTTGGTGACGTCGCGGCACAGCGGCCTCCACTCGGCCACCCTGCCCTTGAGGAGGTCCTCCAGCGGCTCGCCGTCGCTGGGCCGCACGTCCAGCATCTCGCGCGAGGTGTGGTTGGTGAGGACGATGCGGCAGTCCCTGTCGACCACCAGCAGCCCGTCCACCATGCTCTCCAGCACCGCCTGCCCTCGGGACAGGAGCTGCTGGTAGAGCTCGGCTCGCTCGATCGCCTCCGCCGAGAGACTGGCGACTGAGATGAGGAGGTCGAGGTCGTCGGTGGAAAAGCGCTTGCGCGTGCTCGAGGCGCAGGATATGACCCCCACGGTCCTACCGCCTATCTTGATGGGAGCGGCGATGGCGGAAGCCACCTTCTTCTTCGCCTTGGGGAAGGTCGCGAAGCGCGGGTCCTTGGTGATGTCGCTGGCGATGAATGGCTCGCCGGTCTTGCCGACCCAGCCGATGAACCCCTCGCCCATCTTGATCTCGATCTGCTTCTGCTCGACCTCCTCCGCCTCGCCGCCCGACGCCTTGACCACCAGGGTGTTGGTGCCGGGGTCGACCACACGCACCGAGCTTATGTCCGTCCTGAAGATGTTGTCGACGTCTCCCAGGAGCCTGTGCAGCACCTGCTTGAGGTCGAGCGACTCGCCCAGCGAGCGGCTGACGCGGTAGAGGGTGGAGAAGGTCTCCCGGTCGCGCAGCTTGCGCCGGTAGGTCGACATCGCGATGTTGATGGCGAACGGGAAGGCCACCAGCAGGGCGATCTTCACGAATGCCTGCGAGGCCGGGCCGAACGGGTTGCCCAGCAGGACTCCCGTGAGCAGGAACGCGAGCACCGCGAAAGCGGCCAGCGACAGCGTGAACAACATGTCCGAGGTGACCGCCGGCACCACCAGCGCGATCAGCAGGAAGGCGTAGAGAGGACTCGCGGTCCCACCCGAGTAGGCCGCCGCCAGACTGATGACGATTATGCTCGCGACGACCTGGCCGGCAAGCGCGTAAGAGAGCTGTCGCGTGTCGAGGCGCTCGAGCGGCACCAGGTAGGTGGACACGTTCAACAACGCGCCCGCGGCCAGCACGATGCCGTAGGGGAGCGCTCTGACGAAACTGGTGCCGAAGACGAGAGCGACCGCAGAGACCGCGAGAAACACCCATTGAAGGTCTCTGGCGGCCTGGAAATTGCGGGTTTCGGTGTTCACGGGACCGTGCGCCTTTTGTGTCATTAGTGATGCGAGATTAACAGAAAATTAACGTGCGAGTAAAGGTGGATTAACGCGCGCGCGCCATACTGCTTGATGAAGTACCAAGTTGATCAACAGGAGGTCGGAGAATGTCTACAAATGACGAGAAGACGATGGCCCCACCGGAGCCGCCGCAGGAAAGGCAGGCCGAATGGCCGGCGCAGCCTCCGCCCACGTACGGGGCCGCGCGCAACCCCGGGCGGCATTCCTCTGCGAACTTGCAGTGGGCGCTGCTCGCGATCGGGGCCGCGGTCCTAATAATCCTGGTGGCCGTCGCCGGATTCGGCCTCGGGTTCGTGGTCGGCAGGGGCAGGACGGCCCAGCGCGTCGCGACCAACGCGCCGGCGGCGGGCGGCGGTACCGCGGGGCAGTTGCCCGGCGCGCAGGGACAGGCCGGACAGCGGCTGCAACAGCTGCAGCAGTACCTGCAGACGAACGACGCGAGCCTCCTTCGCGGCAAGGTCGACTCGGTCGACTCGGGCAGCCTGACCGTCGAGACCCCGCAGGGCAAGCAGACCGTCGCGGTGACCGCGGACACACGCTACCTGGGGCCGGTGGCCGGTGGCGCGGGCGGCTCGGCGAGCGTGAAGGCCGGGGAGAATGTCTGGATGGCCGTCAAGAAGGGTGCCGACGGAAAGCTGCAGGCGCTGGCCGTCAGGGTCGGAAATGCCGGCGGAGCCGCTCAGCCGCTACCGCAGCAAGTGCCGCAGCAGCAGCAATAGCGTGAAGCGTGAATGTGGGACCGGGCGCGGCGTGGCCGCAGCCTACTTAATGCCCTCTTTCTCGTCCTCTTCGGAGTAGGCCTGGGTCACGTAGTAGATGGCCCTGTCGAAGTAGAGGACGACGCGGTTGTTGAGCTCGAGAGCCTGGTAGAGCTCGAGGTTGGTAGTGAGGAATCCTTCCTGGACGATGTAGAGCCAGATGTGGCGCTTCAGCAGCATCAGCGCCATCACGACTTCCTCCACCCCGTAGCCCGCCGCGCGCCTGTTCTGGCCGACCCGCTTGTAGAACGAGGCGAGGCGCTCGCGCGGCAGCCGCCGGCCCAGGAAATAGCCCATCCTGCTGCAGACGTTCTCGGCCCGCTCGTGCAGCTCCTCAGGAGACTCTTTGGCGTACGAGCGGGTGTACGGGAGGGTGGTCACGTCGTCGACCCACCTGTCGGCTATGGTGGACGAGTTCTTCTCTATTATCTTGACGAGCTTGCTGGCGAACTGCATCTTTATCCCTTCAACCTCGCGGATGGTGTAAACATTTTATTGGAACGGCGGAATGGTGGCAATGTGCAAGCGGGGATATCATCTCGGCCGCGTACGGCCTCGCTCAGGTGACCTTCTCCTCGGCGCCGGCCTCGACCCTGGTCCGGCTGACCTTTTCAACGATGGATCCGCTGGAGATGCTCCTCGCCGGGAAGTACGCCCCTCCCAGGGCCTCGGATATCCTCTTGGCGGCGGTGGGCCTGCCCGCGAGCGGCGAGCCGTCGTGCCGGGGCGCGCTGTCCAGCACTATCGACTTTATCCCCCGGTCCCTGATCTGCCCGGCGACGTCGAGCGCCTCGCGCATGGGGTCGGACGACCCCATGGTGACGTTCCCCCCGCCGTCGGAAATCAGCACCAGCATCGGGGCCGGAGCGGGGTTTCTGGAGAGCTCGCGGTCCAGGACCTGCCGCGCCAGGGCCAGGCCATGCGAGAGAGGGGTCGTGCCACCGGGCGCCAGCTCCGCCAGCAGGCGTCCCGCCAGGGCGGGGCTCGAGGTCGGGCTCATGACCAGCTGCGCCGCGTTGTCCTTGAAGACCACCAGCCCCACGCGGTCGCGCTTCTGGTAGGCCTCCAGCAGCAGCGACAGGATCGCCTCCCTGGAGGCCTCGAGCCTCCTCTGCGCGCCCATGGAGGCGCTGGCGTCGACCACGAAGAGGATCGTCGCGCCGACCTTTCGCTTGCGCAGCTTGACCTTGATGTCCTCGGGCAGCACTTCCGTGCCACCATCGTCGGAGGCCCCTCGCGCCGCCGATGCCCGGATGGTGGCGTCGATGGCGATATCCGACTTCGACAGCTGACGGGAGCCGGAGGGTGACGCGCTGCGATAGTATCGCCCCCGGGTATCGCCGGTAGGCTGAGGGCTTCCCCGCCTGCCGGGCGCGCCGGCCTGCCTGGTCGGATCGCCCAGCGTGACCTCGTCGAATGCTTCCCTCGCCGGAGCTTCTTTCGCCGCCCCGTTCATGCCCGCATCGGCGGGGGCCGCTCCGCCCTCGGCCGCCGGCGGCTCCGCCAGGCCGGGCAGGGCGTCCGGCTCGATCTCGGTGAGTCCTTTCATCAGGGCGGGCAGGTCCAGCTGCCCGCCGCCGTCGCTCCCCAGCGGGCCCTTGCGAACCCGGTGGTTCAGGGCGAGGTTGGCGACGCGCGCGAGGTCGTTGATATCGACCCCTTCACGGTCCTCCAGCGCTGCCAGAGCGCGCGCCGAGTGCAACATGGCGATGTCCGCCCGGTGGCCGTCGGCGCCGGCGCGTTCGACTATCAGGGCGACCGCGTCGAGCAGGTCATCTTCTATCGCCACCGCCTGGTAGCGCTCGCGGGCCGAGACTATCTTCGCCCGCAGCCCCTCCTGCTCGGCGTTGAACCGGGACTCCAGCTCCAGCGGGTTGCGGCTGAAGAGCAGGTTGCGCCTCAGTATCTCGGCGCGCTCGACGGCGGTGACCTCGGTGTCGACTTCCGCGCAGAGCCCGAACCTGTCCTCCAGCTGCGGGCGCAGGTCGCCCTCCTCGGGGTTCATGGTGCCGACCAGGATGAAGCGCGCGCCGTGCCTGAACGATATTCCCTCGCGCTCCACTACGTTCACACCCATCGCCGCGGAGTCGAGCAGGATGTCCACTATGTGGTCCTCCAGCAGGTTGACCTCGTCGACGTACAGTATGGAGCGGTTCGCCCGCGCGAGGATGCCGGGCTCGAACGACTTCTCTCCCCGGCGCAGCGCCTTCTCGATGTCGAGCGTCCCCACCACCATCTCCTCGGTGGCGTTGAGCGGCAGGGTCACGATCCTCATCCTCGACCTTCCGGCCGCGAGCGCGCCCTCCAGGGCCAGGTTACCCGCGCAATAACCGCACAGCGACTCGATGTCCCTGGGGTCGCAGGAGAACGGGCAGTCCGTCACCACGTCCATCTCGGGCAGAAGGTGTGCGAGCGCGCGGGCGAGAGTGGACTTGGCCGTTCCGCGCCTGCCCCGGATCAGGACCCCCCCGACCTGCTGGCTCACCGCGTTCAGGAGCAGGGCGAGCTTCACCTGCTCCTGGCCCACGACGGCCGCAAAGGGGAAAACGCTTTCTTCTCTGTTCAAGAGCCACCTCTGTCAGGGAACGGACCGCACATCTAGTTGCGGATATCCGGCGGTATCTCAATATATAGATTCACCCCGGCGTTCTCGCTGTCCTTTTATTCGCCCTGTTGAAGCGGAAAAGGGGGTCCCCGGCCGGCAGGAGGAGCGCGAGCCCGCTCGGTCGAAGTATTTTTCAGTAGAGTGCCGGGGGACGCCGGCGGGTCACGCATGGTTTGCCTGGGTGGACGCCCCGTGATAGAATCGCTCTCGATTTTGCCTGTCAGCCGTGCCGGGATTTGCACGGCCGCCGGGACGTGAATATAATACACAGGTTCCGGAAGCGGGCGAATGGAAAATGCTGTATAGCATGGGGGGTTTGATAGCATCTCAGCGAAAAGGCCAAGAATAGGGTTTATCCTCTTGTCGGCTCTTATCGTTATTCTCTCTCTGGTGATGACTCCTGTTGCCGCGGGGCAGACGCTCGACCAGCAGAAGGCCGACGCGCAGAAGCAGGTGGAGCAGCTCCAGAACAAGCTCGAGGACTCGGTGGAGCGTTACAACTACGCCTGCACCAAGCTGGAGCAGACCAGCGGACAGATCACCGAGAACAAGACTCAGCTCACCGAGGCCGAGCAGAAGCTCGCCACCGACCGCGGCCGTCTCAACCACCGCGTGCGCGCGATGTACGTAACGCGCCAGTACAGGTTCGTCGATGTAGTGGTCAGCGCGGGCAACTTCGACGAGTTCCTGGTGGGGCTCGACCTCGCCAAGAAGATCGGCGAGAAAGACGCCGAGCTGGTAAAGCAGGTAAAGGACGCCAAGGCCAAGCTCGAGGGGGTCCGGGCCTCCCTGCAGGAGCAGAAGTCTGAGCAGGAGGCCGCCCGCAAGGAGATGTCCGACGCCAAGTCCGCCGTGGAGGGCGACCTGTCAGGCGCCAAGGGCCAGCTGTCCGGCGTCGAGTCACAGATCCAGGCGGCGATGGCCAGGCGCGCGGCCGAGGCGACATCGTCGGCGCCCAGGAGTTCGTCGACGACGACCGCCAGGCGCGCTACCCCCGGCCCCATAGCGCGCACCCGACCGCCGGGCGCGCCGCACGGAGGCGTGGTGGGGGTCGCGTACGACCAGCTGGGCAAGCCCTACGTCTGGGGCGCGGCCGGTCCCGACAGCTTCGATTGCTCGGGCCTTACGATGTACTGCTACGAGGTGGGAGCGGGCATGAGCATCACCCACAGCTCCTACGACCAGGCCAACTGCGGCACGCCGGTGAGCATCGGCGAGCTCCAGCCTGGCGACATCCTCGGTTTCCGCGGCTGGGGCCACGTGGGCCTCTTCGTGGGCGGAGACGAGTTCATCCATGCGCCGCAGACCGGCGACGTGGTCAAGGTGTCTTCGCTCTCTGCACGAACCAACTTCTGCGGTGCCGTCCGGCCGTGAGATAAGCAGGAGATAAATTAACAGGGAAGGCCCCGGCAAGGGGCCTTTCTTATCGATGCGGAAGGTGATGCCGATGTCGGAAGCGGTCATCTACTTCGACCCGCTCTACGAGGAACACAAGACCGGCTACGGACACCCCGAGCGACCAGAGCGACTCCCGGTCGCGATGAAAGCGCTGCAGGAGTCGGGCCTGCTGGAGACGGTTAAGATTGTAACTCCCAGGGACGCCACGGTCTCCGACGTCGAGCTCGTGCACGGCGAGAAGTACATCGAGCAGGTGAAGAGGATGGCCGACTCCGGTGGCGGCAACCTGGATATGGATACCGCCGTCTCGCCCGACAGCTACCGGGCGGCGCTGAGGGCGGCGGGGGCCCTGCTGGACAGCGTGGACTGGTGCCTGGACGGTGAAGACCGGCGAACCTTCTGCATGGTGAGGCCTCCCGGCCACCACGCCCTCCCCAGCAGGGGCATGGGCTTCTGCATCTTCAACAACATCGCCATCGCGGCGCGCTACGCCATCAAGCGCAAGGGAGTCAAAAAAGTCCTCATAGTCGACTGGGACGCGCATCACGGCAACGGTACCCAGGAGGTCTTCTACGAGGACCCCGACGTGCTCTACGTCTCGCTTCACCAGTACCCCCACTACCCGGGCACAGGCTGGATCGACGAGACCGGAAAAGGGAAAGGAGAGGGCTCCACTATAAACTTCCCGTTCCCTTCGGGGACGGGAGAGGCGGACTACCTGGAAGCTTTCAGGCGGGTGATACTCCCGGCCGCCGAGAAGTATCAGCCCGGGCTGGTGATGGTGTCGGCGGGGTACGACAGCCACGTAGGCGACCTTCTCTGCTCGATGCGCCTGACCGACTCCTCCTACCGCAAGATGACCGACGAACTCGTGGCATTTGCCGAGCGCTGCTGTAATGGTAGACTCATAGTGACCTTGGAAGGCGGTTACAACCTCAATGCGGAGGCCCGTTCCATCGTCCAGACGGTGGCGGTGCTGGCCGGGGTCGACATCCCCGGCAAGGATGATGCCCCTCAGCCCACCGCGTACCCCGACAGGGCGCGGGACGTGGTCGAGCAGGTGGCCGGCCAGCAGGGGTTGGACTGAAGCGGCCGGGATCGACGGCCCAGGGAACCAGTGTTCCGTCCCACAGGTAGTGGCGCTCGAATGCCAGGGTATCTATGGGACGGAGCACTAGAGCCAAGCGGAGTTGAAAGGCGGTAGTATTGGACCTTCATGCCCTTCTCGCTCTGTCGGTCGAGAACCACGCGTCCGACATACATATCAAGGCGGGCAGCCCCCCGTACCTGCGCGTGGACGGCACGCTGTTTGAAGCCGACTTTCCCAGGCTCTCACCGACCGAAGTGGTAGAGATCGCTTTCTTGCTCATGGATGAGAAGCAGGCCCGCGAGTTCCACGATACCAACGAGTCCGACTTTGCCTACAGCGTCGCCGGCCTGGGGCGCTTCAGGGCAAACATATTCAAGCAGAGAGGCACCATCGGCATATCCATCCGCCGGGTGCTGACCAAGAAGATACCGACCTTCGAGGAGCTGGGACTTCCGCCGGTCCTCAAGCGTATCGCGGAAGAGGCCCGCGGCCTGGTGCTGATCACCGGGCCGACCGGCAGCGGCAAGACCACCACGACCGCTTCGATGATCGATTTCGTCAACGAGAGCCAGAGGCTCAACGTCATCACGATCGAGGACCCGATCGAGATCCTGCACGTGGACAAGAAGTGCATCATCCACCAGCGGGAGATAGGGTCGGACACGGATTCTTACCGCGAGGCCCTCAGGCACGTGACCAGGCAGGACCCCGACATCATCGTCATCGGAGAGATGAGGGACGTGGAGACCGTGACCTCGGCCATGAACATCGCCATGACCGGCCACCTGGTGATCTCGACTTTCCACACCCAGGACACCACCGAGACGGTCAACAGGATGATCGACTTCTTC
>Ga0209747_1001823_pt1 | contig 11132 bp, 10 predicted proteins | sample BarGraNGADG00311_FD_184498 | JGI IMG/M metagenome (GOLD analysis project Ga0209747, IMG submission 184498) | Arctic peat soil microbial communities from Barrow, Alaska - Barrow Graham LP Ref core NGADG0011-311 (SPAdes) (version 2) | ecosystem: Environmental > Terrestrial > Soil > Wetlands > Peat... | reverse complement strand
CAGGAAGCTTTTTAGTTGCAAATTTCATTTCGAGCCGGGCGAATCTCTGCCTGCCATTGATCATTGGGACTGAAGGAAAGTCTTCGCCTATAAGTGGTCTGACGTAAGCCAGAAATTCGTCAGTTACATCGTAGCGGTTTTGAGCAATCCATTTTTCAGGGAATGTTCTTTCGGATAGCGCAACTTTCTCAAGTGGAACCTTATCATACCTTACATTATATATGAAACCCGGATCTCTCAGGATTGTAGCCATCCATCCATTGCCATCATTTAACGCTATTTCAACCGCTTTCTGTCCTACTTTATAAGCTTCATCGAGATCAACAATAGATGCGAAAGCAGTTGTATGTCTCTGATCAGTTCCCATAACCTGTCCTCTTGCGGCTCCTCTTGTTTTCAAGCCTTTAGTGTTAAGATAATTAACAACCGTCTGATAAACAGAATTCTGACTTGAACCAAATGAAGTATGTCCAAAAGCATCCTTTACTTCGCCTATACTTCCTACGTCAAAACCCTCACTTATTACGACAATACATCTTCCATCCTGTTTCAACTGGTCGTTGACATTGTCAACCAGAGTGTCAATGGAGACATTTGATTCAGCCATATAAATCTGCAAAGGCATTTTCCTCTCCGGATCAGCAAGTCTTGCAGCTGCGGGAATGTATCCGATTTTGCGTCCCATTGCCTGAACAACCAGTACCGGATCGGCAGGAGAAGAGCCCATATTCTCTTCGTTGGCATTCTGGATTATATGAGACCAGTACCTGGCTACACTTCCATATCCCGGTGTGTGATCTATTAGTTTGAATTCATTGTCACCTACGTCATTATCAATGGTTTTTGGCACACCAACAGCAATAAGGTCCAGCCCTCTTGTCTTAGCCATTTCACTTACTTTAAAAGCAGTATGTTGTGAGTCGTTACCACCAATATAGAAGAAATAGCCAATATCGTGAGCTTTAAAGACTTCCATAATTCTTTGGAAATCTTTTTGTTGTTTATCTTTAAGTTTATACCTGCATGTTCCTATACTTCCGGCAGCCGGAGTGTTTCTTAGAAGCGCTACTTCCTCTTCGTTCTGAGAAGAAAGATCAAGAAGTTCCTCATTAAGAACACCTTCAATTCCGTGCCAGCCTCCGTAGACTTTACCAAATTTATCCGGAAACATTCTGCATGCCTCAATAATTCCCCGTAGAGAACTATTGATAACCGGCGACGGTCCACCGGATTGTGCTACAATTACGTTTTTTGCCATAATAATTGTCTGTATTATCGGGGAGACGCAAAATTTTGCGTCTCTACCCGTTACATTATGTTGTTAAACCCCTGAATATGCACTAAACCCACCATCAACCGGAATAACGACTCCTGTAACAAACTTCGATAAATCCGAAACCAGATAGATAAGGGTACCGGTCAGTTCTTCGGGGACGCAATATCTTTCCATAGGAGTTCCATTAATAATTTTTTTCCCTCTGTCGGTGAATCCTCCTGTCTTTTCATCAATAAGCAGGAATCGGTTCTGATTTGTCAGGAGGAATCCGGGTGCAATAGCATTCACTCTGACACCTGTTTTTGAAAAGTGAACTGCCAGCCACTGTGTGAAATTATTAACAGCAGCTTTGGCCGCAGAATATGCAGCAATTTTGGTAAGGGGCCGGTACGAGTTCATCGAAGATATATTAATAATGACCCCCGACTTTTTCTTCACCATATCAGTTGCAAAAACCATTGAAGGCAATATGGTACCTTTAAAATTAAGATCGAAGACTTTGTCGAATCCCTCAATCTGAAGCCCAAAGAAGGTATCTTCAGTGTTTTCAGTTTCTGATCCATCCATTTTTTCCAGTTTGGTTGTTGCTGCCGGTGAGTTTCCACCTGCCCCGTTAACCAAAATATCAATTGATCCGAACATTTCATGAATCTCTTTTTTTGCTGACTCAAGAGATACTTTATCAAGTACACTTGCAGAAACACCTATTGATGCTACGCCAAACTCTTTTTCAATTTGTTTTGCAGTCTCCATTGCCGCCTCTTTATTCAGGTCAAGGATAACCGTTTTAACACCATGTGCTGCGAGTGATCTGGCCATTGTAGAGCAGATAATACCTGCGCCACCGGTTATAACCGCGACCTTGTCTTTAAGGTTTAAATCATTCATATAATTGGTTTATTATAAAATTTCATTCTCTATATTTTCAACCCCCTAAATCCCCCCAATGGGGGGACTTTTGACAAAATTTCAAGTCAGGAGAGCCCCCCACTTGGAGGGTTGGGGGATTGCCTGATTATTTATTAAAACCAAAATATTCTTTGGCATTTCTGTACGAGATGCCTTCAATAAGTGGTTTAAGAAGCTCTTCTTCGTCGGGAATAAGTCCTTTCTCTACCTCTTCTCCAACGAAATTACAAACCAGCCGTCTGAAGTATTCGTGACGTGGGTAGGAGAGGAAGCTACGTGAATCAGTTACCATACCTATAAATCTTCTCAATAATCCGAGAGCCTCAAGGTCTTTCAGATGTTTTTCCATACCGCTTTTCTGATCGAGGAACCACCAGGCAGCACCATATTGAACTTTAGCAACGGACGAGCCATCGTTAAAATTGCCTGCCATAGTAATCATCATCTCATTGTCGGCAGGATTAAGATTATAAAGGATAGTTTTTGCGAGCTGATCTGTATCATCAAGTGCGCTAAGAAAACCTGACATTTTTAACGCATCCTGCGAAATGCCAATCGAGTCCCAACCTGTGTCTGGTCCCATTTGTCTGAACATCCGCGCATTATTATTTCTCATAGCGCCAACATGGAATTGTTGTGTCCAGCCTCTCTTACTGTTCATTTTACAAATTTCGAGCATTGATGCCGCCTTGTATTTTTCAGCTTCTTCTGATGAAATAGTATCTCCTTTAAGAAGTTTGTTCAATATTTTATCAATCTCTGTACCCGTAAATTTTGCAAAATAGAAGCGATCAAGTCCGTGGTCAGAAAGACGGCAACCTGTATTATGAAAAAAACTGTGCCTCTTATCAAGTGCCTCAATCAGAGAATCAAAGTTCTTTATGTCAATTCCGCTCGCTTGTTCCAGCTTTAAAATGTAAGCTTTGAATTTTGCCGGATCTTCAGTTTTAACGGCATTATCGGGACGGAAAGTAGGTAAGACCGGTATCTCAAAAGAGCTTTTTAGCTTCAAATGATGTTCGAGGTTATCTGTTGGGTCATCAGTTGTGCATATTACTTCAACTTTCATCTTACGGATGATCGACCTGGTACTGAATTCTTTGGTCTTAAGTAATGCCGAGGCCTTTTCATATATGGCTGCAGAACTGGAGGGTGAAAGCAATTCAAAGATGTTGAAGTATCTGGCCAATTCAAGATGTGTCCAGTGATAAAGCGGATTTCCGACTGTGGCTGGAACCGTTTCACTCCATTTCTTAAATTTCTCAGCATCGGAGACTTTGCCTGTGCAGAAAGATTCATTGATACCATTAGTCCTCATTGCCCGCCATTTATAATGATCGCCTTCGAGCCACGCCTGAGTAAGATTATCAAACTGTCGATCCTCTGATATCATAGCAGGTGAAATATGACAATGAAAATCAACAATTGGCTGGTTTTCAGAATATTTATGATAAAGTCTTTCTGCTGTTTTATTCCCGAGAAGAAAATTCTCATTAATAAATTGTTTCATATCTTCCGATGTAATTATAAAAATAATTAAATTTGAAAATTATTATTTCGTTAACGATCACGAAAGTATGAATTTTTAATCAATTATTCAAGAAATATACAAAAGTCTTAAATAATTATAAAAATTTCTGATTGCAATTCCAGATGGAGATGAAAAACAAATTAAGAGTCATACCCATTAAAGAATGTTTTTTTGTTTTAATTGAAAATTCATGTTTTAGAATTTTAAAAATGAAGATCAAGCAACCAGTAACCAGTAACAATAAATATATATGGTATAATTTAATACTTAAAACAAAATATTATGAAAATAGAACTTCGTTACGCATGCCATCCTCAGGATTTTAAGAGCTACGATACTGAAAAAATACGCCAGGAATTTCACATCGAACATGTATTTGTTAAAAATGAGATATCACTCGTTTATTCTATGAACGACAGGTATATTGTTGGAGGAGCCATGCCGGTAACGAAATCATTAAATCTGGAGACTGTAGATGAACTTAAAGCAGAACAGTTTCTTGACAGACGGGAGATGGGGATAATTAATGTTGGCGGAGACGCTGTTATTGATGCCAGTGGTAAGGTATATAAGATTGGGTTCAAGGAGGCATTGTATCTGGGAAAAGGAACAAAAGATGTCGTTTTTAAATCGGTTGATAGTAAAAATCCGGCAAAGCTTTATATCAATTCAGCACCGGCGCACCATACTTATCCATCAAAGAAAGTAACTCTTGCTGAAGCAGAAGTTGTTGTTCTGGGAAATATGGAATCTGCGAATCACAGGACCGTTAATAAACTTCTTGTGAACAGTGTCATTGAAACATGTCAGCTGCAGATGGGAATGACCGAGCTTAAACCAGGAAGTGTTTGGAATACGATGCCGGTTCATACTCACAACCGCAGAATGGAGGCATATTTCTATTTTGAAGTACCTGAAAAACAAGCTATCTGCCACTTTATGGGCGATCCGGATGAGACAAGGCATATCTGGATGAAGAATGATCAGGCTGTTCTTTCTCCATCATGGAGTATACACAGTGCTGCCGGAACTTCCAACTACACCTTTATATGGGGGATGGCCGGTGAGAACCTCGATTATGGAGACATGGATGTGAGACAGCCGGATACACTGAAGTAGGGTGCAAGATGCATGGTGCACGGTGCACGGTGCACGGTGCAAGATAAAGGCATACATACTCTGATTCATCCTGCAACTTGTACCCTGAAACGTTTTATAATGAGAACTAAATTTTATGAGTAGAAATATTATCGATAAGTTATGAAAGATCTATTTGATTTAACTGGAAAAGTTGCCCTGGTAACCGGAGGCACACACGGAATTGGTTTGGCAATCGGTTTGCTTCTTGGCAAAGCCGGAGCAAAAGTTTGTGTTAACGATATTCAGGATGATAAACTTCTGAGCTGCAAAGAGAGCTTTAGGAAGGAAGGCCTTGAAGTTTTCACACTCAAGTTCAATGTTACTGATGAAGCCGATGTTGACAAGGGAATATCTCTGATTGAGAAAAGTGTTGGTAGTGTGGATATTCTTGTGAATAATGCAGGAATTATTAAAAGAATCCCGATTCTTGATATGGCAATATCAGATTATAAAATGGTTATTGATGTCGATCTGGTTGCCCCCTTGATCATTTCGAAACGTGTTGCACCTAAGATGATTGAAAAAAGGAGCGGCAAGATTATCAACATGTGCTCAATGATGAGTGTTTATGGCCGTAATACAGTTTCTGCCTATGCTTCAGCAAAGGGAGGACTTAAGTTGTTGACTCAGAATATGACCTGTGAATGGGCGAAATATAATATCCAGATTAATGGCATAGGACCTGGTTATATAATTACATCACAAACCGGACCGATCCGCGAAAACGGACATCCATTCAACGATCTGGTTATGACACGCACGCCTGCCGGAAGATGGGGTGAACCGGAAGATGTCGCCAACGCAGCATTATTTCTTGCATCAAAAGCAAGCAACTTTGTGAACGGCCACATACTTTACGTTGACGGCGGAATACTTGCTAACTTCGGGTATGTGAAAGGGGAGAACGATATCTAAGACAAAAGACAAAAGACAAAAGACAAAAGGAAAAAGACAAAAGGAAAGCAAGATTGAGAATGTTTCGCGTTTAGGGTTTATCGTTCCGCGTTTTTCGTCTCTGCGTCTCTTAGTCCTTTCTCTCCGGATTTTCCGGATGATCATCAGCATAAGGCTTTGCGTAAAGATCTTCAACTCTTACCCTGTTATCTTCAGTACCGGGTTGGATAATAACCTGAGCTTGTTCCTCATTTGCTCTTGCATTGAAATAGAGTATGCAAGCAAATATTGGTAGTACTGGAACTGTGAGAGCCCCTACAATGGCGGAAAGAATAAGATAGACAGGATTAGTTGCCATATCGGTAACACTTTTTGCATTCTCAGGATTTGTAAGGGTCTTTATAAAGTTTCCTGTGAAAGGCAGAAGAATTATCCCGGACATTATTACAGAGACCACTATAAGCAGTATAACGATCACAGCAACCCAGCCCATATTTGTCCAGAAATTTCTGTGTGCCAGCTTAATTGTTCTGCTTATTGTGTTGCCAATATTGGTGTCTTCAACCATCATAACAGGTAGAATGAACAGGTAGAGAGTCATAATGTATAACATCGAGAAGAACACGCCAACCACTAACGCAAGTATTCCAAGTACAATTGCAATACTTCCTGCAAATGTGAGAATAACCATTATAATGAGATACGGAATAAAATACTTAAAAGAATTAATTACAGAACTGAAGATTGTGGACTCGCTGCTGATCGGGTTGTTGATTATATAGTATTGAAGTATTGTAGTGAACAGAAGATTAACTATCGAAATAATTAAAATAGGGACGATATAGCCTGATATTTTTTGGAGCATCAGCATGGGATCAGTTATTGATTGAATCTCCTTAATATTTATAAATGTTGAAGCATACTGCAGAATAAAAGACATGGCCAGCGAAATTAAAAATAAAGGGATGAATTTCTTTTTATAAAATTCCCATAATGAACTCATTGCACTATCGATGTTGTGCCTGCGGTATAATGGGTGACTGCTAAATTGGTCCATAAATAAAAAATTTAAAATGTTTCCAAATTTAGTTATTATAATGTTCTTTAACTTCTCTGAGCTAAAAATTGTGTTGTTTTAAATACCCTACATAATTCAATAATGCAAAAGTCCTTCATATTGGTTCCAAATTAGCAAAATTGAAACATTAGTAATATTTTTGACCTTTAATTAAACTAAAACTATTAAGAGTATGAAATTTAGCAAACTTATTTTTCCAATTATACTGACACTGGTTATTGGGATTGGAATCGTATCATGTACCGGTAAGACAACAAGTAAAAATACACACTCAGGCATAGAGTATTACCGGAGTCTGCAATTCAATGAGACTCCTTATGATATAGAAAAGGGGACTCATCCATTAACAGCTGAAGAATCAAAAACTATCAACAGCTATAAATTCACTTACGATAAATCGGGACGTCTGCTATCAGTTGAATTTGTCCGCAATAATGTGCTTCTTGGATATTCATCGATGGGTGGTGCTGCAAAAATTACTTATGATTATAATGGTAATAGGCAGACTAAACATTATTTCAATAAAGACAATGAGCCTATCGAATCTTCAGGTGTTTTTGCCTCTGAATATGCTCTTGATTCCAATGGAAACAGGACAGGCATGATGTTTTTAGGAAAAGATGGCTCAATGATTGAAAACAGGAATAAAATTCATTCATGGAACTGGAGTATATTGCCTGATGGTATGGTCAGAGAGCTTAGGTACAATCTTGCAGGAGAAGAAACTGTAATGAACACGTCTTGTCCGTTTTATGAGCTTAGATTTACTTATAATGAAAAAGGCTATGTGACGAGAATGGCTAATTATAAGGCCGACACTCTCTACAACTGTACAGCTGAGAATTGCGGAGATATTGGTGTTTCGTATTTTACATTTGTTCCTAACGAACAGGGTGATCTTGAGAGCTTTTCAGTTTTTAATGTGTTTGGTCAAATGTCAAATCTATACGCAGGCTGGTCAAAACGAATAAGTAAGTTCGACACAAATGGTTATGTACTTGAGACAGCCGTTTATGATCAGGACAATGAATATGTCAGCGGAAAGCTCGTTCCTGTAACTCAGAATGTGTATGATGAGCATGGTGCTGTTATTGAGACAAAAAACATGGACAAAGACAGGATATTAATTAACAGTCCGGAAAACGGGGTAGCCAGAACTGAATATAAATATGATGAATCGGGTAACCGCACCGAGACTCTCAGATTCGATAAGGACGGAGTTGCGGTTAAGCTTTAGTTTGTTTTTAAGAACTACAAAGATGAAAAAAATAAATCTTTTGATGATCAGTATTTCTTTACTGATAGTGGTTTTCTTATCTGGTTGTTCTGGAAACAAAACCGTAAAAAAGGTTGAGTTACCAGAGACTCAAAATGTAATTCCGGCAGAGACTCAGGAAGTTAAAAACCCTGCAGTTGTCGGAAAAGAGACGTCACTTCTTCTAAAAGATCTTGTGGATAATGGCGATTATGTTAACACTAAGGATTTCCCGTCATTAATAAAAGCCTCCATAGTGCAAGAAAGTCTTGATAAAAATATTCTTGTAATCGACCTCAGGTCAGCAAAACTATTTTCCGAAGGTCACATAAAAGGTGCTGTAAACAAGAAGTTTGAAGAGCTGCCTGCTTACTTTGAAACCGGTATTAAACCATTTAAGTATGATAAGATAATTATGGTCAGTGAAGATGGTCAGGTATCAAGTTATACAACATCTTTACTGAGACTAATGGGTTATGGTAATGTTTTTTCCATGCGATGGGGTATGAGTGCGTGGAATTTAAAGTATGCAAAGGAGGGCTGGCTTAAAGATGTATCGGGAAAATTTGAGGCAAATCTTGAAAGCACAACAAATGAAAAGCCTTCTTCAAAAGGAATGCCTGAACTAAAGACGGGAATGACAACCGGGCCGGAAATCGGAAGCGCCAGATTCCATCAGCTATTCAAAGAAGGAACAGGGAATATTCTTATAACGGCTGATGAAGTCTTCAGCAATCCTCAGAAATATTATATCATTAATCTCGAAAGGAAGGATAAGTATGAGGACGGACATATACCGGGAGCCGTAAGATATAAACCTGAAGCAACACTTGGATTTATCGATGAAATGGCTTCAATACCTTCAGACAAGAGTGTGGTCGTCTATTGCGGAACAGGACATAACTCGGGGTTCGCAACTGCTTACCTGCGTTTGTTTGGTTATGATGCCAGAACTCTGAAATATGGTAACAATGGTTTTATGTACGATAAAATGGTAAAGCAACGGACTGCATTGTCATGGCTTCCATTTTCAGCTGCTGATGTTAATAATTTTGAAGTTGTGAAATAAATGTTCAGACTTTTACAATACTCATAATTCCGGTCTTACCAGTGTGTCAGGCCGGAATTTGTATTTTAAGACTTCGTTATCAGATTCATTGGTCAGGATATAAAGGTTTTTGTACCCCAACTGACTAACTAACATCCATATTCTGATGGATACTGAAGGTTCATTTGAGAAAAGCAGAACCGGTCCATCATGTTTTCGGATTATCTTTAGATTTTCTTTGCTCAAAATTGTGTTTGCCGGAATGTTAATTGCATCTTTTGGCAGTTCATCCATTTGTCCTGCTCCTTCACCCAGATTGATGATAAGCTTTTCACCCAAAAGTGAACCGATCTGATTTTTTGAAATAATATTCGACCGGGACAGGGATGGTTCTGCCCACTTCACTGCATCGTTTTTAAAGTGGTTCGTTCCCAATGACCTTATAATGACCAGAATCAGAACAGGTAAAATTATTGCAAATAAAACCTTATTATTTTTTAAGAAGTTCATTATTAAATTGTTTCGGGTTTCGCGTTTTTCGTTTCTTGTTACTTGTTATGTCGTTATGGTGTTATGTTGTTATGTCGTTATGTCGTTATGTCGTTATGTTGTTTTGCCCTTATATCTTTTGTCTTGCCGTGCATCGTTTGTCGTGCGTCGTGTGTCCCTTACTCACATCCCCCGTCGAGTTTTTTAGCGGCGTTTCGTTTCCCTTCAATGAATTTCAATTTAAGACTATCGGGGAGACTGTTTAGTTCGTTAAACATGTTCCTGGCTCTGGTTCTGGTTTCAAAGATTGCATTTTCTCTTGCTGAGATCTTTTCTCCGGTAAAGCTGCTGTTCATTACTGTGTTAAACCATTCGTTCATTCCGCCCTTCATTACAAAAACATTTTTATAGTTCAACCCCATTGCTATTACGAGAGCAGAATTAGAATCAATTTCGCCGTTGGAATATAAGATGTTTCTGATTTTTTCATTTGAAAAAAGACTTCCGGGGTCACTTTTAAGGATATCAGCATAAGGAGCGTTTATTGAACCCGGAATATTCATTTTTCTGAATTCCTCCGGTGATCTGAGATCAATAATCTGAACAGAAGTATCTTCAGAAACAATAAATCGGGCAACCTGATCAACTGTAAAATAAGATTTTCCATCAAGTACTTCTGGTAGCAATACATTTGGTCTGACAATAAAAGACTTGTTTCCTGAAAGTGGTAAAATTGCTACGATTAGACCCATACAAAGCAGTCCGGCTGAAAACTTCTCTCTGAAATTCATATTGTTCATCATTAAATTTCGTTTGTTATATCGGGTCGCGCAAATCTTTTCTCAGCCGCTTCTGCAACCCAGAACATGAAAACTGCTGCAATTATAAGGAGAAGGGTAAACAATCCGGGTGAAATACCCAGGACTTCATTTATTTTAACCGGTCCTTTATATGACGCATTAGCAAGGTTCTGTATTAGAGGATAAGTTTCAGCAAAAAGAAAAGCTCCGGTTAGTCCGCCGGCAAAAAATACCATAGCGTCAATCTTACCTATCGAAAGAGCGCTTAGTCCGGTTCCCGGACAAAAGCCACCCATAATAAATCCGGCACCCATAATAATGCCACCAACTATTGAAGATGTAACATAAAATTCGTTCACAAAAACAAGATTGAGATTCAGCAGTCCGAAAAAGCTTAAAAGCTGAGATCCGATAAGTGCAACAATTGCAGCTGTGAAGAATACTTTAATAACAGTTGTATCGTAGCCGTAAAACATGCCTGCAAGTTTCCGGCTTGAAGAGAAACCTGCCTGCTCCAGAGCAAATCCAAATCCAATACCAATAAGAAGCGCTATCAGTAGATCGAGCCAAACCGGCATTGTTAAAAGTGATGAAATTGGTCCCATTATATTTTAGTCTGTAAAGTCTGTAAAGTCTGTAAAGTCTGTAAAGTCTGTAAAGTCTGTAAAGTCTGTAAAGTCTGTAAAGTCTGTAAAGTCTGTAAAGTCTGTAA
>Ga0209747_1001822_pt1 | contig 11135 bp, 11 predicted proteins | sample BarGraNGADG00311_FD_184498 | JGI IMG/M metagenome (GOLD analysis project Ga0209747, IMG submission 184498) | Arctic peat soil microbial communities from Barrow, Alaska - Barrow Graham LP Ref core NGADG0011-311 (SPAdes) (version 2) | ecosystem: Environmental > Terrestrial > Soil > Wetlands > Peat... | reverse complement strand
CTCGGTGATCGTCTCGTCGCGAAGAAGCGGCTCGAGCGGCCCGAAGCCCGTGAGGTCGTCGGCCACCTCCTCGATCAGGCGCAGACGTTCGTCCCGCGTCACGGCGAACCCGTGCACGTCGATGACCCGGTCGAAGATCCCCTCGACCTTGCTGCGGGCGTCAGCCGCACCGGAGACCTCGCGCAGCGCGTCGAAGGCCCTGATGACCTCTTCCTGGAGGCGAACCCTGACCTCGCGCAGCAGCTCCTCCCGAGCTGGAACCCGAGCCGGCTTCGGCGGCGCGGCAGGCTCGACGGGTACCGTTGTGCCGGCATTCGGGATGTCGGCTCCCTGTTGCGCTCGCGCAACCCGTTGGAGCAGCGTCATCACCAACACCTCTCTCGGGTCTTCGTCGTGACTCCAGATGGGTCGTGATCCAGGCCTGCGCGAGAGCTGGTCGACCGGGCGGACTGCCCCCCCATTGCACGTCGATCTGGACCGGCCGGTCTACCCAGCGTGGATGTCATAGGTCAACGCTAGCACGAGCAGGACGAACGGACGGCCCCACGGTACCTTTGGCGGTGCCCGTCGTCACCGCCGGCTGGACCGGAGCCGGTCCGGGCTCGCTGCGGCGAAGCCGTGCGCCACCGCCGCATCGGTGAGCCGGATCGCGAGCGCCGGGGTTCCTGTGGCTCGATCCTCGGAACGAGAGGATGGGACAGACTGACCAGCCCTACGAGTGGCGCGTGGTGCTGGAGCATCCGACGGTTCGGCCGAACCGCGACGAGCCGGCCATCACCGCCGTAGGTGACGTCGCCGAGATTCGCCCGGGCCAGAACCGCCCGCCCTCTGGAGTCGCCGTGCTCGGGTTGAGGGAGCTGGTCATCGCGAACGAGCCGACCGAGTTCCGCGGCTGCGCCCGATACGGCATCGACCTCCTGGCGGTCCCCCGCGAACGTCTGGACTCTCCCCACTGGGACGGCCGATGGTTGACCGTGCGTGTCGCCCAGGACCACGCCGAGGGCGAAGGCGCCTCATCCATCACACTGACGCTGGATCGGCGCCTCGTCGAGGCGATGTGCCGGGCGTTCGGTGGATCCGGGGTAAGAGATCGTGGCCAACGGTGAGCTGATGACGGTGGGCAGGAACGCCGTCACGCCATGGCGAGGCAGCTTTGCCGCAGCCTCCCAGAGCCGGTCGGGGGCGATCGTGAAGTCAACCCCGAACGCGCCGTTCAGCTGCAGCTCGATGAAGCCCGGCGCGAGCACAAGTCCGGTCGCATCCAGCCTGCGCGCATCGACGGGGCATGCTAGCTGCTCACCGGTGTCGATCGACTGGATCCGACCCGCGTCGACCAGCACGGCAGTGTGCTCGCCCGAACCCGACGGACCGACGAGGGTCGCACCGTGGATGTAGAGCGGCGAACCGGGCGGTGTCGCCGGGCGACCGGCCTCACCGGTGCTGGTCATGCCGCCCCGCCGTCGCCGGGGCCGTCGCGAAGCGTCCGGCGTAGGCGCAGCTCAGGCTCGCCGTACTCCGGCTCCACCCGCTGCGCGCCGTCCGCGTGCCACCCCATGCGGGAGTAGAAGCCCAGCGCAGTGGCGTTGGCCGCGAAGACCCACAGCGTTGCTTCGTGCACGTCGTCGCGACGGAACAGGTCATCGGCTGCGGCGAGCAGTCGGGTCCCCACGCCGAGTCCCTGCGTGTCCGGGCGCACGTAGAGGCTGTAGACGTGCCCCGCCGTCGGCTCGTCAGGGTCCGGTCCGATCCGGAGGACGCCAAGGACGTCGCCAAGGACGTCGCGCCCGGTCCGCTCCGCCACGAAGACGATGGCGCCGGCGGGCGGGTTGCACAGCGTCGGGTGCCACAGGGCACGTGCGCTGTCGTCGTCGTACATGTCGATGACGTCGGCGGGCAGGAATCCGGCATAGGAGGTGCGCCAGCACGCGAGGAAGGCAGCGGCGACAGCGGCGAGGTCGCTCGGGCGCGCCTCGCGGACGACGACGGCGAGTTGGGGTTTCACGTCGCCACGGGACCTGACTGGCCGGCGGTGCGTGCCGCGACGTGACAGGCGGCGGCATGGCCGGGGGCGAGATCGAGCAGCCGTGGCTCGACCGTCCGGCAGACGTCCTCGGCGATGGGGCAGCGTGGGTGGAACGGGCAACCGGATGGCGGCTTCGCCGGGTCCGGCACCTCGCCGGTCACGGTGGCTTCGATCGATTGGGTGACCCGCGGGTCCGGAACGGGCACCGCGTCCCGCAGGGCGCGGGTGTAGGGGTGCCGGGGGCGGTCCAGCACATCACTCCACGAGCCGACCTCGACGATCCGACCGAGGTACATGACCGCGACCCGGTCGCTCAGGTGGCGGACCATCGCGACATCGTGACTGATGAAGAGGTAGCTCAGGCCCAGTTCGCCGCGGAGTCGCACGAGGAGGTTCATGATCTCGGCCCGCACCGAAACATCCAGGGCCGAGACCGGCTCGTCGAGGAGCAGGACCTGGGGCTCGACGGCGAGCGCCCGGGCGATGCCGACTCGCTGTCGCTGGCCGCCGGACATCTCGTGCGGATATCGATCCGCGAACTGGGGCGGCAGCCCCACCATGTCGAGCAGCTCGCTCACCCGGCGTGAGCGGCCCCGCCCATCCCCGGACAGGTGGTGGACCGTCAGGACCTCGTCGAGCGCGTGGCCCGCGGTGAGCCGCGGATTCAGCGCGGAGTACGGGTCCTGGAAGACCATCTGGATCCGGCGCCGCTGCCCGCGGAGCCGCCCGCCGGTCAGCGCCGTCAGATCGATCCCGTCGAGCATCACCCGACCGGACGTTGGTTCCTCCAGGCGCACGAGCACCTTCGCCAGGGTCGACTTGCCGCAACCGGACTCGCCGACGATGCCGAGCGTCTCGCCGGCGCCCACCGTCAGGGAGACGCCGTTCAGCGCGTTCACGACCCGATTGGCTCCGCGCACCGGGTAGTGCTTGGCCAGGTTGATGGCCTCGAGCGTCATGGGCGCCACTCCTCGACCGGTACCCAGCACGCCACACGACCGGCCGCTCGCCATTCGAGGGTCGGCCGCACGCGGCACGCCTCGCGGGCCTGGTCGCAGCGCTCGCGGAAGGGGCAGCCCTCGACCACATCGGTCGGCAGGGGAGGACGGCCTGGGATCTGGACCAGCGCCGGCCGCGTGTCGTCCGCCGGGTTGGGCAGCGCGGCCAGCAACCTTCGGGTGTAGGGATGCTGCGGTGCGTGGAACAGCTGGTCGACGGGGGCGTCCTCCACGACGTGGCCGGCATACATCACGACCACGCGGTCGACCAGCCGGGCGACGACACCCAGGTCGTGGGTGACCCAGATCGTGGCCATGCCCAGCTCGCGGCGGAGCTCGTTGACGAGGGCCAGGATCTGCTGCTGGATCGTGACGTCGAGGGCCGTCGTGGGCTCATCGGCGATTAGCAGCTTGGGGCGCATGGCGAGGGCCATGGCGATCACGGCGCGCTGGCGCATCCCGCCCGAGAACTCGTGCGGGTAGGACCGCGCGGTGCGCTCGGGGTCGGGGATCTCGACCCGGGCGAGGAGTTCAAGGGAGCGGCGCTGCGCCTCGCCCTTCGCGACGCCATGCGCGGTCATCGCCTCGGCCACCTGGGCGCCGATGCGCATGAGCGGGTTGAGCGACGTCATCGGGTCCTGGTAGATCATCGCCATCTGGCTGCCGCGCAGCTCGCGCATCCCGCGCTCCGGAAGGGCGGTGAGTTCGCGGCCGTCGAAGGTCACCCGTCCGCGCGTGATGCCCAGCGGTGGCGACAACAGCCGCATGAGCGCGAGCATCGTGAGCGATTTGCCCGAGCCCGTCTCCCCCACCAGCCCCACGGTCTCGCCCGGTCCCAGGCGCAGGCCCACACCGTGGACGATCTCGAGATCGCCCTGGCGCGATCGGGCCGCGACGGCGAGATCCTCGACCTCCAGCAGCGCGGGCCCGCCCATCACCCGCCCGTCGACGACAGGGAGAGGCGCAGCGCGCGGGGAGGCTGGGCGAGCGGTGCGGGGAGTCGCAGCGGTCCCGACCCCGGCACGATCGCGCCCAGGATGCGCGCGGCGCGCGCGCCCGTGCAGCTGGGCACGACGGAGGGAAGTCCGTGCGCGGTGTGCCACCCGATGAGGGCGAAGGCGATGGCTTCCTTCGCATCGGTCGGTGCCCCGAACTCGGTCGACGGCGTGACCGTCACCCTGGGCAGCCGCTCGCGGAGCATCGCCATCAGGGTGGGGTTGGCGCAGCCTCCGCCGGAAACGACGAGCGCGTCGACCCCGTGGCGCCGAACCTCGGCGGCGACCGTCTCCGCCGTGAGCGCCGTGACGGTCGCGACGATGTCTTCGGTCCGAAGCCCGGAGTGCCGGGCCAGGGCGGCCTCCAGGTAGGCCGCGTTGAACAATTCCTTGCCGGTCGTCTTCGGGGCCGGCAGGGCGTAGTACGGCTCGCGCAGCAGCTCGGCCAGCAGCCCCCCGTCGACCCGACCGGCTGCCGCGAGGCGACCGTCCTCGTCGTAGCCGAGGGTGCCTCCGCTGGACGACAGAGCCGCCGCGTCGATGAGCGTGTTCGCCGGGCCGATGTCGTAGGCGAGCGGACCCCGCGGTCCGCGCAGCAGCGTCATGTTCGCGATGCCGCCCAGGTTGAGCGCCGCCGGGTTGCCAGGCAGGTCGCACAGGAGGAGCGTGTCCATCTGGGAGACCAGGGGGGCCCCATGCCCGCCGGCCGTGATGTCGCGGATCCGGAGATCGGCCACGACCGGCGCACCCGTCCGCTCGGCGATCCATGCGGGCTGACCGAGTTGGAGCGTGCCCAGCGCCCGCTGCCCCTCGACCCAGTGGTAGACGGTCTGGCCGTGGGAGCAGACGAGGTCGACCGGACCGCTGCGAGCGATCGCCGCCGCGGCGACCTCGGCGAAGGCCTGGCCGATCAGCGTGTCCAGCTGGCAGACGTCGGCGAACTGGAGCTCGGCCGGAGGCAAGGTCCGCAGCAGGTGCTCCCGCAGGCCCGCGTCGTACGGCGTCGTGGCCGTGTGGAGAACGGTTCCACGGAGAACCCCGTCCCGCAGGTCGAATTCGACCACCGCGGCGTCGATCCCATCGTGAGAGGTTCCGGAGATCATCCCGAGGACTCTCACTGGTCGGCCTCCAACGCCGCGCGCAGCCGTCCCTGGGCCGCCGTGAGTCGGTGCTGCGCCTCGTCGACGTCGAGGTCGCGCCCAACGATCAGGATGGCGAGCTTCACGTCGAGTCCGGCCTGCTGCAGCGCCGCCTCCGCCCGGACCCGGTCGGCCCCGGTGACAGCCTGGACGATCCGCGCCGCCCGCTCGCGCAGCTTCCCGTTCGTCGCCCGCAGATCGACCATCAGGTTTCCGTACGTCTTGCCGAGCCGGACCATCGCGATTGTCGAGATCATGTTGAGGACGAGCTTCTGCGCGGTGCCCGCCTTGAGCCGCGTGGATCCGGCGAGGACCTCCGGCCCGACCGGCACCTCGATCGGGTAGTCGGCCTCGCCGCTCAGCGGCGTCGCCAGGTTGCAGGAGAGCGACACCGTGAGCGCGCCTCGCAGGCGCGCGGCACGGACGGCCGCGAGAACGTACGGCGTCCTGCCGCTGGCCGCGATCCCGATGACCGCGTCCGCCTCTGCGACCCCATGGTCCGCGATGACCCGCGTCCCGGCCTCGACGTCGTCCTCGGCACCCTCGCTCGCGTTGAGGATCGCCTCGGGGCCGCCGGCGATGATGCCCTGCACGAGGTCGCCGGGTGTGTTGAAGGTCGGGCCGCACTCCGACGCGTCCAGCACGCCGATCCGGCCGGCCGTCCCGGCCCCGATATAGAAGAGCCTGCCGCCCCTGGCGAGCCGGTCCGAGACGGCTTCGATGGCCGGCACGATCTGGCTCATGGCCGCACGGACGGCCGCCGGGACCGTCGCGTCGGCCTCGTTCATGAGCTGGGCCAGCTCTTCAACGGAGGCGGCGTCGATCTGGCCGTAGCGCGGGTCGACCTGCTCGGTAAGCATCTCGTCCATCTGGTCGAGTCCCGCGTCCTGGAAAACGTGCCTCATCCATTGTCTCCGTGTCGGGGGTCGAGGGCGTCACGCAGGCCGTCGCCGAGCAGGTTGAGCCCGACCACGAAGATCACGATCACCGCGCCCGGTGCAGCCATGGTCCACCAGGCCGACTCGACGAGGGTCTTCGCGTCCAGCACCATCGATCCGAGCGAGGGCGCAGGTGGGGGCGTGCCGAGACCGAGGAAACTGAGAGACGCCTCGGTGAGCACCGCCCAGGACATCGACAACGTCACCTGGACGATGACGATGGGCAGGATGTTCGGCAACACGTGGCGGAAGAGGATCCGGCTCGTCGGGAACCCCAGGACGCGGGCCGCCTTGACGAAGTCGGACTCCCGCAGCGAGAGCACGGGTCCGCGCGTGACTCGAACAAAGATCGGGACATAGACGATCGCGATGGCCACCGCGATCGTGACCCAGGAACGGGCGAAGGCCGAAGCCAGCGACAGCGCGAGGAGAAGCGGCGGGAAGGCAAAGAGCACGTTCGTGACGGCCAGGATGGGCGCCCGCACGCCGCCTCCGAAGAACCCCGCACTGACGCCGGCCAGCGTCCCGATCACGGCCGACAGGGAGACGGCCACGATGGCCACCGTGAGCGAGTTCGCCACGCCGGCGATGCTGCGCGAGAAGATGTCCCTGCCGAACTGGTCCGTGCCGAACCAGTAGGTCGGCGAGGGGGCCTGCAGCCGGTCGATCGGCACCTGCGCGATCGGGTCGTGAGGCGTCAGCCCAAACGCCGCGGCCGCGGCACTCACGGCGATGATCGCCGTGAGCAGGAGTCCGGCCTGACCGCTGTGGCTGCGCAGCAGCCGGCGCCAGACCGGCGCTCGGGTGCGTCCGACCGTCACCCCGAGGCTCGCCGCTGTCACGTCGATCGTCACGACGCACGCACCCGCGGGTCGATCACCCGGTAGAGCAGGTCCGTCAGCAGGTTCACGAGGACGAACGAGAGCGCGATGACGAGGACGGTGCTCTGGACGACGGCGTACTCTTTCTGCTGCAGCCCGATGAGCACCTGCCGGCCGATACCGGGGACGGAGAAGATCTGCTCGACGACGACGGCACCGCCCAGCAGGTAGCCGAACTGGATGCCCGTCATCGTGACGATCGGCACCAGCGCGTTGTGCAGCACGTGGCGGATCTGTACCCGCAGGGGCGCGACGCCCTTGCCTCGCGCCGTCCGAACGAAGTCCTGGCTCTGCACCTCGAGAAGCGCGGAGCGGCCCGTGCGCATGATCGGGGCAGCGAGGCCGAACCCGAGCACCAGCGACGGGAAGAGCATCTGCTGGAGGTTGAGCCCGGGGTCGCTGAGGAGCCGAGCGAACCCCTGTGCGCTTGGGTTGTAGTGGAAGTACTTCGACACGAAGGCCAGCAGTACTGCGCCCAGCAGGAAGCTGGGGATGGAGAGGGCGGCGAGCCCGACCAGTTGGCCAGCCGCGTCGCGCGCTCCGTTGGCTCGCGATGCCGATAGCATCGCGAGGGGAACGCCGAGGAGGAGGCCGAAGAGCGTCGCGAGGATCGCCAGCTCGATGGTCACCGGCAGCGCGGCGAGGGTCATGTCGAGCACCGACTGCCCCGTTCGCTGGGAGATCCCGAGGTTGCCGCCGAGAACGTTGCCGAGCCAGCCGAAGAACTGGACGACCGGAGGTTGGTCCAGCCCGTAGTAGGCGCGCAGCGCCGCCTGCTGGCCGGGGGTGAGTGCCGCTGAGGCTTCCGTGCCCAACGTTGCCGTGATCTGGTTGCCGGGGATGACCCGCAGCATCACGAATACGAGCACCGCGACACCGAGCAGCGTAAGCACCGCCTCGACGACCCGGCGAGTGACCCGGTGCGCGAGGACGGTCTGCACGTGGGACACCCCTTCGGCGTCAGTTCCCCCTGATGCCGCCGCGTACGGAGGCATCAGGGGGAGGATGGTCAGTTGACCGAGGTGGTCCGCAGGTACTGGAGCGACGCGGTCGGCATCGGGATGAAGCCGCTCACGCCCGCCGTCGTTGCCGTGTAGGCGTAGCTGGAGAACATCCAGACCCAGACGGCGTTGTCCTCGAGGGTCTTCGAGATCTGCGTGTAGATGTCCTTGCGCTTGGAAACGTCGCTGGTCGTCTTGCCTTCGGCGAAGAGCTTGTCGAGCTCCGGCGAGGAGTAGCCGGCGACCTTGTTGAGGTTGCCGGTGCTCGTGAAGTAGCGGCCGTACATGGTGTCCGGATCAGGTCGTCCGCCATTGAGCGCCACGGCTGCGTCGAAGTCGGCGGCAAGCCACCTGTCCACGTAGGCGCCGATCTCCATGACCTCGATCTGGAGGGTGATGCCCGCGTCCTTGAGCTGGGCCTGCAGATTCTGCGCCTCGTTGACCGAGGTCGCGTACTCGCCCTGGGAGACGATCGTCTTGATCGTCACGCCTTTGGCATAACCTGCCTCCGCGAGCAGCGCCTTGGCCTTGGTCACGTCGCGGGTCGGGCAAGGCCGGGCGCTGGGATCGCTCCGGAACGCCGGCGATGTAATTGGTCCGGTCACCTGGCCCTCGCCGAGGGCGGCGGTATCGAGCACCTGCTGGCGGTCGATGGCGCAGGCGATGGCCAGACGCACCTTAACGTTGTCCAGGGGTGGGCGCCGCGCGTTGAGCTGGAGCGCATGGTAGGCGAGCTGCGGGGTCTTGGTAACGGTGATGCCGTTACCCGCCGCGCTCTTCGCCACGAGCGGGTCGTCGAGCACCGCGAACTGGACATTGCCCGATTGCAGGGCGGCCACGATGGAGGTCTCGTCCGGGATGATCCGGAATTCCACCGTCGCGAGCTTCGGTTTGTCGCCCCAGTATCCGGGGTTGGCGGCCAAAGTGATCGACTCGTTCGGCTTGCGGTCCTTGAACTCGAAGGGGCCCGTGCCGTTCGGCGACTTGCCGAGGGACGCCTCGGTGTCATCCTTGGATAGCATCGCCAGGTTGACCGAGGCGAGCCCGGCGAGGATGCCGGCGTCCGGGTTCTTGAGCTTCAGGACGACGGTCTGGGGATCCGGCGCCTGGATCTCCTGAACCGATGCGAGGGTCGAGGCGGCAACCGCGGCGGTGGCCTCCACCTGGATCTTGTCGATGGAGAACTTGACGTCGGCCGAACTGAAGTCCTTGCCGTTCTGGAACTTCACGCCAGCTCGCAACGTGAGCGTGATCGTCATGCCATCAGCGGACACCTGCCACGACTCCGCGAGACCCGGGACCACGTTGAGCTTGTCGTCAAGTTCGGTCAGCGTGCCGTAGATCGTCCCGAGGATCGCCACGGCCTGGAACTGGGTGGCCTTCCAGGGGAAGAGCGTGTTCGGGTCGCTGGTGATTCCCGCGACGAGGTTCCCACCGGTGGCAGCCGTCGCCTCGGCGCTTGCAGCTGCGCTTGCAGCGGCGCTTGCAGCTGCGCTTGCAGCGGCGCTTGCAGCGGCCGAGCTGCTGGCGGCCGGGCTGCCGGCAGCGCTGCCGCATGCCGCGGCCAGGAGCCCGACGACGACGGCGGCGGCCAGGAGCCTGTCCCCGGCTGCCGTGCGTGACCTGCGTAGATCCATGATCGCCTACCTCCGGTCGACCGCTGGCGATCCTCGCCCGCGGGGTGATCGGGCGCCTCGGCCCGGCTGGTGACTGCGTCTTCGTCTCTGGATGCAGCACGTGGCATCGTGGCACCCGGTCGGGGCCATGTCAAGAGTTGACATGGCTGGTAGAACATACGTAATGAACTTACATCAGCCCACTGAGGAGGCTCGGATGCACCGCCTCCGCGAGATGCTGCTCACCGGACTCCACGGGAGCCCACGACCCTTGTACCCGGGCGCGGTGGCGCTGGTCTCGCGCGATGGAGCGATTCAGCCAGGGATCGCCATCGGGGACGCTGTGCGCTATGCGGATGCGGCCGGGATCGAGCTCCCGGTCGACGAGCGGGTCGCGATGCGCACGGACACGATCTTCGATGTTGCTTCGCTGACCAAGCTGTTCACCGCCACCGTGCTCTTGACGCTGGTCGAGGATGGACTGATCGCCCTCGACACGCCGATCGCCGATCGCCTGCCATCGTTCACGTCCGGGGAGCGCCGTTCGGTGACCCTGCGGAATCTGCTCACCCATACATCAGGCCTTCCGGCACTGCTTCGGCTGTGGACCGATCAGCCGGACAGGGCCTCGCGTCAGCGCGCGGTTCTGGACGTTGCGCTGGAACGCCCACCAGGCCGAACGTTCGTGTACTCCGATATCGGGTACATCGTGGCCGGTTTCCTGGCTGAGTTGGTCGTGGGCCGGAGCCTTCCCGAACTACTGCGTGACCGGATCTGTGCGCCCCTGGGCCTCAGTGACACGGACTACCTGCCGGACCCTGACCATATCGCCCGTGCGGCGGCCACCGAGGATCAACGGTATGTGGGCCGAGGCATCGTTCGGGGCAGCGTGCACGACGAGAACTCCTGGTCGCTCGGCGGGGCCGTCGGGCATGCGGGGATCTTCAGTACGGCATCCGATCTGGCAAGGTTCGGCGAGGCGATCCGACGCGGCGGAGCGCTCGACGAGGGCCGTATTCTGCAAGAGGAGACGGTCGCAGAGATGCTCCGAGACCAGCTGCCGAGCAATGTTGATCCGGGATTTCGCCAAGGGATCGGGTTCCGCATCGCCGACCCGACGTTCATGGGTGTCCTCGCGGCGTCGGGGGCTGTCGGTCACACTGGCTTCACTGGAACTTCGCTGGTGATCGACTCGACCCGCAGCCTCGTAGTGGTGCTGCTGACCAATCGGGTGCATCCCAGTCGGGACTGGTCAGACATCGCCGCTGTCCGTCGGCGCGCAGCCGAGATCGCCGCAGCCGACGGCTCGGCGGCCCAGGAGAGGCATGCATGACGCAGCCGCCGGCACCAGACGCAGCGCTCAGCGCCGATGCCGGTCGGGGCGTGCTTGTCACCATCCGCGCTGCCCTTCCGTCCCTCCGCCCGGCCGAGCGACGGGTCGCCGTGGCCGTGCTGGGCGACCCGGCCGGCGTCGCAGGGCGCTCGATCGGCACGCTGGCTGCCCAATGCAGCACGTCCGGCGCGACGGTGCTCCGGTTCTGCCA
>Ga0209747_1001821_pt1 | contig 11135 bp, 10 predicted proteins | sample BarGraNGADG00311_FD_184498 | JGI IMG/M metagenome (GOLD analysis project Ga0209747, IMG submission 184498) | Arctic peat soil microbial communities from Barrow, Alaska - Barrow Graham LP Ref core NGADG0011-311 (SPAdes) (version 2) | ecosystem: Environmental > Terrestrial > Soil > Wetlands > Peat... | reverse complement strand
TCGTATTCGTATTCGAGCAGGATTCCAAACGGGCGAACCTCCGCGTTCTGCGCGGTTAGCACCGCATACGCCTGTGCAGCCTGTTCAACAGCGAAGCGGTGCGTCGTCAGTCGCGACGGGTCGATCTTTCCGGCCGCGACGAGACCGAGGAATGCCTCGAGATTGCGCTGCTCCGTCCAGCGCACGTAGGCGGGCGGCAGATCGCGACCGTGTTCTTCGTAGTTACGGTCGTAACGTCCGGGACCGTAGGAGCGCGATAAGCGCAGCTCGAGCTCCTTCTCATAGAAGACAGCTCGGTCGCCTTCGATTGGTACGTCACCCACGATCACCACTCGCCCACGATCGCGGGAAAGGCGAGCAGCGAGCTTGACGGGATCAGCCGAGCGCGTAGCCGCGCAGACAAGTACGGCGTCTAATCCCAAGCCGTGTGTCGCCTGTAGGACAGCCGGCTCGAGTCCGTCGAGATCACGTCGATACGCGAGCGCACCGGAATCGTGCGCGTGCTTGACGGCGCGTTCATCCACATCGATAGCAATTGGTAAACAGCCGGCCGCTAAGAGGGTCTGAACAGCGAGCTGGCCAACCAGCCCGAGACCTATGACGCCAATCCGCTCGCCGAGCGTCACCTCGGCCTGCCGAACGCCGTGTAGCGCTATCGAGCCAACAGTCGCGTACGCCGCAGCTTCGAAATCTATGCCGTCCGGAATCTTCACAACAAGGTTTTTCGGCACGACCACGATTTCGGCGTGATTCGCCCAGCCGGCGCCCCCACAAGCGACGCGGTCGCCCGGTGCGAACCCCTCGACACCGGTACCGAGTGCGCGCACTACGCCGGAGCAGGAATAACCGATGGGCGCCTGTGCGTCGAGGCGATCGCGAACCGTAGTCAGCGTCGTGCGGACACCTTGCACACGCGCCTGGTCGATCACCTTGCGTGCGAGGTCTGGTCGCGCACGCGCCTTTTGGAGTAGGTTCTTGTTCCCGGTTTCGATCGTGTTGCGCTCGGTACCGGCGCTTATCAAAGAGCACCGGTTCTCTACCAATACCCAGCCCGGTCGAACCGCCGGTTCGGGAACCTCCAAGACGCTGACGCTGCCGTCGCGAGCCCGCTGTGCGACCTGCTTCATGTGCGTACCTCCGTAGAGCGATCCGTGTAAACTATTTTATCGACAGAACCGTCGCTCAGAGTAACAAGCAACGCGTTTCCGAGCCGCTCGACGAAACGCTCGACTGTAAAGTCCCGTTCAACTCGCATCCTCTTCATCGGCTAATCGTGGTATCGAGCTCACTGTTCTAGCCGGGTATCCGAGCGCAGACCAGACCGCGCGGAACGAAGCAGTGGTGTCTGACTCCTCGTTCTACTACGAGAACCCGCGCTCACTCAGTAGTCGCTCGTGCTCGGCTCGCTGCTGCTCGTCGAAACGTTCGCCGATAACTCGAGCTGGGTTTCCCGCAACGACAGCGTAAGGCGGAACGCCGGAAGTGACCACTGATCCCGATGCGACAACGGCGCCTCGGCCGATCACGATACCGCTGAGGACGATCGCCCCGTAACCGATCCAGACGTCGGAGCCGATCTGTGCGGAACCGCTATTAGGACCGTCGGGATCACCCACCCATGGTGCTCGTCGGATCGGAACACCGATCGCGTTCATATCGTGGTCGCGGCGCCCGACGATTCCGACGCGGTTTGCTATCAGCACGCCCGAGCCGATACTACCATCGCACTCGATTGTGCAACCCTTGCCGATGTAGACGTTGTCGCCGACGGTGAGCTCGTTTGGAGCGCACAGAATAGTCCCTAGCCCTATGTGAACGCCTTGACCAAGTGAGACGTTCGCCCGCACCGCATAGCGCCGGTAAAGGACTTGCCAGACCCGCTTAATCGCCCTAGATGCGATCATCTAGACTGCGAGCGTCGTTGTCAAGCCGGGAGGTAGAGTGGAAACAGGGCTGGGCATGATATCGTCCAGAGACACATTACTATAACGCGGCGAGTTTTGATCATCCAGGAATGGATGCCAGAGTATCGCCTCCCCTTCTATTCTCATCTAAAAGAGTCGCTAGCTGCGCGCGGAATCGAGTTAACGATTCTGGCCGGAAAGCCGCGCGCCACACTCACTTCGCGTTCACCTCTAAGACTGCGTGGTCAACCGCGCTCAATGCGCCCCGCGATCGCACGTATGCCCACCAGCAGACGGCGTTCGCGATCGCCGCACTCGCGATCATGCCGACCGCAGCACCCGTAACGCCAAATGTGTCGATCAGTAGCCAGCCGCAGCTCAACGCGAGAATAGTGGCGAACCCATACGCTGCGAAGATTGAACGCGTCATCCGCTTTGCACGAAGCCCAGCAGAGACCGAGTGCACCAGAAAGAGCAAAAAGTAATAGACACTTATGAGAGCGACGAGACGATACTCGCCGGCGTAAGCGTTTCCGAAGACGATTCGAAGGAGCGGGCGTGCAGACACTGCCATAATGAGGCAGTAGGTGAAGATCACTGGTGCTACTAGTATCTGCACCTTACGCAACTGTTCTCTCATGGGCTCCTCTCCCGCGCTGGCGAGTATTGCCGACAATCTGATCGGTAGGAGCGTGTCCAGAGACATCAGAACGATGTTCAGCAGGCCCAAGAGCATGATTGCAACCTTAAGCCCGGCGGTTCCGGCGGTGCCAACGAAGATCGCTACCAGGTAGGGGTACAGGTCGCATGAGAGCCAATAGAACGTTATCGCTCCCACGAGCCACTTCCCAAACGAGAAATTCTCGCGGACAACGTTCCAAGCTCGCCCTGGCACGACGCGGCGACGGAGGAACATGCATGCGAGCGCGGCGGCGGCGGACGTGGCTGCTAGCACAACGAGTGCCGACACGGCGGTGAGCTTGTCGGTACGCCAGAGAAGGCTATAGCGACGGTCTGCCCGCCGTAGCTGACGACATCGTCGAGGAACGCTAGCCGTAGTCGCCCCTCGGTGTACAGCACGCGCCGGGCGAACTCCTGAACCTGCCAGAACGCGACCGCAGGCACGAGGGCGGCGAGAACCGGGGCCTGCGACCACCCGAGACGTGAGCAGCGAGCCAACCCAGCGAACCGACGATGACCAGCAGCACCGATAACGCAAGCTGCGTTGTCGCCGTCGTGCGCGTATACGGGTTGTACGCCGCACCGGCGCGCGTCGCTCCGATTACGTTATGCGGTTGCGTTATGAGCGCGTTCTGGAGACCCTGCGCGTAGAGCAATCCGGCGTAGAGCAGAGCGAACAGGCCGAATTCGCTACGCGTCAAGGTTCGTGCAAGGAGAACCATGAAAAGGAAGTTGCTTGCAGAGAGCAATGTCTGATCGGCGAGCGCCCACCAGCAGTCGGAGGCGAAGGCCGCACTCCGAGACTAGGGATACGCTCTTCCGTGGCCATCATGCTAGGTAGTCGTGGTATCGGACTCTGTCACCATGCCCGATGACTCCGTGGCGGATCCAGCGCCTATCACAAGCCCACCGAAAAACCAAAAGAATATTCCCATATACGGTCCCTCAAGCACGACGGCAGTCAATGCCGTGAATGCAGTAAGCACATGGCAACCGAACAACCATTGAACGACAGTCGAACGGCGTGCACTGCGCCGCGCTCGCTCAATGACCATTACCTCAAACATCAACAACGCTAGCAACGCCGGCAGTCCCAACCTGAGCGGAATCGCGAGGATCGAGTTGTGCAGATCTGAGCCATTTAGCACGGTCGGGTCGTCGTGAGCGTTTTGGAGGCTACACGCCGCTTTGCAAACACTCGCTGGTACCTCAGGCTGTCCAAAGCCAATTCCGAGTATCGGATGTTTTCTAATCTCAGCGATCGCGTATTGCCAGTTCGTTAGCCGCCACTTCGCATTGTCATTTGAAAGTTTAGTGCCCGCGTTGTCATCGATGACGCTAACTGCCTCGCGAGAGACAGAGGCTATCGTTGATGGGTAAACAAAAGCGCCGAATATAAGCACCGCGCTCGCTAATGCGAGCAAGCGCACGATTCGTCGTGTAGCACGTGTGGCGGTACTGGAGATTGCCAGAGTCATCCCGACAGCCACGGCGAACGCGAACCAGACAGAACGCATCATACCGAGCCCGATAAATGCTATCTGAACAGCAATAAGGACGTTAAGCCAAAGACTATGGCGGATGAAATTAGAGGCAAACAGAACGACCAGAAGCCCGTAGCTGATGTATAGCGAGGGCGCAAGCGGGGTCGGCGAACGAAGATTAGAAACCAGCGTTAGACCTATTGCAAAGACAACCGTTGTACCGACCGCTGCCCAGAAGACCACACGCGCAAAACGCTCCAGCAGGTTCGCGCGCGCAACGGCGATCCCGACGAACACCCAAATCGCATAGAAACCGAGCACGGATTGGCGCAACACCACGCGGCTGATGCCAGCCCGAAATACCTCCGCAGCTGTGATCCCTATGAGGAAGAGCAGGACGGCGCTTATCGCGGGATAGCGAGCCGCGGCATCGATGATCGTCGGTAGCGTCAGCAACACCACTAAGACGACGGTGGCGTCGAGCAAATAGACCGGACCCACGGGAACGTCGGCGGAACGACCGAACACCAGCGTCGCGGCGAGCACCGGCATGAGCAAGCCGACGTAGACGAACCGCGTTCGATTGAAGCAGAAGGCTGCGAGAGGGATAAATGCGACGACCAACGCCGGAAGCGTGCGATGGTCCACAACCAGCAGTGCCGCGATCGCAGCCAAGGTACCCACCACGCCCACTTCGGCGGCGGACAAGAGGCGCGTTCCGAAGAACTCTGCGATCTTCCTAGCCACCCGGCGCCTCCGATGTGCAGCATGTTCGAATACACCTAACACCGAGCTCGTAGCGTTCACGATCAACAGGCCTCGCTTTGCGCGACCCGCCAAAGCACACCAAGCGCTCGGCGAACGCGGCGACTGAGTACTCGTTCTCGTAGCGCACGCGCCCGCGGCTGGCGAGCATCCCGCGCAGCGCGGCGTCGGCCAAGACGCGTTCGATAGCGGAGGCGAGCACCTCTCGTTCGCGGACCGGCACGAAGATTCCCGCCTCATCGACTGTCTCGGGAATGCCGCCGGCGGAGGAGGCGATCACGGGTGTCCCGGCAGCGAACGCCCTGAGGATAACGATCGGCTGTTCTTCGTCCGGCATCTTCGCGACGAGGTTTCGCGGAACGGCGATTGTCTCGGCATGGTCCGCCGAGGTGCCGGCGCAGGCGACGTGATCGCCAGCGGTGACCCCCTCGAGACCGGGACCGACACGGAGAACGCCGTCGACCGCCGGGTGTTCTGGCGGCGCGAGCACCTCGAGCCGTTCGCGCGCGGCGGCTACCACCCTTCGCACTCCCTCCGCGCTCACGCGGTCGGCGATCTCGCGCACGAGATCGGGGCGAGCGCGCGACTTCTGGATTAGGTTCTTCTTGCCGATCTCCACCTCGTTGCGTTCGTTGCCGCCGCCGGGCAGCGAACGGCAGTTCGCCACGAGCACCCACCCCAGTCGGAACGCGGGCGGCGCCGCGTCGACGACCTGAACCCGGCCATCTCGTGGTCGATGGATAACCTGCTTTGGTGCCACCTTCAACAGCTTAGACGGCACGCTGGCCAGGGAGACGTTTACGCTGGTCGGATCGGACCAGGAAATCCATCGACCAGTAGTCGCCTCAGGTAATCGCTGGCCGTGAAAATCTCGGCCGTATGCCGAAGCGTTAACGCCAATGCACGCAATCGATCCCACTACGCGCGGACGAGTGCTGACGCGCTGCGGACGGATAGCGAGTACGTTGTGCTGGATCACGACTGTGGGCCCTCGCCACGTCGGCGGCTGGAAGTTGAAGGAGATCGTAAAACGTCGCAGCTACTACGGTTGAGGCCCAACCCAACCCATAATTCGCCTAGGATTCGCCCGAGAGGCCCAATCCTGGGAGGTATCCAGTGGAGCACCATCCTGGTAGTTCGCCGGAACTTCGGATTCGGGATCTGAGACGCGAACTACTACATCCATGGCGAACTGTTTTCCGAGAGGCTCGGGAAGTTCCGAAAAGCACGTACGTCCGCCAGTGCTTCGCGAAAGCACGCCGAATGCAATGACCGCAACGCTCATAGGTCGTTCCTTTTGAAGGCAACGTGCTGACGGCCCAGCTGAAGCCCCGACTTGGCGCGGTCACCACCGCCGCTCATCGGCCGAGCGTCCAACTCGTGATTGGTCGGGTTGCGAATGCCGCGTCGATGTACATAGGCCTCCTCTTGATATCGATCTTGGCAGGTTTCGAAGTAAGGGGGCGAATCGATATTTTGCTGCAAGCGGGGGCACTCCTGGCGCTTCTCAGCGGCTTGGGTGGACCCCTGGCGATGGCGTACTACACGGTCCGATGTCGTCTGACGCTGCACGTTGTTCTCATGTGGTATGGGATAAGTACGCTCTTCTGCATCCTCGTGGCTGCAGGCGTCTCTACGTTTCGCGGTTCGATCGGACTCGATCACCTGGATTGGGTGGGTGTCTTTCTCTCGCTCGTGCTGTTCGGCGTCGGAATGAATGCCATTGTGGCCAACAGTCACGTCTCGATTGCGTTGAACCGAGCAACGCCGATCTTGCGTGGCCAGGTTGCAAGCGCGGTGCTTATCCTGGCGATCGCGGTTGTGTCTCCTACGTTGTTCCCTAGGGTCTCTCAGGCAGTTGTCGTTGCCGGATTCGGCCTCTCGTATCTAGCGGGTAGTTACGTCATCTGGCGCAACCTCGTGGACTGGCGCCAGAGGCGTCCCACCGAGGTCGTGCCACTTGTTACCTTTCTGCAATATGGACTTCGATCTGCTGCCGGCCAGGTCGGAGTCAGTGTCTCTCTTCGTGGGGATATTCTTATGGTTGCTGCCCTCAGGCCGACTGCGGACGTCGGGCGCTACGCCACAGCACTCCTGTTGATGGAATCGACACAACTCGTCTCGTCGGCGCTTGGGGGTATGATTTTCGTCGGACTTTCGAGTGCGATAGACGAGAAAGAGCGTGAGAGGCGGCTCCGGCGCTACCGCCGAAGGCTCGTCGCTACAACGGCTCTCATCGTCGTCTCCGTGATGATACTTGCATTCTTCTTGCAGCGGCTGTATTTCCCGGGCTCGCAACTCGTCCTGCTCTGCGCACTGCTTGCGCCGGGCTACGTCCTGTGGGTCGCGGGGGCAACAACCAGCGGCTTGTATCTGGCCTCGATAGGAAAGCCAGGCGCCGCGAGCCTTGGCTATATCGCCGGCGGCATCGTGATGCTGGGCATAGACGTCTTGCTCATACCGCCACTCGGTTTGAACGGCGCTGCGATCGGCTCCAGTATCGGCTACGGAACGTCCGCGCTCTTCCTCACGTTGGCCCGTATCCATAATGCGAGGACGGCTACTCAGCCCGGGTTTCAGTGAACTCTCGCCTTTTTCCGAAAACGGGCGAGTATCCAGCGGCGCTTGCGAGCAATGAGGCTGCACAACAAGCTTCCCACGCGGGCACCGCGGTAGAGCCGATCAAGACACACCAGCTTGTATACCGGGCTTGCGAATTCCAGCTCGTCTCTGCGTGCGGTGGTCAGGTATACGACCTCGAAGCCCGAGGCCGCATATGCTTCTATCGTCCTCGTAACGACCTGGTTCCGCGCGTGATTTAAGGGGAGTTCTCCGATGAAGAGAATGCGTTGGGGGTCTCAGTAACCATTGTTCTAGTCGCGCGCTATGAGACAGAGGCTCAGGTCCGGCGTGCCGCCGGTAACTGCGCCTACGGAGCTTCATAGAGGCTTTTCACCCACATCTGCTACGCGGGCCGCACCGACCGTGACCGCGCTCCCGTCCCTAGTGAGTAGTCAACTGTCTCGATCATCCGCACAACGTCAAGGCCGACTCCACTTGAAGATCGTGGCACGTCGGCGTTCCGAATGGCGGCTACGAAATCGTGCAGTTCGAGTGAGAGCGGCTCGGAGGCCGATACGCGCGGCGAGAGAATATCGCCGGTACGGTATGTCATCCGGAACTCGCCGAACGTCCCCGGGTCGGGAAGATCGACTCCTGAATCGAAGATCCGCACCGACTCGTTAGTAGTGTCGTCATACACGACCATCTTCTTCGAGCCGACGATAACCGTCCGTCGCAATTTGCTCGGAGCGAGCCAGGAGAGCTCGACGTGGGCGATCGTTCCTGACGGGAACTCGAGGTCGATGAAGGCAACGTCGGGGATCGACTCGATGATGCAACCGCGACAGGCGGCCGAGACCTTGACCGGCGTCTCCTCGAGCTAGTAACGCAAGATCGAGAAGTCGTGCGACCCGAGGTCCCAGATCACGCTTACGTCAGGCTGGTGCAGACCCAGGTTCACACGGCTCGTCGAGATGAAGTAGATCTCGCCTGAATCGCCGCGCGCACGCTCCATTACTTGGCCCCCAGCGCTCGTCGAACAAGAGCAATACCGACCAACCACAAGAACGCCGTATTCGTCACGAAATACCGACCGGCTAGCCGGCGCGGCTCCTGCAGAAAACGGAAGAACCATTCCAATCCTGCGCGCTGCATCCAGACTGGCGCTCGGCGCGTGCGCCCGGCGACCACATCGATCGCTCCGCCGACCCCCACCATCAGCGGCACACCTAGCGTCTTTCCATGCTCCGCGAGCCAGTATTCCTTGCGAGGCGAGCTGATCGCGACGAAGAGGATGTCGGGCTCTGAGAGACGGATCTCATCGCAGACCGTACCGCTGTCGGCGTCGTCGAAGTAGCCGTTGTGGAAACCGGCGACCGCCAATTTCGGGTGCCGCGCTCGGGTTCGTGCGACGGCGGTCTCGAGAACGTCTTGTCGGGCGCCGAGGAAGTAGACGCGGTAGTTCTCCCGATCCGCCAGATCCAGGAGTGCGTACATCAGGTCTATCCCTGCCACCCGCTTGGGCAGAGGGCGACCGAGCAGCCGTGATGCCCAAACAACGGACTGACCGTCGGCGTTGACGAGACCGCAGTCGGCAACGATCTCACGCAGCCGCTCATCTTGCCGTAACGCCATTAGCTTGGCCGCGTTGATCGAGACCTGCTGCGTCAGAACGCGAGACTCGATGATCTCCCTGCAACGCGTCAGCGTGCCTTCGAGATCCAGCGCATCGATCTCGCAGCCGAGGAGAGAGACGCGGTCAGGCATCGGCGCTTCCTGTCGCCGCGAGCTCAACTAGCGCAACGAGCATATGGGCATCGCCCCAGCGCACAAAAGGGATCGCATTACGCCAGTGGCGATGCTGCTGAAACGCGAAGCGCCCGTCGGCGCGTAGCAGGCGGTCGACCGACCACCGAAATACGCGTTCGGCAGTCGGCAGAGCTCGTCTGTCGAACGACCGAAGCCGGCAGAGCGCCGCAATTGCCGAGGCCGCCGCGTGGACGTCTAACGGGTAGCGCGATTCGAGGCTAGCTCGAGGCGCGCCGTCGGGATCTATTAGCCGCCGGAGGTACAGATCGAGGCCTCTGCTCAGACCCGAGCGTACGCGGCTGCTCGCGATAGCGCCGTTGCAGTACCCGAGACAGTCGAGAACGTATGCCGTGTGATAGCCGTCCACCCACGCGAGAGGGGGGGTCTCGCCATAGGGCCACGATCCGTCCTCCCGTTGCCGAGCGAGTGTGTACCAGAGTGCTCTTGTTGCCATTTCCGGAAGGCCTCGATCTGTGTGAGCGCAGCGCGCAACGGCGCGCGCGAGCAGTAAGTTCGCGTTGTGAATCGGTGTGGTCGATCCCCTGAAATAGGAGAAATACAGATCGTCTCCCACCGAGATCGCGAGTCCAGAGCAAGCGAAGCGCGCGCCCGCCTCGGCCGCGGCCGCGAAATCCTTCCGATCGCTGACCACGGCGACATCGGCAAGCGCCTCGATCGCGAATGCGGTAGCTACAGCGTTGGGCTCCGTTCGCTCGTAGTACCCCCAGCGGGTCTGAACGTCGAAGTCGTAACCCCACCCTGTGCCGTCCGACGTCGAGATTCGCCGGTCGAGAAGACGCTCGGCCAACCCGGCAGCGAGCGTAGACCACGGGCCATCCGGGATGAGCACTGCGAGCTTCGCGAAGGCCGAAACGCACAACGACAGTCCCTTGACATGAGCGGTCGGGGTAATCAGCAACAGGCGCCGGAGGTTGATCGGCGATCGCTTTAGGCTCTGGGTCGCGACCCGGCGTAGCATCGGCGTCGGCGTGAGGCGATGCAGGATCGGGGACCGCAGGGCATCGTATGGGTCATACCCGGAGAAATCGGAGCGCTCGAGGATTCCACAGAGCCGCGTGGCTAGGTCGAGAGCTTCGGCCGAGGTCGCTCCCGGTCGTTTCTTTTCATTGCTGCTGGCCGCCACGCTCTGGTCGAACTTCTGGGCTCTCGGTTCGACCATGGCGACCGTCAGACCGCAGCGCCTCGCACAACCACGGGCACCGTCCGCAGCACAAGCTTCAGGTCGCCGCTAAGCGACCAGTTGGTCACGTACGCGTAGTCGAGCCCCACCATCTCGCCGAAGGGGATCTCGTCGCGGCCCAGCACCTGCCACGGCCCGGTGACGCCCGGCTTGAGATCGAGCCGGTGCCGTGCCCAGTCGTTGACGAAGTGGTCCTCCTCCAGGATCAGCGGCCGGGGGCCGACCAGGCTCATATTTCCCGTGAAGACATTCAGTAACTGAGGCAGCTCGTCGAGCGAATAGCGGCGCAGGAAGCGCCCGACGCGCGTGACCCGGGGATCGTCGGGGATCTTGAACATGCGCGGATCGCCGCCCGCGTGAGCGTGCTTGCTGAGATGGCTGACGGCCGACTTCCTCTTGTCCGCATCCATCTGCATGGTGCGGAACTTGAAGATCCGGAAGGTTCTGTCCTTTCGCCCCATGCGCACCTGCCTGAAGAAGACCGGCCCCTTCGAGTCGAGCTTGATGGCGACGGCGATCAGGCAGAAGGGCGGCGCGAGCACCAGCAGCCCGAGCGCCGAGAGCGTCAGATCCATCACGCGCTTGAACAGGATCGAGGACTTCGGCAGGCGAGCGGGCCGCAAGCCGAGCAGCGGCAGGCCTTCGAGCGAGTGAACGTCCATGCTCGGCGAGAGCACGTCGAAGAAGAAGGGCACGACGTCGATTTGAATGTCGAGCTCGCGCAGCTCG
>Ga0209747_1001818_pt1 | contig 11151 bp, 10 predicted proteins | sample BarGraNGADG00311_FD_184498 | JGI IMG/M metagenome (GOLD analysis project Ga0209747, IMG submission 184498) | Arctic peat soil microbial communities from Barrow, Alaska - Barrow Graham LP Ref core NGADG0011-311 (SPAdes) (version 2) | ecosystem: Environmental > Terrestrial > Soil > Wetlands > Peat... | reverse complement strand
GAGGGCACGTTCGACCGGGTGCTTGTCGACGCCCCGTGCACCGGGCTTGGAACGCTTGCCCGCAGGCCGGACGCCCGTTGGCGCAAGGCTCCGGGTGACGTTGAGAGGCTCGCCACCCTCCAGCGCTCATTACTGGCGGAGGGGGCGAAGATGGTAGAACCCGGGGGACGATTGGTTTACTCAACCTGCACCATTTCTCGACGTGAGAACCAGAAAGTTGTCTGTTCGTTCATGGAAAGCGACGATCGCTTCGAGCCGGTCGAGTTCGGAGGTCTCGAGACACGGGATCCTGCAGCGCCTTTCGCCCAGCTTCTACCGGGGAGGGATGGTTGCGACGGGGTGTTTATAGCTGCGCTTAGGAGGCGCGCTTGAGTTCGGGGCATGAATGCCAGGGAGCGTCCAGTCCTGTATTATCTTTCTAATCGAATTGATACCAAATCGGCAGCTCGTGATTGCGGTGGAGAAGTGTACGCACCGGCGGGAATAACGACCGAGTTGGAGGGATCGGACTAAGCAGGCAGCCTATGCAAGTTGGACGGATAGTCGAAAGCGTAGTCGAATGGATCAAGGACCAGGCAGCGCAAGCGGGTGTGCGGGGGGCGGTGTTCGGCCTCTCCGGCGGCTTGGATTCCACCGTGGTTGGAGCTTTGTGCAAGAGAGCCTTGGGAGAGGACACGCTGGGCGTAATCATGCCGTGCGAGAGTCTCAGTGGCGATGCCGATGACGCGTTGCGGGCCGCGGATGCATTTGGCATAGAGACTATTACAGTAGACCTTGGGCAGACACTTAAAAGCCTACTCGAGGCGCTCCCGCCCTGCCGCGAAGCGGCGGTCTCTAATATCAAGCCCAGATTGAGGATGACCGCCCTGTACTTCATAGCCAACGACCGGGGGATGATGGTGGTTGGCACCTCTAACAAGAGCGAGCGAAGCGTGGGTTATTTCACTAAATATGGGGACGGTGGGGCTGACATCTGCCCGCTTGCCGAAATCTATAAGACCGACCTCTATGATGTCGCCGCCTTTCTTGGAGTGCCCAAGCGGATAATGGAGAAACCGCCCAGCGCCGGACTCTGTGCCGGACAGACGGATGAGGGCGACCTGGGCGTCACCTACCGCGAGCTGGATTCCATACTTAAAGACCTCCATGAGGGACGTACACCTTCGGAAGACCCGGCGCTCGTTGCTCGAGTAGAGCGATTGATCCAGGCCAGCGAGCACAAGCGAGCTCCCATCCCCATATTCATGACGCGTCCGGCGTCGGCCGCTGACACCGAAGGGTGAGCAGGGAAATGGCGCTTTACGTCTTCAGCAGTGACGGCTCGGAGTTCTCGGAAGGCCTGGTCGAGGGGCTGGACCTCTTGGGCATAGAAACAGTTGGAATCAATGACCCGACCGAGCTTGAGACCATCAGCGTAGAGGGGCTCACCGCGGTAGTGCTGGTGAACCCTACGCTGCCGGTCGCCCGCGATGTGAGGGCCGCCATGAACAAGGCTGGAGGCTGGTTGTCACGGCTGCCGCTGATCGCGGCGATAGGAAGCATCAACCGTTTGGAAGACATGGACATGCTCAAGGTGGTAGACGATTTCCTGGTTTCACCGGGTGGGGCTGGGGAACTCGTTTCAAGGGTGAAAGTAGTTGCCGTCAGGCGCGGCGGTGAGGGAAAGGTCATCGACTTCGGAGAACTGATCATTAACCTGGACGCGCACCAGGCACTTCTCAACGGTAAACCCGTCGACATGACCTACAAGGAGTTCGAGCTTTTGCGTACGCTGGCATCCTCCCCGGGCCGGGCTTTCTCACGCGAGGAGCTCCTCAGGAGTATATGGGGCTACGACTACTTCGGCGGTACTCGAACGGTCGACGTGCACATCCGGCGACTCCGCGCGAAGATAGAAGGCTCGCGTCGTTATATCGAGACGGTACACAGCGTGGGCTATCGTTTCACCTCTTATTGATGTCACGTCACATAAACACACATTTGGGAAGTTAACCACGATTTCACCGGTTGGAAACATTTCCGAAACAACCCCGCACTACAATTAATCTCGAACAGGAAAAGAGCCTTGCAAGGTGCGCTTTCAGATAAGGAGGAACCATGGCTGCTGCCCCGGACAAAGAGTACGTTCTAGAGGCCGTTAGAGAGCACGACGTCAAGTTCATCAGGTTCTGGTTCACTGACATCCTGGGTACCCTCAAGAGCTTTGCGATCACCAGGGAGGAGCTGGAGGAGGCCATGGAATCGGGTATGGGATTCGACGGATCCTCAATTCAGGGCTTCGCCCGCATCGACGAGAGCGACATGATAGCGCAACCGGACCCGGCGACCTTCGCCATCCTTCCCTGGCGCCCCAGCGGGCACAGCGCCGTAGCGCGTATGTTTTGCGATGTTCTCGAGCCGGACCGTAGCCCCCACGCGGGCGACCCGCGTTACGCATTGAGGAGAAATCTCAAGAGGGCGCAAGATAAGGGCTACCGTTTCTACGTGGGTCCGGAACTCGAGTACTACTACTTCGCGGATTCCGAGCCGCCCCCGAAGGTTCTTGACCGAGGCGGCTACTTCGACCTGACTCCACTTGACATGGCTAGCGATATGCGACGGGAGACGGTTCTCACCCTTGAGGAGATGGGGATCGGTGTCGAGTACAGCCACCACGAAGTGGGACCCAGTCAGCACGAGATAGACCTCCGATATACCGATGCTCTCCAGATGGCGGATAATGCCATGACATATCGCCTTGTGGTCAAGGAGATTGCCATGAAGCACAACGTGCATGCTACCTTCATGCCCAAGCCGCTCTACGGGGAGAACGGTAGCGGCATGCATACGCATATGTCCTTATTCAAAGACGACAGCAACGCGTTTTTCGATCCCAAAGACGAGTACTATCTGACCAAGGAGGCCAAAGGTTTCATAGCTGGGATCATTAAGTATGCGCCTGAGATATGCCTTGTTACCAACCAATGGGTGAACTCTTATAAGAGACTTGTTCCCGGATACGAGGCGCCGATTTACCTTTCCTGGTCTCAGCGGAACCGATCGGTACTGGTCAGGGTTCCGGTCTACAAACCTGGAAAAGAGAAGTCAACCAGGATAGAGGTAAGGCACCCCGATCCGGCCTGCAACCCATACCTGGCGTTCGCGGCGATGCTGGCCGCCGGCCTCAAGGGTATCGAGGAAGGGCTCAAGATCCCCGAACCCACCGAGAGAGACATCTACGAGATGAGCGAGGAGGAGCGCAAGGATATAGGAATAGGCAGTCTTCCGGTCGACCTCAACCAGGCGATAGAGATCGCTGAGACCAGCGAGCTCCTCAGGGATTGCCTGGGCGATCACATCTTCGACTCACTTATCACGGACAAGAAGATTGAATGGAGTAGATACCGCGCGGTGGTGACCGAATACGAGCTGGAGAACTACCTTCCACTGCTGTAATAATGCGGACCAAGCTGAAAGCGCCCCCTCCCACGCAAACGGGGCGCTTTTCGTTGCCGGCGTGTGGGTTTCAGGTGCGTTGTCCGGGTTTGATGCTTCTCATTGAACGCCCCTATCAGGGGTGATATTATCTCTCTACCAATCCGGAGCAAGCACATGATGGGTAGGTAGATATAGTGGATCAGGCAACAGACTATATATTTTTCTGGGGCTGTACTATCCCGGGAAGGTTCCCTTTCCTGGAGAAGTCACTTCGACTGGTGCTCGATGAGCTCGGGGTGAAATACCGCGAGATCGAGGGCTTCACCTGCTGCCCCGAGAAGTTCCTGATAGAGACGCTCTCCAAGGAGGCGTGGTACCTGACCGCGGCACGCAATCTCGCTTTGGCGGAGAAGCACGGGGGCAACCTATTGGTGGCTTGCAATGGGTGTTACTCGACGTTCCGCTCCGTCATAAGCGCTTTTAGTTCCTCCAGTGAGCTGCGCCGCGAGGTATCGCAACGCCTCGCAGAGATAGGCATGGAGTATAACTTCCGGACGACGGTTCATCACGTGGTGGAGGTCCTTCATGACAAAATCGGTCCGGAAGTTATCGCCAGGAAGATTTCACGCCCGTTGGACGGAATCAAAGTGGGAGTCCATAACGGGTGCCAGATACTTCGACCCTCACCGACCGTGCGTATCGATGACCCGTTGAGGCCGGTCAAGCTCGACCGGCTGGTTGAATGCCTTGGCGCGACCAGCCTGGATTACAACTCAAAGCTTTTTTGCTGTGGCGAGGCGCTGGGGCGCTCCGGAAACCCCGATGAGTCGACGGCCAGCGCCAGGCTCAAGCTGCTGGAACTCAACCAGCTTGAGGCGGACGCCATAGTGGTGGTCTGCCCGGCTTGCTTTCAGCAGTTCGAGACGCAGCAGCTGGTTATACAAAAGTATATGGAGGGACTCAATATCCCGGTTTTCTACTACACCGAGCTCGCCGGGCTCGCGCTGGGTTTTTCGCCGGAGGAGATGGGTCTGGACATGCACCGTGTCTCGGTGGATCCGTTCCTTGAGCGGTGGGAGGATTTGAGCCGCATTCGCGAGTCCATCCCGGATGAGTTCGATTACGGTGCGATGCTGACCTGTGTTAACTGTGAATCGTGCGCAAACGACTGCCCCGTAGCACAGGTGGATGAATCGTACGAACCGCACTCTATTCTCAGAAGCATACTCGAGGGTGGGGCGGAGAACGTAATCGTCGGGAACGATATCTGGAAGTGCTTGGAGTGCGGGACGTGCACCGAGCTATGCCCGAACAGCTTTGGGATGATGAAGGTGTTCAAAGAGGCCAAGCGGCTTGCGCTGGAGAGGGGCATCGCTCCCGACGAGACCCGCCAGGGCATCGAGATGTTCCAGAGCACCGGGGTGCTGGGCAAAGTCCGGGAGAGGGCGCGTGCGAAGCTGGGGTTGGGGCCGGTGCCGGAAACGGGTGGCGACGAGTTGTCGCGTCTGTTGGAGGGCACGTCAAAGGGCACAGACGAGTGATGGCGGTATCCGATGACCCGCGGGCGTCAGCCCGCCGTATTGGAAGGATGGTTAACATTGGCATTCGGTGACCAATACGAAAAGTGGAGAGTTGACACAAGCAAAGTCCCCGCGGCGTGCGGTCTTTCGGGCGTAATGAGTCGCGATGGAAAGCCGATAGGCGGGGACGTCATCATCGAGTCTATGCGGGTGATACACGACCGCGGTAACGGGCTCGGAGGCGGCTTTGCCGGCTATGGCATTTACCCCGAACACGCCAACCACTATGCCATGCACATAATGTTTGAAGACTCATCTGGCAGAGAACTCTGCGAGCAGCTCCTGGAGTCCAACCTCGAGATCGAGGCGGCTGAGGAGATTCCCACCAAGCCGAGCCCACAGATCGTGGACCCTCCAGAGTTGCGGCGCTACTTCGCCGTTCCCAGGCGCGAGAAGCTGGCCGCCGAGGGCATCGAGCCCGATGATTTTATGGTCAAGCTGGTTATGACCATCAATACTACGGTCCCGGGCACATTCGTCTTTTCCAGCGGTAAGAACATGGGCGTATTCAAGGCGGTCGGTTTCGCCGAGGACGTGGGGGAGTTCTACCGGCTACCCGATTACTCCGGCTATACCTGGATCGGACACGGCAGGTTTCCGACCAACACTCCCGGGTGGTGGGGAGGAGCGCACCCGTTCAACATCTTGGACTGGGCGGTGGTGCACAACGGGGAGATCTCCTCTTACGGCATAAACAAGCGTTACCTGGAGATGTATGGCTACGAGTGTACGCTCCTTACCGATACTGAGGTTATGGCCTACCTGTTTGACCTGTTGGTCAGGAAGCATCGATTGCCACTCGAGATCGCCTGCAGGGTACTGGCCGCACCGTTCTGGAAGGATATCGATATCGAGGACGATCCCCAGAGCAAGGAGCTTGACGAGGCGCTGCGAATGACATACGGCAGCGTGCTGGTCAACGGCCCGTTTGCGGTCATCGTGGGCTTTTCCCGGGGGATGGTTGGTTTGAACGACAGAATTAAGCTTCGGCCGCTTATGGCCGCGTATAAAGATGACTTCCTGTATATATCGAGCGAGGAATCAGCGATTCGACAGATATGCCCCAAACCGGATAAGGTCTGGGCTCCAAACGCGGGCCAGCCGGTGATCGGGGAGCTAAAGGGTGATGTCTGATGCCGGGTAGCCTGGTCACGAGCGATTTCATTGTCGATATCGATTACGAGCGCTGTCGAAAATGCAAGAGGTGCCTCCTCAACTGCGGCTTCGATGTATTCGATTTCAAGGACAGGGTGATCCCCGATTCGTCCAAGTGTGTTGCCTGCCACAGGTGTGTTGTATTTTGTCCTGAGGAGGCGATCACCGTCGTGGAGAACCCGCTGTCGTTCCGGGAGCACTCCTCGTGGGGTGTCGACAAGAGGAAGGCGATCTGGAAACAGGCCCAGAGCCCCGGCATGATACTCACCGGGATGGGAACCGACCTTCCCTGGCTGAACGTCTTCGACCACCTGCTGATAGACGCCTGCCAGGTTACAAACCCTTCCATAGACCCGCTTCGGGAGCCGATGGAGCTGCGTACTTATCTGGGTAGAAAGCCCGATAAGTTAGAGGTAAGCCCCTCCAACGGAGGCTTCAAGCTGGAGACGCCTGTTGGCAACAACATCAAGCTCGATGTTCCAATCATGTTCAGCGGCATGTCCTACGGATCGGTGAGCCTGAATGTCCACAAGGCGCTGGCGATTGCCGCGGAGCGGTTGGGGACCATCATGAACACCGGTGAAGGCGGGCTTCATGAAGAACTCTACCCGTACGCCGACCGCATAATAGTACAGTGCGCTTCAGGAAGGTTCGGAGTGCACGCCGACTACTTGAACAAGGGCGTGGCGGTGGAGATCAAGATCGGCCAGGGCGCCAAGCCGGGAATCGGCGGGCATCTCCCGGGCGAGAAGATCGGGCGCGAGGTATCGAGCACCCGAATGATTCCGGTGGGGACGGACGCCCTTTCGCCGGCTCCTCATCACGACATCTACTCCATCGAGGATCTCAAACAGCTCATATACGCGCTCAAGGAGGCGACAGGTTACAAGCCGGTATCGGTGAAGATAGCGACGGTGCACAACGTGGCCGCCATCGCAAGCGGCATCGCCCGGGCCGGAGCGGACATAATATACCTCGACGGGTTCCGTGGCGGCAGCGGCGCGAGCCCGGCAATCATTAGAGACCATGTTGGAATACCGGTCGAGATAGCACTTGCCGTAGTGGACCAGCAGTTGCGCAAGGAAGGCATCCGCAACTGGGTCTCCATTATCGCGGCGGGCGGGATACGATCGGCCGCCGATGTGGTCAAGGCGATCGCGTTGGGCGCGGACGCGGTGAGTGTGGGAACGGCGGCGCTTATCGCGATGGGATGCAGGCTCTGTCAGAAATGCTACACGGGCAACTGCTCCTGGGGAATCGCAACTCAGAAGCCGGAGCTAACCGGCAGGCTGGACCCCGATTGGGCCGCTGAGCGCCTGGTCAACCTAATCACCTCCTGGGAGCATGAGGTCAAGGAGGTCCTTGGCGCGCTGGGCGTGAACGCGGTGGAGTCGCTGAGGGGAAACCGGGAACGGTTGCGAACGCTGGGATTGGACGAGATGACCACCGAGATACTGGACGTTAAGCCTGCCGGAAGGTGAGAGCGAGGGATTAGATGGCGAAGACTGCTACCGGCGAGAAAGCAAAGGTAAAGACCACAAAGCTGGACGCGACCGGTGTATATTACCGGGAACTGAATGCCCGCGTACGCGAACTCATCCGGGAAGGCTACCAGGAGATAGTGCTAAACGGGGTAAACGGGCAGCGCTATATCGGCGATGGTCTGACCGATAAGGTTACTATCATTGTCAACGGTGTAGCCGGCAACGATCTGGGCGCATTCATGGACGGCCCGACGATAGTGGTCAACGACAACGCCCAGGACGGGGTTGGCAACACCATGAACAGCGGCAAGATAGTGGTCAAGGGCCACGCGGGCGACGTCATAGGGTACGGCATGCGCGGTGGCAAGGTTTTCGTAACGGGTAATGTCGGGTATCGGGTGGGCATCCATATGAAGTCATACAAAGAGCAGGTGCCAATCGTCGTTGCCGGCGGCCGCGCGGGGGATTTCTTCGGCGAATACATGGCCGGCGGTATTCTTGTCCTTTTGGGCCTGAACCCCGATGAGGGCCCACTGGTAGGAAGTTATCTCGGTACCGGTATGCACGGAGGCGCGGTCTACCTTCGCGGAGAGGTAGCGGAACACCAGCTTGGCAAGGAGGTCCGTCTCTACGGTCTTGATGAGGAGGACAGGAGCCTGCTCAAAGGCCTGCTGGAGGAGTTCGAGAGTGACACCGGCGTCGACGTCTCCGGCGTCTCTGTGGAGGACCTTACCAAGCTGCGCCCGTTCTCACACAGGCCTTACGGCAACATGTACTGCTACTAATCGACTCCCGCCGATTCCTGATAGTGTGGCTATACGCGGCTTTGTTGAATCCATCCAAACACGGGCTCCGATTGTATGTTCATCGCGTGGATTCGAGATGGTAGAATAGCGACGTTACCCTTTGAAGGAGAAGCCGCGGGCCACACGATATACGCGGGCGATCTGGAGCGCGAAGGAGCGCGTCTACATGGGCGAAAAGACCAAGCTGGCCCCCTCGATACTTAACGCGGATTTCTCTGAGCTGAAGAAGGCCATCAGCTCCGTGGAACCTTATTCCGATTACATCCACCTGGACGTAATGGACGGTCACTTCGTTCCCAACATCACCTTCGGCCCGCTGGTCGTCGAGGCGGTCAAGCGTATCACAACCGTTCCCCTCGACTGCCACCTGATGATCTACAACCCGCCTGAGTGGGTGGAGACGTTCGCGGAGGCCGGATCCGACCGGATATCGTTCCACGTTCGCTCGTGCCGTGACGCTGAAAGCGTTATCCGCGCGATACGAGAGTTGGGCGTATCACCCGGCCTTGCCATAAGTCCCGAGGTGCCGCTGTTCGAGCTGAAGCCTTACCTTGGCATGATCGACTTTGTCGTTGTAATGTGCGTCTACCCGGGTTTCGGGGGGCAGAAGCTAATGCCGGAGATGTTGAATCGTGTAGGGGCGATAAAACGCGACGCGGCCCAGTTGGGGATCACGATCGAGGTCGAGGTGGACGGAGGGGTCAAGGTTCAGAACCTGTCACAGGTCCTGGCGGCCGATCCCGATACGGTAGTGGTGGGTTCCTCTATATTCGCCGAGAAGGACGTTTCCGCGGCCGCCGCTGAGATCAAGGAGATGCTTGCCGGCGGTGGCGCGTCCGGAACCGTTGATGGTCTGCGGGGGTAACGCGCTCCACTACAGCTTCTTTTGCTTTTTCAAATCTTCGGCCTGTTTCTGGAGTTTGCCCGTTTCCTCGCCGATATTCTTCAGGCTGTCCGAAAACTGGATTACAGCTATCTGGAAAGCGACGGGGTCGAAAGGTTTCGCGGAAAGCCTGTCCTTTTCTTGGCCAAGGAAGCTATCGAGCTGTTTGAGGCCTTGTACGTTGGCGTCTATAATCTTTATCTTTAGGTCGGCGTATTTCGCGTAGTCGGGTACACCTTTCAGGCGGCCGATATTTTCATACTGCGCCTTTGCCTGGGAGGCTTTGTCCGACATCTTGTGCGCGAGGGTCGTTATCTCTTTTGAGCTTTTATCAAAGGCGCCGGCATCCGGGGTTTTCCCGGAGTTTATCTCTTTGTAGAGATCCGAGAATGTGCTGTCAATCTTGCCGACCAGGGTCTCGCTGTCTTTCTCTATGACGACAACGATCTCATCGCCTTTCTTCATGGATGCCCGCGCCTCGCCCTTTGTTCCGCCGCAACCGGGTAGAAGTAGAACCCCGGACAGACCAATAAATATCGCCAGCATCAAAGTTATGACCCGCTTCATAATATCCTCTTTACAGCAATGCGGTTTTCTACGACTAGAGTTCCTTTTTCAGCCTCAGTTTCGCGGCTTCGTCCTCAAGGCTCTGACCTTTCTTGGTAAAGGCTTCGAGCTGCTTTGTTGCTTCCTGGTACTGTAGTGCAAATGCCGTCGTATCACCGGATTTGCTCAGGGCTACGGCTTTATCCAGCATATCGTTCATGGTCTTGATGATCTGTTCCAGGATATCTATCTGCGATATTCGGATATCCGCGTATTCCTTGTAGTCTTTTACCCCACCGATGTTATAGATCTTCTTGAACTCCGTCCCCGCCTCGTCGGACGTCTTCAAGATCTCACTTGACAGGGCCTTGGACTTCTCTACGGCTTCTTGAAACGCCGCCAGGTCGGTTATGCTGCTTGCCGAGGTGATCTGAGTTTGCCATTCGGATGCTTTTTCCATGGCCTGCCGATACAGCGAGTCTCCCTTGTTCATATACTTTCGAGCTTTCTTTGTATCGCCTCCACATCCGGTCTGTGCCACTGCCAGGAGAACCAGCGCACACGCCAGCACCACCACTATCATTCTCTTCATATTCCTCTCCTTCCCGGAGCGGGCTTGCCCACCACGGTGCGCGAGTGGAAGTGTCATGATGTCAGAGCTTCTTGTCCTTCTTAAACTTCGTGGCGTCGCTCTCAATTTTTTGGATCTTATCCGAGATGCTCGATATCTGGTTACTATACTGTTGCTCCAGAGCTGCCAGGCCGCTCAGGTCTCCTGAGTTGAACATGGCAACTTTCTTATCGAGGTACTCATTGGTCTTGTTAAGCATGTCTCGTATCATATCCAGCTGTGCCGATCGCAGGTCGGCGTACCTCACATAGTCGTTAACCCCGTTTAACCGGCTGATCTTTTCGTACTCCGCTTTGGCACCATCGACCGTTCTTGTCAACTCCGTTGCCGAAACTTTGATCTCCTCGACACCTTTTTTCAGCGCACTGGGGTCCGTCTCACCGCTTGTTGAGATCAACTGGTGCTGCCATTCAGCGGCTTGCTTCTGGATTTTCTGAATCTGATCGGCTCCGGCCTGCAGGTAACCCTGCGCCTGCTTCTTATCACTGCTTCCGCAGCCGAGAAGCGATACCGCCAACAACACCGGGAGCAAGCACGCCAAACCCAGGATTACCGGCCTTCGCGTATTCATCTTTGGGGGCACATTCGCTGGCCTGCCCATCCGCGGTCGCCCTTTCTGAATTCGGTTGCTTGGAAGCTCTAGTTCTCT
>Ga0209747_1001815_pt1 | contig 11160 bp, 8 predicted proteins | sample BarGraNGADG00311_FD_184498 | JGI IMG/M metagenome (GOLD analysis project Ga0209747, IMG submission 184498) | Arctic peat soil microbial communities from Barrow, Alaska - Barrow Graham LP Ref core NGADG0011-311 (SPAdes) (version 2) | ecosystem: Environmental > Terrestrial > Soil > Wetlands > Peat ... | reverse complement strand
CGCTGCGATCTGCAAGGGTGATGCCTCGGTCGAGGGCATCGAGGTGATGATGTAGACGACCTCGACGCTCTTCTTGCCCGCGACGGTCCGGGTGCGGCGAAGCTGGGCGACCTGGACCGCGCCGGCGAAGTCCAGGAGCACGGGTGCGGCGGCGACCTTGATCGTGCGCCGCACCCGGCGCCCGTGACCGACCTGGAGACTCGAGGTGGCGCGGATCTTGGCCCACGGCAGGGCCTTGCACCGGGCGAACAGACCGGGCTGGTTGGCCTTGACGGTGAACACGTAGTGCCCGCCCCGGGCGGTAATGGAGGCCGCGGTAGTGGTCTGGGTGTGCATCGCATCAGCGGTGATCACCGCCCCGACCAGGTCGAACGCTTCGAGCAGGGTCCGCAGTGCGGGGATCTCGTTGCTCTTGACCGCGACCTGCACCTGCCCGAGCACGACCCCCAGCGTGTGGTCCAGAGCCGCGACCAGATGCGGGGTGAGGTGGCCTGCGGCCCTGGCACCCCGCACAGTCTTGCCGTCGATCGCGATGACTCGACGTCCGCCCAGCACCCCGACACGGGCACGCATCCAGGCCCCCAGGACCGCGTCGAGGCGCTCGCCGTCCAGGCGCGTCAGCGCCCGACGGGTCGTGGCCTCACACGGGCGTTGCCCCGCCACGATGCCGAGCCTGGACAGCGCGCCCGCGTCGGCGTCGGCGACCCACTCCCCGATCGCGGTGAACGAGCGAGCCCCGGCCAGCACCGCGGACAACGCCACCGCCAAGATCACCGCGAACTGGTGGCGCACCCCGCGGCGGCCACGCGGATCAGGAACCTGCTCGAGGAGCTCCAGCAGACCCGGACGGGCCAGCCCGCCGGGCTCGACGCACGATGCTGCAACAGGCGAAGATGACATGGCAGGCGTGGCGCTCCGGTTCGGCTGCTTGCGTGAGAACTTCCATCCTCACCGCCAGCACCACGCCCGCACCTCACCCCGCCCGGCGTGTCACACCACAAACCCGCAGGCCACAGCCCCACAACCACGACTTTGCCGAGGCCCTGGGCGTGCACGGGAGGCTGGCAGATGCCACTGGTCTGCAGACCGGCAGGGCGAGCGGGAGCCGACGCGGTGCCCCACCGGTCGGCCCCTGGAAAGTAGTCTGTGGCGTTGTCGCTGAAGACGATATGTGGGATCATCCCGGTGCTCCACTGGGCTGCGAGCAGCGTCTGCAACTCGGTGATCGCGCGGGGAATGTCGACGCGGGCCAGCCCGATGGTGATGAATGCGGCGTCCCAGCTCCACATGTGCGGGTACAGATTGGGTGCCGCGGTCGTCATCGTTCCGAGGTCGTTGAGGCGCAACGCGTCGATCGCTGCCTGCCGGATATCTTCATGGGATGGTGTTGTCATCGCGTCCTCACGCTGGCGGTGCCATGGCGTGCGATACCGCCTGCTCGCTCGCTCACGCCGGACGACTCGGTGCAGGCAAATCGCCGATCTGGATCTCGAGATCGTCGAAAGTCGGCGACGAGGGCCGGTTTGTCGCGGGCCGGTCGAGGTAGAAGAACGAGGTGGATGCGATGTCGTCCCGGAGAGGAAGGTATCGCCGGCCGGCCCGCCATCCGAGAGCCTGGATCTCGACGCGGAGCCGGGCTGCGAAGTGGATCGGATCGAGCACGTGCCACCGGTACATCCCGAACCGCTGCTGGCTCGTGTAGAGACCATCCGGGCGGATCACCTGCGGCAGACCCAGATACGGCGTCGAGAACTCGGTGTACCCGTGGCCGGGCGTGTCGAAATTCCACGCGCCGCCGAAGTAGTCCTCGGTGCCGGTGCCGCAGATCGTCGGGTAGTCGATGTCGGAGTCGAGGTAGAACTTGATCTCACCCTCGCCCCACCAACCGTTGCTGTTCACGCCCCACGCGAGATAGGTTCCGACGTACTGCCCGGCGCCCTCGATGCCGTCGAGCAGGGTGTGCGTGGTGAGGTACTCGAGCGGATTGCTGCGCCGCCAGTGCGCATGCAGGTAGGCCTCGTTCTCGTAGTCGCCTCCGACCTCGTAGGTGACCTGGTAGTAGACGGTGGCTGCGGTCGAGCCCAGATTCTCGAGGGTGAGTGCGGCGGACTCGTGGAAGGGCATGGGCCAATACGAGTTGAACCCGCCGTACGGGTTCGCGGCGATCGGTTGCGAGTTCACCTGGGCGAACACGCCCCAGCCATTGCAGAAGAAATCTCCGCAGGGGACCTCGACCGCTGGCTCATCGGATCCGTCCCACCGTGCGCGCAGGATGAGGGTGCGCCAGTGGTCGGTGTGCGTGGTCATCCAGAAGTGGGTGATCTTGCCGGGCCCGTTGATCAACGCGAGATCTGCCGTTTCGCCGGGTTCGATCACAATGCTCGGGGAGATCTTCCACGCGGTGCCGAGATCACGTGCGCATTCCGCGCCCGTACCCGTCGTCGCGCGCCCGCCTCCGCCCGCCGATCCGTCGAAATTCTCCGCACTGATCGAGCGGGTCTGTACGGAACGCAGACGCGAAAGAGTGCTGAGGTCAGAGTTGGTCACGGCGCGGATTCTCCTGTTCGTTGTCATGCGAGGCGACCGATGTCGGCCGTCTCTGTGTTCGTTGTCATGCGAGACGACCGATATCGGCCGTCTCTGTGTCTCGTGCGATTGCATGCTCTGGACGCTGTCTTGGAAGTTTGCTCGTGGGCGCTAGCACTATTCGCCGGCGGGTGCCGCCGTGCTTCCGCGGGTGACCAGTGCCGGGCGTAACGACTCCCTGTTCTGCACGTTCTTGCCCTCGATGACCTCCAACAGCAGCTCGGCCGCGGCGGAGCCCAAGGTGCTGGGGTCGTGCTGCATCGCTGAGAGAGCAGGATAAGTGACCTCGCACAGCTGGGAGTCATCCCACGCGAGAAGCGACAGCCGCGACGGCACACTCACTCCCAGGCTCGCGGCGACACCCAGGCCCGCGACGGCCATCACGTCGTTGTCGAAGATGATCGCAGTCGGGGGAGACTGTTGAGCCAGCAGTGCCAGTGTGGCGCGGGCCCCTGCCTCACCGCTGAAGTCGGTGTGGATGATCGTGGGATTCTCAATCCCTGCCTCTGCTGCGACTTCGAGGAACGCGTTGTCGCGCATCGTGATGTGAACGAGCTCGCCTACCCCGCCGACTCGCGCCACGCGCCGATGACCGAGCCCAATGAGGTAATGCAGGGCCTCGCGCATCGCGCTTCCCTCATCGGTCCAGATGCTCGGGATGTCACCCGCCGCCGTCGGGTCACCCGTCACGCAGACGGCGGGGATCCCGATACGACGAACCGCCTCGACGCGGGGATCCTCCTGAAGCATGTCCACCAGGAGCACGCCGTCGACGCGCCGTTGTGCCCACCATTTCTCATACGTCTCGATCTCCTTGGCGCGCTCATCGAGGACGTGCAACAGAATCGCGATCCCCTTCGACGAGATGACAGCCTCGACACCGGCGATGAACTCCATGTAGAACGGCTCGATGCCGAGCAACCGAGCGGGGCGCAGCAAGACAAGACCGATCGCGTCGGCTCGAGAGCGCGACAGTGATCGCGCTGCCTGGTTGGGCGTCCACCCCATCTGCCTTGCGATCAGCTTGACCCGAGTCCGGGTCTCCGTGGAGACCCCGGGTTTGTTGTTGAGCGCGTAGGACACAGCACCGATCGACAAACTCGCCCGTTCGGCGATGTCGCTAATAGTCACACGGGTGATGAGCTGTCCTTCCAAAAGCCCTCGGGCAAAGGGAGAGAATTATATCGCGCGAGCTCGACGGCGGCATGGTCGAACGCCGCGGCCCGAACAACTTCGTTCACGGTCCTTAACACCGGTGCCGTCCGGATCTGGTCGACATCGAAGGGAACGGGTGTGTGCAGGGTAATGCGCACCGGGATGCCTGGGACGAGGTCGACGTCCACGTCGTCGACCCACGCGTCGGGCTGGATGCGATCCGGGAACAGGCTGACTCCTCGGATAACCATCGAACCCGACAACTGGATAAGTTGCTCGCCAGCGGTCCATTCACCGAGAGTGACCTCAACATCCGCGTTAGCGAGTGCGAGGTTCTTGTCTTCGACGAAGTAGTAGGTGATCGGCCTGGAGCCCGGCACATCTACGACGACGACCTCGGCTGTTGGGTCGCTCGCCTGTGAGGTCGCTACGGACAAGGTGGCTGTCGAACTGCTCAACGCATCGACGGTGAGCTCGATCCGCTCTGACGTCAGGATGGCGCCGTCAAGGGATCGCCGGCTCACGTTCACCGAGGTGCCAAAACGGGTGGTGCCGTCGTTGACCGCCACGAGGGTCAGGAGCCCGTCGGCAGGTTGGATGGTCAGCAGCCGTTCGGCGTTGGCCCGGCGCAGCCGGTGCCACAGCGGCTTGCGGCGTCCGTATCCGTCGATGGCGGCCCACGAGGTCACCGGCCAGCAGTCGTTGAGCTGCCAGACGATCGTGCCCATGCAGTGCGGGCGTTGCGACCGGTAGCGCTCGATCGCGTAGCCGATCGCCCGTGCCTGGTTGAGCTGGGTGAGGAAGTGCCAGTCGTCGATTGACGTTGGCGCGGGCAGGTGGGGTGCGAGCCCGCGCTGGAGCTTTCCGTTGCCGTCGTCGGCCTTCTGATGGTGCAGCATCCCGGGCGACTCTGGGGTGAGCTGTTGGTCATGGATGGAACGTTCGATGGTCGACCATGCTGGCGGTCCTTGAAACCCGAACTCCGAGACGAAGCGTGGCTCGTACTCGCCGTACACGGTGTAGTCGACCTTGTTCCACACGTCCCAGATGTGAACGTTGCCATGTGCGAAGTCATTGGCGTGGAAGGCCATCGACCCCGAATACGGGCTGCCGGGCCAGTACGGGGTGCCGGGGCTCAGCTCTGCGACGATCGCTGGGAGGATCCGTTCGTAGTACCCCAGGCCCCAGGTGCGGTCACCGATCGACTTCTGCCAGTCCCAGTCGAACCAGCCCCAGATGTTCTCGTTGCACCCGTTCCACAGGATCAGGCTCGGGTGGGACGCCAGCCGCAGAACGTTGTCGTGTGCCTCTGCGGCGACCTCGTCGCTGATCGGGGACTCCTCGGGGTAGGCGGCGCAGGCGAAGAGGAAGTCTTGCCATACCAACACGCCGCGCTCGTCGCAGATGTCGTAGAAGTCATCACTCTCGTAGATCCCGCCACCCCACACACGCAACAGATTGAGGTTGGCGTCGAGCGCCTGCTCGATCCGCTCCCGGTAGCGCTCGGGGGTCTGGCTGGAGGGGAAGCAGTCGTCCGGGATCCAGTTGGCTCCGCGGATGAACGTCGGTATCCCGTTGATGACGAAGGTGAAGGAAGAGCCGTCCTGGTCAGCGGTTGTGTCAAGACTTGCGGTGCGGAAGCCGATGCGCCTCGACCATTCGTCGAGCTCCCGGCCGGTTTGCACCAGGCTCACCCGCAGTGGGTACAGCGGCTGTCCGCCCATGCCTTGCGGCCACCAGACGTCCACGTCGGGTACGCGGACGTCGACCATGGCGGACGCGCCTGCGACTGGGACCTCGATGCGCTGCCCGGCCACTTCGACCAGGACCGCCAGGCCGGCGCTGCGCGGGGACGCCGTGCCGGAAGAGTCGGACAGGTGCAGTCGTACGTCTACTCGGACAGTGCCCGTTTCTCCCGCTAGGCCCACGGTCGGGCGCACCTCCGCCAGCCGGGCTGTCGACCAGCCCTCCAGCCGAACTTGCTTCCAGATGCCGGCGGTCACCAGCTGCGGACCCCAGTCCCAGCCGAAGTTGGACGCCATCTTGCGGATGAAGTTGAACGGCGACGGGTACGCGTTCGGAAGGTCTCCCAGGTCCGCCTGCAGACGTTCGGCGTAGTCCCAGGCCGAGTCGAACCGCACCTCGAGCTCGTTTGGGCCGACGAGCAGCATGTCCGTCAAGTCGAAGCGGTAGGTGCGGTGCTGGTTGAACGTCCGCCCCACCTCCTGGCCGTTCAGCAGCACCGTGGCCACCGTGTCGAGACCGTCGAAGACCAGATCAGTGTGCTCGTCCTCTGGAGGACACCACTGGACCGTAGTGCGGTAGGACCAGACGGTGTGCCCGATCCAGGCGGACTCGTGCTCGTTGAGGTCCAGGTAGGGGTCAGCGATCAGCCCGGCCCGGATCAGGTCGGTGTGCACAGTGCCCGGTATCGTCGCGGGAATCTCGCCGGGCAGCCTTGCGGCTGCAGTCGTCGGGTCCGGATCGACAGCGCTGAGGGTCCAGCCGTCCAGGATGGTTCGCGCGTGGCTCACGTCTGAGTCTTCGTCCGCAGTCTCGGGGTGGGCCGGCTAGTGACGCACGATGGCGGCGAGCCGGTCGGGAAACGCTGACTCGCCGACGAAGCCCTCGACGCTGACGGACTCCGCATTGATCGTCTCGAGAGCGTGGGCGAAGTAGTCCTGCCGGTTCGGGCCCCAGGCGGCCACGCAGTTGCGCAGCGTGACGTTTGACGCGGTGTCGATGTGGAACGCGGAAGTGGGGTGGGCGTAGATCTGGTCCGCGCCACTGAACGGCCGGCGGTCGTAGTGCCCACCTTCGATATCGCTCCACTTGTCAATCTCGACACGAACGTTCTCAAGGACGATGCCGTCGATCAGTCCGGGACGGTGAGCGGCGATGTGGACGCCGTTCTCGCTCCTCGCGAAGATGTTGACGAAGCGAACGTTGCGGATCCGGCCGATCTCTTCCTGCCACGGGAAGGCGGAGACGTAGATCGGTTCGCCGCGACCCCACCAGCTGTCGTCGAACAGCCGCGTCTCAATGACGATGTTGGAGAACAGGATGTTCTCGTAGAGGCTGTCCTGGCCGAGATTGACCGATAGCCCACGGTGGCTCGACTTGATCACGCAGTTGTCGAATACCACATTGCGGATCGGGGAGGTGGCGTCCACGCCGATGACGAGCGCGCTCGACTTGGTCTCCAAGACGCAGTTCGTCACGGTGATGTTCTCGCACGGGCCGGAGTCCGGGAACTCCTCGCAGGCCTTCAGCGAGATCGCGTCGTCGGGGCATCTGATGTCGCAGTCGCTCACGCGGACGTTGCGGCAGCGGTCGAGGTCGATGCCGTCGGCGTTCGGCAGCTTCATGTCGCCGCGGATGCGGATCCCGTGGATGAGCACGCTCTCGCAGCCGGTCAACCTAACGGTCCAGAGCGCGCCGTCGCGGTAGAGCGTGTCGGTCAGCGTGACGTCGTTGCAGTCGATGAAGAACAGGGTGAAGGGCCGGTTGACCGGCATCCGGTAGATCGGGCCGAGGTCCTCGAGCACGTAGTGCCGGCCGGCTCCGTCGATCGTACCGGCGCCTGTGACGGCGATGTTGGTGGCGCGATAGGCGGCGATGAACAGCCCGCTCTGCTGGGTGCTCTCGTTGACGACACCCGACGACAACGCACTGACCGTGTGGTGCTCGGTGATCAGGGCCCAGTCCCCGCTTGCCTGGAGCGTCGCACCGCGCTCGACGTGCAGCTCGACATTCGACTTCAGCACGATGGAGCCGGAGAGGTAGGTGGCGCCGGCCGGTACCAGCACCGTTCCTCCGCCGTTCTCCGTTGCCGCGTCGATCGCCGCCTGGATAGCGGGCGCGTCATTGCTCTTTCCGTCGCCGACCGCGCCGAACTTGCGAATATTGAATGTTGTCGTCATGAGTTCTCCAGTTCGAGGTTTGCGCGAGCGCGAGCTAGTTCCGTGCGGGGATACTGTTCAGTTCTTCACTGCGCCTTGCAGCAGTGCATCTTCGAGCCGTCGGTTCAAGATCATGTAGACGACGTACACGGGAATCATCGTGAGCAGTCCGCCGGCCAGCAGCACCCCGTATTGTGTGTTTGTTTGAGAGACGAGGTTCGGCAGTGCGACCTGGGCTGTTCGCACCTCGGGGTCCGGACCGGCCAGGATCAATGCGAAGAGGTACTCGTTCCAGAAGGTCAGGAAGTTCAGAATGGAGATGGTGGCAATTCCGGCGACCGTGAGCGGTATGTAGATGCTGATCAACACCCTGAGCCGGCTCGCGCCGTCAATCATAGCGCTCTCTTCGAGTTCGGCGGGGATCGCTCGCATGAACTGTGTTAGCAGGATGATCGAGAGCGGCAGCACCGTTGCGGGGAAGAACAGGTAGAGGAACTCCCGGGTGTGGAACAGGTGGATACCAATGGCCAAAATGACCGTGGGCACCAGTGCCGCGAAGCCCGGAATGAGCAGGCCCGCACCGAAGAACTTCTCGACGATGCCCCCGATGCGGCCGCCGCTGCGTGCGATCGCGTAGGCGGCCGGGATAGCGAGCGCGAGCGTGATGATCTCCGCTATGCCGGTCACGAGGACGGAGTTGACCAAGCCTGTGCCGAGCGCAGCCCAGTCCCACGCATTGACGAAGTTGTCGAGCGAAAGCGATGTCGGTAGCGCGAACGGTGAGTTGAAGATCGCCGTGTTTTCCTTGAACGAGGATACGAGCATGAAGTAGATCGGGATGACGAGGAGCAACGCATAGAACCACACGAAAGCGTGGGCGAGCGGGTTGATCCGATTCGATCTGCTGTTTCTTGCGTTGGCCATGACGGGCTCCTCAGTACTTCGGCCGGAAGGCTCTGCGGATGAGGACCATTCCGGCGATCCCGACGGCGAATAGGATCACTCCCACCGCTTGGCTGTATCCGATCTGGGACTCCCTGAAGGCTTTGTTGTACACGAGGAACGACAGGGTGGTCGACGAGTTGCCCGGCCCACCGTTCGTGAGGAGGAGGATCGAGCCCGCTGAGGCGAAAAACATCCAGATGAACTGGAGCATCAAGAGGACGCCGAAGTAGTCGTGGCAGATGGGGTACGCGATACCCCACATCCGACGCCACTGGCCGGCACCGTCGAGCTCCGCCGCCTCCATCACCTCTTCGGGTATGGACGACAGCCGCGCGCTGAACAGGATCGCCGTGAACCCGATGCCTGACCACAGGTCAACCGCCATCACCGTCCCAAGAGCGGTGCTCTGCGACGCGAGCCACGGCGTCGCAAGGCTGTCGAGTCCGACGCCGCGGAGCAGCCCGTTCAGCATGCCGGTCGGCGAGAAGATCGACAGGAACACTATTGAGCGGGCGGCGAGAGAGATCAGCGCGGGGGTAAAAAGAATGACCCGCAGGATTCGATGGCCGCGTGGCTTGAGGCTGACGTAGTAGCCGACCATGAACGACACCGGAAGCATGATGGGCAGGACGACGGCGAGCTGGACAAGTGAGTTGCGCGCGGCTTGCCAGAAGACGGGATCGGCGAACATCGTCTGAAAGTTCTTCAAGCCCACGAAGCTGCTCGGAGCGATGAAGCCCGGCCAGTCCAGCAGCGCGATGTAGAATATCGCGAAGAGCGGACCGATGGTGAAAGCCAAGTACCACAAGATCGCCGGAAGGCTTAGCCCGAGCAGCGCGGGCTTGACCCGGTTCTCTCTCGATTTGCGTTGCGGTGTCGCTACTACGACGTCGGGCAGACTCTTGATCGCCATGATTTGTCTTCTCTATTCGGTAGGCGAACGCCGCGCCGCTGCGTGGTGGGGGCATGATTGGTGCCTCCACCACGCGAGCTGGGCTACTTGGCGTAGAGGCTGTCGAGTCCGGAGCAGATCGCCTGCGCGTTCGTTCCAGGTGCGAACGCCACGCTGGTCTGTCGGATCATCGCATCGCTGAGCGTCCCTGGGACGACCGTGTCCGGCATGACCGCAAAGTCCACCGCTTTGGGAAGATCGTTGACTGCAGCAGCCGTGATCAGGTTGGCGATCGGTGCCCCGGAACCGGAGTCGATTACAGCGGTCGGCGCATTGGACGCCTGGGCCCATGAGGCGGCGACAGCAGGGGCGTACCAGGCCGTGATGAACTTCTGGACGAGGTCGATCTTGTCCGCCTTGGCGCCGTTCGGGCTCACCCAGAAGCCGCCGCCGGTGTACCCCTGGAAGGCCGTCGGCTTGTCGTACGACCCGCCGTCCGGGATGGGGAATCCACCAAGTTTGACGTTTGCCTGCAGCGCGGCCGGTGCGTCACCGAATGCCCACGAGCCGGCCGACATGATCGCAGCCTTGCCGTCGTAGAAGGCCGCGTTCATCTGGTCCGACGTGTAGCCCTCGCTGCCCTTGAGGAACAGGCCGGCGTCGCGCAGCTCCGTGAAGAGGTTGATCCCCTTCATCGCGTTCGGGCTCGCGCAGTACCCGCCCTTGGAGTAGACCGTCGTCGTTTCGTCGGGCGTCATGTACATCTGGGCGATCTGCAGGAAGAGCTTCTGCCCGGACCAGTCGACCCCGCCGATAACGAGCGGCGGGATGCCCGCGGCCTTGAGCTTCGAAACATCCGCGAGCAGCTCGTCGGTGCTTGTCGGCGGAGCCTGGATGCCCGCCTTGTTGAGCAGGTCCATGTTGTACCAGACGGGCCACACGAAACCGCTGTATGGGAAGCCCTGCACGTCGCCCTTCGCATCCTTCCATGCATCGAGCGCCTCGGGCTTGATCTTGTCGGTCAAGCCCCACGAGTCGAGATACTTGGACGCGGGGATCGCTGCGCCCTCTTTGACCCAGTTGTTGGTGTTCTCGGCCAGGTTGACCATAACGACATCGGCTTCCTTGCCACCTGCAAGCGACGTCTCGTAAACGCCGGGAATCGTGTCCCCGGCCTGAGTCAACTTGACGGTGGCCCCTGTTGACTTCTCGAACGCTGCGATCACCTTGGCCTGGACATCACCGGTCGGGGTTCCGTTCTGAGTATTGGAGAGGATTGTCAACGTCTTGTTGTCGGTGCCTGAACCTCCAGAACACGCGGTCAGGGCGAAAATAGTTGCGGCCACCGTGACGACGGCGCTCACGCGGGATAACTTCATCATGCCTCCTTGCATGCTTACTGCCGGACAGAACCGATTATCGAACAATCCTTCATGCATGTGCTGAAGCGGTTAAGTCACTCGCTATACAAAAGAAACCATGGCTCCTGAGGACTGCGTATCCAGGCCAGCACTGGCGGGATGTTGAAGACCGTACGCCCGAGACTGGCCCGTGTCAATTAAGCGCTTGAGCGAGGCGGTCTCCCAGGGCCTCGGCAAAGTCGTCGTCTAGGTCTGTGACCTGGGGTTTTGTGGTGTGACACGCCGGGATGGGTGCAAGGCGGGCGCGGCCTGGCCGGTG
>Ga0209747_1001813_pt1 | contig 11164 bp, 8 predicted proteins | sample BarGraNGADG00311_FD_184498 | JGI IMG/M metagenome (GOLD analysis project Ga0209747, IMG submission 184498) | Arctic peat soil microbial communities from Barrow, Alaska - Barrow Graham LP Ref core NGADG0011-311 (SPAdes) (version 2) | ecosystem: Environmental > Terrestrial > Soil > Wetlands > Peat ... | reverse complement strand
GGGTTCCGGCGAATAGCTGGTCGTCGAACCCTCGGAGCATCCGGAACGCGTTGCTCCCGAAGTCGACGAGCGCTCCGGCTGACGACGAGCCTCCCAGGTAGAACTCGCGTCGGACCCGCGTGTCTCCCGTCGAGACGCCGTAGCCTGCCCGCGCGGCGAGCACCGCGTGCCCCGAGCCCGGACGCAGGAACGCTCGGATCTCGCCCGTGAACGCATCGGCATCTCCGTCGGCGCCGAACCCGGTCCGCACCTGTTCGGATGTGACCGACGCAGACACGCCGTCCTCGTCACTGATCGACCTGCCGTAGGTCTTCGCGGTGTTGACCTCCCATGCGGTCCGGAGCGCGTTCCGGGCCTTGAACACCGGCTCACCTGTCGCGGTCAGCGTGTCCCGCTGGACGTTGAACGCCGCCTGCCACATCTGCGCGTGGCGCACGCGCCGGACCTGGAAGGCCACTCCGGCGGCTGCGCCCCTCTCGCGAAGTTCCGCGTCCGGCAGCGCACTTCCGCCGGCGGTTGCGAGGCCCAGGAAAGAGGTCCTGTCGGAGGCGGTAGCGAAGAAAGCCGGCCGCCAGCGGTCGTAGACGTAATCAGCCGTCCAGTCCGGCCGCCCGCCATGACCGCCGCCAATCGCGGTGGTGCCCCCAAGACGCCACAGAACCGATACCCCGAACGCGTGCCGCGACAGGACATCCACGCCGTCGACGGCGAACCCCAGGCGGATGCGGCCATCGGCGCTGTCGGCGAGGGGAGTCCACGCGCGGGGCAGCAAGGTCCTCAGCGGTGAGTAGGCCGAAGAGACCGCCGGTGTTCCGCTTGTGTCGAGAGACGCGGCGCTGCCGTCGGATGCAGGGTTCCCCGCGACGGCGGCCCCTGGCGCCAGGATCTCGTCGTCGGCCAACGTCCAGGCGCCAGGCTCGATAGCGACCTCGAACAGATCGTAGCCGGTGGCGTCGGAGCCTACGTAGACAAGGCGCCGTCCGTCAGGTGAAACCTCGGGATACGTCGCCCCTCCCGCAACCTGCGTGACACGGCGGAGCCCGTCGCCAGTTCGCGACGCGGCGAACACCTGGAACGACTGGCCGCTTCGATCGGAGGCAAACAGGAGTGTGTCCCCGTCGGGCATCCACACGGGCGTGAGGTTCCGCGTGGATGACGAGGACGCGACGACCTGCTCGCTCCCGTCCCCCACATCGAACACCACGATCTCCGACGGTCCCTCCAGCCTTCGGCGTTCTACCGCCAGGCGGCGGCCATCCGGAGACCACCGCGGCGACCCGTAGCTGGCGCGCTCATCCGGGCGCACGGCCACCTCAGCCGGTGACAGCGACGAGGTGTCGCCATGCTCGATCAGAGAGAAGAACGCCAGGGCGAGCCGGCCGTCCTCGGCCACCCGAAGGCACGCGAGCATCCGCCCGTCAGGGGAGACGTCTGGCTCGAGCAGCCTGGCGTCACGCGTCAGTCGCCTCGAGCGGCCAGTCCGAAGATCGGCGACATAGAGGTCGCTCCGCCAGGCCACGTTGTCCTGCAGTTCGACCTGATCAAAATAGACGAGTCCGTGGCGAACGCTGAGGTGAGTCCCTCCAAACCGGCTGGCAATGGGCCTGGGCGTGCCGCCGTCGAGAGCGGTCAGCATCAGGGATGGAAACCGGTCGGCGTCGCGCAGGGCATACAGAACCTGCCGGCCGGACGCGTCGAACCTCGGGGAAGTGACAAGAAAGCCATGCCTGGTCAACCGGCGCGGCGCCGGAGACGACTGCTCGACCACCGGTGGTCCTGCGCGGAGATCGCGCTGGAAGTCTGTCCACAGGCTTCCGAGGCTCTGGCCAAAGACCCGCTTGAATGCAGGCGAGGAGAGATAGAGGAACCGGCCGGCCGTGACGTTCGCTAGCCGCCCGACCGCGTCCTCGCCAAACCGGTTCGCGAGGTAGTCGTAGAACCAGGCACCGTCAAGATACGGGGCGTAGCCGTCCGGCCAGTCCACGAGACCGCCATTTTCGCGGTCGATCGGTTCGGACTGTCCCACCCGCGCGCGCCTGCGCACGATGGCCTCACTGTCGCCACCGTTCAAGCGGCCGAGCCCGGTGGCGCGGCTCTCCCAGAACGTCGCGAACCCTTCGATCTGCCACTGCGGGAGAAACAGGTTCGGAAAGACGACGGGTGAGCGACCGAGGATCTTCCGCGCGACCGCCGCCCAGCCCACCGACCGATCCAGTTGCAGGACGTGGACCCACTCGTGGATGAAGACGAGCCGCAGCCAATCGTCGGTGTTCCCGATCAACCCCGATGCCGAAGGCCAGACGCCCGAGATCCTCACGGTGCAGTACGGGATCGGCGTCGCCAGCCCGTTGGCGTCGTCATCCTGGTTGGCCAGAACGACGTGGGTGACGGGGGGCGCCTCGAGGCGGATTCGACCCGGAAGGGTGGAGTGAACCGATTCGGCGATTCGCGCGAGCCGCTGCGCCAGCGCCTCTTCGCCCTGGTGGTGGTAGATCCGGAAGTGCGGCGTCGCAAGCACCCTGAACCTGAGATGCGGCTGATACTGCGAGGCCGCCCCCAGTGGCGCAGCGACGGCGAGAACCAGCGCGATTGCGACGAAAGCTGACTCGAGGATCGCGTGCCTCACCGCCCCGCTCCTTCCCGGTAGACCTCCCGAAGGAACGTGAAATCGGCGGATGGAGCAAGGCGTATGCCGCGGAGCGCCGGCTGCGCGATCGCGACGTTCACCTTGTCCCACAAGCTGACGTACGGCACGGCCCGGGCCACGATCGCCTGCACGCGCCCATAGAGACGCTGCCGAACCGCATCGTCAGCCGTCAAGGTCGCCTCGTCGATCAAGCGATCGACCTCGGCATCCTGGAAGTAGCCGCGGTTGAAGCCGGTGGGCGGTACCTGCTTGGAGTGGAACACGCGCCGCAGCATGTCGGGGTCGGAGACGCCGACCCACTGCAGCGTGAACATCTGGAAGTTCCCCTTCAGCACGTCGGCATAGAGTGTCGCGAACTCGTAGGTGCGAACGTCCAATTCGATCCCGACCTCGCGAAGGTCCTGCTGGATCACGGCGGATTGCAGCCGGTTGAACTCCGACGACGACACCTTCAGGGAGAGCCTGAGTCGGATGCCGTCCACAGAATCCGCCCGGTAACCCGCCTCGTCCAGCAATTTGCGCGCGCGGGCCGGGTCGTGCGTGAAGGCGAACACGTCCGGATTGAACGCCCACGACGCGGGAGGCAGGACGCCGACAGCAGGGATGGCCAGTCCGCGCCTCAGGTAGGTGATGATCGCGCCCCGGTCGATGGCAAAGGCGATGGCCTGACGGACTTTCTCGTTGGCGAGCACCGGATCGCGAAGGTTGAAGCCGAGGTAGGCGTAGTCGGTGCCGTCAGCCTTGACGATCTGCAGGCGCCCTTCCGACTGCAACTGGTGCACGATATCGGGCGCCAGGTCGTTCACGACCAGGTCTACCGAGCCTCTGCGCAACTCCAGCCCCCGCATCACATCGTCGGGAATCACGCGGAGGACGATCCCCGCGTTCCGGGGGGCGCCGCGGTAGTAGCGCGGAAACGAGTCGAGCACCACGCGGTCGTCGGCCGCCGCGCTCACAAACCGATACGGCCCGGTGCCCACCGGAGGGGTCTTGCCGTTCCAGCCGGCAGGGACGATGCTCATCACGAGGTTGACCGGGAACGAGCCGAACGGCTCCTTCAGCCGGAATTCCACCGTGTAGCGGTCACGCGCGGTTACCGACTGGACCATCCGGTAAGCGCCCTTGCGGGGCGACAGGAACCCCGGGGCGAGCAGCGTCGAAAACGTGTAGACGACGTCGTCCGACGTCAGCTCGTGGCCGTCGTGAAATGGCACCCCCCTCCGAAGGTGAACGACATACGTGCGGTTGTCGGGCATCTCCCAGCCTTCGGCCAGGCCGGGCACCACGCGGAGTTGGTGGTCGATCGACAGGAGCGGATCGAAGATGAGCTGGTGAATGCGCTGGGAGACCTCGTCGGTGCCCACCCGGGGATCCAGGTTGTTGGGCGAGCTGACCAGCGCGACGGTGATGACCGCCGACCGGCTGGGCTCCGGTTTCGCGCATCCGGCGGCGAGCGAGAGGAGCGCGAAGGCGACCGCGGCGAGCCTCATGGTTCCTGCGCTTCTCGCTTCATGTCGGCCAGCAACGCGATCGCCTCGATCGGCGTCATCCGGTTCGGGTCGAGCGACAGCAGGCGTTCGACCAGGCGTTCGCCGTTTGACGGAAGCGACTGGAAGAGGCCGAGTTGTTGCTGCGGCTCGGTCGCGGTGTGGCTGAGCGACGGACGCCCGCCGCGCGTTAGTTCGTCGTGCTCGAGCGCGCCGAGAATCTCGCGCGCCCGCTCGACCACCGCGGGTGGCAGGCCGGCGAGGCGGGCCACCTGGATGCCGTAGCTACGATCGGAGCGGCCCGCCACCACCTTGCGGAGGAAGATGATGTCGTCGTGCCATTCGCGCGCATCGACGTGGTAGTTCACGACACCGGAGATGCCGTCGGCGAGGTCGGTCAGCTCGTGATAGTGCGTGGCGAAGATGGTCTTCGGGCGGGAGCGGGGGTTGGTGGCGAGGTATTCGGCCACCGCCCAGGCGATGCTCAACCCGTCGAATGTCGCCGTTCCCCGGCCAATCTCGTCGAGGATGACCAGGCTGCGCGACGTCGCGGAGTGCAGGATGTTGGCAGTTTCCTGCATCTCGACCATGAACGTGGACTGCCCCCTGGCGATGTTGTCCGAGGCGCCGACACGCGTGAAGATGCGATCCACCAGCGCGAGCTTGGCCTGGCGCGCCGGCACGAACGAGCCGGCCTGGGCCAGCAGGCAGATGATCGCCACCTGCCGCAGGTAAGTGGACTTGCCGCCCATGTTCGGGCCCGTCAGGATCACCAGCTGATGCGTCGCGCCGTTGAGGACGGTATCGTTCGGGACGAACGCCTCGGTGGAGCGCCGCTCGACCACCGGGTGGCGACCCTCGAGAATCTGGATCTCATCTCCCTCGTGCACGTGAGGCTTCGTGTAGTTGTTGATCGTGGCCGTCTCGGCCAGCGCGGCCAAGGCGTCGAGCGCGGCGATGGCCCGCGCAGAATCCTGGATCCGCGGCGCGTCGGTCGCGATCTCGGCCCGGAGCTTCTCGAAGATCTCCACCTCGCGCTCGAGGATGCGCTCGTCGGCGCCGACCACCTTCTCCTCGTATTCCTTGAGCGCTGGCGTGATGTAGCGCTCGCCGCCCGCGATCGTCTGTTTTCGCTGGTAGTCGGCGGGCACCGCGTGCAGGTTCGACTTCGACACCTCGATGTAGTAGCCGAATACGCGGTTGTAACGGATCTTCAGCGTGGCGATGCCGGTTCTCGCGCGTTCCTGTTCCTCCATCTGCGCGATGACCTGCTTGCCTGACCGGCTGATGGTGCGCAACTCGTCAAGGGACGCGTCGAATCCGTCACGCACGAAGCCACCGTCCCGGGCGAGAGCGGGCGGGTCGTCGATGACCGCCGCCTCGATGGCCGCCCGCACCTCGGGGACGTCGTCGAGCTCCGCGGCGAGGCTCCGGATCAACGGGGCCTGCATCTCCTCGTGAATCATCCGGACCCGCGGTACCGCGCCGAGCGACTGCTTGAGGGCGACGAGATCCCGTGGCCCGGCCGATCCGAGCGCGGTCCGGGCCACCAGGCGCTCGAGATCCTGGACGGACTTGAGCGTGTCCCGGAACTTTCCGCGCTCGGTCGTCTTGAAAGCGAAGTCTTCGACCGCATCGAGGCGATCGCGGACGCGCTCGAGCGACAGGAGCGGCCGCAGCAGCCACTGGCGGAGCAGCCGTCCGCCCATCGCGGTGACCGTGCGGTCGATCTCGTCGAGCAGCGAGCCGGCGCGGCCGCCGGTGGTGGACTCAACGACCTCGAGATGCCGCAGCGTGACCGGATCGACGACGAGGGTTTCGGAGGCCTGTCGGAAACTGGCGGCCCGGACGTGCGCGAGGTCCACCTTCTGCGTGTCCCGCAAGTGCCGGACGAGCGCTCCGGCGGCCTGGACGGCCAGCGGATGCCCTTCGAGGCCGAAGCCGTCAAGGCTCTTCGTCCGAAACTGCTCGACCAGGCACGCCCGCGCCGCTTCGGGCTCGAAGCTCCACGCCTCCGCGCTTGTCGTCGGGATGCCGAGGGCGGCAATCGCCGGCAGCCTGTCGGCCATCGTGAAATCGACGGGCGTGAGCAGCTCGCGCGGACGGAGTACGGCCATCTCGTCGGCAAGCGCCTGCAGGCCGGTCTTGCCCGCATATTCTGCCGAGAGGAATTCGCCGGTGGACAGATCGATAAGGGCAACGCCCACAGCTTCGAGCGAGGTCTCCTGCCCGTCGGCTCCCTGGCGCCGGACGGGTGCCATCGCGGGCGCGAGGGCCATCAGGAATGCCGGTTCCCTGGCGTCGAGATACGCCGCGTCGGTCAGTGTTCCCGGCGACACCACGCGAACGACCTCGCGGCGAACAAGTCCCTTCGCCTTCTTCGGGTCCTCGACCTGTTCGCAGATGGCCACGCGGAAGCCCTTCTTCACGAGACGGGCCAGGTAGCCGTCCACGGCGTGGTACGGCACCCCGCACATCGGGATGCTCCCGCCGCTGGCATCCTTGCTCCTCGACGTCAGCGTGAGTTCGAGAGCCCGCGCCGCTACAAGGGCATCTTCGTAGAACATCTCGTAGAAGTCGCCCATGCGGAAGAACACGATCGCGTCACGGTACTGGCGCTTCGCATCGAAATATTGCCGCATGGCCGGGGTGGCCTGGCCTGCGGCGACGGCGGACGAGGAGTATTCAGGAGATGGTGCCATGAACGTCAGGTTCCAGACAGTCTACAATAGGGCGTTGCTTTGATGCTGATTCTCGCGCTCGATACCACCACCCGCGCCGGTAGCCTGGCGCTCACCCGGGACGGGAACCTCCTCGAGGTCCTGGTCGGCGACGGGGAGCGCACCCACGCGACGCGCCTGCCAGGGGATATCCTCGACTGCCTGTTTCGACATGCCCTCACGCTCGGCGATGTCGATGTGTATGGCGTGGCGGTGGGACCGGGTTCCTTCACCGGGCTGCGGATCGGCATTGCCACGATCCAGGGTCTGGCGTTCGCCCACAACCGACTGATCGTTGGAGTTTCCGCGCTCGACGCCCTCGTGGAAGCGGCGGGGGAGACTCCGCTCCATGATGGCGGCACCGGCGAGCTTCGGGCTGCCTGGATGGATGCGCAACGCGGCGAAGTGTACGCCCGGCTGTATCGAAGGGAGGATACGGCGTGGATGCCAGTGGCCGCCCCGACCGTCAGTAGGCCGGAGGAGGTGCTGGGCTCGTGGCGACCTCACGTTGAAGGGAAGAGCGTCGTCTTTGTGGGAGACGGCGCGCTCACGTATGCCTCGGAGCTGGAGCAAGCCCTGGGAGCCGGGGTGTGCATCGTCCGACCGGTGCCCCCGCTGGCGCCGACCATCGCCGCGAGCGCTGCGCGCGGCGCCCTGGCCGGCCTGGCCGTTTCCCCTGCCGGGGTGAAGCCGCTCTACGTTCGTCGGCCGGATGCGGAGCTCACGCGTGAACGCCGTGCCGGTCGGACCCCATAGCTCGGTCGAGCCGGAACAGAATGGGCTCGGCCGGGCTAGTTAGAATCCCCGGCTCTGCCGGGAGATTCTAACCATGGACGAAAACCGGCGCCTCCCGACGCGAGAACCCGTGGGCGTCCACGAGAGCCTGCCACCCGGGTGGTCGGTCGATACGATGGAGGAACAGGACCTCGACGACGTCCTGGCCATCGAAGAGGCGTCGTTCACCAGCCCCTGGACCCGGCAGATGTTCCAGGCGGAGGTGCAGAACGTAGGGGTTTCGTATGGCTACGTCCTGCGGACGCCTGGCTGGTCGGTGGCGGCGTTCTGCACCATCTGGGTCGTTCTCGACGAGATTCACATCAATAACGTCGCCGTTCGACCCGAATGCCGGGGCGGCGGGGTCGGACGGGTGCTCCTGGAGTTCGTGCTTCGGCTTGGCGCCGGGCTGGGGGCCCGCCGAGCGACCCTCGAGGTGCGGCGGTCCAATCTTGGCGCCCTCAAGTTGTACGAGCGGCTGGGGTTCGCGATCGCCGGCGCCCGGAAGAACTACTATGCCAACCCGGTCGAGGATGCGCTCATCCTCTGGAAAGAGAGCCTGCAGTGCCCTCCCGGCAGCGAAGGGGCAGGAGCAGCTTGAAACCCTGGGTACGATATGGTAGCGTGCCTGTAGACTACCCGGGGAGCCTGCCCGGGCGATGGAGATTTGTCGTGCGATTTCAAGACACTATGACACGCGGGTGCAGCCGCGCGCTTCTCTTTTTACCCATTCAAGGAGGCGGAGAATGGCAGACTCAGAGGATTTGAAGCCCCTGCTGCTCGAAACGGACGAAGAGTTTCGCCAACTCGCCAGCAAGCACCACGAACTTGAAGAGCGCCTGCACGAGCTCACCATGAAGCATTACCTGTCGGGGCCCGAACAAGTCGAAGAGATTACGGTGAAGAAGCGGAAGCTGCAGCTGAAGGACAAGATGGAGGCGATCGTCCGGCGCTACCGGCAGACCTCCGTGCCTCCAGCCGCCGCCCCCAGCCTCCAGCGAGGCTAGGGAGTGGCCAGAGAACGAGATTCGCCAACGCGTCGAGAGCCGGCTCGGTTGCCGGCTCTCGACGTCTTGGGCCGTTTTCGACCCCGCTCACGGCTCTCGCCCATGAAGATCGACTCCGCTGGTGTTCCGTTCATCGTTTCGGCCCTCGTCCCGGCCGTGGTCCTCTCCGCGCTACAACTGTTCGTCTGGACGGTGCCGTTTCTCGCCCTGGCCGGTGCGCTGGTGTTCTTCTTCCGGGATCCCGATCGCCAGACGTCGTCACGCGCCCAGGACGTGATATCGCCGGCGGACGGGCGCGTCATGGTTGCCGGCGCCCCCCCGCCGGACGCCGCGCCGGACGGGGAGTGGGTGCAACTCAGCATCTTCCTCTCGCCGCTCGACGTGCACGTCAACCGGATTCCGGTGACGGGCAGGGTGGCCAGGGTGGATTACCGGCGGGGAGGCTATCGTGCGGCCTACCGGCCGGAGGCGACGACCGAGAACGAGCGCAACGAAATCTGGATCGACGCCGAACGCTGGGTCGTGGTTCTCCGTCAAATCACCGGTGTCCTCGTGCGACGGGTCGTCTGCCGTGTTCGGCCGGGCGATCAGGTACGGGCCGGCGACCGGTTCGGCGTGATGAAATTCGGATCGCGCATCGATCTCTTCCTGCCGGCGGAGTCACGCCTGCTCGTCGGCGTTGGCGACAGGGTCAGGGCAGGCGAGACGATTCTCGCCGAGTTGAATTGAGGCTTCATGCAACTTGAATCTGGCCCCGAGCGCCGGCCGCTGCTCAACCCGCTGCAGCGGCGCACCGACATGCAGCGCCGCCGGTTCCGGCGGGGCGTTTACCTTCTTCCGAGCTTGTTCACGCTGGGTAACTTGTTCTGCGGCTATGCCTGCGTCGTCTACGCGATGCGCGGCGAGTTGGAAACCGCCGCCACGTTTGTGGGCTTCGCGGTCGTGCTCGACATGCTGGACGGCCGGATCGCCCGGCTGACAGGGACAACGAGCGGGTTTGGTCGCGAGTTCGACTCGCTGGCCGACGTGGTCTCGTTCGGCATGGCGCCTGCGCTGCTCGTGTTCCGGTGGGGCCTGGAACCCCTGGGACGACTCGGCTGGGCCGCGGGCTTCGTCTTCGTGACAGCGGGCGCGATCCGCCTCGCGCGATTCAACATCCAGGCCAGCTCCGACAAACGGTATTTCGTCGGCATGCCGATTCCGGCTGCCGCCGCGGTGCCGGCTTCCACGGTCTTCATGTATCCCTACGGTCTGCACGACTACCCCAGCGCCCTGCCGGCGCTGGCCTTGATGCTGGTGCCCGCCCTGCTGATGGTGAGCACGATCCGGTTCCGCAGCTTCAAGACCATCGACTTGCAGGCGCGCCGGTCCTACACGATCCTGCTCGCGGTGGCGATCGGCTTTCTCGCGATCGCGACCCAACCGCGGTGGACGCTGGTTGTCCTGGCCTACACTTACCTGCTGTCCCCGTTCGTCGGGATGGCGATAACCAGGTTCCGCCGGCGTGGCGGGAAAGTCGAAGCCCCGCACTAGACGAGCGAGGGCCAGCCTGCCAAAGGGGAGTCGTAGAACGTACAGGAGTCGGAACTGACGCAGAGGAGTCGGCAGCTTCGCAGAAGGGTCGGTAGCTTCGCAGAAGAGTCGGAACTGACGGTGGGCCAGCGGCGCGACCGCCTGGGCCGCGGCACCTGGTAGTTCCACGACCCGCTGCGGCGGCAGATTGCGACGCGCGACCCGACCGGGCGGACCAGTTGGCGAGCGCGCCGCGGTTGACGACCGGGGCGACGCCGACGATCCTCAAACGCTACGCATATTCGTACGATCCGGCTGGCAAGCGGACATCGGAGCAGCTTGACGATGCGGTGACGCTGGCGATGCACGACAGCGTGAACCGATTTCTGACGCACCAGGCGGGCGGGACGCTGGTGGGTGAGCGGTCAGACGCGAAGAGCCGGAAGGACTCAACCTTGACAGCGGCGTCTGCGAGGCCTGCCCACGCTTGCTGGAATTGGCATCCGATTGCCTACGGAGGCAGCAATGGGGTTCTGGGGCAAGCCGAAGCTCAACGCGATGCAACTCGGATTCGCCCTGGGCGAGGGGCTCGACGTCTGGGTCTCGCAGACGCCGGCGTTCGGGAACTTCCGGGAACTTCCGGCCAACATGTCGGGTGTCCGAAGTGCGCAAAGACTGTCACTGCGGGGCAGACCTTTGCCGACACTGCGGCAGCCCGCCCTATCGTTCGATGTAGCATAGTCCCCCGCAGGCAACAGGGAGAACCCGTCGTGCCGCCCGGTCTGTGTCTGAGAGTCGGAACTGACGCGGAAGAGCCGGCATCTTACGCACAAGAGTCGGAACCGGGGGCAGAAGAGTCGGACTTTTCGCTGAAGTTCCGACCCTTCATCGTCAGCCCCGACCCCTCATCGTCAGCTCCGACTCTTCATCGTCAGTTCCGACTCTTCATCGTCAGTTCCGACTCTTCATCGTCAGTTCCGACTCCTCATCGTCAGCTCCGACCCCTCATCGTCAGCT